>VFQO010000469.1_pt1 | contig 43386 bp, 45 predicted proteins | sample 3512331 | NCBI WGS metagenome assembly VFQO01 (sample SAMN10412371, study PRJNA504923) | tailings metagenome | isolation source: Replicate 3 from Balatoc abandoned mine | place: Philippines: Itogon, Benguet | collected 2017-08-28 | reverse complement strand
CCGAGGCGTTCGAGACCTTCCTGCAGACCAAGTACGTCGGTCAGAAGCGCTTCAGTCTGGAGGGCGGTGAGTCGACGATCGCGCTGCTCGACACCGTCCTCCAGAAGGCGGCGGAGGCAGGGCTCGAAGAGGTAGCGATCGGGATGGCGCACCGCGGCCGCCTGAGCGTGCTGACTAATATCGCGGGCAAGACCTACGGCCAGGTGTTCCGCGAGTTCGAGGGCACCCAAGACCCGAGAACCGTGCAGGGATCGGGTGACGTCAAGTACCACCTCGGCACGGAGGGTACCTTCACTGCCGCCGGTGGGCAGCAGATCCCCGTCTACCTGGCCGCCAACCCCTCGCACCTCGAGGCCGTGGACGGCGTGCTCGAGGGCATCGTGCGAGCCAAGCAGGACCGGCGGCCGATCGGTTCGTTCACGGTGCTGCCTGTCATGGTGCACGGTGACGCGGCGATGGCCGGTCAGGGCATCCTGGTCGAGATCCTGCAGATGTCGCAGCTTCGGGCGTACCGCACCGGCGGCACCGTGCACGTGAACATCAACAATCAGGTCGGTTTCACCACGCCGCCGACCGAGGGTCGCACCTCGACCTACTCGACCGATGTCGCCAAGACCGTGCAAGCGCCGATCTTCCACGTCAACGGTGACGATCCCGAGGCGGTGGTGCGCGTGGCCGAGCTGGCGTTCGCGTACCGTCAGCGCTTCCACCGGGATGTCGTCATCGACCTGGTCTGCTACCGTCGGCGCGGGCACAACGAGGGCGACGACCCCTCGATGACCCAGCCGCTGATGTACAACCTGATCGAAGCCAAGCGCTCGGTGCGCACGCTGTACACCGAAGCGCTGGTCGGCCGCGGCGACCTCACGCAGGAGGAGTACGAGGCCAGCCACCGCGACTTCCAGGACAAGCTCGAGCGCGCGTTCGCCGAGACGCACGCCGCGCAGACCGGCACCATCCCGATCGTCACCGGCGACGCCGTCGCCGATCTCGAGAAGCCGGAGTCACAGCAGAGCGAGCCAGTGGGTGAGCCGGCGAGCACCGGTGTCGACGAGACGATGATCCGGCTCATCGGCGACGCCCACGACAATCCCCCGACCGGGTTCACGGTGCACGGCAAACTACAGGCGCTGCTGAAGAAGCGTTTGGACATGAGCCGCAACGGCGGCGTGGACTGGGCACTGGGCGAGCTGTTCGCGTTCGGGTCGCTGCTGCTCGAGGGCACCCCTGTCCGACTGGCCGGGCAGGATGCCCGACGCGGCACGTTCGTGCAGCGCCACGCCGTGCTGCACGACCGGGAGAACGGCCAGGAGTGGCTGCCCCTGGCGAACCTGGCCGACAACCAGGCCAGGTTCTGGATCTACGACTCCCTGCTCAGCGAGTACGCAGCCATGGGCTTCGAGTACGGCTACTCGGTCGAGCGGGCGGATGCCCTGGTGCTGTGGGAGGCGCAATTCGGCGACTTCGCGAACGGCGCCCAGATCGTCATCGACGAGTTCATCTCCAGCGCAGAGCAGAAGTGGGGCCAGCGCTCCAGCGTCGTGCTGCTGCTGCCGCACGGCTACGAAGGCCAGGGTCCCGACCACTCCTCGGCACGCATCGAGCGCTACCTGCAACTGTGCGCCGAGAACAACATGACCATCGCGCGGCCCTCGACGCCGGCGTCGTACTTCCACCTGCTGCGCCGGCAGGCCTACGCCCGCCCGCGTCGTCCGCTGGTGGTGTTCACCCCGAAGGCGATGCTGCGGTTGCGCGGTGCCACCAGCGAGGTGGCCGACTTCACCAGCGGTCGCTTCGAGCCGGTGCTCGATGACAGCCGCGTGCAGGATCCGGCGTCGGTCAAGCGGGTGCTGCTCACCGCGGGCAAGATCTTCTACGACCTGATCGCGGAGCTCGAGAAGCGGCAGATCCGGGACATCGCGGTGGTGCGGCTCGAGCAGTACTACCCGCTGCCGCTGGCCGAACTGGCCGCGGTGCTCGATCGCTACCCGAACGCCGACCTGATGTGGACGCAGGACGAGCCCGAGAACCAGGGTGCGTGGCCGTTCCTGTGCCTCGAGTTGGGCAAGCAGCTGACCGGCCGGCCCATCGGCGTGTCGTCGAGGCCCGCCTCGGCATCGCCGGCGACGGGCTCCTCCAAGCGCAGCGCCCAGGAGCAGGCCGCCCTGATCGAGGCGGCACTCACCCTGGGCTGAGCTACTTCTGGCGACCCGAGCACGAGCCCCACCGCGACCGAGAGCCAGCCGAGCACGAGGTCGCCCCACGCGAAGCTGAGGATCGCGAGGACGAGTTCGGGCAGCACGAGCAGCCCGACGAGACCGAACCTGCGCACCGAGGCCAGTCCTGCGCGCAAGGGGGTTGCCGCTGGCGACGGTGGCGTCCTGTACTGGAAGGAGCGGATGTCGCGAGCCGAGGCATCCACCGGGTGAAAGGAACACGACCATGGCTGACGGCGCCTGATGCCTACCCGCGACGAACTGCCGTCGACGCTGGAACGTTCACCCAAGCACGCCCAGGATGTGTGGGTTGCGGCACACGATTCGGCCGTCGACAGCTACGGCGAGGGCGAGCGAGCGCACCGCACGGCGTTCGCCGCCCTCAAGCACCAGTACGAGAAGGTGGGCGACCACTGGGAGGCGAAGGATGCCTCGGGTCCGTCAGACGCGAAGGCCGCCGGCGGCGTGAACTCGCCCGGCGACACCGCGGGAGGGGTGGATGCGAACGCCTCGAAGACTCACCTCATGGAGGTCGCTCGGCGGTTGGACGTCACCGGTCGGTCGTCGATGACCAAGGAGCAGCTCGTTGACGCGATCGGCAAGGCGAACGATCGCGAGACGCGGAAGGCCCGGGAGGTATAGACCAGTTCTCGGCGGCTTGGCCCTCCCTCTGCCGATTCCCGGCTGTGACCGCCCACCATCCTGGTGCGAAGCACACCACACAACCAATGGGAACGCGACGATGGCCGCACAGACCTCGCCGACGGCATCCTGCTATGCCGACACCACCACATGCTCACCCACAACAACGGATGGCACTTCACCCGCGACGAGGGCCGCTACTTCCTCATCCCACCCCCTACCATCGACCCCCAACAACAGCCCATCGAAACCCGCAGCAGAAGCCCCCTCCTGCGCGAACTCGCCGACGCCCGCCGGTGAACAACGCCGGCGGCATCGTTTCACGACCGAGCGCGACCGATCACAGTCGCGACCAACCCCACCGATTCGCCGGTCCAGCACTGCTGCCCGGACGAGCTGCTGCACCCGAGCGGTCACTCCTCGTACGACAACAGTGCCATCATGCCGCCCTCGCCGTGATAGAGGTTGTGGCAGTGGTACAACCAGCGGCCTGGGTTGTCGGCGTCGAAGTCCACGGTCAGCGTCTGCTTCGGCAGCACGATCGACGTGTCCTTGCGGGGGCCCCCGTCAAGGTGCTGGTAGGTGTGGCCGTGAAGGTGAATGGGGTGCCACATCTCGGTCGTGTTCTCGAACCTCACGCGCACCCGCTCCCCTTCTCGAATGCCTCGCGTGGTGCGCTCGATGTTCGCGCGGTCGAAGGGCACGCCGTCGAACGCCCAATCGAACTTCTCCATCGAACCCGTGAGCTGAATGGTGATCTCACGGTCGGGCGTCTTCTGCGTCAGAGCGACGCTGTCCGAAGCGCGGAGCGCACCCCCCACGCCGATCTGGCCCGAGAGTTCGGGCAGCCTGACATCCGCCGTTGGTGCCGCGCCACCACCGGTCCGCACGATGGCCAACGCCCTGGCGGCCTTGCCCTCGGCTTCGGCGACGAACGGGAACACACCGTCGGCGAGCGTGACGAGCACGTCGAAGCGCTCCCCCATCCCTATCAGCACCCCGTCGACGTCGAGAGGTTGCACGGGGAACCCGTCGGAGTGCGTGACGGTCATGCGGTGACCACCGAGGGCGACGCGGAACGCTGTGTCGGACCCGGCGTTGATCATGCGGATCCGCACGCGCGCCCCGGGGCGTGAAGCGTAGTTCTCCGGGTCTTCGACCGGGCGCCCGTTGATGAGGTAGTGCGGGTAGAAGACGTCACCGGCATCACCGCCGAGCAGGTCGGAGTTGGTGCCCATGAGCAGGTTGCCCATCGTCATCATCATGCCGTCCATGCCACCCATGCCGCCCATACCGGCGCGAAGCTCCTCGAGCACCTGGGGCGGCGTGGCTGTCACGCCGTCGAGCCAGTCGTCCAGAATGACGACCCACTCTTCGTCGTACGCCAGCGGCTCGTTCGGATCCTCGATGATCAGCGCACCGTAGAGGCCGCGATCGAGCTGGGTGCCCACGTGCGGGTGAAACCAATAGGTGCCGGGATCGGGCGCGACGAACCGGTAGGTGAAGGCATCGCCGGGTGCGATCGGAGCTTGTGTGACGTCGGGTACGCCGTCCATGTCATTGCGCAACGCCAGTCCATGCCAGTGGATCGTGGTCTCCTCGGGCAGGTCGTTGGTCAGGGCCGCTTCGATCGTGTCGCCGACACGCGCCCGGATGACCGGGGCTGGCACAGATCCGAACGTCCACGTCGGCGCCCCCGCTCCGGCCAGGTCCAGTGTGGCGGTCTGTGCGCGCAGCGACGCGGCGACGACGCGGCCGGTGGAGTCGCGGGCTGACTCCGCGGCACCGACTGCCGCAGACGTCGGGGAGACGTAGCGCGGCGGCGGCGCACACGCGGCGAGCAGGAAGGTCCCGGCAGCGGCAAGGCCCGCGCCGAGCACGGTGCGCCGCGTCAGCCGGGTGTCGAGGAGCGAGCTTTGGTTCACGGCCTATCTTTCGGTCAGTGAGCGGTCGAACAGGCGCACCCGGTGGTGCCGATGGCATTGTCTCTCAACGCCCGCGTCGAACCCTGGAAATGAGCCCTACGCGTTTGCGAGTCGCGACCGGATCGCATTCAGCAGCTCCTCCGGGGCCTTCTCCTGGCATGCCTGGCGCACCCGCTCGGTGAGCTTCAGGCCGACGAGGTGTTCGCCGGTGCAGTCCTCGCAGTTGGCGAGGTGCTCGGTGACATCCTGAAAATCCTGCTCGCTCAACTCGCGGTGCAGGTACTCCTCGAGCTCTGCCTTGGCCTTGTCGCAGCCGCAATCGGTCATGTCGTACTCCTGGTGGAAACGGGCGTGGCGGCGATGCCGCGCTCGCGTGCGTAATCGGAAAGTGCCTCGCGCAACATGCGACGACCACGGTGCAGCCGGCTCATCACCGTCCCGACCGGGGTCTTCATGATGTCGGCGACCTCCTGATAGGAGAAGCCCTCGACGTCGGCGAAGTAGACCGCCAGCCGGAAGTGCTCCGGAATCGCCTGCAGCGCATCCTTCACCGCGCTGTCCGGCAGATGATCGATCGCCTCGGCCTCCGCCGATCGGGCACTGCGCGACTGGGTGAGCGACTCGGCCCCACCCAACTGCCAGTCCTCGAGCTCATCGATCGCACCCTGATACGGCGCTCGCTGATGCTTGCGATAGATGTTGATGAAGGTGTTGGTCTGGATGCGATACAACCAGGCCTTCAGGTTGGTGCCCTGCTTGAACTGATCGAACGCCTGAAACGCTTTGACGTACGTCTCCTGCACCAGGTCGGCGGCATCGGCGGGGTTACGCGTCATGCGCATCGCCGCCGCGTACAGCTGGTCCATGAACGGCAACGCCTGCTCTTCGAAGAGGCGGCGCTTCTCGGCAAGGTCGATGCTCATCACCCTTGAGTCTAGGTCGCCCAGCATGGCGTCGACCGGGGATAGCAGGGTGCTGGTGGTCACAGGCATCCTCCTCGGTCTGGTGGGTCCCGGTACCCTGTAACCGATGGAAATCCGACAGTATTCCGCCCCGGAGTTCGACCCATACCGCGACGCCGCGGTGGCAACCGAACCGGGCGGCCGGTGGCGGGCACCGTCGGCGCGCGGGCCGCTGCGGGCGACGGTCTCGCTGCCCGGCTCGAAGAGCCTCACGAACCGCGAACTGGTGCTCGCCGCGCTGGCCGACGAACCATCCACCCTTCACACCCCGCTGCACTCGCGCGACACCGCCCTGATGGTGCAGGCCCTGCGCTCGCTGGGTGTCGGCGTCACCGAGGAGGCAACCGACAATCCGTTCGGCGCCGACCTGGCGATCACTCCCGCCGAACTCACGGGAGGCGTCTCGGTCGACTGCGGCCTTGCCGGCACGGTGATGCGATTTCTCCCGCCGATCGCAGCCCTCGCCCTCGGACCGGTCGCCTTCGACGGCGACCCCGCCGCGCGGCGTCGCCCGATGCGCACGACGATCGACGCCCTGAGAACGCTGGGGGTGGATGTCTCGGACGACGGCCGCGGAGCACTCCCGTTCAGCCTCTACGGCACGGGCAGCGTGCACGGCGGTGACGTGAGCATCGACGCGTCGGCCTCCAGCCAGTTCGTCTCAGGCCTGCTGCTCGCAGCCCCCCGCTTCGAGCAAGGACTCCGTCTGCGCCACACCGGTGACCGGCTGCCCAGCCTGCCGCACATCGAGATGACGATCGCCTGCCTGGGCGCTCGCGGTGTGCACGTCGAGACACCCGAGCCCGGACTCTGGGTCGTGCCACCGAGCACCATCCGTGCGCTCGACGTGACGATCGAACCCGACCTGTCGAACGCCGCCCCGTTCCTCGCGGCGGCGCTTGTGACCGGCGGTCAGGTGACCATGCTCAACTGGCCGGAGCACACCACCCAGGCCGGCGTCGAACTCGCGACCATCCTCCCGCGCTTCGGAGCCCGGGTGAGGGTCGGCGATGGAGCGATCACGGTCGAGGGGACGGGCGTGATCACCGGCGGCGACCTCGACTTGACCACTGCCGGTGAGCTCGCCCCCGCGCTCGTCGCGCTCGCCGCTCTCGCCGACCGGCCGTCGCGCATCACCGGCATCGGACACCTGCGCGGGCACGAGACCGACCGGCTCGCCGCCCTGGCCGCGGAGCTCAACGCCCTCGGCGGCGACGTGACCGAACTCGACGACGGCCTCGAGGTGCGGCCCGCCCCGCTGCACGCCGGTTCGTGGCGCTCGTACGAGGATCACCGGATGGCGACAGCCGGCGCCGTCGTCGGGCTCGCCGTGCCCGGTGTCGAGATCGACCACATCGCGACGACTGCCAAGACCCTCCCGCAGTTCCCGGCGCTCTGGACCGCGATGCTCACGCCCCCCGAGCGGGAATCCGTCCAGCTGCTGTGAGTTGGCTCCCGCCCGACGAAGACGACGAGTACGACCGATACGACGAGTCGGATGTTCGGGTGCGGCCGAACCCCAAAGGCAACAGGCCGCGCAGCAAGACCCGACCCGAGCACGCCGACGCGGTCGCGGGCCGCGTGTTCAGCGTGGACCGCGGACGCTACGGCGTCTGGGTCGACGAGGGTACGCCGGCGGAGCGTCAGGTCGTGGCATCCAAGGCTCGTGAACTGGGCCACAACGCCGCCGTCACCGGTGATCGCGTCGACCTGGTCGGTGATGTCACGGGCGACGAGGGTTCGCTGGCCCGGATCGTTCGGATCCAGCCGCGCGAGACCCTGCTGCGACGAAGCGCGGACGACACCGACGCCGTCGAGCGGATCATCGTGGCCAACGCCGACCAGATGCTCATCGTGGTCGCCGCCGCCAATCCCGAGCCGAGGCCGCGCCTCGTCGACCGCTATTTGGTGGCCGCGTTCGACGCCGGTATCGCGCCGTTGCTGGTGATCACGAAGACCGACCTGACCGACCCTGCGCCGTTCCTGTCCAACTTCGCGGGGCTCGAACTGCCGGTGTTCCGCAGTGCCGTCGGCGCGGTCCCGATCGAAGCGCTGCGCGAACAGTTGCAGGGCCATACCACGGTCGCCGTCGGTCATTCGGGAGTCGGCAAGTCCACGCTGGTCAACGCGCTCGTGCCCGACGCCCACCGGGCGATCGGCCGCGTCAACGACGTCACCGGGCGCGGCCGGCACACCTCGTCGTCCACCGTGTCGTACCGCCTCGGCACCGGGTGGATCGTCGACACTCCCGGCGTCAGGTCGTTCGGGCTCGGGCACGTCGACCCCGACAGCGTCCTGCGCGGGTTCGCTGACCTCGCCGCGATCGCGCTGGAGTGCCCGCGTGGGTGTACGCACCTGCCCGACTCCCCCGACTGCGCGATCGTCGAGGCGGTCGAGGCGGGTGAGCTGGGGCAGTCCGGCCCGCAGCGACTCCAGTCGCTGCAGCGCCTCATCGCTACGCTGAGTCCGTGATCGAATACTCCCTCGCCGACGATCTGGCTCTGGCCCTCGCGCTGGCCGCAGACGCCGACCACATCTCGCTCGACCGGTTCCGCGCACTCGATCTCGTGGTGACGACGAAGCCCGACCGCACGCCCGTCACCGACGCCGACCAGGCCGTCGAGCGGGGCATCCGCGCTGGCATCGAGAGTGCTCGCCCGGGCGACGGCATCCTCGGTGAGGAGTACGGCACCGAGGGCGGGTCGAGCCGGCAGTGGATCATCGACCCGATCGATGGCACCGCCAACTTCCTCCGGGGCGTGCCCATCTGGGGCACCCTGATCGCTCTGGCGGTAGACGGCATCCCGGTGGTCGGGGTGGTGAGCGCACCGGCGCTGCGCCAGCGCTGGTGGGGTGCTATCGGGCACGGCGCATGGGGGCAGACCTTCGACGAGAAGCCGCGGCGACTGGCCGTCAGCGAGGTGGCTGAGCTCTCCGACGCATCCCTCAGTTACAACAGCCTGCAGGGCTGGGATGTCGCCGGTCGCCTGGACCAGGCCATCGCACTGTCGCGGGCTGTCTGGCGATCCCGCGCGATCGGCGACATGTGGTCGTACATGCTGCTCGCGGAAGGCTCGCTGGATGTCGTGGCGGAGTTCGACCTGCAGCCGTACGACATGGCGGCGCTGATCCCCATCGTTCAAGAAGCTGGCGGGCGGTTCACGTCCGCTGCCGGCGAGCAAGGCCCGTGGGGTGGCAGCGCAGTCGCCACGAACGGACGCCTGCACGACGACGTACTCGCGCTCGTGGCGGTTGCATGAACGGGCGTCGAATCCCTGCTCGAATCGCCTCGGATGGCCCCCATCGCGGCCGCTAGGCTCTAGCTAGCCGAGTCCGTTCGGCCACGATGGCCCGGTCGGCCACGGTGGCCCGAGAAGAAGAGAGAGAATCGATGAGCATCGCCAAGATCGCGCTCCCCGCACTCGGTGCGGCGAGTCTGTTGCTCGCCGGATGCAGCCTGCTGCCTGGCAACTCCACCGGTGGCGCCACCAGCAATCCCGACACCGGCAGCGACGGCACCGTCGGCGTGTTCACCGTGCAAGTCGGCGATTGCCTCAACGATCCCGGCGTCGCGGGCCAGATCACCGACGTCGTGCAGGTCGACTGCGCCGAACCCCACAATTCCGAGGTCTACGCATCCATTCAGATGACCGACGGTCAGTTCCCGGGAGAAGCCGCGGTCAAGGAGCAGGCCCTCGCCGACTGCACCACGGAGTTCACCGCCTTCGTCGGGATGGAGTACACCGCGTCGGCGCTCGACTTCTCCTACTACTACCCGACCGAGAACACCTGGGCCAACGGCGACCGCGAGATCCTGTGCCTCATCGTGGATCCGGCTGGACCGGTGACCGGTTCGTTGCGAGGCGCAGCACGATAGCGTCTTGTCGACGACGTCGGCCGGACGCGGTGCGCATTGAACACCCAACGACCGGCCCTGTGCAGTCGTACAGCGGCACCGGTCCGGTCCATGCTGCGAACACTCTTCGGCCGAACGCGCGGAAGAAAAAGTCGGGCGCGTCGAGCGCGCGGGAGTTCCTCGACAACGCGATAGCGACCGATGGTGGAGATGGGGGGAATCGAACCCCCGTCCACTGCTGTAATCCTGCGCCTTCTACGGGCGTAGCTCGTACAAGCGTTCTGCTCGGCCCCGACCTTTGCCACGAGCACCTAGGTCGACGGGCCCAGTCTCAGTGCGAGTCCCACGCGACCCTGAGGCACGACCGCGTAGCAATCCCCCTGGATGACGCCAGCAACCGGGTAGGGGGCGTTCCCGGACTGACGGACCTGTTGTGCTAGTTGCTGCTAGGCAGCAAGAGCAAGGTCACTGCGCTTGGAATCGGCAGTTATTGGTTTGCAACCATCGTTGACGAGATGAGGCTGCATCCTCGACCCGCTTCTCGCAGTTTTGCAGGCAATGTCGAAACCGATCATCCCCAGGTGTGCGTGCACGCATTGTGTGCACGGGTCGCTATCGCGCTGTTGAGTTGCCAAGAGCCCTGAACGGGCAGCCTTTCATTATAGCCGCACGGGCGGCGTGACGCCAGCAGTCGCCGGCGCCACTGCTCACTCCCATCCGAAGCGCCATGGCAGGATGCTGGCATGACCGACACGATCATCACCGTGCAAGGCCAGCATTCGGCCTGGTACCCGGCCGAGCGCGCAACCGTTCACGTCAGCATCCACAGCTTCGGGCCGAAGCGCGATGCGGTGTTCGAGCGGGCCGTCGCTTCGGCCGCGATCATCCGCGAATCGATCGAAGCGCTGCTCGACAAGACGGCCGGTCCGGTGACCTGGTGGTCGGCGGACGATGTTCGAGTCTGGTCGGAGCGACCATGGAACTCGGACGGCAAGCAGCTCCCACCGGTCGTTCACGCCGCACTCGACGTGACCGCCAAATTCAGCGACTTCGAGGCGCTCGCCACCTGGATCGAAGCCACCGTCGAGGTCACCGACGCAGTCGTCAACGGCATCGACTGGGACGTCACGGAGGCCACCAGAACCTCCGCTACCGCCGAGGTGCGCTCGCGCGCCGTGAAGGACGCCGTCGCCAAAGCCAGCGTCTTCGCGCAGAGCATCGGACTGCGTTCGGTCACCGCGATCGCCCTTGCGGACCCGGGTATGCTCGGCGACCGGGCCGGCGGCGGCCCTCCCGCGCCGATGCTCGCTCGAGCTGCCATGAAAGCTCAGGACTTCGGTGGCGGCGCACCCGCGATAGCGCTCAAGCCCGAACAGATCGCGGTGGCAGCCGTCGTCGATGCGAGGTTCATCGCCACCTGACGTGGCTCACTCCCCCAGGTGCCGACGCGACGCCATCGCGCGCTCGGCCTCGCGCTTGTCCTGGCGCTCGCGCAGAGCGTGGCGCTTGTCGTAGTCCTTCTTACCCTTGGCGATCGCGAGTTCGACCTTGGCGTTGCCGTCGCTGAAGTAGATCGACAGCGGCACCAGGGTGTAGCCGCCCTCTTTGATCCTGTTGTGGATCTTGAGGATCTGCTCCTTGTGCAGCAGCAGCTTGCGTTTGCGGCGCGGCGGGTGGTTCGTCCACGAGCCCTGGTTGAACTCGGGGATATGCACAGAGTCGAGCCACGCTTCGCCACCGTCGATGAAGCCGTACCCGTCAACGAGGCTGGCCCGGCCCTGGCGCAGCGACTTCACCTCGGTGCCGGTCAGCACCAGACCGGCTTCGTAGGTGTCCTCGATGAGGTAGTCGTGCCGGGCCTTGCGGTTGCTGGCGACGACTCTCTGTCCACGTTCCCTGGGCATGCTCGGCTCCTTCCTGACCTCGGGGGCCAGCCAGTCTACCCGCGCGCCGTCCGCCAACCCTCGCACGGGTCGCTTTTCCGGACTTTTCGTTCCGACGGCACCCAGCAGCCCGAGAACTCGCGGCTGCGTCGACGCCCGCGACGAGAATCTCCGGAAAAGCGAACCGGCGCGCGGGCGGGCTCAGACCTTCAGGTACCGGCTGATCGCCACACCGGCCGAAGCTGCGGCCAGCGCGGCGCCGACCACCAACAGCACCGGCACCACGACCATCGCGTCACTGAGGCCGACGAGCGGTGTGGTCGTCTGCTGCAGCGTCTGCGCGAGGTATCCCCGCACGAAGAATTGCACGATCGCGACGATCGCCGCGCTGGCCAGCAGCGACCCGATGAGCGCAGCGAGCACACCTTCGAGAATGAACGGCGTCTGAATGAACCGGTTGGATGCTCCCACCAGGCGCATAATGCCGATCTCACGTCGGCGGCTGAAGGCACTGAGCCGGATGGTCGTGGCGATGAGCAGCACCGCCGCGATCAGCATCAGCGCCGCCACGCCGATAGCCGTGTACGAGGCCGCGTTGAGCACGGCGAAGATCTGATCGAGGTACCCGCGCTGGTCGGCTACCTCCTGTACACCCGCGACCCCGGAGAGGCTCTCGATGAGGATGTCGGCGTCCGATGGATCGAACAGGTTGACCCGGAAACTCTGCGGCAGCGTCTCCGGAGTCACGAAGCTCGCCAGGGGGGTATCGCCAAGCTGATCCTGGAAGTTCGCGTATGCCTGATCGTTGTTCTCGAACTCGTACTTCTCGATGTAGGCACTGAGCGTGTCCGAGTTGAGCCTGGTCTCGATTGCGTCGATCTGGGCCGGTGTCGCCGCGGCCTCGCTGCAGTTGCCGGTGGTGTCGAAATCGGTGCAGAGGTAGATCGCGACCTGCGCACGGTCGTACCAGTAGCCCTTCATCTGAGCGATCTGCGACTGCAGCAGGATCGCGGCACCGACGAACGTCAACGAGATGAAGGTGACCAGGATGACCGAGACCACCATCGACACGTTGCGGCGCAGGCCCTGAACGACCTCGCCGAGGATCAATCCGAATCTCATGCGTGCACCTGCACCGGAACGCTGGATGTCTGATAGCCGCCCTGGCGCTCGTCGCGCACGATCTGCCCGCTGATGAGCTCGATCACGCGCCGCTGCATGGAGTCGACGATGCCAGCGTCGTGCGTGGCCATGATGACGGTGGTCCCGCCCAGATTGATGCGCTCGAGCAGCGTCATGATCCCCGCACTGGTGGCAGGGTCGAGGTTGCCCGTGGGCTCGTCGGCGAGCAGGATGGCCGGCTTGTTCACCACCGCCCGGGCGATGGCGACGCGCTGCTGCTCACCGCCCGAGAGCTCGTGGGGGAAACGGTTCGACTTGCCGGCCAGGCCCACCATCTTCAAGGCGTCGGGCACCGCCTCCTGCACGAAGCCGCGGCTCTTGCCGATCACCTGCAGAGTGAAGGCGACGTTGTCGAACACGGTCTTGTTCGGCAGCAGGCGGAAGTCCTGAAACACCACCCCGAGGTTCCGTCGGAAGTAGGGCACCTTGCGATTGGGCAGCGTCTTCAATCGCGCTCCGAGCACAGCGATATCGCCGCGGGTCGGTGTCTCCTCGCGCAGGATCAGTCGCAGAAAGCTCGACTTACCGGACCCGGAAGCGCCGACGAGAAACACGAACTCGCCTTTGAGGATCTCAAGGGTCACCGAGTTCAACGCCGGTCGGGTGGTCCCCGGATAGGCCTTGGTCACAGAGTCGAAGCGGATCATCGGGGGTCAGCCTAGGTAGACCCCTCGGTGTTCGACGGACCGACGCGCCAGAGCGTCGGATTCTCAGCTCACCGTCCGCTTGCGCCACTTGATGCCCGCGGCGATGAAACCATCCAGCTCGCCGTCGAACACTCTCGACGGGTTGCCCTCCTCGTACTCCGTGCGCAGATCCTTGACCATCTGGTACGGCGCGAGCACGTAGCTGCGCATCTGGTCGCCCCAGCTCGCGGTGATCACCCCGGCGAGGTCTTTCTTGACCGCCGCCTCCTGCTCCTTCTGCAGGATGAGCAGCCGGGACTGCAGCACCCGCATCGCCGCGGCGCGGTTCTGGATCTGCGACTTCTCGTTCTGCATCGACACCACGGTCCCGGTCGGGAGGTGGGTGATGCGCACCGCGGAGTCGGTGGTGTTGACCGACTGGCCGCCGGGGCCCGACGATCGGAAGACATCCACCCGGATGTCGTTCTCGGGGATCTCGATCGCCTCGGTCTCCTCCATCAGCGGGATTACCTCGACCGCGGCGAAACTGGTCTGCCGCTTGCCGGCAGCGCCGAAGGGCGACATGCGCACGAGTCGGTGCGTGCCCGCCTCGACACTCAGGGTGCCGAACGCGTATGGCGCATCCACCTCGAAGGTGGCCGACTTGATGCCCGCCTCCTCGGCGTAGCTGGTGTCCATCACCGTGACCGGGAACTTGTGCTTCTCAGCCCACCGCAGGTACATGCGCAGCAGCATGTCCGCGAAGTCGGCGGCATCCACCCCACCAGCCCCGGCGCGGATGGTGATGACCGCCGGCCGCTGGTCGTACTCGCCGTCGAGCAGCGTCTGCACCTCCAGATCGCCGAGCACCTTCTGGATGTCGGCGAGCTCGGCACGCGCGTCGGCTGCGGCCGAGGCATCCTGTTCCTCGTTCGCCAGCTGCACCATGATCTCGAGGTCGTCGAGCCTGCCCTCGATGCTGGTGATACGCGCGAGTTCGGCCTGCCGGTGGCTCAGCGCGCTGGTCACCTTCTGGGCGGCGTCGGGGTCGTCCCACAGGTCGGGGGCGCCGGCCTGCTCGCTCAGCGAGACGATCTCGGCCTCGAGCCGCTCGACCCCCACCACCGACCGGATGTCTGCGAACGTGGACCGCAGAGCCGCGATCTCCGCGGAGAAGTCGATCTGATCCATAGCGGGCTCAAGCCTACCGGCGGGCCGTAGGCTCGGAACGATGAGCACCGAGCCGCCGCCGTTCCGGTGGCGCTCGATCGCGCTGCCCGCGCTGGCGCCGACGCTGCTGTTCTCGATCGGCGAGGGCGCGATCCTGCCGATCATCCCGCTGGTCGCGGACAACCTCGGCGCGACGCTGGCGATCGCTGGAGTGGTCGCTGCGGCCATCACCGTGGGCGAGCTGTTCGGCAACATCCCGAGCGGCTGGCTGATCGCGCGGATCGGCGAGCGACCGGCGATGATCGGCGCGAGCGTCCTCTCGATCGTCGGTCTCGTGATCTGCGTGATCGCCCCGAACCCGCTCGCGCTGGGGTTCGGCGTGCTGCTGGTGGGCCTGTCCGCCGCGGTGTTCGGGCTGGCGCGGCACGCGTTCATGACGAGCTTCGTGCCGGTCCCCTACCGCGCCCGCGCGCTCTCGACCCTCGGCGGCACGTTCCGGCTCGGCGCGTTCGTGGGGCCGTTCCTCACGGCCGGGCTGATCGAGGTGACCGGGCTGGCGAGCTCCGCGTTCTGGATCCACATCGTCGCGAGCGCCGGGGCGGCCATCATCCTGCTCCTGCTGCCCGATCCGACCACCACGTTCGGCGCGGTGCGCATCGTGCGGCTCGCCGGCCGCGAGTTGCGCGAGGGCGAGGCGCTCGTGCAGGAGGAAGCGGCGGGGTTGTTCCGCACCCTGTGGAACAGCCGCACCGTGCTGTCGCGCCTCGGGGTCGGCGCGGCGCTGATCGGCGGGCTGCGCGCGAGCCGGCAGGTGATCCTGCCGCTGTGGGCGGTGAGCATCGGCGTCGGGGAGACGCGAACCGCGATCATCATCGGCATCGCGGCAGGCGTCGACTTCGCCCTGTTCTACACCGGCGGCTGGATCATGGACCGCTTCGGCCGGCTGTGGAGCGCCCTGCCGTCCATGATCGGACTCGGGCTCGGTCACCTGGTGCTCGCCATCACGCACGACATCGACGGCAGGATCGGATGGTTCGTGGTCGCCGCGATGCTGCTCGCCCTCAGCAATGGCATCGGCAGCGGCATCCTGATGACCCTCGGCGCCGACCTCGCCGACAAACGCAATCCAGCGCCGTTCCTCGGTGCGTGGCGGTTCACCGGAGGGATCGGCGGCGCGCTGGCCCCGCTGCTGCTCGCCTCGATCACCGCGGTCGCGTCGCTCGCCGCCGGCGCCGCAGCGCTCGGGATGCTCGGGCTGGTCGGCGCGGGCGTACTCGCCCGGTACGTGCCCCGGTTCGTGCCGCGCACCTGATCGCGGCTACCAGAACACGGATCTGGCGACCGCCGTCACCTCGATGCGCAGTCCGGCCGGCACCAGCAGCGTCACCAGCGGCGGATGCCAGGTCGCCTCCAGCGTGACGGTCGCGCTGAGCCCGTCCAGGGTGGTCGCTTCGGCGATCGCGAGGTCGGTGAACTCGGCGCGCTGGGTGCCGATGAACGCGGTCACGGCGCTGGAGACATCCGCTGGCTGCAACGTGGGGCGGAAGCCCGCGGTGGCCGTTCGCACGTTGCTGAGATCGAACGCCTCGGCGCCGACCAGTGCGGCGCCGTCGGCGAGGCTGAATAGCCGCTTGCGCTCGAGGTAGAGCGAGGTGGCGGCGATGACGAGGAACACGAGCACGAGCGACAGGAACCCGAAGAAGATCGTCAGCGGCAGCATCGACCCCTCGTCGTCGCGCAGGCGCCTCACCCGGAGCCCCAGAACCGTGACACCTGCTGCGTCGACTCCGCGGAGAGCGGCACGGCGAGCGGGAAGTCGCCCTGCAGCACGGGCGGCACCAGTGGCAGGGGCACCGCGAGGTCGACGGTGACCGTGACGAACTCGCGTCGGGTGAGGCAGGGGTTCGCGCTGCACGTGATCGCGATGGCGACGTCCGCGTCGGTGAGCCCGTGATCGGCGAGCGCGAACTCGAGCGCGCGCATCGCCGCGGCTTGACCGGTGGCCTGGTCTGGCGCCTGCACGAACACCCGGACCGCCTGCCTCGCCGCGCCTTCGACCGCGAGCGCGCCGCCCTGGATCGCAGCGACCGCGAGCACCAAGTAGACGAGCGGAACGAGCAGGATCAGCCCGGCCGTGATGAACTCGAGCGACGCCGAGCCGTCGTCGTCAGTCCAGCGTCTCGAGCGCTGCATGTCCCGACACCTCCAGAGCGTCGGGCATGCCGACGAGACCGATGAGCGGCAGCGGTGTGCGCACCGTGACGACGACCGCGGGATGCCCGAGGTAGCTGCCGGTGCTCGCGGTCACGTTCTGCGCGTAGCCGGGACCGAGTGCGGTGCCGATCAGGTCGGTGGTTCTGGCGATGCCGTCGGCGAGCGAGTTGTCGGCGAGTGCCCCGAAGCGCGCGCCCTCTGCGGCGGCATCGAGGAGGGTGTTGCGAACCAGCAGGGCGAGACCGAGTTGGATGACGCTCAGCACGAGCACGGTGAGCAGCGCGGCGACCATCACGAACTCCGCCGCCGCCGAGCCCCGATCGTCTCGGACGAGCAGCTTCATTTCAGAACCCGGTGACCCGCTCGATCGCCTGCTCGAACACGGAACTCAGTGCAGGTCCGGCGAGGCCCCAGATGATGATCACGAGACCTGCGGTCATCAGCGTGATCAAGACCCAGCCGGGGACGTCGCCGCGGTCGTCGGCGAGTGCAGTGCGGATTCGCTTCATGGGGTGATCCTTGCCGAAGTGCGCGCACCGCCGGAGGGCTTATCCACAGGGAGCGTCAGGCTTCGACGCTGTCTCGATTCTCAAGAAGCTGGCACACGCGCGCACGGGTGACGCCGAGCACCCGCGCGGCGTCGATCACGCTGAGTCCGTAGGTTTCGCGGAGCGTTCGAGCCGCTTCGCGCCGAGCGCGCGCCGCACGGCTGACGGCCTCCTGGCCTTGACGTTCGAATTCGGCTGCTTCCTTGAGGCGCGCGGCCACGTCGGCCGGTTGTTCTACCTGTAGGTCGAGATCGATCGAGGCGGGCGGCACGTCCAGCGCCCTCGAAATCAAGTCCCGGCCCATCTCGTCAACCTCGGCGAGCGCGAAGGGCTCAGAACCCCACCTGCAGCACGAAGATCCCCGGGAAGATCGCGAACGCGATGGTGATCGGCAGGATCAGGAACACGAGGGGGAAGAGCATCGCGACCTCCTTCTTCCCTGCGGTTTCGAGCAGGTCACGCTTGGCGTCGTCCCGCGCATCCTGCGCCTGCGCTCGCAGCACCTCCGTCAGCGGGGTACCCCGTTCGAGCGCGCCGACCAGTTGCTCGACAGTGCGGGTGAACGCGGGCAGCTCGAGGTCGCGCGCGAGCGCGGTGAGCGTCTCGCCGAACGGCAGCCCGGTGCCGACGGATGCGACGACTCCCGCCAGTTCGGCGGCGAGCTCCCCGCGGCTCGCACGTGCCACCCGTCGGATCGCGTCGAGGATGCCCTCCCCCGCGGCCAGGCTCAGGGTCAGGAACTCGAGCACTACCGGCAGTTCCTCGGTGAGCCGGGCGATGCGTCGCTTGGCCGCGCGCTGTAGCACCATGTCGCGCGCGACGACGCCGAGCACCGCGAAGACCGCGACCGCCGCGACCTGCACCGCCAGTGATACGTCCTGGGCGCGACCGGCGGCGACTGCGACTGCGACTCCCAGCACGGCTCCGCCGAGTCCCCACAGCACCTGCTGCGAGCGGAAGTCCTCGACGGTCAGTGCCGCCCCGGACTGCCGCAGCCGTCGGGCGAGGGTCTCGCCGCCGCCCAGCGCGCCGCCGAGGAGAGCGCGCCCGCGCTCCAGGACCGGTTCGAGCAGCAACCCGAGAACCGGGAGCGGGCCGGGGGCGGCGGGCGAGAGCGATTCGCGGGCGGCGGGTGAGACATCCACCAGGTATGGCGCGACTCGGCGGGCCAGGCGCGGTCGGCTCATGCGCGGTGCGAGGCTCAACAGCGACCACAGTCCGAGGCCGAGCATCGCTCCGGCGACGATCGCCCAGCTCATGACCGTGCTCACGCGAACCACCGCCGCTCTTCGGGCAGCCGGCCGATGGCGACCATGATCCGGTAGGCGATCACCGAGACCACCAGCCCGCCGAGGATGAGCGCGACGCCGCCCGGGGAGTTGTATGCGACCGCGGCCTCCGGTCGCGTCGTCAGCAGGAGCAGCACGATCCAAGGGGCTGCGACCCCGAGCCGGGCGGCGTTGATCACCCACGACTGGCGCGCCTGCACCTCGGAGCGGATCGCGGCATCCTCGCGCAGCGACGCCCCGAGGTTGCGCAGCACGGTGGTCAGTTCGCCGCCGCCGACCTCCCGCGCCATGCGCAGCGTCTCGAGGATGCGATCGGCCACCGGGTCGGCCAGCGCCGGCTTGAGCTCGTCCAGACATTGGGCGAAGTTGCCGCTGCTCCGGTACTGCCGGGCGAACTCGGCGAACGCCGGACGCAGCGCTTCCGGCCCCGCGGTCGCGAGCGTCATCAGGCTGTCGGGCAGCGCGAGCCCCGACCGCACGGCCGACACCAGGTGATCGACCACGTCGGGCCACACGACGCGAGTCGCCTTGCGTCGGCTGCGAGCGCGCGAGCTGATCACCAGCCACGGGAGAGCGGATGCCACGGCTCCCGCCGCGACACCGAGCACGCCGACCCTGCTCACCCCGTAGACCACGGCTCCCGTCACCACGCCGAGCAGAGCCGACACCACGAGCACGGTCGCCGGACTCACCCGCGCCAGCCCGGCCTGCACCAGCCGATCCCGCAGGCCCGGCAGCTGCGGGCGGCGCGTGCTCTCGGTGCGAGGCCAAAGAAACGGCGACGCCACCAGCAGTAGTCCGCCACCGAGCGCGATGCCGAGTACCAGGCTCACGTCGCACCCCGCCCGAGGACCGTCGCCGGGTCGAGTCCGGCGTTGACGAACTTCACCGAGCGCGTCGGGTACCCGCCGGTCGGTTCGAGCCCGCGTGAACCGGTCGTGAAGATCGGACTCGCCTCGATCACCCCGCCCGTGACGTTGCCGGTCGGCGCGACGATCTCGATCACCCGACGCTGCCCCGACCGCTGCAGCTCGCAGTGCACGACGACGTCGATGCAGCCCGCGACGGTGGGCACCACGAAGCTGGAGTCGATGTTGCGCCCCGCAAGCAGCGGAAGGGTCGACAGCTTCACGAGGGCATCCCGAGCCGAGTTCGCGTGGATGGACGACATGCCAGGCAGCCCGGAGTTCAGCGCGATCAGCAGGTCGAGCGACTCCGCTTCGCGCACCTCGCCGACCACGAGGCGGTCTGGGCGCATCCTCAGTGCCTCTTTGATCAGTCGGCGCAGCGTCACCTCGCCGGTGCCCTCGAGCGACGGTTGCCGGCACTGCATCGCCACCACGTCGCGCGAGGCGGGCGCGAGCTCGAAGGTCTCCTCGACCGTGACGACGCGTTCGGTGGGCCGCGCGGATGCGAGCAGCGCGTTGAGCATGGTCGTCTTGCCGCTCTGCGTCGCACCGCTGACCAGGATGTTCGCGCCCGCGAGCACGCACATCCGCAGAAACTCGGCGCTCTGCTGGGTCAGGCTGCCGAGCGCCACCAGCCGCTGCAGGTCGCGCACTCGACTGCTGAACTTGCGCACGTTGACGGCCCAGTGCCGACGCGTGATGTCGGGGATGACGACGTGCAGCCGCGACCCATCGGGTAGCGAGGCGTCGACGAACGGGCTGCTCAGATCGACGCGGCGACCTGAGGACTGCAGCATCCGCTCGACCAGGTCGCGCACCTCGCCGTCGGTGAGCTCCAACCCGGTGCGCTCGGGCACGCCGCCCCTGGCGACGAAGATCGCGTCAGGCGCGTTGATCCACAGCTCCTCGACCTCGGGATCGTCGAAGTACGGTTGCAGCGGCCCGAAGCCGGTCAGATTCGCCACCACCTGCTTCGCCGTCTCGGTCTCGTTCTCGAGCAACGGCACCGACCCGCCGAGCGCCCGCTCGCTGTAGCGCCGCACCTCGTCGTGCACGTAGCGCGCCGCGAGCTCGCGGTCGGCCCCCAGGTCGACGCCGTCGAGCCGCACCCGCTCGCGCACCCGGTCGGCGATCAGGGCCTGGGCGTTCATGCCGCCATGCTGGTGGATGCCTCGGCTCACGCCCACGCGTTATCCACAGTTGCGCTCCTCGCGCGCACCTCCCTCCGCTTGAGCTACACAAAAGTGCAACCGCGGCACGTCTTGCCTGGCGCCGAAGCAGTTTTGTGTAGCTCTTGCGGCGCGCTACTCTCGCCGGCGGGCCTCGCGTTGCCCCATGATCACGAGTCCGTACACCGCGGGCACGCTGATCAGCAGCCCCAGCAGAGACCCGAGCGTCGTGAACACGACGGCGACCACGGCGGTCGCGGTGAGTGCGAGCAGCGCGAGGATGAGGTATCCGCGCCGCCCTGTTCTGGCGTAGAGCGCGAACGCGACGATCAGCACGACCGAGCGCAGGACCGGCTCGGCCGGCGCGAGCGGGCTCGCCTCACCCGTGGCGCCGAGCAGGGCGGCGAGGGCGAGCAGCCCGATCCAGGTCAGGAACAGGCGCAGGCTGAACGGTAGCTCCCGCTGCACGAGAGCGGGCGCGACGCGGTGGGCGAGCAGCGCGTCCCGAGCCTGCGACAGCGCGATGAACTCGTCGCCCGGTCCGCCGATGGTGTCGGGATGCGCCGCCCGCGCCCTCGAACGGAATGCCCGAGCGACCTCGTCGGGTACCGCCGTCACCGGAACACCGAGCAGCCCGGCCGCCTCGTCGGGCGTCATCGGGAACCGCTGCGGGCCATGAGCCAACGCTAGGCCCGCGGGCGGCTGAAGTCACCCGTATGCCGGGTCGGCTTTAGACTCGGGGCGACGCGGGAGTGGTGTAACTGGCAGCCACGCAGGATTTAGGTTCCTGTGCCGAGAGGCGTGCGGGTTCGAGTCCCGCCTCCCGCACTTGTCGCGCGAACCGGGCCGCTTCGGCCGTTTCGGGGTCGGCAGGACGGCCCGGATGCGCCGCTTCGGCCCGAGTTGTGTGATGAAGTCGACGCAGCCGGGGAATAGTACCCTGTGAGCAACGCCCTGACCGCCGCCGAGTGGGCGCACGGCACCCGACGACTGGAGTTCCCGTGAATTTCACCGCCCTGATCCCCTGGCTCGACCCTGAGACGATCATCCAGGCGGCCGGGCCTTGGGCGCTCCTGGTGGTCTGCCTGATCGTGTTCGCCGAGACCGGGCTGCTGGTCGGGTTCCTGCTGCCGGGCGATACCCTGCTGATCATCACCGGGTTGCTGGCCTTCTTTCCGGGGATGTTCGTGGGTGATTTCCGCATCGACATCTGGTGGGTGGCGCTGGCGATCGGCGTCGCTGCGTTCCTGGGCGGCGAGGTCGGGTACCTCATCGGTCATCGGCTCGGCCCCCGCGTCTTCGAACGCAAGGAGACCGGCCTGTTCTCCGTCGAGAACGTACGCCGTACGAACGCGTTCTTCGAGCGCTTTGGCGGGGTCGCCGTCATCCTCGCCCGCTTCGTGCCGATCGTGCGCACCTTCGCCCCGGTCGCCGCCGGCGTCGGTCACATGAACTACGCCAAATACTCGCTGTACAACCTCATCGGTGCCGTCGTCTGGGGGGTCGGGCTCACCACCGCCGGCTACCTGCTCGGCTATGTACCCGTGGTCGGCGACTTCGTGCGTGAGTACATCGACATCATCCTGATCGCGGCGGTGCTCACCGCGGTGGTTCCGACCGTCATCCACTACGTGCAGTCGGTGCGGAAGGCACGCAAGGCCGCATCGATCCCAGGCGAGCAGGCGAGCCAACTCGTGCTCGGCCCCACGAAGTTCGACCAGAAGCTCGGCGACTAGACCCGCGCCACCCAGATCGACCCGAGCGCATCGACAGCGAGCGACTCGCGCTGTGCAGCCGTCACGACCGCGTCGACGACCAGCCCCTCCGCTTCGAGGTGGCGCAGCAGCACCGGGTCGCGATCGCTGATGCGCACGATTCGCCCGCCGTCGGATGCCTCGGCCAACGTCACCGCATCCGGCCGTGTCACCGTTCCGTCTGCTGCCGGGATCGGGTCACCGTGGGGGTCACGCACCGGGTGCCCGAGTTGCGCGTCGAGGGCGTGCAGCAGCCGGTCGCTGACCGCGTGCTCGAGCACCTCGGCCTCGTCGTGCACCTCGTCCCAGCTGTAGCCCATGGTCTGCACGAGCCACGTCTCGATGAGCCGGTGGCGCCGGACGATCCGCAGGGCGAGCGCCGTGCCATCCTCAGTCAGCTCGATCGCGCCGTACGGTTCGTGACGCACCAGGCGCTGGGCGACGAGCTTCTTGACCATCTCGGTCACTGACGATGCCGCGAGCCCGAGCCGGGCGGCGAGCTGGCCGGTGGTGATCGGCTCGGGCTGCCATTCGGTGTGGTTGTAGATGGTCTTGAGGTAGTCCTCGAGTACGGCGTTCATGCGTCCACCGCCAGCAGCACGAGCAGCAGCACGTTGATGGCGGTGATGGCGACCGCGCTGGCCCACCCTGCGACGCGCAGCCCGGGTCCGTTGGCGAACCGCCCCATCTGCTTGCGGGAGCTCGCGATCGCCACCAGCGGGATGAGCGCGAACGGGATGCCGAAGCTCAGCACCACCTGACTGATCACCAGTGCCTGGGTGGGGTCGAACCCGACCCCGAGAATGACCAGCGCTGGGATCAGGGTGACCAGTCGGCGCACGAGCAGCGGCACGTGGATTCTCAGCAGCCCGGCCATGATCACCGAGCCGGCGTAGGTGCCCACGCTGGTGGATGCGAGGCCCGACGCGAGCAGGCCGACGGCGAAGATGGCGCCCACGATCGGTCCGAGCGCGGCGACGATGGCCGCGTGCGCTCCCTCGATGGTGTCGGTGCCCTCCACGCCGCGCAGCGCTGCGGCGGCCAGCAGCAGCATCGCGACATTGACGGCACCGGCGACGAGCAGCGCGCCCCCGACATCCCATTTCGTCGCCTTCAGCAGGGTGCGGATGCGTGCCGGATCGTCGGTGACCCCGTGACGGTCACGCGCGAGCGCAGAGTGCAGGTAGATCACGTGCGGCATGACCGTGGCACCCAGCATGCTCGTGGCCAGCAGTACGGAGCCGGCGTTCTCGAATCGCGGCACGATGCCAGCGGCCGCCTGCCCCCAGTCCAGACCGTTGACGACGAGCCCGGTGACGAAGCCGACCACGATGACGGCCAGCAGTCCGATGATGACGAACTCGTAGGGGCGGGCACCGCGCTCGGACTGCAGCACGAGCAGCGCCATCGAGATGACGCCGACGATGACGCCGCCGGCGAGCAGGGGCACCCCGAACAGCAGGTAGAGCGCGATCGCGCCACCGATCACCTCGGCGATGTCGGTGGCGGCGGCGACGAGTTCGGCTTGCAGCCAGTACGCGCGGCGCGGCCAGGGCTTCAGCCGCTCGCCGAGCAGCTCGGGCAGGCTGCGCCCGGTGACCAGCCCGACCTTCGCCGACTGGAACTGCACGATCACCGCGATGGTGTTGGCGACGATGAGCACCCACAGCAGCAGGTAGCCGTATCGAGCGCCGGCGGTGAGGTTGGCGGCGACGTTGCCGGGATCGACATAGGCGATGGCCGCGACGAACGCGGGGCCGAGCAAGAGCAGTGTCGAGCGCCGGTCGGCGACGTCGGAGTGAGTTTTCGGCACACCGAAAACTTACTCTGCGAGAAGCTCCCGGCGCACGGACGGCATCAGCGCGGTGAACGCGAGCGCCCGATGGCTGATGGCGTTCTTCTCGTCCGGCCGCAGTTCGGCCGCGCTCACGGACAGGCCGCTCGGCTTGAAGACCGGGTCGTAGCCGAACCCGCCCGCACCCGCCGGCTCGTGCAGGATGGTGCCGTGCCAGACGCCGAGTTCGACGAACTCGGGTCCGCCCGGCAGCACGAGGGCCGCCGCGCAGGTGAACCGCGCCGAGCGGTCGAGCGCGTCGTCGAGGTTCTCGAGCAGCAGGGCCACGTTGTCGTGGTCGTTGCGGGTGCCCGCGTACCGAGCCGAATGGATGCCGGGGGCGCCACCGAGCGCATCCACCGAGATGCCGGAGTCGTCAGCGAGCGCCGGCAGCCCGCTGTGCCTCGCGGCCGCGCGGGCCTTGATGAGGGCGTTCGCCTCGAATGTGTCGCCGTCTTCGACCGGTTCGGGTCCGTCGTAGCCGAGCAGCTCGATGCCGTCGAGCGCCTCGCCGAGGATGCGACGCAACTCGTCGACCTTGTGCGCGTTGTGGGTGGCCAGCACGGCTCTCACGACGCGAGCGACTCCGCCTGGATGCGCGTGAGGTCGGTCGCACCGCTCACGGCGAGGTCGAGCAGGGCGTCGAGCTCACGCCGATCGAACGGGGCGCCCTCGGCGGTGCCCTGCACCTCGACGAACAGGCCGCGGCCGGTGACCACGACGTTCATGTCGGTCTCGGCCCGCACGTCTTCGGTGTAGGCGAGGTCGAGCATCGGCACGCCGTCGACGATGCCGACGCTGACCGCTGCGACGCTGTCGTACAGCGCGCTGGCGTTCTTGCCGATGAAGCCCTTACTGCGACCCCACTCGACCGCGTCGGCGAGGGCGACGTAGGCACCGGTGATCGCGGCGGTGCGGGTGCCGCCGTCGGCCTGCAGCACGTCGCAGTCGATGACGATCGTGTTCTCGCCGAGCGCCTTCGTGTCGATGATCGCGCGCAGCGATCGGCCGATCAGCCGCGAGATCTCGTGCGTGCGACCCCCGATCCGGCCCTTGACCGACTCGCGGTCCATGCGGTCGTTCGTCGACCTCGGCAGCATCGCGTACTCGGCGGTCACCCAGCCCTTGCCCTTGCCGGTCAGCCAGCGCGGCACACCGTTCGTGAACGACGCCGTGCACAGCACCCTGGTGCGCCCGAACGAGATCAGCGCGCTGCCCTCGGCCTGCTCGCTCCAGCCGCGCTCGATGGTGATCTCGCGCAGCTGGTCGGCCTCGCGGCCATCGACTCGGGTCATGTGAACTCCCTTGGTAACGGAATGCTGCCGGTTTCGAACGTGTCGACCGAGGCAACCTCGGGGCCGAGAAAGCGGTGCGCGAGCGCCTGGAACGCCTGCGCGTCGGCGGTCGCCTCGAACTGGTGCCGCGGCGCGCCGGGCGCCTGCCGCTCAAGGCCGTGCGCGACGAGCGTGCGGTAGACGTCGTACGCGGTCTCGTCGGCGCTGGACACCAGCGTGACCTCCGCCCCCATCACGTACTGGATCGCCGCGGACATCAGCGGGTAGTGCGTGCACCCGAGCACGAGGGTGTCGACGCCCGCGGTCTTGAGGGGCGCGAGGTATCCCTCGGCGATCGCGAACAGTTCCGGGCCGCTGGTGACCCCAGCCTCCACGAACTCGACGAAGCGCGGGCAGGCCGCCGTGAACAGGGCCAGATCGGATGCCGCGGCGAACGCATCCTCGTATGCCCTCGACTTGATCGTGCCCTCCGTGCCGATCACGCCCACCCGTCGATTGCGGGTCTGCCTGACGGCAGCGCGTACCGCGGGCTGGATCACCTCGACCACGGGGATGCCGTAGCCGTGGGTGAAGCGTTCCCGGGCATCGCGGAGCACGGCCGCCGACGCGGTGTTGCACGCGATCACGAGCAGCTTCACGCCCTGGGCGACCAGGTCGTCCATGACCGCCAGCGCGTAGCTGCGCACCTGCGCGATCGGCTTCGGCCCGTACGGCGTGTGCGCGGTGTCGCCGACGTAGAGGATCGACTCCCGCGGCAGCTGATCGATGATCGCCCGTGCCACGGTGAGGCCGCCGACGCCGCTGTCGAAGACCCCGATCGGCGCGTCACTCACAGCGGCAAATCTACAGTCCCTCGCGCTGCCGCTCCTGCGCGACGACGGCCTCGCGGTCGGACAGTCGCGCAAGCCCGGCCAGCGGCTGCGCCATCCGCTGATTGCCGCGCAACGCCGGTTCGACGCGATCGAGAAACGCCCAGTACCCGGCGGTGTATGGGCACGCGGTCGGACCGAGCCGCACCTTGGGGTTGAACCGGCAGCCCGCGCAGTAGTCGGTCATCCGGTCGATGTAGGCGCCGCCCGACGCGTACGGCTTGGTGGCGACCACACCGCCGTCGGCGTGCTGCGACATCCCGACCACGTTGACCGCCATCACCCACGGGGTGCCGTCGACGAACATGTCCATGAACCACTGCGACAGTGCGGCGGGGTCGTAGCCGCGCTGCAGCGCCCAGTTGCCGATGATCATCAGGCGCTGGATATGGTGCGACCAGCCACGCTCATGCACGCCGTGCATCGTGTGGCGCAGGCAGTTCGCCTGAATCGTCGCGAAGTCCAGCTCGACGAACTCGCGCGGCAGGGGGGTGGTGGCGCGCAGGACGTTGTTCGAGTCGCGGTACGGCTCGCCGAGGTGCCAGTACAGGTTCCAGACGTAGTCGCGCCAGCCCATGATCTGGCGCACGAAGCCCTCGACGCTGGACAGCGGAGCGTTCCCCGACCGGTATGCGGCCTCCGCGGCGTCGACTACCTGCCGGGGGTCGAGCACGCCGAGGTTCATCGGCACGCTGAGCAGCGAGTGCGCCATCGTCCAGTCGTCGGTGAGCGCGGCATCCTCGAAAGGGCCGAACGTCGGCAGCCGACCGCCGATGAACCGGTCGAGCGCGAGCTGCGCTTCGGCGGGCGTGACGGCGAACCGGCGGGGCACGTCGTCGCCGACCAGCTGCACGATGCCCTCGGTATGCCAGCGGTCGAGGTCGGCGCGCACGCCCGCGTCGATGTCGTCCTCCTCGGGCCACCACGGCTCGTCGACCCCGAGCGTCAGTGCGCCCTTCGGCGCCGGTTCACGATTGTCGTGGTCGTAGTTCCACTGACCGCCCGCCGGTTCGCGGCCGTCCATCAGGATGCCGGTGCGCACGCGGGCGGCCCGGTAGAAGTCCTCGAGCAGCAGCCGCCGCTGCCCGCGACCGCCCGCCCACGCGGCGAAGTCAGCCTCGGAGGTGATGAACCCGCGCGACGGCAGCACCGGGATCCCGCGCGCACGCACCGCCCTGCGCGCCTGGTACGAGGTCGGGTCGATCACCTCGAGATCGTCGCGACCGTCAACGACCTCCCCGTACGTGTTCACCTGATGGAACTCGACCCGCGAGCCGAGCTCGGCGGCACGATGGCGGATCGACGAGAGGATGACGTGCGCTTTGGCCCGGTGCATCCGTCGCCGTCCGAAGGCCGCGCGCGACTCGATCAGCAGCATCGGCCCGCCGTCGTCGAACTCGGGGCCAAGCTGACCGGCGAACACCCAGCGCACACGCTGCACGGTTTCGATCCTAGGCTCGTGCCATGACGACGGCCCTGCTGACCGACCGCTACGAGCTGACCATGCTGGATGCCGCGATTGGCTCCGGTACCTGGAATCGGGAGTGCGTGTTCGAGGTCTTCGCGCGGCGCTTGCCGGAGGGCCGGCGCTACGGCGTCGTCGCCGGCACCGGACGGCTGCTCGACGCGCTCAAGGACTTCCGGTTCGGCGACGCCGAGCTGAACTGGCTGCGCGACGAGAAGGTGGTCGGTCCGCAGGCGCTGCAGTGGCTGGCCGATTACCGGTTTCGCGGCACCATCACCGGGTACGCCGAGGGTGAGACGTACTTTCCGGGCTCGCCGATCCTCGTCGTCGACGGCACGTTCGCCGAGGCGGTGATCCTCGAGACCCTGGTGCTCAGCGTGCTCAACTACGACTGCGCGGTCGCCTCCGCCGCGTCGCGGATGGTGAACGCCGCCGAGGGCCGGCCGCTGCTGGAGATGGGATCGCGCCGCGCGAACGAGTCAGCCGCGGTGGCCGCAGCCCGCGCCGCGTTCCTCGCTGGCTTCGGCGCGACGAGCAACCTCGAGGCGGGTCGCACCTGGGGCATCCCGACCATGGGTACCGCCGCGCACTCGTTCACGATGCTGCACGACAGCGAGGAAGAGGCGTTCGCCGCCCAGGTGAGATCGCTCGGCCCCGGCACCACCCTGCTCGTCGACACTTACGACATCGAGCGCGGGGTGGAACTGGCGGTGAAGGTGGCCGGCACCGGGTTGGGCGCGGTGCGCATCGACTCCGGCGACCTCGCCGAGCAGATCGCCGCGGTGCGGGCCCAGCTCGACGAGCTCGGCGCGACGCAGACCCGCATCACCGTCACGAACGACCTCGACGAGAACGTCATCGCCTCGCTGCGCGCCGCCCCCGTCGACTCGTTCGGGGTCGGGACCTCCGTCGTCACCGGTTCCGGGCATCCCGCCGCCGGCCTGGTGTACAAGCTCGTCGCACACCGGGACGGCACCGGCGAATGGGTGTCGGTGGCGAAGAAGTCGGCGGCGAAGGCCACCGTCGCCGGCCGCAAGCATCCGGTGCGGGCGCTGCGCGGCGGGCGCGCGACCGAGGAGCGCATCTACGTCGACGCCACACCCGCGCCGTCGTCGCGTGAGCGCCCGCTGCTGGTGCCGCTGGTCACGAACGGGGTGACGGATGCCTCGCACCGCGGCCCCGACGGACTGCTGGCCGCCCGCGACCGACGTGCCGCCTCCGTCGCCGAACTGCCTCGCGACGCGCTGCGCCTCAGCCGGGGAGAGCCGGCGCTCGAGACCGTCTACGTGTGACTACGGGGCCAGCTTGGCGTAGATCTCCTTGCAGGTCGGGCACACCGGGAACTTCTCCGGATCGCGCCCAGGCACCCAGAGCTTGCCGCACAGCGCGCGCACCGGCTTGCCGGTCAGTGCCGACTCCATGATCGCGTTCTTCGGCGCGTAGTGCGAGAAGCGCTCGTGATCGCCGTCCTCGACGTTGGTGCGGTTGAGCAGCTCCTCGAGTTCGCGGTCGAGGGTGTCGGTTCCTCCGCCAGCGGTCTCAGCCATGCCCCGATTGTACGGCGGGGAGGTCAGTTCTGCAGGGTGAACGCCAGCAGCTCGGGTGCCCTTCGGCGCACGATCCGGCCGCCCCAGTGCACCCCGATCAGCAGCACGCCCACGCCGATCACGACGCCGGCGCCGAGCGCCGCCCAGTACCAGATCGGGTCGGTCGCGGCGAAGAAGATGAAGGTCGCCACCGGCGCCGAGAACAGCACGGTGATCAGCAGCGACAATGCCTGAACCCGAGAGCCGGTCGACCCGGTGGCCTGCGGCTGTGCGAACGCGCTGTCGCCGGGATGCACCGCCGGGTACGGGAACGCGGCCGACGTCACGCTCGAGACCCCGAGTCCGGCCAGCAGCAGACACAGGCTCAGACCGATGAGCGCGGGCAACGTGTCCTCATACCCGGTGATGACGACGGTGGCGACGCTGCCGATCCCGATCACCGGCGCTCCGATGAACAACGGCGGGATGATCCGGCCCCAACGGTCGTCGCGCCCGCGCGTGTTCGCGGAGACGTGCGTCCAGAACGCCGAGGAGTCGTGGGCCAGGTCGTTGTGCACCGTCCACCCGAGGAACAGGCACAGCGCCGGGACCGGCAGCCACGCGATGATGTCCACCGGCACGCCGACGACGAGCAACGGGGCGACGATCGCGACCGGGATGATCGGGAAGATCGCCACCCCCAGCACGTACCGCGCGTCCCGGCCCCAGTAGCTCAGACTGCGCGCCGCGATCGCCCCGAACGGTGTGGCCGGCATCGCCTCGAACCAGCCGAGCCCGGAGTACGCGCTCGCGGTCTGCGGCCGGTCACGGCGCATGAGCAGCACCGACACGAGCGCCCGCCACACCAGTGCGAGCACGAGCAGGAACCCGGCGGCGATCGCCAGCTTCGTCAGTCCCTCGTTGATCTCCCCATTGGCTGCATCGGCCGGAGCGGACCACGCCGCGCCAAGCGGCGTCCAGCCCAGCACGCTGGTCAGCCGACGCAGCACCGGCAGCACGCGGCTCTCCCAATCGGCGGTCGCGAGCACGGCGGCCACGGGAGCGCCCACGGCGAGCACTGCGACGAGGGTGACGCGCGTGACATCCCTCGCCTGACGAGACGACAGAACCGCGGATGCCACGGCGCTTGCCACCCGGGCGGCGAGCACGCACGTCGGCACGAGTACCGTGGTGGCCAGCACCGCGACGAGCAGGGGGACCGCGCCGCGCGACCAGGTGACCACCTGCGCGACGGCCAGCACCGCGACGATGAGGGTCGGCACGCTGACGAACGCGGCGGCGCCGACCCCCAGCGCCAGCCTGCCCGCGGGGATGCCGAACAGAACAAACCGGCGAGGGTCGAGCGGGTCATCCGCGCCGAAGCTCAGCGGTAGCACGAGGAACGCGAGCACCACCAGCGAGCCGACCACGACGACGATCGCGCGCGCGATGTCAGGCGTCTCGAATCGCAGCGAGGCGAGCCCAGCGGCGGTCGCGACGACCAGCACCACCCCGTACAGCAGCACGAGGATCCTGCCGATCAGCTGAGCAGGCCGCCCCCGGAACGAGTTGGCGAGCAGCGTCAGCTTCAGTCGGAGAAATCGTGCAACCACTCCAAGCCCTCCACGCTCGTGCGGCGGCCCGCGAGCTCCACGAAACGCTCCTCGAGGCTGCGACCGTCGCGCACCTCGTCGATGGAGCCGTCGGCGAGGATGACGCCGCCCACGATCACCGCGACGTGATCGCAGATGCGCTGCACCAGGTCCATGCTGTGGCTGGACAGCACCACCGTGCCGCCCGCGGCGGAGTACTGCTTGAGGATGTGCGTGACGGTCGCCGCCGACACCGGGTCGACCGACTCGAACGGCTCGTCGAGCACGAGCAGTCGCGGCGAGTGGATCATCGCGGCCGCCAGCGCGATCTTCTTCGTCATGCCGGCCGAGTAGTCGCTGACCAGTCGGGGCAGGGCCTCCTCGAGCCCGAAAGCGCGGGCGAGGTCGGCGCTGCGGTGCTTGACCGTCGGTCCGTCGAGACCGCGGAGCACGCCCGCGTAGTACAGCAACTGCGCACCGGTGAGCCGGTCGAAGAGCCGAAGCCGGTCGGGCAGCACCCCCATGTTGCGCTTGGCCTTCACGGGGTTCGACCACACGTCTGCACCATGCACCAGCACCGTTCCGCGATCGGGTCGCAGCAGCCCGGTGATCATCGAGAGCGTCGTCGTCTTGCCGGCACCGTTCGGCCCGACGATGCCGTAGAACGCACCCGGCGGCACCCGCAGGTCGAGGCTGGAGACGGCGACCGTGTCGTCGAAGGACTTGCTGAGGGATGTCACGGCCAGCACATGCTCGGAAGGCTCCACCGGCACGAGCTCGAACTCCACGACCGACTCGACAACCCCGGTCAGGGTTCTCGTGGGCTCGATGGCAGCGAGATCACGAGCCGCTTCACGCTCGGCACGTTCGAGCTCGGCCTGTTCGCGGGCCTCTGCGCGGCGGGCAGCTGCCTCCGCTGCGCGCGCGCGTGCCTCGTGCGACAGCGTGTCGATGCGTTCGCCGGTGGCCTCGGCCACGCGCTTGCCCCAGGCGCCGGTCGTCTCGGCCGCCCGTCGCGACCAGGCGCCGGTGTTCTCCACCGCGCGACGCGACCAGGCGCCGGTGTTCTCGGCGGCGCGCTTCGACCATGCCCCGAACTCGGCGAGCGCGGCGCGGCCTGCGCTTGTGGAGGGCTCGGGCTGGTCGTCAGGCTCGGGCTCGGGCTCGGGCTCGGGCTCCGGCTCCGGCTCGGGCTCCGGCTCGGGCTCGGGCTCCGGCTCCTCGGCGACCTCGCGATCGGGAGCCGAGACATCCATCGTCGTTTCGGCTGTCTCGTCAGCCTCGACAGTGGGTTCCTCTTCAGAAACCTCCGCGGGGATAGCGGTGCTCGCGGTCGACGAAGGCATCGTGTGCGGCCCCTTCGAAGCTGGCTTCTTGCTCGCAGGGCGACGCGGCGGCGGCTTTCGTGTCGGACCCCCCGGGCGGGCTTTCGACCGCGCGGGCTTCTTGCTGTCGCCGGAGTCGGCCGGAGAGTCCACCGTTCAAACCTACCCAATGACGACGTACACTCCGGTTATCACGAAAGCGCAACAACCGATGTCAAGCCCGTGCCGCGCTCAGAGGCCACAGGTAGCCTTGATAAAGCACGACGACGTGTCTTGTACAGAGCCCGTGAGTGAACGTTCAGTGAACGTCACGGGTGCCAGACACCGAGGAGATCGCATGACCACGCAGATCGTGATCCTAGCTGCCGGGATGGGCAGCCGACTAGGCCGCTCCCTTCCGAAGCCCCTGACCGAACTCGCAGACGGCCGCACCATCATGCGCCAGCAGTTCGACAACATCCGTCACGCGTTCGGCGACAACGCCAAGGTGACGGTCGTCGTCGGCTACAAGCTCGAGCACATCATCGAAGCCTTCCCCGAGGCGTCGTTCGTGTACAACGAACAGTACGACCAGACCAACACGAGCAAGAGCCTCCAGCGTGCGCTGCAGGCGTCGGCGCCTGGTGGCGTGCTCTGGATGAACGGCGATGTCGTCTTCGATCCCGAGGCGCTCGAACGCTCGGCCAGGCTGGTCGCGCGCGACCAGTCGTTCGTCTCGGTGAACACGGCGAAGGTCTCCGAAGAAGAGGTCAAGTACACCACCGACGCAGAGGGCTTCATCAAGAACCTCTCGAAGACCGTGCAAGGCGGCCTCGGCGAGGCCGTCGGCATCAACTACGTCTCTCGCGACGACAAGGCAGTGCTGCTGCGCCAGCTCAAGCGCGTCGGCGACCAGGACTACTTCGAACGCGGCATCGAACTCGCGATCGAGCAGGACGGCCTGCGGATCGAGCCGGTCGACATCTCCGACCTGTACGCGGTCGAGATCGACTTCGCCGAAGACCTCGCGCGGGCCAACCTCTTCGTCTGAGCCTTTTTGGTCCGGGCCTTTTCAGACTGACCCGCGCGGCTACTGTAGAGGGCGTGTCCGCGCCTGAACCGACCCGGTCCGCCCGGTCTCCTTTCGCGCGGTACCGCCACTCGCTGTGGCTGCTGACCCTGCGCGATCTGCGGGTTCGCTACTCGACTTCGGTGCTCGGGTACTTCTGGTCGATCCTCGACCCGCTGGTAATGGCGCTCATCTACTGGTTCGTCTTCACGCAGGTCTTCGGGCGCGGCGTCGGCGACGAGCCGTATATCGTCTTCCTGCTGTCGGCGCTGCTGCCGTGGATGTGGTTCAACGGTGCCGTCGGCGACTCCACCCGCGCGTTCCTGAAAGACGCGAAGCTGGTGCGGTCGACGAAGATCCCGCGCAGCATCTGGGTAGGTCGACTCGTCCTGTCAAAGGGCATCGAGTTCGTCGCTAGCCTGCCGGTGCTCGCTGCCTTCGCGATCATCTTCGGCGCGACGCTCCACTGGGAAGCCGCCTACTTCCTCCTCGCCGTGCTCATCCAGGCCGTGCTGACCGTCGGAGTGGGACTGATCGTCGCGCCGCTCGTCGTGTTCTTCCGCGACCTCGAACGGGCGACCAAGCTCGCGCTGCGCTTCCTGTTCTACGCGAGTCCGATCATCTACGGCATCACCGACCTGCGTCCACTCGGCCTCGAGGTGATCGCGTCGTTCAACCCCCTCTCGGGCATCTTCTCGCTGTACCGTGCCGCGTTCTTCCCCGACCAGCTGGACTGGCTCGCCGTCGCCATCGGCGCAGGCATGAGCGTGCTGCTCTTGGGACTCGGCACGCTGGTCTTCCGGCGCGCGGAGCACGCCGTGCTGAAGGAGATCTGATGACAGACGCTGTCATCGAGGTCGCGGGTGCAGGCATCCGGTTCCGCAGAAATCGGCGCGGGCGGCGCACGTTCAAAGACCTGTTCTCGGGGCGGCGCCGGCGTTCGCGCCCTGACGAGTTCTGGGCCCTTCGCGACGTCGACTTCCGCGTGGGCGCGGGTGAGGCGATCGGCGTGGTGGGCCGCAACGGGCAGGGCAAGTCGACGCTGCTGAAGCTCGTGGCCGGGGTCATGCTGCCCGACGAGGGCACGGTGAGCGTGCATCGGGGCGTGGCCCCGCTCATCGAGATCACCGGTGGTTTCGTCGACGACCTCACCGTTCGCGACAACGTCTACCTCACCGCCGGACTGCACGGGATGTCCCGGGCCGAGATCACCGAGCGCTTCGACGAGATCCTCGACTTCGCCGAGATCGGCGACTTCGTCGATACCCCCTACAAGCACCTCTCGAGCGGCATGAAGGTGCGGATCGCGTTCGCCGTGATCTCGCGACTCGAGGAGCCGATCATCCTCGTCGACGAGGTGCTGGCCGTCGGCGACCGGGCGTTCCGGGAGAAGTGCTACCAGCGCATCGAGGAGCTGCTCGCCGGCGGCCGCACCCTGTTCTTCGTCTCGCACAACGAGAAGGACCTGCGGCGATTCTGCGCTCGCGGCCTGTACCTCGACCAGGGCGAGCTCGTGATCGACGGCCCGATCGATGAGGTGCTGGCGCGCTACAACGCCGACTACGGCAGCTGAGCGCAACCCCTCGTTCGGTTCGTTGGGCGCGGTTCGCTTTTCCGGAGTTTTCGCGTTCCCGCGCGAGTCGAAGGGCGTAATGCCGCGGGTCTGAGCCGACCCGTAGCCTAGAACTCCGGAGAAACGAACCCCCGACCGGGGTCTGGGCGCTCGGCTAGCGTTGGTCGTATGGCCGAGGCACGAGGCATCCAACCCAGTCCCATGGTGGTGCGCGGCATCGATCGGGTGCTCACGGTGCAGCGGCCGGTCGTGCTGGCGCACATCCGCAGCATCCGCAGAAAGCGACCGGATGCCTCGCCGGAGCAGATCATCCGAATCCTCGAGCGGCGCTACCTCGCGGCGGTCACCTCAGGTGGCGCACTGGTCGGGGCCACCGCCGCAGTACCCGCGATCGGAACGGGTGCGTCGCTGGCGCTCTCGGGCGTCGAGACGGCCGGATTCCTCGAGGCCAGCGCCCTCTTCGCCCAGTCGATCACCGAGGTGCACGGCATCGTCGTCGACGACCCGGATCGCGCCCGCGCCCTCGTGATGACCATGGTGCTCGGATCGGCCGGCACCGATCTGGTCGCGCAACTCGCCGGTCAGGTTGCAGGAACCGGCGCCGCGAAGAACGCGTTCTGGGGCGAGATGATCACGAAGAGCCTGCCGCGCACGGTGATGGGTCCGATCGCCGACCGCATCAAGAAGACCTTCCTGAAGCGGTTCGCGGTCGCGCAGGGTGGCAACGTGGTCGGACGTCTCATCCCGTTCGGCGTCGGTGCGGTCATCGGCGGCGGGGGCAACCACCTGCTCGGGCGGCAGATCGTGCGCACGGCGCGCGAGGGCTTCGGGCCGGCGCCTGCGGCGTTCCCGCCGGGGCTGGAGATCGTGGTGCGGGCGCCGCGGCGGCCCACGTTGCGGCGGCGGGGGGCGAAGGCGATCGAGGCGTCAGCGGAGCAGTAAACCGTCGCCGGTGGTTCGGTCACAGAGAACGGAGTCTTCTCGGGCGTCCCACTCGTCCCGGGCGGCCGCGTACGCGGCGGTAGGGATGTAGATCAGATCTTCCAGCCCTGAATCCTACCGAGCGCTTCACTGCCACTCCCGACATCAAGTTGGCGGGTGACGATCGGCTCGCCGGTGCGGAACTAGGCTCTCACCCATGCCTCCCGCGACTCGAGAAGCCCAACGCGCCGAATTGCATAAGGCCATCTGGCGGGTAGCCAACGATCTCCGCGGCAGCGTCGACGGCTGGGATTTCAAGAGCTACGTGCTCGGCATGCTGTTCTACCGCTTCATCTCCGCGAACCTCACGGCGTACCTCAACCGCCAAGAGCGTGCAGCCGGCCTAGCGGCATTCGACTACGCCAAGCTCCAAGACGCCGAGGCCGAACACGGCCGCAGAGAAACAGTCAAGGAGAAGGGCTTGTACATCCTCCCGAGCGAGCTCTTCGTCAACCTCCGAGCCAATGCCTCAGCGGACGAGAACCTCAACGAAACCCTGGGCCGCATCTTCAAGAACATCGAAGGCTCAGCCGTCGGCACCGAATCCGAAGACGACCTCAAGGGACTCTTCCAAGAGCTCGACCCCAACAGCAACAAGCTCGGCAACACGGTCGTGCAGCGCAACCAGAAGCTGGTCAAGCTGCTCAACGCCATCGGCGACCTCGACCTCGGCGACTTCGAGAACCACGAGATCGACGCATTCGGCGATGCTTACGAGTACCTCATGCAGATGTACGCGGCCGACGCCGGCAAGTCGGGTGGCGAGTACTACACGCCGCAAGAGGTGTCAGAGTTGCTCGCCCGAATCGCGAGCATCGGCAAGACCGAGCTGAAGAAGGTCTACGACCCAGCAGTCGGCTCCGGCTCGCTGCTGCTCAAGTTCCAGAAGGTGCTCGGCCCCAACAAGGTCGGCGGCTACTTCGGTCAAGAGATCAACCTGACCACCTACAACCTGGCGCGCATCAACATGTTCTTGCACGACGTGCCCTACGAGCAGTTCCACCTCGCGCACGGCGACACGCTCACGCACCCCGAGCACTGGGACGACGAGCCGTTCGAGGCGATCGTCTCCAACCCGCCCTACTCGATCAAGTGGGAGGGCGACGCAAACCCGCTCCTGATTAACGACCCGCGCTTCGCCCCTGCCGGCGTGCTCGCCCCCAAGTCGAAGGCCGACCTCGCCTTCACGATGCACATCCTCAGCTGGCTGGCCGTGAACGGCACGGCCGCGATCGTCGAGTTCCCCGGAGTCATGTACCGCGGCGGAGCCGAGGCGAAGATCCGCAAGTACCTGGTCGACAACAACTACGTGGATGCCGTGATCCAGCTTCCGCCCGACCTCTTCTTCGGCACGACCATCGCAACCTGCATCCTCGTGCTCAAGAAGTCGAAGACCACCAACGACGTGGTCTTCATCGATGCGTCCGCCGAGTTCACGCGCGTCGGCAACAAAAACAAGCTGACGGATGCCCACCGCAACCGCATCCTGACCGCCCTCGTCGAGCGCGCTCCGGTCGAGCACTTTGCGGCGCTCGTGTCGAATGAGGACATCGCCGCGCGCGACTATGTGCTCTCTGTCTCCTCGTACGTGCAGGCCGAAGACACCCGCGAGGTCGTCGATATCACGGCCCTCAACGCCGAGATCGCTCGCATCGTGGCACGCCAGGCCGAGCTGCGCACGGCGATCGACGCGATCGTCGCCGACCTCGAAGGTGCGTCGTGAACAAGCGCAAGGGGCGTGCACAGCCCGCGGACGTCGTGCGGTCTTCGGCGGCCGAGTACCTCACGTACATCTCGGCCGTCGGTGACGAGACAAACTCGGTGGATGTCCGCTACGAGAATCAGAACATCTGGCTCACCCAGAGACTGATGTCTCTGCTGTACGGCGTTGATGTGCGCACCGTCAGCGAGCATCTCGGCAATATCTTCGCAACCTCGGAGCTTGAGGAAGATGCAGTAGTCCGGAATTTCCGGATAACTGCGGCCGACGGTAAGTCGTACGACACAAAGCACTACGCACTCCAGGCGATCATCGCCGTAGGTTTCAAAGTTGGCGGTGAGCGAGCCGTGCAATTTCGCAAGTGGGCGAACCAGATCGTCAAGGAGTACACGATCAAGGGCTTTGCGATGGACGACGAACGCCTGAAGCAGGGCGGCTCGATCCTTACGGAAGACTTTTTCGAAGAGCAGTTGCAGCGCGTTCGCGAAATTCGGCTCTCTGAGCGCCGGTTCTACCAAAAGGTCACCGACATCTACGCGACGGCGATCGATTACGACGTGAGTGCCGAGGCGACCAAACGGTTCTTCGCCACGGTGCAGAACAAGTTGCATTGGGCCATTCACGGCCAGACTGCTGCTGAAGTGATCGTCGGTCGCGCTGACGCTGAACGACGGCACATGGGGCTGACGACGTGGCGCGATGCTCCAGACGGCAAAATCCACAAGTTCGATGTGGTCGTGGCGAAGAACTATCTCACCGACTCAGAGATGCAGGGTCTGAGCCGACTTGTCTCGTCGTACCTCGACTTCGCTGAACTCATGGCGCAACGCCGCATCCCGATGACGATGGGAGATTGGGAAGAGCGACTCGACCGGTTTCTAGCCGTCGCCTCTGATCGTGACGTGCTGAGAGATGCAGGTCGCATTTCCGCGGAAGTCGCGCGCGCCCACGCAGAAACTGAGTTCGAGAAGTACCGAGTTGTTCAGGATCAACAATTTGTGAGCGACTTCGACAAGTTTTTGGAGCTGCCCGACGCCCCGGATCGCGAGGTCGGGCCGTGAGCCGAATCGACGCCTTGCTCGCCCAGTTGGCCCCAAACGGCGTGGAGTTCAAGACGCTCGGCGAGGTGGTGCAGATTGCATCTGCGAGGGCAGACGTAGCCCTGCTCGACGCTACGACCTACGTCGGCGTTGATAATCTGCTACCGAACTTTGGTGGTCGACGAGACTCCGGCTACGGAGCAAACTCAAGCGGCGCGATCAAGTTCGAACCGGGAAACATTCTCATTGGGAACATTCGTCCGTACCTAAAGAAGGTTTGGCTCGCCGACCGCGGCGGCGGAGCAAGCCCAGACGTCCTTACGCTTTCGCTCCTGCCCAAGTGGCGCGGGGCGATCCTGCCGCGATTCCTCTACTTTGTCATCGCGTCCGAACCATTTATCGCGTACTCGATGCAACACGCCCAGGGCGCGAAGATGCCTCGTGGCAACAAGGCAGCTACGCTGAAATTTCCGCTTCCGATACCACCTCTCGAGGTCCAGCGCGAGATCGTGAGAATCCTGGATAAATTCACGGAGCTGGAAGCGGAGCTGGAAGCGCGGCGGCTTCAGTACGCCCACTGTCGCGACCACCTCCTGAGCTTCCGCGAAGCGGGGGGGGTCCGGTGGATTCGAATGGGTGAAGCCGGAACATTCGAGCGTGGTCGTCGATTCACTCGCGGAGACGTGGTCGATGGCGGCATCCCGAGCATTCACTATGGCGAGATCTATACGCATTACGGTGTCGCAACTTCTCGATCCATCCGGCAAGTTCGCGAGAGTCTGCGACCGCAGCTGCGATTCGCGCTGCCGGGTGACGTGGTGATCGCGTCGGTGGGCGAAACCGTCGAGGATGTAGGCAAGGCCGTTGCCTGGCTTGGCAATGGACCAGTCACGATTCACGATGACACCTTTCGGTTCCGGCACTCACTGAGCCCGAAGTTCGTCTCCTATTGGATGCAGACTGAGGCATTCCATTCTCAGAAGACGAGGCACGTTGCGAGCGCCAAGATCAAGCGTCTGTCGTCGTCAGCACTCGCCTCGATTCTGATGCCTGTCCCACCGATGGAGAAGCAACTTCGAGTCGTCGAAGTGCTCGACAAATTCGACGCCCTCGTCGACGACCTGAGCATCGGCCTCCCCGCCGAGCTCGCCGCCCGCCGCAAGCAGTACGAGTACTACCGCGACAAGCTGCTGACGTTCGAGGAACTGGTCTGAGCGGCCGTGCGGGAGCCTTGACTCTCAATGAAATGGATAATAACCTCCATTACATGAGAAGTGAGCCGCCGTTGGTTGCGCCCGTGTTCCGGTCTGATGCTCAGGCGCGCATTCTCGCGAACCTGCTGCTGAACGACGACGAGCTCACCTTAAGCGCGCTCGCTGATCGCTCGGGTGTGGCGTACGCGACCACCCACCGCGAGGTGGCGCGCTTGCTCGACGCGGGCATCCTCAGCGAACGCACGGTCGGTCGTGCCCGCCTGCTCGCAGCCAACTCCGATAGCCCGATCGTCGGCCCGCTGCGTCAGATTCTCGCCATCGTCGCTGGCCCGGTGCAGTACCTCACGCACGAGCTCTCCGCCATCGAGAATATCGAGGTCGCCTTCATCTACGGTTCGTTCGCGGCGCGCGCCACCGGCACCCCGGGGCCGCCGCCGCAAGACATTGACCTCTTGGTCATCGGAACCCCCGACGCTGATGCTGTCTATGCGGCGTGTGAACTCGTGGAGCAGCTCGTCGGCCGGCCGGTCAACGTCGCGATCTTCCGCCCTGATGAGCTGGGCAACGAAAGCAGCAGCGCCTTTCTTACGAGCGTGGCTCAGATGCCGAGGCTCCCGCTGATCGGCGAGTGGAAGTGACAACACAACCGCTTTCTTCTGATCAGCTCGCAGCGATACGGGTTCTGCTCGATTCCCGAGCGATCGAGCCGGTCGCGGTCGACGTTGAAAAGGCATCCGCATTTTTGTTGAAGGCCCGCATCAAGTGCGACGACATCGCCAACGCGCAGCACCACGAAAACCGCTTCGACCTCGGCTATGGCGCCTGCCACGACGTCGGCGAGGCGCTGCTGAGCGCCTACGGATACCGCACCCGAGCCGGCGCGGGTCAGCACGCGACCGTCGGTCGCTTCATGGCGATCGTGCTCGACCAGCCACCGGGCAGTCTTGCGTCGAGACGCTTCGATCGCCTGCGTCGCATTCGCAACGCGCAGGACTACCGCGCGCAGGCCGTCTCGCAGACCGAGGCTGAACTTGCGGCGCAGTCAGCGCTGCAGCTCATCGAGTCGGCCGAAGTGCGGGGCATCTCATGACCGAGTCGCTAGCCACGCACTTCGAGCCGATCGTCGTCAGCGCTGAGAGCACGGTCGTCGCGGAGTTCACGCCTGACCCCGCCATTGCGGACTCCTACCAGTCGGAGGCGGCGCTCGAGCGGGAGTTCATCCGTCTGCTGCAGGGCCAGGCGTATGAGTACGTGACGATCCGCTCTGAGGCCGAGCTGCTCGCGAACCTGCGCACGCAGGTGCAGCTGCTCAACGGCGTGACGTTCAGCGATGCCGAGTGGCAGCGGCTCTGCGATGAGTATGTGGTGGGCGCGTCAGACGGCGTGGTCGACAAGACGGTGCGCGTGCAAGAGAACCACGTGCATGCCTTCAAGCGTGATGACGGCACCACCAAGAACATTGCGCTGATCGACAAGTCGAGCATCCACAACAATCGCCTGCAGGTGATCAACCAGTACGAGGTCGAGCAGGGCGGCGAGGCCGGCGGCGCGTATGCGAACCGCTACGACGTGACGATTTTGGTCAACGGCCTGCCGCTCGTGCACGTGGAGCTGAAGCGCCGCGGCGTCGACATTCGCGAGGCGTTCAACCAGATCGACCGGTATCAGCGGCACAGCTTCTGGGCCGGCTCAGGCCTGTTCGACTATGTGCAGCTGTTCGTCATCAGCAACGGAACGCTCACGAAGTACTACTCGAACACCACGCGGCGCCAGCATCTCGAGGATGCTCGGGGCCAGCGGCAGGTACGCAAGACGAGCAACTCGTTCGAGTTCACGTCGTGGTGGGCGGATGCCTCGAACGCGCCGATTCGCGACCTCGTGAGTTTCACGAAGACGTTCTTCGCCAAGCACTCGCTGCTGGCGGTGCTCACGCGGTATTGCGTGCTGACATCAGAGCGGCAGCTACTGGTGATGCGGCCCTACCAGATTGTCGCGACGGAGCGCATTCTGCAGCGCATCGAGATCTCAACCAACTACAAGAGGCTCGGATCAACGGATGCCGGCGGGTACGTGTGGCACACAACCGGGTCGGGCAAAACGCTGACCTCGTTCAAGGCGGCGCAGCTCGCCTCGCGGCTGCCGAGCGTCGACAAGGTGCTCTTCGTCGTCGACCGCAAAGACCTCGACTGGCAGACCCAGCGCGAGTATGACCGGTTCGAGCCGGGCGCCGCGAACGCCTCGTCGTCGACCGCACAGCTCTCATCGCACCTGGCCGACCCCGAGCGGCGCATCGTCATCACGACAATTCAGAAGCTCGCGCGGCTCGCGCAATCGCAGAAAGGTCATGCGATCTACGACGGCCACGTCGTGCTGATCTTCGACGAGTGCCACCGCTCGCAGTTCGGCGACATGCACAGCTCGATCACGAAGGCCTTCAAGCGTTACAACCTGTTCGGATTCACCGGCACCCCGATCTTCGCCGAGAACGCTGGCTCGGGAGGCAACCCGCAGCTCAAGACCACCGAGCAGGCCTTCGGCGAGAAGCTGCACACCTACACGATCGTCGACGCGATCACCGACAAGAACGTGCTGCCCTTCCGCATCGACTACGTCAACACCATCAAGGTCGACGACGCGCTCACCGACAAGCAGGTCTCGGCGATCGACACCGAGAAGGCGCTACTCGACCCGACCCGCATCGGCATGGTCGTCGAATACATTCTCGAGCACTTCGACCAGAAAACCCGGCGCGGTGAGCACTACGCGCTGGGCGAGCGCCGCGTGCGGGGCTTCAACTCCCTCTTCGCCACGGCCTCGATCGAGGCGGCGAAGCGCTACTACTCGGCCTTCCGCACGATGCAATCGACGATTCCGGATGCTCAGCGTCTCAAGGTCGGAATCGTCTACTCGTTCGCCGCCAACGAGGCGGAGGTTGACGGCTTCCTCGACGAGGAGGGATTTGACGCCACGGGCCTTGACCTGCCCTCGCGGGAGTTTCTCGACGCCGCCATTGCCGACTACAACCAGATGTTCGGCACGCGGTGGAGCACCTCGTCAGACGGCTTCGCCGGTTACTACACCGACCTCTCGAAACGGCTCAAGAACCGAGAGATCGACATCGTCATCGTCGTCAACATGTTCCTCACGGGGTTCGACGCGACGACGCTCAACACCCTGTGGGTCGACAAGAACCTGCGGTCGCACGGGCTGATTCAGGCCTACTCGCGCACCAACCGCATCCTGAACTCGGTGAAGACCTACGGCAACATCGTCACCTTCCGCGACCTCGAGCAGCAGACCAACGACGCGATCGCGCTGTTCGGCAACAAGAACGCGCAAGGCGTGGTGCTGCTGAAGCCGTACGGCGACTACTACGCGCAGTACGCCGCCAAGGCCACCGAGCTGCTCGACCGGTTCCCACCGGGTCAACAGATCGTAGGTGAGCAGAATCAGAAAGAGTGGCTATCCATTTCGCTGACGTGATCAAGCGGCTCGGCGCCAGGGCCGGTCAAGGGGTGGGCCGGTGAGGCTTGCGGGTGTCCGCTTCCGGCGGGCGATCG
>VFQO010000468.1_pt1 | contig 43496 bp, 51 predicted proteins | sample 3512331 | NCBI WGS metagenome assembly VFQO01 (sample SAMN10412371, study PRJNA504923) | tailings metagenome | isolation source: Replicate 3 from Balatoc abandoned mine | place: Philippines: Itogon, Benguet | collected 2017-08-28 | reverse complement strand
GAACTTGGCAGCAGTGGGAGGCCGGAGACCGCCGCATGCATCCGGCGTTCTGGGAGTTGTTCCGCCTCAAAACCATTGCCTAGCCCTCCAACCCGTTGGTCAAGTGGGACCGGCTTTCAGCCGGCCCCTTACCGCTTTCGTTAGGCACCGTCATGGCTTGCCCTTGCTGCCAATCGGCGCTAGTCGCGGATCGCCGAATTCTCGCGCGGCAGCGACAGCCCGCAGGCGCTTGCATTCTGCGTGGAACATCCGCGTCAATCTGTCGCCTTCATCGCGCTCCCGCTCGTCGTCAGTCCACGCAAGTTCAAGGTGGCTCGCCGCCTCTTCGTATGCGTTTGCCCTCGCTCTGATCTGCGCCGGTGAAAGTATCCTTGACATCTTTATCTCCTCTGATGTGCCGACAATAGCGTTATCACGCCGCCGCCGCTTTCAACCGGGCGCGGGTAAGTTCGCAGGCAAGGCACGAAAGCCCCATTACGAACCCCATTCGATATAACTTCGCAACGTCGTTACGGCGTGTTCCCAACCATAGCAGACGGCCCAACCATAGCCAACACGCTTTGCGTATTCGCCGAAGCTTCGTTGTTCATCCGATACGCCGCCCTTTGCGGTTTCCGACTTCGGGCGTTCGGTCGGCTTCTTCATTTCGATATAAAGGCCGTGCCATTCGCCAGACGGCCAAGGTAAGAAACAATCGGCTACGCCCTGCCGCACGCCTTCGGCCTTCAACTGCGCGCCGCGTATCTTGCGGGATTTGGCGTCGTCGCCGCGACTGCCGCCGTTCGGTATAGCGTGGAACCATTCAAGGGCGGGCACGGTTGGCGTTTCATACATGCTGTACGGCGTCGTTTGCGGGATTACGCCGGTCTTCGACCATTCGTCGGCAACGTCGAAGCCGTGCAAGTATGCGACGGCAGCATAGGCAAAAAGCGCCGTTTGGTGCGCGTGTTCGGTGCCAGACTTGGCAAGGGTTGCGGGCGTCATGCGATGCCCCTTCGGTCACGACAGCGACCGCAGCTTTCGACGACTTCGCCCGTTCGCGGGTCGGTCACTTCGACAACGCGCGCGAAGTGTTCGCCGCAAAAATCACATTCGCCCGGACGGCCTGCGGGTATCGCTGCGGCCTTTCGGCAAAGTTCGTCGACCGTAAAGCTTACTTCGTTTTCTATTCGGTCGGCTGTTTGGTCTACTTCGTCCGCCATGTTCTTTCGTTCCCCATGATAGAAAGAAGCCCCGACTATACAACAGCCGGGGCGCTTTGGTTAGTTATTTGTATTGCTTTTGTATTGCTTTTGTAAAAACTCGTCTTCGTCATAGCCGAATAATTCGCGCTTGTTCGGGTCGACGGTTTCAATAGCGCCTTTGGTTTCAACCCATTCTTTATGTCCCTTGCTCTTCCAATGGCAATCTTTGGTGAGCGTCGGCCCCTGCATGAATCGTTCGGTTTTTACAGTCTGCCCGTTTAGAAGGTGGAAAGTGTTCATTTGGGTTTCTCCAGTTCGTTGGTATGGGTATATAGTACGACGCCTTCGACGCTTTGTCAATACCTGCGAACAACTTTTTTATCCTTTTCGGTAACTAAGCTGTTTCGTCATTTCGCGCAGCCTTGCGACGCTTACGCCGCCGCTACTTTCGACACGAATAAAGCCGCTTTCGCGGTCATACGTGAACGACAGCGGGCGAACGCCGCAAACGGCCTTATACGCTTCGGCGTAATCGTTGAACGCCTGTTGAACGGCCTTCGGCACGCTTCCAGCCTTGCGACGTTGCTTCGGCACTTTATGGCCGGTTTCGATTTCGTACATTGCTTGCCCCTTCTTCAATCATTACGACGGCTTGATAGCCCGTCCGGGTTGGTTGGATGGCAAAGGCGTTCGGATACTGCGCGCGAAGGCCAAGGTACGACGACGCGAACACGCGAACCGGCTTGCCCACATTGGGCCGCGCGTCGCCGTTCATTTCAGCCGCGCCACTTCGGCCAACTTCAAGTCGTCATGCTTGATAAAGGCAAATTCGCGTTCGCCTTTGTATTTGGCGTTTCGCTTGTACGTAATAATACGAAGCGATTTCCAATTGCATTCGTCAAGCGGAACAGTAAACGACTGTCCGACTTCCAGTTGTTCAAACGGGTACATTTCCGCGCGCTGTTCGCGCTTGGTTTCGATTACTTCTTTTGCCTTCGGTGAAGATTCGACGATTTGAACGGGCATTTTGCAAACTCCTTTGATTTAACAAGTATGCCAAGTCTAACCGACTGCCGTTAGCCTGTCAAGCATAACGTTAGACAAACGTTACATTAACCCGCTTTTGGCCCCTTATACGAATTGAAGGGTCTGTATAGTAGCTAAGTCCTTGATAAATAAAGAAATATAATAAATTGAATGAATATAATAATGAATTCTTCTTTTAGTTAATCTAACGGAATATGCGTTACTTGGTTACGGTTCCAAGCCTAAGGGCATTAAACGTTATGAATCTTATACTTCTAGGGAAATCAAGGACTTAGGCCAATATAAGGGCATTATGAATGCCGTCGGCTATTATACGCGAACATTAAAAAGAAACCCGCCGAAGCGGGTATAGAATGAACAAACGAATTATTAACAAGGTTCGAACAACTGTCGCAAATTCTTTTGCGGGTCGTCATTGCATCCAGTGCAAAGACCTTCGGCAATCATTCGGTTTGTCGAAGCGCCGAACGTAGGTGCAACGCGGAACGATTCAGGATGCGCGCAGTAAGCGCCGTCCATATCGAACGTATGATATTTACACCGCCCTTGCTGGCACATTTCGTAAGATTCGCGCCAAGTGTACGTCTTTATTACGTTGTTACTTTCGGTCGTCATTGGTCAAACTCCTTTGTCTATTCAAATGATTTACGAAAGCGTGCGCTTCGTAATACAGCGCCCCGGTTCCGCGCTTCCACGGCGATACGCGCCACCATCCGCCGATTAGGGCAATGTGCGGCTTGCCGGGCGTCGGTTCGCGCATGGTGGCGTTTGTGAAGGGCTGGCGTGTCTTGGTCATGGCTGCGGCCTAGTGTGGGCAGGCTGCGCGGCCCCTAGCGTGCGCCAAGGGCCGACAGGCCGGGCAAGGTTAAACGGTCACTTCTTCGGCGCGAATGCTGAAACCGCCGTAGTAACCGTTATGTTCGTTATGCGAAGCCATCGTAAATACGCCCTTGTCGGTCTTCACTTCCAAGAATTGAACTTCATGGTCGCCGTATTCGTCTTCTTCGTTGGGCGCGTCTTTGATTTCGAAGCCCAACAGCGTTTCGCCAACATGCGACGACAAGTCGTCGTCGGTACGCATGTAACGGCTTTCGCAGCAGCTTTGCCCATCATCGAAAACGCGAAGCTTGAAGCCGTCCGCCATCGTGAAATGCAAAGCGTCATCGTCTTTAAGTTCGACGGCTGCGATAGTTTGACCGATTGCGCGTTGAACAGCCTTAACGCTTTCTTCGTTGCCGCCAAGATACGACAGCATAACACTGATTCCAATATTCATTTTCATTGCTCCAATTCAGGTTCGCCGTACATTCGGCAAGTACGATGCTACGACAGCTTCGAAGCTTTGTCAACAGGCACGAAAAAGCCGTCCGAAGGCGGCCAGTTCTGCCCACACTATCCCGGCCCCGCTACAGGCCGAAGACGCCCGGATGCGCGATCATGTAGGCGACGGCGGTTGTTCCGTAGTCCTTCGCCAGTGTGGCCCGGCTTACTTCCTGCAAATCGCCGCGTTCGCATAGGGTCTTCAAGGCGCGCTTGATTGCCCCGCTTGCGCCGATGCGGTCTTTACGAAAGACGGCAACAGCGGCAAGCCTGCGTTGAACGTAGCTGTACGGAACAATTCGGTTCGAATGAAGGTTGGACATTCCTTCGCCTGCGTATTTCGCAACGTCCGGCCAAGGTGAAACGACGAAATCTTTAACGGTTGCAATAACCTTCGCAAGCTGTTTCGTTTCGTCGTTGTCTATGCCAATTTCGCCAGCATCGAACCGGGCAAGCAAGTTTCGAACGTCGGCGACGACAAGGTTAATCGCCCAAGACGCAACGTCGGCGGTAATGGTCGGGTCGTAAGGGTTGCAGCCGACGGCGATAATTCCGGCCAGCTTCAACGCCTTTACGTGCGCCCGGTTCCAAAGGTGCCGCCGAACTTCGCGGTCGCTTGTGTTAATGTTCGCGTCGCAATGCGCGTCGAATTGCTGGAACAGTTCGCGGGCGGTTGCGTCGGTTTGAACGTGTATCGCCTTATGTTGGCTGTTCAGCATTAGCGCATGGGCGCACAAGGTCGAAAGCCTGTCGATAAGTTCGAAGCTTGGTTGCGCCGACAGGTGCCCCGGATTCAACGCCGGGCGTTCGCCGTGGTATTCAATCATCGTAAAACGCGGCAACAGACCTTCGGAAATCAAACCTTCGTGCAAACCTTCGTAAAACTTTTCGGGCGTCGATTCGCCAAGCAAGGTAAAGGACGGCGAAAGAACGGCGGTCGTGTTCTTGTCCTTGTCTGAATAAATCGAAGGCCGAAGTACCTTGCCTTCGCCCGACTTGTTGTAAGCATCCAACAGGAAGCGACGAAGCCCGGTAAGGTGCGGCGGTGCGTTTACGCTTGCCATTTGTTGAAGGTAAATGCCGAATTCGCCGACCAACGAAACGAACGACGTTGGGCCGCGCGACATATACTTGATAATCGCTTGCGACGAAGCAATTTCGCCGGGGCCGATAAAGTCCGACGCGGCGGGAACGGTTCGGATAACCTGCGCCATTAGTTTGTCGATACTGCTTGCGATGGCTTCTTTACCTGTTCCGGTCGGTGCCAACAACAGAACGTATTGATTAAGGCCAGTGCCGGAAATGTTGTACGCCCTGCCCACAATACCGGCGACCAAACCAAGGGCACCGGCCAACGCGATTTCGGGCACCGGGCGCGGCGCTTGTGCGTAAATGTATTGCGCAATTTCTCCGACTAATCCGGGCGGCACGCTGTATACCTTCGAAACTTCGCTAAGGTTCGGGGCCGGGGCTTTCGGATGCGGCGTCGCTTCGCTGTTCTGCGACAACGCGGCGGCCCGGTCGGCGGCTTCTTTCTTCGCTATGGCTTCGTCTAGCTTGTTGCGCAATCCGTCAACGTCAACGGGCGGCAACATGCGGTCGAAACACTTGTTCAGCATGTACGAAACGTAATCGTCGCGTTTTGCTTTGTCACGCTGCCCCAAGCCCGACGCGCGAAACATTCGCGAAATCTGCGCCCGGTTCTGCGTATAAAACGCGATAATATCGACCAAGGCAAAGTCGGCTTCGGACTGCGAAGCGTACATGCCTTCCCATTTGCCCGCGTACAGTTCGGCGAACTTGTCGCCATTGGCTGCGGCGACTGCGCGGTTATAAACCTGTTCGTCGGTTTCCTTGGCTTCGGCAAGTCCGGCATAATGCGCGACGGCGACCGAACCTTGCCCCATTTGGCCCCAAAGAACGTTTAACAGTTCGTTACAATCGTTAATCGGTGCGTTTCGGTAAACGTCGCCGGTCATTGTCATATAACGAAGCGAAGAATAAACTTCGATAAACGAACGACGGCGGCCCGACGGAATCGCGCCCTTAACGATGATATGCAACCCCGAACCGGAAGGCGACCGTTCGGCGTAGCTGTTGAATTCGTTAAAAATCTTTATTTGGCGGTCAAGCGCCGTTTGGTCGCCTTTTGTGTCGTCAAGGTCGATAAACGAATACGGGTCGTTTTCAGTCAATGCGAAACCGATTCCGGCATACCAACCGGACGACATAGCGTTAACGCATTCGTCGAACCCGGCCCAAGTGTTCGGGTCGGTTACGCTGGCAAGGTGCCCGGTTTTTGCTGAATACGGAACCTTCGTCGGTTTCTTTGAATCCGTGTCTTCGTATCGCCAAACGACCCATTGCGGGTAAATCCGCATTTCGTGCGGAATATTGTTAAAATCCATTCTTTGCCAACCCTTTGTCAATCTTGTTATAAGTCGTCGCCGTTATGTTCGGCGCAGAATTGGCAAGCAAAAGCTTTCTTATAAATTCGTGCGAAACGTCGCATTGCGCGGCCAGTGCCCGCAGCGACCGCCCGACGCTTGCTTTCTTTACCCGCTTCGTAAGTTCTTCAATGTCCATAACGCCACCTTCTATCAATTGTGGGCAGCTTACCCGGCTTCTTGCTTGCTGTCAATTGTTGTTGACAGGAAAGGCGCAGTCGGTTAAAGTGCTGGAACGCTGGCGCATGGTGCCCGGCCCTTCTAAAAGGTGAACGTATGAACGAACCCGCAAAGCCCTTCGACTATATCGAAGAAGCGCACGTTACGGCGTCCGACAAGTATTACGGCGACCGCGTGCCGCTGGCCTACTTCCGCGAAACCATCGCCGAAGCCGTCGAAGCCCTTAACAAGCTTGACGCAATCAAGAAAGCCATGTTCTATGGTCGCGACACTGGCGTTCCGGCCCCGGAAGCCAACGCGGCAACGCTGGCGAAGCTTCCCGAATGGATTTCCGACCGCCCCGAAGACGACGCCGCAGCCGTGAACGTAATTCATGCAATTATCGGCAAAGCGACCGAAGCGGGCGAACTGTTGGAAGCCCTAAGCGCCGCAGCCGAAGGCGAAGCTTTCGACGCTGTTAACGCGCTTGAAGAAGTCGGCGACGGCTTTTGGTACGATGCGCTTTTGCTGCGCGCCATCGGTTCGAACTTCGGCGAAGCGCAGTCGGTCAACATCGCGAAGCTTCGTCGTCGCTTCCCGAACGCCTTTACCGAATTCGACGCCAACAATCGCGACTTGTCCGAAGAACGAAAAATTCTTGAACAAGGGGCTTGACAGCAACGAAGGGCCGTCGTATAGTTCGTACATACCGGCGCAATTGTGCGGCGGCCCAACCGAAGGAGTAACAACAATGTCTTTCAACGAAAACGCTAACCGCGACGCTTTGATTCTGCAATGGCAGGAAGCAACGAAGGCGCTTGCCGCAGCGAAAGAAGCCGAATCCGCATTGCGCGCCGAAGTTCTGAAAAACGCTTTCGCTTTCAACCCCGAAGCTTTGCGCGAAGGAACCGAAAACGTCGAACTTGGCGCAGGCTACAAACTGAAAGCCGTTTTCAAGATTAACCGCAGCTTTGTAGGCGGACAAGAAGCCGTCGAAAAAGCTTTGCAGAAAATCGAAAAGACCGGCCCCGAAGGCGAATTTATCGCCGAACGTTTGGTAAAATGGAAGCCCGAACTTTCCGTTACCGAATACAAGAACCTTCCCGACAAGTTCCGTAAGCTTATCGACGAAGTTGTAACGTCGAAGGAAGCAACGCCCGCGCTCGAACTTGTCGCGCCGAAGTCGAAGTAATAACCCCGCCCCGGTTGCCCACAAGCGCCAGGGCCATTCCCGAAGGTGCAAGTTATGCAAATGTCGCAATTAAAACCGGCGTCGCAACTGGCCCGCCGCTACGGCGTAAAGTCCGTCGTATTCGGTGCGCCCGGTTCCGGCAAAACGCCGCTTATAAATACTGCGCCGCGTCCGGTTTTGCTTGTGACCGAACCCGGTATGCTGTCTATGCGCGGTTCGAACGTTCCCGCATGGGAAGCGTATACGCCCGCGCTTATCGTCGAATTCTTCGAATGGTTTATGAAATCGCGCGAAGCTGCGAATTTCGATACGTTGGGTATTGACAGTATTTCCAACATCGCCGAAATTATCTTGGCCGACGAATTGGGTAAGGTTAAACACGGTATGAAGGCTTACGGCAATATGTCCGAACGTGTAATGAAAATCGCGAACGACTTGTATTACATGCCGCAAAAGCATATCGTAATGATTGCAAAGCAAGCCCTTGTCGAAAACGGACGGCAAACGATTTTGCAGAACGGCGAAGTTACTTACGAACCGATTATGCAAAAACGCCCGTTCTTTCCGGGCAAAGACCTTAACGTTAAAGTTCCGCATTTGTTCGATAACGTTATGCACTTGGGCGAAGCAAGCGTACCCGGAATGCCGAAGCCGGTTCGGGCGCTGCGAACGAAGGAAATTCCCGAAGTTTTCGCGCGCGACCGTTTGGGCAATCTTAACGAACTTGAACAGCCCGACCTTACCGCATTGTTCGCGAAAGCGATGCAATAAAACGGTTTACTTCGCCGCCGTAACCAATGGCGAAGACTTTTCGAAAAGGTGAAACATCATGCAACTTATCCAAGCGTTCAACGCCCAACAGTACGACCCGACCCAAGGCGTCGGAAGCCTGCCGATTGGCAAGCATCCGGTAATCGTCGAATCTTCCGAAGTCAAGGCCAACAAGGCGAACGACGGCGGTTATCTGCAACTGAACTTGCGGATTATCGACGGCCCGCAGCAGGGCACGACCGGCGCTTATCGCCTGAACCTGTACCATTCCAAACAACATACCGTCGAAATCGCGCATCGCCAACTTTCGGCAATCTGCCACGTAATCGGCGTGTTCCAAGTTACCGATTCGTCGCAGCTTCACAACCTGCCGTTTCTTATCGAAGTCGGGCCGCAGAAAAACGACCCGCAGTATACCGAAGTTAAAAAGGTGTTCGATATGAACGGGAACGAACCGGGCAAGGCTGGCGCAGGCGCAGCGGCAGCGCAGCCGCAGCAACAGCAGCCGCAGGGCCAGCCGAACGGCGCAATTGTGCTAACAGCTTCGCAGCCTTTTATTAAGCCGAACGGCGCTTGGGGCGGTGCCCCGCAGGGCCAGCCGCAGCAGCCCGCAGGCGGTGCCGCTTGGGGCGGACAGCAGCAGCCCGCGCAGCAACAGGCCCAACAGCCGCAGGGCGGCGCAGCTTGGGGCGGCCAACCGGCGCAGAACCCGGCCCCGCAGGGCGGCCAACCGGCATGGGGCGGCCAGCCTGCCCAACAGCCCGCGCAGCAGCAACCGCAGGGCGGCGGCTGGCAACAGGGCGGCCAGCCCGCGCAGGGCGGCGCACCGGCAGGCGCGGCACCTTGGGGCCAGCGTTAAGGCGTAACGCCGTCGCGGCGTAGATTCGCCGGGGTCTTAACCGGCCCCGGCGTTTCTTTTTAAGGAGTATGCGAACTTATGTCGAAAATAAAAGACGCATTGCCGACGCCCGAACAATGCGATACTTGTTGTTCGTTCAACATTGAACTAACAACGAACGACAAGATTTACGGGCGAACTTATGGCAATTGGCCGCACATTTATTATTGCAATGATTGTCGCGCCGCTGTTGGTTGCCATCCGGGCACGTTTATTCCGTTGGGTCGTATGGCCGACAGAACAACGCGCCAGCTTCGAACGAAAGCCCATAACGAATTCGACCGCCTTTGGCAAACCGGCTTAATGTCGCGCGCGAAGGCGTACAATTGGCTTGCGAACCAATTAGGAATCGACCCGTCGGAATGCCATATATCTTGGCTGTCGAAAGACCAACTTAAAGACGTTGCGACACTTTCGGCGGATTATCTAGCGAACAATTACGAAGCCCTTATGCGGCGCAAGGTGAAGAACGATGCAAAACAGCAAAGACGCGAAGAACGCACAATTAACGCTGAACGACGCGCAGCCGACGAAATCCGACGCAGGAAGACAAAGCGTAGACCTTGACGCGCCCGGCGTGTCGAAGGCGCTTGCGAAGCGCATTAAAGAAGATATAGACGAATATTGCGTTCGCACGTATGACGGCGGGCACCGTCGGCACCTTGGCGCGTCGTTGATTGGCGACGAATGCAAGCGGAAGCTTTGGTATATCTTCCGTTGGTGTTTTCAGGAAAAGACGGACGGTCGCAAGCAACGCTTGTTCAATCGTGGGCACCGTGAAGAAGCCCGCTTTATCGAATGGCTGGAAGGCATCGGCGTTCAATGTTGGTACGAAAACCGCGACGGCTTCGCATATCATGCGGAAAGCGATTCGTATTGCATTCTTGCCGAAGGTGAAGAAGGCGACGGATTGGCCGAACGCATTACGCTAGAAAACCCCGCATATCTGCAACACGTCGCACGCGCGAAAGCCGACGGCTTGGAATTCCCACAATACCGCATTTCCGGCGTTATGGGGCACTTCGGCGGGTCGCTTGACGGCATCGCCCGGCTTCCCGAACGCTACGGTATCGACGAACCTGTTTTGCTGGAATTCAAGACCAACGGAACCGGCAAAGGCTTTTCGGACTTAATGTCGCAAGGAATGGCAGTAAGCAAGCCGCAGCATTTCGCCCAAACTTCGACGTATGGCAACGAATATCGTTTTCGTTATGTTCTTTACCTGAACATTAACAAGAACGACGACGACTTACATTGCGAAGTTGTAAAGCTAGACCATCGGCTAGGCCAGCAAATGAAGGAAAAGGCCGAACAAATCATTCTGTCGCAGGAAGCGCCGCCGCGCTTGTCGGATAATCCGACGTTTCACAAGTGCGGGTATTGCGCGGCGAAGGATATTTGCCACAAGGGCGCGATTCCTGAAAAGAACTGCCGAAGCTGCAAGGCCGCAAATCCTGTCGAAAACGGCGAATGGTTTTGCGAAGTTCACAACGGCGTAATTCCGGGCGATTTCATCGCTACGGGTTGCGATTCTTATTCGCCAATTACAGCGGTTGCAAAGAATGTCTAATATTTATGTTCCGCGTTGGTATCAAGACGAAGCGGAATATTCAATATTCGATTATTTCCAGCGCGGCGGGGTCGGAAACCCCGTCGTCGCTATGCCGACGGGAACCGGAAAGTCGGTCGTAATTGCAAACTTTATTCGTCGAATTTTCGGTTACTGGCCGAATCAACGAATAATGATGCTTACGCATGTTAAAGAACTAATCGAACAGAACGCCGAAAAGCTTATGTCGATTTGGCCGACCGCGCCAATGGGCATTTATTCGGCGGGCTTGAATTCCCGCGATATGATTATGCCAATCGTATTCGGCGGCGTTCAGTCCGTAGCGCCTGCGATTAAACGCGGGCTTGAAGAAGACGACGGACGCCCGGCGCATCTTCGCCATTTCGGTTGGCGCGACTTGCTGTTAATCGACGAATGCCATTTGTTAAGCGACAAGGAAGATTCGCATTACCAATACATTATCGCCGAACTTCGCAAGATTAACCCGCATCTTAAAGTTATCGGATTTACGGCAACGCCCTATCGAATGAAAATGGGGCTTATTACCGACAACGGAATTTTTACCGACATTTGTTACGATATAACCGGCGTCGAATCGTTTAACCGACTTATCGCCGAAGGCTACTTGTCGCCGCTTATCGCAAGGCCGACGCGAACCGAAATCGACTTGTCGAAAGTAGGCGTAGCGGCTGGCGAATTCAACAGCAAGCAACTAGAAGCCGCCGTAGATACCGACGAAGTTGTTTTTAACGCTGTTCGGGAAATGACCGAAATAGCTTACGACCGTTCGACTTGGCTTATCTTTGCAACCGGCATTGATAATACCGAACACGTCGCGAACATAATTCAGTCTTACGGCTTAGAAGTTTTGCCGGTTCATTCCAAGTTGCCTTCGAAGACGAATACCGAACGTTTGCGCGCTTTCAAAGCTGGCGAACTTCGCGGCTTGGTATCGGGGCAGAAACTTACAACGGGTTTCGACCATCCGCCAATCGACTTTATCGGCGATTTGAACCCGACGCTATCGCCGGGCAAACACGTTCAAAAGTTAGGACGCGGAACCCGACCGTCGCCGGATACTGGCAAACAAAATTGTCTGTACGCGGACTTCGCCGGAAACGTTCGAAGGCTTGGCCCAATCAACGACCCGCGAATTCCGAACCGACCGGGCAAAGGCGGCGGCGACGCGCCCGTTCGTATTTGCGACGTATGCGGCGTATATAATCACGCTGCGGCCCGGCAGTGTATCAACTGCGGCACCGAATTTACTTTTGAAACGAAGTTGTTTGCGACTGCCGGAACGCTGGAACCGCTGCGAAGCGACGCGCCGATAGTCGAATATTTCGACGTTCAAAAGGTACTTTACAATTTGCACGAAAAGCGCGACGCAAACGGAAACCTAACGAAGCCGCCGATGATTAAAGTTAGTTACTTTTGCGGCTTCCAAATGTTCAACGAATTTATAATGCTTGAACATCCGGGGCTTGCTGCGAAACGTTCGCGCGATTGGTGGCGACAGCGGCACGCCGAAGAACCGCCGCCGACGACTTATCAAGCTTTGCAGCGTGTTTCGGAACTTCGCACGCCGCGCCGTGTTCGCGTATGGGTGAACAAAAAGTATCCCGAAGTTCTTTCCGCTGAATGGTGAAAATATGAATCATTTTTATAAAAGTTTTGAAGAATGGAAAAACGAACAAATCGCAGAATGCGGCGCAACTGTTGAAGACGCTTTGCAAGTTGAAAGCCCTTTGACTGCCGCACGAATTGGATTTGAAGCCGGGCGAATTGGTTTAATTTCACCAGATTCCAACGTAGAAAAGAACCGCGAATTGCTGTTGCAACGTTCAATCGTTGGACTTGCAAAGTACGGCGCAATGACGGACAATAACCCGTTGCCGCTTCGCGATTGGTTGCAACACGCGCTAGAAGAAACGCTAGACTTGGCGAACTATCTTCAAGCGGCAATTTCGAAACTTGACGAAGAAGGAAAGTAAAACATGCAATATCAAGACATTAAAAACGGTCGGTTTTATTTGGGCGATTGTTTGGAAGTTATGAAAGAAATTCCAGACGGGGTCGTAGATATGATTTTGTGCGATTTGCCGTATGGAACAACGGCTTGTTCTTGGGATTCGATAATCCCATTCGAACCGCTTTGGGAGCAATACAATCGAATTATTAAGCCGAACGGCGCAATTGTGCTAACAGCTTCGCAGCCTTTTACGTCGGCTTTGGTAATGTCAAACATTTCAATGTTTAAGTATTGCTGGATTTGGTATAAAAACGGCGTAACCAATGTCGCAAATGCAAAGAAGATGCCAATGCGAAATTACGAAGACGTTTGCGTTTTTTATAAGAAGCCACCTGTTTATAATCCACAAGGCTTGAAACCTTATGGAAAAACTGTAAATAAAGGAAAATCGGCAGGCGGGGCCACTACGCAAGGGGACGAAATCGGAAACGGAAAGGGAGCGTTACGAAGCGGGCTTGACTACCTGCAAGAATTTACAAATTACCCGCGCCAAGTTTTGCAAATAAATCAGAATAGCCGCAATAAAATTCACCCAACACAAAAACCCGTCGAACTATTCGAATATTTAATTAAAACTTATACAAACGAAAGTGAATTGGTATTAGACAATTGCGCCGGAAGCGGAACAACAGCAATTGCCGCCGAAAATTGCGGCAGAAAATGGGTTTGTATGGAACAACTTGAAGAATACGCAAACAAAGCCGTCGAACGTATTTTGAATCATACGCCGGAAGTAAAGCCGGATTCAACAATTCAAATCGAAGGCGGTGTCCCGTTGCCAGAAGGTGAAGAAAATGGAATCTGAAAAGAAAAAGCCAAGGGCGCGCAGGCAAGCCGCAGCCGGAAAGAACAAGGCGAAGGGGCCGAGCCCTGCGGCGTCGCTTTTGGCGGCGTTGAAGTTCGTTGCCATCGCGCAGAAAAAGGCCGGGCCGACGAACGTTCAATTCGGGCATATTGCCCACAATTGGGCGGCGGCTTCCGACGGGGTTTTGACCGTCGCGCATCCTATCGAAGAAGACTTGGTAGCGTGCCCGCATACGTTGCAGTTTATCGACGCGCTGTCGAAGGTCGGCGAAGAACTGTCGATTACGCAGCTTACCGCGAACGCCCTTGCCGTATCGTCTGGCGCGTTCCGGGCGTTGGTGCCTTGTGTGGGCTTCGACGACGTACCGATTACCGCGCCCGACCCGCAATGCGCCACAATCGACGACCGGATTAAAACGGCCTTCGCTGCGGTCGCAGGGCTTGCGACAGACGGCGCACCGAATGCAACCTATGCCGCCGTCTTGCTGCAAGCCGGAAGCGCCGTCGCGACCAACGGGGCGGCCTTGCTGGAAGCGTGGCACGGTATCGACCTTCCGCCCGGCATGATGCTTCCGAAGTGCGCGGCGGTCGCTGTCGCCAAGGCTGGCCCGGCCCTTACCGGCTTCGGCTTTTCGGCGTCGTCGGCAACGTTCTATTTCGAAAACGGGGCGTTTATCAAAACGCAACTTTACGGCGAACGTTACCCGAATTACCAAGTCGTTTTCGAAGTCGAAGGCTTGAACCCTTGGCCGGTTCCCGACGATTTTTACAACGGCGTTCGCGCGATTCAGTCGTTTAGCCCGAACGGAAACGTATTCTTCGACGACGGCGCGGTTTTGTCGAAAATGCACAAAGAAGAAGCTTCGACGTACAAAATCGAAGGCTTGCCGGAACGAATGGGCTTTTCTGCGAAGTTGCTTCTTTCCGTCGAACATGCGTTTAAGAAAGCGCATTTCGCACCGGAAGCAAACAAGGTCGTATTTTTCGGCGACAATTTGCGCGGCGTTCTTATGGGTCTTGACCTTGGCAGCGAAGCGACGCATAATCCGTCGGATAATTACGAAGACGACATAGCGTTTTAAGGGGCTTTCGCATGATTAACGAACAAGGCTTTATTGTTGCAAAGAAAAGCCGCGTCGTCGATAAGCTGGCCGCAAGCATTCGACAGGCTTTGCGGCCTGTTGAATTTATGTCGGACGAAGAACTAACGGCAATGCCTGCCGGAAGTGTCTTCGTCTTCGACGTTGAAACTTACGTAAATTTCTTTTACGTAGCGTTTAAGTCGCTTGATAACGGAAAGTTCGTCGCGTTTGAACGCAGCCCCGACTATGATTTTAACCCGACGAAGCTTCTTTGGATGCTTTGGCGGTTCTGTATCGTCGGCTTCAATTCGCGCAATTATGACTTGCCGATGATTGAACTAGCCGCACGCGGGGCAAGCTGCGCGAAGCTTAAAGAAGCGTCCGATTTCATCATTAAAAGCGGGCCGAACTATGGAACCGAAAAGGTAACGCCGTTCGCGTTCGAAAAGAAGTACGGCGTACAAATTGGCCGATACAATCATATCGACCTTATCGAAGTTGCGCCGCTTCAAGGTTCGTTGAAGCTGTACGCGGGGCGCTTGCATTGCGAACGTATGCAAGACTTGCCATTTCCCGAAGACCATGTATTAACGCAGGAAGACGCCGAAATAGTGCGGCCTTATTGCTGCAACGACCTTTCGAATACCGAACTTTTGTTTAACGAACTTGCGCCCGAATTGAAATTGCGGGCCGAAATGTCGGAAGAATACGGCGTAGACCTTCGGTCGAAATCAGACGCACAAGTAGCCGAAGCGGTTATTAACTCCGAACTTCAAAAAGTCCTTGGCTATTATCCGAAGAAGCCCACACTATCCGCCGATACGGTCTTGGTTTACGACGTGCCCGACTTCGTTTGCTATCAAACGACGCAGCTTCGCGAAATGCTGGAAGTCGTGCGAAACGCCCGCTTCTATCTTGACGGCTTGGGTTCGCCAATTATGCCGCCCGAACTGGAAAAGCTGAAAGTAACCATCGGCGGTTCGACGTACAAACTAGGCATGGGCGGTTTGCATTCTACCGAAAAGAAAACGGCGCACTATGCGACCGACGAAATAATTTTGGCAGATAACGACGTAGAATCGTTTTACCCGCGAACAATCCTTAATCAAAGACTTTGCCCGCCGCACTTGGGCGAAGCTTTCTTGACCGTTTACGAAAAAATCGTAAATACGCGAATTCATGCCAAAGCCGAAGCGGCCAAGGCAAAGAAGGCGGGCGACCGCGCAGCCGCGAAGAAATGGAAGACCGTTGCCGACAGCTTGAAGATTACCATTAACGGAAGCTTCGGAAAGCTTGGCAACAAGTATTCGACGCTTTACGCGCCGCAACTTATGTTGCAAGTAACGATTACCGGGCAACTTGTGTTGCTTATGCTTATCGAAGCTTTGGAACAAATCGGCATCGAAGTTATTTCCGGCAATACCGACGGCATTATTTCCAAGTATCACAAATCGCGACACGACGAAGTAAGGGCGCTTATTGCGGCTTGGGAAGAATGGACAGGATACAAGACCGAAGAAACGCGGTATAAAGCCGTATTCAGCCGCGACGTTAATAGTTACGTCGCAATCAAAGAAGACGGCGGCGACCCCGAAGCGCGCTTTATCGACGAACAGCTAGGCGCAAAAACGAAGGGCGCTTATTGCGAACGCGGGTCGGCCTTGAATTCGATTCTTTCGAAGAACCCCGAAACCCTGATTTGTTCCGACGCCGTTGTTCGCTTCCTTGTTGACGGAACGCCGGTCGAAAAGACGATTAAAGAATGCCGCGACTTCCGGCGCTTCGTTGCAGTAAAGAACGTGCGCGGCGGCGGCGAAAAGAACGGTCGTTATCTTGGCAAGGTTGTTCGTTGGTATTACCCGAAGAACGAAGCCGGGTATATTGCTTACGTATCCAGCGGAAACAAAGTCGGGAAAACCGACGGCGCACGCCCTGTAATGGACTTGCCGACGGAATTTCCCGACGATATAAATTACGATTGGTATATTAACGAAGCTGTCGAAATGCTGTACGACTGCGGGCGGTTGAAGAAGGCCAAAACCGCCGCGCTGTCGTTCTTTTGATTACGGCGGCGGCGGTGCCGTTAGGGTCATTGTAAGCGAATCGCTGTACGTCGAATATTTCGAATTCGACGTAATGAACGAATCTACAATAACTTCTAGCGTGCCGTACTTGCCCGTTACGTCAAGGGTTGTTGAACTTCCGGCAGTCGTAACGGTCGTGTAAGCGCCGCCGCCTACACGCCAGCGAACGCGGGTTTCGGTGCCAGCTTCCCGCGTGTTCGCCGTGTCGTCATACACGCGCAACAGGGTATCGGCCCGGCTGCGGTTGCGCCATGCAACAGCAATCGACGTTGCGCCTACTTGTGGGCTTGGCGTGCGGCTTCCTGCAAGCGTTAGGTACTGCGGCGGCAGCGGCAACCCGGCCCGGTTGGTAAGCGACCCGCTGAACGACGGGGCCAACGAAATATCAAGCTTGCCGCCCGAAGTCGTATCCAAAAGCTTAACGTATCGCGTCGTTCCGACCGAAACAAGTTCCGGCAACAGTCCATCGGTTCCGCTAATGAACCAAACGCGGTCGTTCGCCGCATGATTGCCCGGCACGGTATCCAGAACGCCGCGATACACGTTCGGGAAAGTAATTTGACCGCCGCCATTGTCAACGAAGCCCACATAAACGAACAGTTCGTTATTAATCAGCAGGAAGGCCGAACCGTCGCGCGCTTGGTCTAGCGTCGTGTATTGCTGCAAACCTTCGATGCTTGCTTGCGACACGCCGGTTACGACAAGGCTTCCGCTTGTATCGTTGCGGGTTTCGCTGGCGACTGTCGAAGCGTAGGCGTTCAGCAACACGCCGCCGCCGTTGTACGGGGCGCTTTCAAGCGACAGAATAGGCGACGAACTGAAATTGTCCGGGGCCGTCATTGCGTCGTAAGAAATGGACGTAGAACCCGGCGCAACTGCGGCAAGGTACAGACGCCCGGCAGAATCGAACGAAGCCGGGGTTTCGCTGTCGTCGTATCCGGTAAGGAACGCAGGCGGCGTAAAAAGAAGCCGCGTTGTAACCGGCGTCGGTTCCGTACTAATTGGCGTCCATCCTGAACCTTCGGGCGGTGCGAACGTAAGCGCCGACGACGAAAAGCGGTCTTGAACGCAAGAAAGCTTGATTTGGTTGGACGTAAGTTCGCCGAAATCAATTTTCGTAACGCGCATAACCATATTTGAAATGCCAAACGGTTTCCAATTTAGAACGAACACGCTTCCGGGCCGCAAGTTCTGCGCCTTGCGGTTTACGGTCAAATCGGATTTGTAAAGCGGAACGTTCAAAATCGAAAGTTGCCGCGCCGCAATCTTGCTTGCTACCGTCGCGTCGGTAACGCCGGGCGTCGAAACTTCCGTAGACTTAACGCGGTTTTGAAAATTAATGTTTGCGAAGTCTTGGGTAATTGCTACGCTGTCGTCGTAACTACTGGCGCGGTTCTTGAACGTAACCCGGCATTGATTAAAAGTGTTTTCCCATGTTGTTTTCTGGAAGTTGCGAAGTTCTTTAACCGAAGATTCGTCAAGAACAAGAAGTTCGGAAACCGTGTAATCTTGGCGAACAAGTTTCGCAACAATCTTCGCCGTTGCCGGGTCTTGATACAACACGCCGTCGGCGACGCGCATTACTTCTTCCAACAAGTTTTTTCCGGTAATCGCAGATTGAACAATAAGCGACATACCCAAGCCTTCGTTATACAGCGTTTGCGCGCAGGCCGTAAACGAAGGCATATCAATTTCGCTTTCAAGGTTGCCGAAGCGGCCCCATTTTTGCGTCATTGCGTCGTAAACAATTTCCATCGGGTTAACGTCCAACCCGTTTGGCATGATTGAATAAGTCGCGTGCAAGCCGGACGTAATGCGCTGAATTTCGAAGCTGAAAGGTTCCGGCGTCGTGCCTGTTCCAATATAAAAGGCTTTGAACAACGCACGCGCAAAGCCGTTGTAAGCCGGAACATTCGGGCCAATCTTCGAAACCAAGTAAGAATCTTGCGGCGGGTTAAAACGACCGTCGTAAAACGAAATCGTGCCTTGCAGGCCGCCGCGTTCATCTTCGCCGCCAAACAAGTTCGGCTTGTTAATGTAAATATCGCCGGACGAAGCTAAGTCGCCTTCCCAAACAAGGTAAGTACCGGCCCAAAACTTGCGAAGTCGAACGCCGGGGCCAAGGCACAAAATGCAATCAATGCCAAGATAGTTTTTATAACCGACCGTAACTTTCTTCGAACTAAAAAGCCCGGTCTTCATTTTCTTACGAATTGGCACCGGGTGGAAGTCGCCAAACCAAGCCGTTATCGGCGATTTCTGGCGCACTGTTCCCCACACTAGCGGCATTGGGTCGCCGTACTTCGAACGCGGAAATTGGAAGTCGCCAAGTTTCGCCGCGCGTGCGTTTTCGACGTTCGGTTTCGGCATAAGCGCCGCCATAAGCAAGAAGGCGACGACGAAGACAATTGCAATCCACATTTGTTAATGAACCCCGCTTTGAAATACGTTATTCGATTCGCCCGGAACAAACGGGCAACCGCCGAAGTTCGGTTGGTTGTTGAACTTTGGGCAACCGTTGGCCCCGTTGTAAGAATGGTCGCAACCTGCCGTAACCTGAACCGAAGTGCCGACAGAAATACGCGCGAATTCGTAATTTACCGTTAGAATTGCCCCGGCTTGCGCGACAATCATTCGACGTTCGTTGCGCGCAGGTATTGCGATTTCGCCGCCAATAAACCAACCGTCGGGAAAACCGCCAAGCGACGGAATCGAAATGTTACGACCTTCGACCGCCGAAACCTGCGTATCTAGCGAATTGCTTACGCGGCTTACCTTGCAACGTTCGTCGAACAAAACGTTATTGCAAGGCGGCTGTACGTAAACGTTCGGTATATTGCCCGACAGCATCGAACCGAACTTGCTTGGCGTTCTGAACGTTACAAATTCGTCGTCAACCGAAATTGAAGCAATTGGCCCTTTCCAGTATGCGACCCAAGTTGCAGCGTCGCGCTGGCGACGGTAAATCGTCAAAACCAAAGACGGCGGCGTAGTTTGAAACGCATAGTCTTTAACGATTTGTTCCGTAATCGGAAGCGTAACCGTCATATCTACGTTATCGTCTTCGTGCGTTCCGACTTTTAACGTACTGCGCTTCAAACCCGGAACGGGGTTATATGTCGCACTGTTGAAGACGTGCGCCAGAACGTCGGAAGTCATGTAATAATTGCGATATGAACCGACGAATTCGTAAAGTTCAAATGGCGCGCTATCGCCTACGCTTTCTTCTTTGTCGTCGTAATCAGACATTAGGGTTCCGCCGTTCGAATTGAAAGATTCAAGATTGATTCAAGGCCGTAATGCTTCCATTCTACTTTATCGTCGCCAAGGCGTACAGGCAACAAGTACGAAATTCGCTTAACTTCCATCCATCCGGCCCCGGTCGGAAGCGGCGTACCAAGAAGAAGAATTGTATTGCCGGTTTCAAGCAAAGTTGCGCCCAATATTTCGGTTCGATGAATGCCGGACGCTGTTTCGATTTCGATATAACGATGCGTGATAATCGGCCAAATCTTTTCGGCATACTCCGACCCTTCGACGGTATAGCTTGAAGTCGCGTCGGACGGTTGCACGGCCAAAGCCAAATCGGTTCGATATGTGGGCATCCAAAACTTGCGCGCCTGTCCGCGTGCATACGCAAGAATCGCTTTCCAGTAATCCAATTCTTCGGGATTCGAAATACGGTTTACTTTGAAGCTTCGCGGCCCGCCGATGCGGCTATAATCCCAACGGCTAATAATGTCGGCAAGTCCGGTTTGATTGTCGATTGAAATTTGGCCGGTTGAAACTTCGTCGCGTACAAGGTCGTTTGCAAGCGGACGCTTCGTCAAAACTGGCACGCCGCCGAACTGTTCAAGTACGACAGTTGCGCCGGGTCGGGTAAGTTGCGAACGCTGGCGAATCATCTTCGCGTTAATTTCTACTTCGCCGACGGTATCGACGGAATACCGCGCAAGTGCCGTATTGTCGTCAATAAGCGCAGGCGAACCCGGAATGATTAGCGACCCTGCCGGAATGTCGAACAGCAGCGGCGAACCAAGCGTAGCCCCGTCGGCTGTCAATACGTCGATTTCGACAAGTGCCGCGACAAGCGGCGTTTGAATCAAGACGTATTCGGTATCGCGAACGTCGGTCTTCGTTCGGTCAAAATAAATTTGAAGCGCGCCGCTATTGCTTGCGGCAGTAATTCGGGTCGCGTACTGAAATTCAGGAATCCAAAGCCGACCAACTGCCGACATAACGTCGCCGTAAAAACGGCGCACGGCTTCGACAGAATCGAAAATTACTTTCAACCGTTCTTCAATACGCGGCATTTCGCCGCGAAGTGCTATGCGCTGTTCTGTTCCGTCAACCGCTACAATGTTGTCGCTTAACCATTCCCAAGTTTCGTTCAATGGAACTTCGGGCACAATATCGAACTTAACCGCGCGCGTTCCTGTAATTAGAATCGGCAGCGGGTCGGGAACGTTGGAAAAGTCAAATTGAACTTCGACGTTAATATTCGGCGGCCCCGAAACGCCTACGGTTATGTCGTAAGTAAGTTCTTGAAGCGGCGGCATTGCATACGGCGTCGCTTGGCCGGTAATTTCAATACCGACCGGATTGCTTACCAAAATATCGTCAAGATTCGCCGCACGGTCGAGCCATGCGTTCCAAACCTTGAATTCGCGCGTTTGCGACGACGCGACCGTTTGCAAGTCCAAGACCAACGGCGAAACGTGAACGCGATAATAATAGTCGCGCCCGAAGTTGCTTTGTTCTTTGCCCACAATAGGCCAGCGGTTCGAAGGCGCGATTTTGTACGCCGAATATCCACCGCGCAAGAACATATCGCGCGGGTCGTAAATCGTCGGCGCGTATTCTGCGGGCGTGTATTCGTTCAAATCCGCAGAAATGTACGGGTTTTCGTCGCCGTAAACGAAGCTTTGCGCCGCTAAAAATGTTCCAAGTCTTCCGGCCATTCTTTTTAAGTTCCAGTGTATTTAATGGCATAGCCAAACGTTCCGCTATGCGTCGCGCCGGTTGACCAACCGACGCCGTTTCGCTGCGTAGAATCCTTGCGATAAAACGGGTAAACTTTCCATTGGTCGGCACCGAATGTAATAATTTCGCCCGGAACAACGTTGTCGATTCGCAGATAACGCGCGTTTTTCGGGTTTGCGATAATAGTTGCGCCGCCGCTTGAACGACGCGCGACCGGCTTAATCGGAAGCAAAATTGTTGCTTGGTTCGAAATGTTCGGCAGTGACATTAAAAGCGAACCGACGGAAAGACCGGCCCCGCGATAACCGCTTAACAGCGTGTCGCCGCCGTGGCCGCTTCGCCAAGGCGTCGAATCAAGCCCGGTATGTACGAAGCTTGCGAAATAACTTCCGCCAGTTTGCGAACTGTTGCCTTCAAAAAACAAGCCTACGCACAGTCCGGAATAAGTTGCGACGCCGCTTATGTCGCCCCAAGAAATCGCCGTAAAAACCTTATGGTCGTAAGTTGCGTCGGTCAATCCGTAGTCGTGCTGATATGCCCCGGTAAACCATGCGCCAGTTCCACCAATGCCCGGAATATCAGACTTGCCGAACGAAAGTTGTTGGTAAAAGTCCGAATTGTAATTAATGATACAATAAACTTCGTCGGGGTCGGTAAACAAATGTATTTCGTAATTAATCGGGAATACGATTTGATTTCCGACAGGGCTTGCGACCTTCGCCCCGTAATTGCTAGGCGGCTGGCCTGTAAGCGTCGAACCGCTTTTGCCTGTTCCGCCATGTAAGCGAAGTTGCGGATAACCGCCCAAACTATCGGCGATTAGTTGAAAGAAACAACCGTTCTTCGACAATATGCCGTCGGCAAGCGCCCAACCGTTAGAAGTGCAGGCGTTTTCAATGGCTGTTTTCAAATCCGCAAAGTTTGCGGCGGTTCCTGTAATGTATGCCATTATTTCATTTCCAAAGCGATAAAATCGCGCCAAGAAGTACGATAGACGTTTTGCAACATTACAAACGCCCGCCCGCCGACCGCCTTAATAGCGTCTACGGCTTGAAGTACGGTAAGCCCGGTTTGGTCAACGACAGAACTTCCGCCTTCCTGAACTACGTTTTCGACGCCGTTGTTAAAGCCGGAACAGAAATAAACGCCGTCGAATTCGCCGAATACGTTTCCGGGGCTATCGTTCGTTTTCTGCTGAACCATGATTATTGGTTCAAGTTGGTAATACACGTCGGCAGGAACAAGCGTCGAAGTTTCTTGCGGCCCTGCAAGCGCGGTGTTTTGATAACTTCCGTTGGTAAACGGCCAAGACCAAGGCTGAATCCAGTTGCCGCCTTGGTCGCGCTGGTACAACCTATTTTGCGCCGTCGAATAGTAATAACCCGGATACGGGAAAACCTGCGCGTTGTCGTCGAAGCGTGTTGCTTGGCTTTTGTTTAGCATAGCCCCGCAAACAAGCGGCGACGGATATTCGCCGGGGCGTGCATACGGAAAGAACTTGCCGACGTAAAAATGTTCGTAAACTGGCGTGCCGACTTTGAAACATCCGACAATTCGTTGGGCGTTTGCCGTTATGAAATAGGTAATTGCGTTATTGTGGGCCAGAACTGCGTTAATCTGCGCGCCGGGTTGCGCGTCAAAAACGTTACCGGCGACGTATCCGATAAATACGCCGCAATCAATGTTGTAATAATCGGCGCCTATGTTTTGATAGCAGCGAAACCCTACAAAAATTTCTTCGGTTCCAGACAAGCCGACGCCTTTTAGGATTAGTTCCCAATTCGACCCGGTTGTTATGTAACGAAGCGTCGTCCATCCATTAGCTTCGGCAAGCGTTTTAATTACGCCAAGCATTTGATTGTGGCAATCTTCGCCGCCGCTTTTTGTCACTGTTCCAATTGCGTAACCCATTTATTTAACTCCGACGATTTTTGCGACGGTGCCGCCGTTTTGTTCGATTGTTTCCAGAATGAAAGCCCGGCCTTCCGCAGATTTAAGCCCGGCCAAGGCCGCTTCTTTCGATTGTACGACAACGGCGCTAAAAGGTACATTGACAACCGGCGCGGGCGCGGGTTCGGAATTGCCGCCCCTGCCCACACTAGCCGCCATTGCTTGTTCGTCGTTGCGCTGAACACTGGCCGCGCCCGTTTGCAGGGCTTGAAGGTCGGCAACGCCAATGCGGTTGGTTGCCGATGCGTTCATAACGAATTCTTGGCCGTGTACGACGCCCGCGACTTCGCTTACGCCCATTGACCCGGTATAACCGCCCATTTGAAAGCCGGTATTCTGCGACCGGATTTGCTGAACGTTTGCCAAGCCTGCGGCGATTGCAGCCGCAGCCGCAGCCGCGCCCAACGCCGGGCCGACGTAAGGAATCGACGCCATCGCGGCATAAGCCGACGTTGCCGATTGATACGTATTAATCATCGCTTGCGCGATTGCTGCGGCCTTTCCGACCGCCGCCATTTTCTTATTTCCCGACTGTTGAAGCGCGGCCAAGTTTCCGAAGAAACTACTTGCCGAATTCAAGTACAGGTTTTGCCGCTGCAATTCAAGTTGCATACTTGCGGCGGCGTATTCTTGGTCGCTAATCAAACGCTGTTCGTTCAGCATTTTAAGCTGTTCGACGTAAGTTTGATATTGCGCCAATTGCGCGTTAAGCTGCGTTTGAAAGTTCGTCGTATCAATGCCCATGCCTTGCAACATGCTGTTAGTTGCTTCGGCTTGGTCGCCTGCGTTGAAACCGCTTCCGCTGTTGTTGCGCAAGTTCTGAATTGCTTTCAGTTGGTCGATAAACTGTTGGCGCTTGTTTACGCTGGCGTCCAACAACGACGCTTCTTGCTGCGAAACGGCGTTTACTTGCTGAATAAGCAACAGCTTTTCGCGAAGCTGCGCCAATTCGGTTTCGTTTAGAACGATGCCCTTTGCAAGCAAATCGTTCTGAACTTGCATAATCTGCTGTTCGATTTCGCGTTGCTTCGGCAGCATTTGCAAAAGCTGCAATTGCTGTTCAAGGTCGCGGTTATACTGCCGCAACGGGTCTTGCGAATTTGCGTAAGCTTCCGACGCTTTCGTTACTGCGCGGGCGTGCTGTTCCTGCGTAATTGCGCCCATTTGAAGAAGCTTGTTTGCCGCTTCCTGCGCCGCGTTGTATTCTTTCAACGGGTTAACAGCTTCGGCGTAAATTGCGTCGAACTGGCGTTGAACTTCGGTCGCGTCTTGAACAGCCTTAATCTTCGCCTTGATTGCTTCGGCTTCTTCCGACGTAAGCTTAATCTTTTTCTGAATCAAGCTTTCTTCGATTTGGTCGAACTTCGCTTGCGCTTCGCGCTGCGGTTGAAGCTGGAACATACGCGCCAATTCGTTGTCAAGCTGCGTATTGATTTTTTCCATTGCCAGCGCGCGACGTTCCGCAGCCTTCGCCGCGTTCGCGTCGGTAGCCCCGGCAAGCTGCGACGTACCGGCCCCGCGAAGCTGCGCGCTTCCTGCGGCCCTGCGCTGCGCGCCGATTTGCTGCGAACGGTCGAAAAGGCCGTTCAACAGGTTTTGCATTGCGCCGCCTTGGCTGTTAAATCCGTCTTCCAGCGATTGCGCCCAAAGCTTGCCCCAAGATTCGAATTCGGTTTGGCCTGCGCTGCCCATGCGTTCGAATTGGACAAGTTCGTAAGCCGACTTACCGACCATCGCGCGAAGCCTGTTCGCGGCTTCAATGGCTTTATTCGTTACGTTTTCAATCCAACCCGCGACAACGTTGTAAGCGTTTGCGATTCCGTTTTGAACCGAAATAACAACTTCGGCCATTGCCCGGCCTGCGAACGTTGCGGCCCCGGTCAAAAGCCCGGCGATTGCGTCAAGAACTTTTGCGGCGTTTTCCAGCGCACCGGCCCAACCTGTACGGTTGGTTTGGAAGAATTCGGCGTAGCTGTCCGACCAAGAAGAAGTCGAATCGTCAACGTTCGAAGTAATTTCGCCAAGGGCTGCGCTTGCGAAGTCGCTAAGTTCTGCCCACAATTGCGACGCGATGGTTTTAACGTCGTCGATTGCTTGGCCGATGCCTTCAAAGGTCGCGCGGAAGAAATCGCCCAACGTCGTAACGTCGTCGATTCCCAAGTTAATTTCGTCGCGGAAAAGCGTTAGATACGCAATTGCAGTCGAAAGCGCGACGACGATAAGGCCAATCGGGTTCGAAGCAAGCGCCAGCGTAAAGGCTTTTACCGCAGCCGTCGCACCGGCCAGCGCACCAACCAACGGGGCACCGAAGGCGACAAGCAATGCGACGCCAAGCCCGGCGACAATTACGGCAACCGTCTTCAAGTTTTCGCCAAGCCAAATAATCGCGCGCGAAAGCCCGGCAGTAAATCCGGTCGCCTTGTTCAATTCGCCGAAGAACTGAATTGCGTTGTTGCGAAGAACCGTCAAGCTTTGGCCGATTGTGGGCGTCGTCTTGTTAAACGTTGCGTCTACTTGGTCTTGTATAAGCTTGAAAGCTTCAAACAGAACTTCGGAAGTAATTTTACCTTCGGTCGAAAGTTCTTTAACGCGGTTAATCGGAACGTTAAGCGCCTTCGCTACGGCGTCCAAAACGATTGGCATATTTTCCGAAACGGCGCGGAATTCGTCGCCTTGCAGCTTACCGGCGTTGAAACCCTGCGAAAGCTGCAACAAAGCCGACGACGCTTCTTGCGCTGTTGCGCCCGAAACAATCAAAGCCTTGTTAATGGTTTCGGTCATTCGCAACGAATCTTCTTGCGACTTACCCATAAACGCCAAGGCACGGTCGAAGCGTGTAAACGCTGTCGCCGTTTCTTCAATACCCGCGCGCGTGCGGTTCGACAGTTCGAAAAGTTCGTTCGTAAGCGTGTTAACTTGTTCTTGCGACTTCGTTACGTTCTGCAACTTGTTTTGAAGCGTAACGTATGCGTCGGCGCTTGCAAGAATTGCGTTCGCCGAAATGGTTACGCCAAGAATTCCGGCAGCGGTTCGAATGTATCCGCCAAGGGCCGAAGTCGCGTTGCGGGTCGAATTGGCGGCCCGGTCTTGCGCCTGTTGCAGCCGCAGGGCGGCAAGGGCGGCCCGGTCGTTCGCTGCCGCCGCGTTGGCCGTCTGAACGGCTGTCCGCTGCTGTTCTGTCGCTAGGCGCTGCGCGGCTGTCGCCGTCTGCTGTTGGGCCGTCTGCGTGCGCTGCGTGGCCGTGGCAAGGTTGGCTTGCGCCGTGGCCCCTTGGGTCGCAGCCGTGGCGACGCGCGTTTGGGCTGCGGCGGCCTGCGCTGCGGCTGTTGCGGTGCGCTGCTGTTCGGTTGCCAGCCGTTGCGCGGCAAGCGCGCCTTGTTGAAGCTGGCGCGTTGCGCTGGCCGATGCGTTGATAAGCTGCGACAAGCCGCCGACGTTGATTGCCGAAAGCTGCGTTTGAAGGTTCTTAACTGCGGCGTCGGCGTTGCGGGCTTCGCTGGCAATTGTGCGAAGCTTCGTCGAAATGGACGGCGAAACTTTGTCTTGAACCTTAATTTCTATGTTTTCGTCGGCCATTTCTTTTAATCCTTAATCTTGAACTTCTTACGCATTTTGCGACCAATCAAAACGGCGCGTTCGACGAACCCCGCCGGGGCTTGTGCCGAATAACCGTCGTTCAGCCTGCGGATATACGGAAGGTTGTTCGTAATAAATATCGCTTGACCTGGCTTCTTGTTTCGTAAAACAAGCTTCGCAGAATTCAACGTTTCAGCCGCCGAAGCGCGTTGCGTTGAACCCTGCGAACCCGGAAAATGCGGCTTGATTTGTTGACCTGACGGACTTTCTAGCGTTACAATCCAGTTCGACAAAGCTTGCGAAGTATCTACGGGCGTTTTGTATGCCAAGTCGCCCACAATAGCCAAAGCGGTATCGACGGCGTTTTGGGACGCCGCTTCGTCTATTGCCTTCGCTTTCTTTTCCAGCCTATCGGCTAGGTCTAGCAGGCTTTTTGCCATTCGATGCCGCCGCTTTCTGTTTGTCCGCTAGTTTCTTCAAGTGTTCCGAATCAAGCTTTCGCATAAAGTAAAACAAGTCTTCGGTTTGTTCTTCGTCAAACTCGAAAGCCCTTGCGTAAGCCGCCATACTTGTCCAAGGTATCGGCGTTAAACCGTTGCCGTGCGACCGTTCGCTATCTAGGTCGAAGAAGGCTTGCAAATACAACTGCAAGCCTACTTCAAGTTCCGGCGCGTTCGCGATGCGTTCGGGTAACGGTTGCCCCGCGCGCATCGCTTGCTTTGCTATTGCCTGTTCGTGCGGGCCAAGTTCCAACAGGTGCGCCAAAACTTCCGTTAGTTTTTTGCTTCGGCTTCCAAGGCGATATTGCGGAAGTTCGAAGCCAACTTGGCTTCTTCCTGCAAACGTTCGTAAACGTCCGGCAGTTCGGTAAGAAGCGAAATTGCGGCGTCCTTCGAATACGCAATTTCCTTGCCGTCTTCGCCCTGAACGTTCTTCCAGCCGCGCAACACGGTATCGACGAACACGCCCATAAACAGCGATTCGGCGACTTCGTTTTTCAGCGTGCCGAGTTCGACTTGACGGCGATAAGGACGGGTCGCCGCGTCAAGCGCCTTTGAATACGCCTTGTTCGATTTGCCCATGCGGGAAATGATGAACGTGGGAACGGTGCCGTCGTCGTTCTGCGCTTCGGGAAATTCGATTTCGACGCCTTCGACTTCCTTGGTCGAATTCGTTTTGAATTGCTTAAACAGTCCAGACATTTGATTTACTCCGATTGAATGAAGAAAGGGCCGGTATTACCCGGCCCTTTGAGTTTACCGCAATTAGTCCGGCATTGCCAGATTCGGCAGATAAGAAAACACTTCGTACAGCATCGTATAGCCGTTCGCGTTTTCTGCGCCTGCGGGTTCCAGCGGAACGGTAATCGGCGCGTCTTTTTCGACGTTCAGACGACCGCCGCCCAAACCAAGCAACGGAATATCGAACACGAAACCGGCGTTCTTGGCCGCACTGATTACCGACAAACCAACGTCGGCGTTCGCGCGAACAGCCTTAACCGCTGCGACGGTCGTAAAGTAAGCGGTAATCGAACCGCCGACTTCGAAGTTACCCGCCGAAGTATCGAACGCGCCCAACACGCCGACCGCCTTGTTCGGCGTAACGTTGTTGTTAATCGAAACGTTCGCTTCGGAAACGTAGCCGAACAGGGCGGCGGGGTTCGACGACGCGGCGTCGTGAACGGCCATTTTGATTCGGTAAACGTCCGAAGAAGTGTTGTAAGCATCTTCGCCGGGCGCAGGCACGCGGGTTCCGCTTTTCTGTTCGTCGCCGGGGTCGCCGCTGCGGTAAGTGTTGTCGCACGCAACAAACGAAAGGTCGGCGTTCAGCTTGTCGGCCTGCGGAATGTTCAACGTAAATTCGTTCGGTACTGCGCCTTCCAGATATTCGCACTGCGTACCGTTCAAACCTTCGCCCAAGGTGCGTTCGATTTGATACGAACGACGCTTGATAAGTGCCGGGGTCTTTTCGTTCTTGATAACAGTTCCGACGAAAAGACGAATCGACTTGCCGGTTCCGGTTTCGTTGGCCGCCTGCCAAGTCACGTCGTCGAAAACAAGCGCCTTCGCTGCAACCGACTTAATGCGGGCATAGCCCACATTATTAGCGAAGCGGTTTGCCGTCGCATCGCCGCCGACGAAGACCCAACGACCGGGGAACAGTTCGGGCATGGTCGTAAAGTCGCCAGCGGTAACGATAAGCGAAACGACGTTGCCAGTTACGGCAATGTTCGCGTCTGCGGCGGCAAGCTGGCGACCGACGCATTCCAGCTTCGCGCCTGCGGGCGGGGTTTCGTCAATCAAGGTTTCAGCAACAACGACGCCCGCAGCGGTAGCCGAAACGACGGTTTTAAGGCCGTTGTTCGCCGCGTTGGTAAAGCCGGTCGCATATACAAGCATATTGGCACCGAACACGCCAAGCCCGGAAGCTGCGGCGTAAGTGCTGTTAACTGCGGTAACGCCGGTAAGCGCGACCGATGCGCCGTTAAGCGGCTGCGTCGAAGGAAGTTCGCGCGCGTCTGCGAAGAAGAAGCCTTGCAGAATTCGCGCAAGGTTGGTCTTCGTAAAGTCGGCGTTGAAGCCGCCCGATGCGTCAAGGTCGGTAATCGTGCCTTTCTTGTTCTGGCGCGACGGGTCGATAGGCGCGCGGGCAACGGTCGAAAGTTCGCCGCCGAAGTCCGAATAGCTGTTGGGTTCCAGTCCGTACCAAACGGGCGTCGTCGGAAGTTGCTTCAAGCATTCTTCTTCGGCGAAGGCAAGTCCGGTAATGTTGCTGTCGATTTTGGCAATTTCGCATACCATGTTAAGAACTCCTTAACCTATTTCGTCGTATTCAAATTCGGTAACGACGTTAAACCGTTCGTAAAGTTCTTCGGGCGGAAGTTCGTTAATTCGCGCATTGCGAAACCAAACCTTACCCGGCGTCGATTTCCCGCGAAAAGCATTGCGGGCAAGCTTCGCCAATTTCTGCCCAAGTTCGAACGCTTGCGTATTCGATTTCGGGCAAAAGATTTGTACGAAGACAAGTCCCGACGCCGTGTATTTTCGTTTTCCCGGTACTCCTTCGCAGGTTGAAAGGGTCGCTTGTTCTTCAAAAACGGTTTGCTTCGACAGCCGAACCCAAAACTTCGAACCGTCCGGCAAGTCGCGATATTGCACGCCCTGCCAACGAATTTCGGGAACATAACCCGCAATTGCCGCGCTTCCTGCGTTCCAAGCTGCAAGAAAAAGCGCGTTTACTTCGTCGTTAACTTGGTCGAATTCAATCATGCTTGAAATACCATCGTATAAAGTACCTTTTGCCCGTTCGGCGAAAGTACGTCGATATAAGCCAAGCGAAGTTCGACCCCGTTACGAATTACAACGTCTTTCAAATTCGGTTCAAACGGAACATTGCCCATAAGCCCCATTACGGAACCCTTCGGAACTTCGGTGCCTTTGATGAAGTTGAAGGTTTCTTGCGTCTGCCGGTCAACCGGCAAAAAGCAAATGGTAACGTCTTTGTCGTCCGGCAATGCCGGGCCGGGTTCCCAAGGCTTGTTCGGGTCTGTCGGCGTCGCGTCTTCAATAACGCGCCATTTCACCTTTTCGCCGTTCTTTGCGATAAGGCGTTGCGCCGTTTTAATTGCTGCGTCGAAACGTGCCATTCGTCAAACCCTTATTGTACGAAGCGCAAACTTGTTCGAAGCGCATTCGCCAAACAGCGGCGCAAGAAGCGCGTTCGCTGCGGTAAATGTGGGCATGATACCAACCGACAGCGGGTCGGCGTATTCCGTTTCAATCGGCCCGACCTTTTCGCGTGTAACGTAGTCTTGCGGCGAAACGTTCGGTTGAAGGTCGAAGCCTGCGTTAATCGCCATTGCAAGCTGAACTTGCGCGGCAATAAGCGACTTCGGAATAACGTTCGACGGTACTTCGTCTTCGTTAAGAAAGACGCCAGTTCGCGGCCATTGCAAAGCCTGCGTCGTCGAAGTTGGCTTGCCTTGGAACCGGCAAGCCTGCGCTTCTAGGTAATCCGTCGAACGAATCACCATGGCCGCCAATTCGTCGTCGTCCAACGGAAGTTCGACGCCGCGATTCGAAGCGTAAATGCGCGCGTCTGCGACGCTTACGTAACTGTTCGCGTTTGTTACGCCGCTTCCGTCTTCAACAACGATTGTAATTGCCATGCGTCAACGTCCTTACGAAAGAACGATGCCGGTTACAACGCCGTTCGCAACGCTAACGGTTGCGGTCGTCGTGTAAGTGCCAATAACCGGAACGGTCAAGGCTTCGGCGTCGTTAACGATTGCCTGCGTAGGCGTAAGCGCCTGATTCGGGATTGCGTCGGGGTCGATAACGCCAACTTGGGAATAAGCCGAAGGCGCAGTACCGGCGACGTAATCCGACGGAATGATTCGGTCGGTTTCGCCGTATTCGGCATTTGCTGCGCCGTTGGCTACCAAAACTTCGTATTGCGGTTCGGCGGCTGCGTTAAGCTTCGCAATGTCGGCAAGTTCGCCAGCCGTTGCGTTAATGCCTGCCGTAAAATAAACAACCTTTTTCGTTGCCATTGCGAAGACTCCTTAGTTCGTTGTTGAAACGGCCTGCCCACAATAAGCGACAGGCCGTCCGTTCGTTACTGCGCCGGGTTGGGGTTCCAAGCCGGGGCGCTGCCGCCCTGCGCCGGGGTCTGGCCCTGCGCCGGGGTCTGGCCCTGCGTAGCGGCTGCGAGCTTGTCGGCGGCCTTGCCGCTGGCCTTCGGTGCCGGGGCGTCGCCGACCTTCGAAGTAAGGGCTTTCAGTTCGGCGGCCTTCTTCTTGATTGCTTCGCCCGCTTCCGGGTAAGCGTCGGCATACAGCTTCGGAACCTTGCCCGCTACGCCGTCGCAGATTTCCAGCGAATGCGGTTCGGACGGAACAGCGCGGGCGTTCCTGAACATAACTTGCGCGTTCAGTTCGGCGGCGGCTGCGAAGTCTTCCGGGGTCGGTGCGTTGCCGTCAACGAAGAACAGAATTTTTGCCGGTTTCATCTTCGAAACTCCTTTGAATTTGTGAAGGACTGGAAGAACGGGGCCGAAGCCCCGTCCGTCTGTCGTCGGTTAGTTGGTCTTGACGACAACGCCCGCAAGGTCTTTATGCGAAGTTGCGTACTTGTCCCAATTGGTCGAAGTGAACAACGCCGCATCGGTCGGCGACTTGCCGCCGTTTGCCTTGTCCCAAGCGAAGCCCTTAACGCCGATGTTGTACGACCATTCGGCTTGGTAAGTCCGAATAATGTTTTCGTCGCCGTTCTTGGTTTCTTCGTTTGCGTCGAAGTCGTTGTTTTGACCAATCAACACGCCGCCCGGCACAAGGCCAAGAATGTGATAAACGTTCGGCGTACCTGCGGCAAACAGGTTCGGCGAATCGGTCATAACAAGAAGCTTGCCGAACGGGTCGCGAACAACGTTCACGGTGCCGTAAGTAAACAGGCGTTCGCCGTTGGTCAAGTTCGAACCGTACAGCTTGTGCATGGGCGTGCTGTGCATAATCCATGCGGCAATCTGCGACGATTGGTCGCCGAACTTGGCTTGGCCGTTGTTAAGGTTGTTCCAAGTTGGCAGCTTGTCGGCGGCATTGGTGTTCGCGGTCGCGTCGTAAACAACGTCGGAAACCTGCGACAGCGCCGAATAGACCGAACCAAGACCGACGTTCAGCATATCCGCCATCGTATCGACGGCAAGTTGCTGCCCCATTGCCGCGCCTGCGACTTCCGGGTTCTGCTGAATCCAACGGAATTGGCCGGGGTCAAGGCGAACAGGCGGCGTACCGGCTGCGACCTTAACCGACGTATCGACAAGGTGTTTCAAGACCTTTTCGGCGACGGTGCCGGAACCGTAGGCGTTACGACGGCGAACAAGGCCGCCCGTTACCTTGGCGAAAAAAGCAACGTCGGAAAAGTCGCCTTGGTGCGCTGCGGATTGCAGCATGATAGCCCCGCCCGTCGCAGCGTTGAACAAATCAACCTGTTGGCGCAGGGTTTCGGAGAAAGCCGAATAAGCGTATTCGGAGTAAACAGCAAGGTCGGAAAGTGCCATGATTAAGCGTCCTTAGTTTCGTTTGCCTTCGCTTCTTTAAGATACGCCGCAAGTTCTGCGGGATTCATCTTCGAAAGGTCGGCGGGTTTGTCGGATTGACCGTTAAATTTCGGGGCACCGCCGCCGTTCTGCGAAGGCTTACCGGCACCGCCGGACGCCTTACTAGCCGTGATAATAGCAGAAAAATCCTTGTTTGCAACGAATTCGTTTGCCAGTTCGTCGATAGTAAGGGCCGACGGCTTGCCGTCCTTGTCCAGAACGCGCGTAACCGGCGTGTCGCCTTCGAAGTCTGCCATAAGCCGCGACTTAATATGCGGCATGATAAGCGCCGGGGCGTTCGAAATCTTGTGGGCAAGCTGCGACGCGACGTTATCGACAAGCGTTTTCGTCGTATGCGCGGTAAGCTTCGAAACCTTGCCTTCGTATTCGGCCTTTTGGTCGTCAAGCTTCTTTTGCCAAGACTTCTCAAGCGTCGCAATGTCGCCTTTCTTGCGCGCGTCGTCGCCTTCGATGGATTCCAGCCGTTCGCGAAGTTCTTTCGCTTCCTTTTCGGCGTCTTTGCGCAACTGCGCTTCGCGGTCTTTGGCGCGCTTCAAAGCGCCCGTATCTTCGTCGCCGTCAACGTCAAGGCGGAAGCCGTCGCCGTCTTCGATATATTCGGCTTTCAGTGCGTCCGAAAGCTTCGCGTGTTCTTCTTTGGTAAGTTTCTTTTTCAGTGCCATTTCAAGGACTCCTTACGGTTATGCCGATTCACCGAATCAGCGGGAAAGAATTTCTTTAATCTTGCGTCGGAATTCTTCGTAAGTTAGCGGCCTGTCCGCATCATACTTCGGAATATCCTTCGCCTTTAAGCGACCGTCGCGCAAAGCTTCGCCGCCTTCGTCGCCCAATATGTCGTCTTGCACTTGGGCAGGTTGACGGGCAACCCAAGTATAAAACGTTTCTTCGGCCAAGTCACTAACGGTATTTGCCGGGGCAACGTGCGACCGGCAACGGATATGCGCGGGCGGCAACGGCCCTTCGCCGAAGCGATAGATTCGGCGATTTCGGCTTATGCAAATGTCCGTTGTTCTTCCGTCGATTACCGAATACCAAACGTAACGACCGAAAACCGCAGACATAACGCCAGCCGCAACGACCGCCGCAACGTGCGCGGTTGCCGTATAGATTACCGACGCAGCTTGCGCGTTTACCCGGTGCAACTGCGACGGCGTGCCCTGCGCTGCGCTTCCATCGCCTACAAGCGCCGTCAAGGTTTCTTCAACCGTCCAACGGTTCGCCCAAGCTTTGCGAATCATGCTTTCGACGCCAGCTTGTGCCGAATTCGTAAACGTCTTGATAAACGGCAGCAAGTACAAACCATTTGCCGGAATTGGCGTATTCGTAACTTGCGACCAAATGCGTTCGTCGCTTCCTGTAACAGCGGCCAGACCGAACAAAGGGTTCGAATCGGCATTGGGTACTTCTAAAAGAAACTGTATCGCTTCTTCGTCCGAAATAATACCGTCGCTTTCTTCGCCGTCAAGTTCGATATAACCCGTAACCCATGCGCGCCGGTTTACTTCCAAGTCGGCCCGCATGAATTCCTTTAACTGTTCAAGTAGCGTTTGCGTGTATGCGCTGTAAATCTTCGATTGCGATTCCCGTAATTCCGAAACAAGCTTGTTTAACTGCGCCTTCGAAAGACCGTCAAGGGTCTTATAACGAACACGACCAAGAAGGCGCGTTAGTTCCAAGTTTACTTCGCGAAGTACGAACCCGAATTGTCGGGACTGCCAAACTTTCACGTCTTCGACGTAAACAGCAAGGCGCGTCGCAATATCGTACAGTCGCTTATTGTCCGATAATGCCATGATTGCGCCCCTTATTCACTCTTGCCCACATTATCGCCGCCGCTGCCATCGCCCGGCACGTTAGCCGGGGCAGCAAGGGCCATTGCTTCGGCGGTATCCTTGGCGATTTTTTCTTTCGCCTTGGCGTCGTCTTCGGTTGCGACGCCAGCTTTACGCAAGCCGGTTCGCATTTCTTCGAAGGTAATTGCGCCTTTCTGCCATTCTTCAACAAGCGAACGGCGTTCTTCCGGCGTCATGCGGGCAATGTCGAAATCTGTATTAAGTTCGAACTTAACGCCGCTGTCGGCTTGGCCGACCCAACGGGCCGCCCATTTCAACGCCCATTCAAAGGCCGCCGAAACGTTCTTGGTTGCACTGGAAAGCGTCGAACCTTCCGAAGCGGCTTCCAATTCGGCTTCGGTTGCCGTGCGTTGCACTTCCTTTTGTTCGACAAGCTTTGCGCCAAGTGCGACCATTTGGCGTTCTTTGGTATCCATTGCTTCTTTAAGCATGGTGTTTTCGGATGCTTGAAGCAACTTCGCATCGGCCCCGGCAGGAAGCGGAATACCGCCGCGCGAACCGAAGTTAACCGAACCTTTAAGAACGTTCGTAACCCATTCTTCGGTAAGTCCGATAAGAACCGGCGTCGGCTGTCCGACGATATAACAACTTTCTTCGTAATCCGCCGAATTGCGATAATGCGCCATATTCAGCGATGCAAGGTCGTAAAAGTTCGGGTTATCCGGGTTCGAATCGTTGTTTTCCGAACCGATGAACATAAACGGAATTTCGGTAAGACGATTGCCGTTTGCGTCCGTTGGCTTGTAAACCGTGTATTGCTGATAATTGCCCTTCGGAATCTTCGACCCGTCGGCTTTGGTCGGCTGCGGTTCGCGCCAAATTTCGTGGACGTAATAACCTTCTTCGTCCAAACGCAAAACGCGGAATTGCCCCGACGTTTTCATTTCAAAACCATCATCGGCAGCGCACCAAGTTTCGAACAGTACGACCAACGATAAAACTTCTTCCGCGCCCCGGTCGGTCGTTCGCCAATTGATAATTTCAGTCGGCGAATATACGTACAGGGTCGGACGAATGCGCCCGGCTTCAAGGTCGGCAATCGACGCGCCGCCTTCGGCTTCGGTTGTCGGGTAATCGACCAACAGCCCGGCGCGGGAATAAGCAAGGTTCAGCGATACGGCGCGCTTTGCAAGCTGCGTAAGGTTGATACCCGAACCCGTCGCGTTCGCGACAAGCGGGTTCAACAGCGCGGGCACCTTTACAACCGGGTCGCGCATGAACACTTGACCGACCAAGCCGAACAGGGTTCGACGGGCTACGTTATAGAAAACGGCCCGCTTCAAGTACGCTTCGTAACGCGCCTTATTTTCTTTCGATTGGTCTTCGGCGTTCGGCATCGGAAGATAAGTCGTCCGCGCGCCCTTTACCGTTGGTTCGCCCGCGATTGCGTCGCGAATCAGGTAATACAGCGGCAGCAGCTTACCAAGTTCGGGGCGAATAAATGAAACGTTCGGCATGATTTGGGTTCCTTTAAGTTGGCATAACAAGTTTGAATTTCGCTGCCGCTTTGTTCGCGCCTTTCAATACGCGGTAACGCACCATATCGTAACAATGGTCTTCGGCGTTCGTGTCTACGTCGTCAATCTTCTTTTCGTCGCGCGGCAGTGTGGGCAGCAAATCAATACTTGCAACGCAATTCGACATAAAGTATATACCCGGCCCTTCGCGATTAACAGACGCTTCTAGCCGGTCGCGGAAAAGCTGCAACCCGATTACGCGCGAACCCGGCGATTTGTCCGATTCAGTCCAGCGAACGCCCTTCTTCGACATAAGCTTTTCGGTCGTGTCTAGTTCACTGTCGATTACTTGGCGAATGCGGTTGTCGGCAGGGCCGGGCCAAGGCTGCGACAAAATCCAGCCGTTCGCCATTAGCGAAATTTCGCGGTCGATTATGCCTTGTGCGATATTCGACGCCGAAAGCTTCAAACCTTTATTCGGTATATATTCGCCCTTTTCGTCTTTCGCGCATCCGTACCATTCGAACAACTGAATAAGCGAACCGGGTTGCGGGCAAAACGTAAATTCGGTGCCATCCGAAAGAACTATGGTCGCTTCGGTGCCGTCCGCTTCCGCCCACCAGCCCACACTAAACGGATGCGAAGACCCGTCGTCGTATGTTCTGTCGATTCGCCAGCTTGGCGGAATGACGAAGCGCGGTACAACGTGTGTATGCGATTGCCAAAGGTCGTCGATTGCGCCGCCTGCGGTAACGTCCCAATCGCCGTAAAGCCAAGCCCTCCGCAAGTTCGGTTCTTTGATACTTTCCAGTTCGGCGATATACGACGCCGGAAGGTATGGGTTTTCCTTATACGAACCGAAGATAGCAATTTGGCTAATTACGTGCGTTTCTTCTTTTTCGGTCGCCGGGTTGTAAATCTGAATTTCGCGACGAACTACGGTGCCGCGCGGGGCAATCGTGATAAAGCGACGTTTTACCCAATTGTGACCGGGGCCGCTTGGGTTCGTCGTGCTGAATACTTCGCACTTTACAGGCGGCAGCGGTTCGCCGTTCGGCGTCAAATAGCGCCCGGTTTTCGGGTCTTTCGGCGTGTCTTTTATCGGGTCGAACGTACAGCGGTTGACCGACATAAATTTGTCGTAAAGGTCGCCCCTTGGATGCTTCGTAAGTTCGTTCCAACCGATAAACGGGTATTCGTGACCGTGGAAGCCTTCGTAATCCGACAGCTTCTTAACGTGCCGAAACAACAGTTCTTCGCCAGTCGGCCAAACCCATTTATAAGCCGACGTTGATTCGTAAAACTTGCCGCCGTCTTTTAGCTTTCCGTTATCGCCGAACCATTTTTTCGATTCGGCAACAAGGCCGCCCAAATGGTCAAATTCCAAATCGAAGATAACGCCGCGCCAGAACTTGCCGTAACCTTTGCCGACGTTACGATAAAAGCGCATAAGCTGCGTAAGCGTCTTACCGGGGCCGCGTGCGCCTTCGTACAGCGTATGCGCTGCCATCGAACAAAGGGCGATAGTCTGCGACCCCGGAAGGGGCTTAAATACGACTTCATACGGAACAGGCTTCGCCCCGTTCGTATCAATGGCGAGTGCGTGCATTTTCTAACAATTCGCGCTGTTGCCGTGCGGCTTCCGCTTCCCATTCGCTTTCGTTAGCGAATACGGGCATTTCGACGACGCGGTTTACGTTAGTCGTTACGTTAACGTTCGTTTGCGGTTTTTCGATGAACCCGCGAACGTCGGCGTAAAGCTTGGCAAGCTTCGCGTATTCTTCGGGCGTCGGCGGAATGGTTACGCCGTTCGGAAGCGTCGTACCTTGCATACGCTGCCAAATGTCGCGGGCAAGGTCGCCTTTGCCCGGAAGAAATGCCATATCGCCGCCTTCGTCGGTAAGGCGCTTTTGTTCGGCCTTAACTTCGGCGTCGTTCAGCCAATGGTTCGCAACCCATAGCGCGCGATTCGTGTTGTTCGGAAACAGCGAAAGCGCAGCCTTAAACGGGTCGCGTTCTTTCAAAAGAAGGGCCGCGTATGCGGCCTTTTCTTCGCTTTCTTTCAGTTCGTCGGACATAGTGTCGGCCTAGTTTATACGTCGTTGGCTTCACTATACCGCAAGCCCCGCGTTCTGTTAAGGCTTGTCCGCAGATTTAGGCGGCGACTGCGGCCCGCAATTGCGTTCGACGGCTTCGTTATGGTTCAGAATTTGCCGGGCCGTGCCAGCGGTAAAGCCGTCGGCCTTCGAAATCCAAATAGGCGCAACCCATTTACAAGCCGTGTCGATTACAACGGGCTTCGTTTGTACTGCGTCGGCGATACTTTGCGGTTCAGTCGCGCGACCATTCGTCGCGCAGCCGCTTAGTAACTTCGTCGTCGTCAAAAGTAGAATTATCGGAAGCGACTTCTTTCGCATTTTGTACCGCCTTTACCTGTTGTTCGGAAGCTTCGCGGGCTTCGTTAACTTGGCGAACCGCGATTGCTTCGCGGTCGGCTGCGCGCTGTTCCGAAGCTTCGGCTTGCCCTTCGGCCTTGCCGACCTTTCGCGACGTAAGCCATACAGTCGCCAGCATCGCCAGAAACGACAATGCGGCGACAATCCATCCGCCGAAACGTTTTGCGCCTGTAACGATGATTGCCCACATATCATAGCCCCGTTTCGCACAATGCGCGTTCGTCGGCCCGGCGCTTGACCAAGCCGGGAAGTACCTTGCCGCGTGCCGTAACCCATTGCGGACGGCCTGCGTCGCTTTCGTTCATCGCCTTACATGCGCCGCGATAGTCGCCAGCGTTGAAACGGCGTGCGGTCGTGCTGTTGCAGTACGCGCCTGTTCCGATGTTGTACGCGAAGGATACGGCGGCGGCAAGTTGATACGTGCGGCCCTGTAAACCGGGCGTACACTTCAAGACGGGTTCGGCGTGCGCGATAAGCTGCGTTTCCAGCGATTCGCGGCATTCGGCTTCGGTGTAGCGGCGACCGACAACGACGTTCGTTGTATCGCCCATGCATTTAGTCGGGATTCCTACCGGGTCAAGATACCCGCGAAGTACGTTGCCTTCGTGAACGGGTACAGCAGCGTAAAGGATTGCGGCGGCTGCTGCGCCTACGATGCCCGCTAGGGTCTTCTTACCCGGACGCTTATTCGGCGTCGGGTTCTGCTGCGGATTCTTTTGCGATTCGTTCATTTTTTCGGCCTTGCTTAATGATTCGGGATACGGTGGACATTGCGAATACGAAAAGCGCGATTGCCGATACGAACCGCTGCGGAATAAACGCGCGCACTTCTTCCGGCATTGCGCCCCAAAGGTACAAAGCGGAATCCGGCCAAGCGGTAAATACGCCCATTATTGCGGCCCCAACGACCGACAGTCGAACCGACCAAAAGCGCCAGCATTCGCGCCAATTTTCGATAAGTTCAGGCTTCTTCATTTGCGTTATTCCTTCTTTGCCAATGCGCCCAAAACTGCGTCAATTCGACGGTTCGTTTCGCGCTGTTCTTCGCGCATACTGCGAACGTTGTTTTCGATGCTTTGAATATGCCCGTTCAAATCATCGCGCCGAACGTAATTGGCTTGAACGTTGTTAATACGTTCGTGCAATTTTTCGTCACCGTCGTTAATTGACTTCATTACTTGACGGTCGCGAACGATAAGGCCGCCGACTGCCGTAACAAGTCCGATTAACGCGCCAATTAACCATTTTATTTCGTCGCCCATTTGCCCCGGCCCCGTAGTGCATTTGGGCGAAGATTAGCACGAATTAGCAAAAATTGACAAGAAAGGCAAAAGAAAACCCCGGCGCAATGGCCGGGGTTTCCGTTGAAGCGTAGGCGTAGGGCGGGCCGTAGCCCGCGCCGTTGCTTACTTGGTACGCCAGACGCGCGCGCCGCCTTCGACCGAACGAACAACGAACTTGCGGGTTTCGACCATAACGGGCACGGTTTCGCCCTTCTTGTTGGTCTTGGTCGCGCCGTCTTCGGAAGGCACGGCGAAACGGGCGGTTGCGCTGGAAACGGTCGAAGCAAGCGACTTCGCGGCGTTCGGCTTGTCTTCGCTGTTCGGAACGAAGAAGCTTTGGCCGACTTCCAGCGCGTCGAACGGGTAAACGTTGCCGCCGCGACCGCGACCGCTGCCGGTCGGCATCGGTACGTTGTCTTCGATGGCGAAGGAAGTAGCGACCGGGGCGGAAGCTGCGGCGGTGCCGGTTTCGGTGTTCTGATTCATTTCGTCGATTCCTTTTTGGGTTGCGCGGGTTGCGATTTCGCCCGCTTCGTTGGTCATTGCCGGGTTGATTTCTACCATACCGGCTTCGACAAGCGGGCCATGTACGGCAGGCGAAGTATACAGACCATTCGGCCCGGCTGCAACAATTTCGGCAAGGCCGATAACCGGGGCGGCGGTGTTCTTCTTCGCGGTAGATTTCTTGGTAGCCATTTTGTGTAACTCCTTAACGTTAAGGTTATGTCGCGTTGTTGCGACGGGTTGATTTTACGCCGACCGTTCTTCGTGTCAAGCGGTCAACGCAAAATTTCTTCGATTTCTGCGATGCGTTCGGGCGTGCATTCAGAATCGTAAATTTTGTCGTAATCCGGCCAAACGCCGTTCGCTACGTTGTCACAATACAACAGGTGCGCGCGGGCTTCGTCTTCGAAGTCCATTTGCCCGGCCATGCCAAGCAACGCGACGAAGGCGACGATTCCAGCGATAACAATAAGCTTACGGTTCATTGTGGGCACCTTTGTTCGTTTCGATGGTTCAAGCTTACGACCGCTTCGAACCTTTGTCAAGTGAATTTGCGACATTTTCGTAACCGACTTGCGCGATACGTTGGGCCATTAGGCAAGCGTTCTGCGCTTCGATTAGCGACGACAACAGCTTATCAAGTTCGCCCGCCTTTGGCAAGCGTTCGATAACTTCGATTTGCGCTTGAAGGTAAGCGTATTGCATCGAAAGGGCTTGGTACATTGTCGGCGCTGCGGCAAGCAAGTTATACAACGCCGGGTCAACGGTAACACGCGGCCCGAATGCGACGAAGCTTCCGGCTTGGTTGAACGGGTCGGCCTTCGGTGCGCCGATATAGTTTTGCGTCGTCGGGTCTTGATAGAACAACAAGCCTTCGATTTGCGAATGGTCTAGCGGTTTCATGTTCGTTAATCCATTGTAAACAGGCATTCGACGCCCGCTTGGTTAAAGATGCGTTCGGCTTTGTCGGCAGACGCGCGCCAGTCTGGCGATATATGCCCACAATAAGCGACAACGCGACGGATACCGGCCCGAACGATGCGGTCGGCACAAATGGCGCACGGAAACAGCGGCGAAACGTACAGCGTACACGCGGAAAGGTCTTCGCCGGGCGCAGCCTGTCGAATTGCGTTGTCTTCGGCATGAATTACGACCGCGTGTTGTTCGTCGCGCGTCATGTTCAGAAAAACGGCGTCGTCGAAGCCGCGCGGCGGGCCGTTGTACCCAAGCGACGCAATAGACCGATTCGGGCGCACGATAGCCGCGCCGATGCGCTTGCGCGGCCCTTTCGACCATCCGGCAACGTGTTCGGCCAGTTCAATAAATCGCGCGTCCCATTTGGACAGGGCTTCGCGCGGTGCGTAGATTATCGACACTTGGCCCGCCTTGCTTTTTCCAACGCCGCGCGCTGTTCAGCTTCGCGCATACGTTCGGCGTATTCGCGTTGTTCGAACCAATCCAGAATCGGACGAATAAACGTGCGATGGATGAACAAAGCGGCAACGGTGCAAAGAAGCAAAATTAGAACGGTCATTTCGGCAACTCCTTAACGTGGTTTCTTCGTTACGTCTAAGTTTCGTCGAACCTTCGCCGCTTGTCAAGCGTTATTCGTAACCCGGTATAACTTCGTTCGGGTTGCCGCCTGCGGCCTTGAAGCCTTGACAGTATCGGAACGCCTGTACGGCGTCCATTGTTCCGCCGCAGTTCGAACAAGTGAACTTTTGCCCGAACGTGTACGGCGGGTCGCCAATTTCGAAACGATGTTTCGCGCAACCGTCAATCTTCGCCCGGTTGGCCTTGACCGCTTCGAACATTTCGCGCGCTTCGTCCTTATTCATCGTCGCCAGCCTTCGGCACGAAGCCGCCCGAACTTGGGCGTTCGTCGTTTGCGCGCAACAGCGCAGCAAGCAAGAAGCCGATAACAACGCCGACGGAAACAAGCAACCAACCGATAAGCCAAGACATTTTCGTTACTCCTTCGTTAATAATCGTAATCGTAATCCGGTTCGTAATCCGGTTCGTTGTCAACGTCCGATTGCGAATACGAATATTCGCCCGGCCCCGCTTCGTAAAGCTTGTCGGCGATTGCGTCCAAGCCTTTTGGAAGGTCTTTATAATCGACTTCTTCGCCGTCGATAAAGTACGTCGGTTCGCCCGCGTCGCTTTCTTCCGGGTAACAATCTTCGGGCGGGCCGCTAATGTAAGCGGGCGTATACGATACGCCATATTCGCACGACAGAACGCGACCGTCGGTCATTTCGAATTCGGTTGTTACGTTATATGCGGGCATTGTCGTTACTCCTTTGTTCGTTCAACTTACGAAGAAGTGTACGACAGCTTCGAAGCTGCGTCAAGCCTTTTTCACAAGTTGCAGTAACGCCGAAGCCGACGACCGTTTGCCGACGCATACGTTACGCGGCGTGCATTCGCGATACAACAGCCAATAACCCGGCTTCGTTACGACGAAACAGCGTTTCGAACGCGCAATGCTGCGGGCTTCGTCTATCAATTCTTCGTCGGTCTTTTTCATTTTTCGCCCCTTATCAAGTGCGGTTGATACGGCGGCAACTTCGACGCGCGATACAGCTTGCCGCCTTCGACATAGTAGCGTTCGCCATAGCAAGCGGACAGATGCGCGGCGATACGGTCGGCAGGCCAGCCCACAAGGGCCAGCGCCGCCGTGCACACCACATGCCGAACTTGGCAGCAGTGGGAGGCCGGAGACCG
>VFQO010000466.1_pt1 | contig 43557 bp, 35 predicted proteins | sample 3512331 | NCBI WGS metagenome assembly VFQO01 (sample SAMN10412371, study PRJNA504923) | tailings metagenome | isolation source: Replicate 3 from Balatoc abandoned mine | place: Philippines: Itogon, Benguet | collected 2017-08-28 | reverse complement strand
GCGGCGATGGACCGGCTGGACGCGGAAGACGATCTGCGCGTCGGCATCCTGACCGGTGCGGGCGGGACCTTCTGTTCGGGCATGGACCTCAAGGGCTTCCTGCGCGGCGAACGCCCGACAGTCGAAGGCCGCGGGTTCGGCGGCGTGGTCGAAGCCCCGCCCAAGAAGCCGCTGATCGCCGCAGTCGAAGGCTATGCGCTGGCCGGCGGGCTTGAACTGATGATCGCCTGCGATCTGGTGGTGGCCAATGCGAATGCCAAGTTCGGCATTCCCGAAGTGAAGCGCGGCCTTGTGGCGGCGGCAGGCGGGGTGATGATGCTGCCCGACCAGATCCCGCAGCGCGTGGCGATGGAATTGGCGCTGACCGGCGATTTCATCGATGCTGCGCGCGCGTTCCAGCTTGGCCTCATCAATGAAGTGACCGAAGGCAGCGCGCTCGATGCGGCCAAGGCGCTGGCGGCGAAGATCGCAGCCAACGGCCCGCTGGCGGTGCGTGTCTCCAAGCAGATCGTCAAGCAATCGCGCGGCTGGGCGATGGACGAACGCTACGCCAAGCAAGGCGAACTGATCGCGCCGGTGTTCGTCAGCCACGACGCCCGCGAAGGCGCCGCCGCCTTCGCCGAAAAGCGCAAGCCCAACTGGACGGGCAAGTAAGATCGCCTTCGAGCGGGGCCTGACCGGGTTTGCCGGGGGTTAGACCCCCTCCAGACCCCGGTTAGCCCCCTCCAGACCGCTGCTTGCCCGTGGCAATGGTTGGGGTTTCACGTGGAAACGTAGTTCTGCAAAGCAGAAACATCAGGAGAGAGACATGCCCGTCATCGATGTGCCGCAGCCGGCCTTCATGGAAGAGGAAGAAATCGCCATCTTCGCCGACGCGGTCGGCAAGTTCTATGCCCAGCACGCGCCGCAGAAGCGCGTGGAAAAGTGGCGCGAAGACGGGATGGTCGAACGCGAGTTCTGGCGCGAGGCGGGTGCCGCGGGCCTGCTCGGCGTGTCGGTGCCGACCGAATATGGCGGCCACGGCGGGGACTTCCGCCATGATATGGTGGTGATTTCCAAGCAGGGCGAATACGGCGTCGACGGGTTCGGCGCGAGCCTGCACAACACCATCATCCTGCCCTATCTGGTGCGCCATGGCACTGAAGAACAAAAACAAAAATATCTGCCCCGGCTGGTGAGCGGCGATCTGGTCAGCGCGATCGCGATGAGCGAGCCCGATGCCGGTTCGGACCTCCAGTCGATCAAGACCACGGCGCTGAAGGATGGCAACGGCTACCGGCTGAACGGCTCGAAGACCTGGATTTCCAACGGGCAACTGGCCGATTTCATCATCGTCGTCGCCAAGACCGATCCGGCCGAAGGCGCCAAGGGCATCTCGCTGCTGCTGCTTGAAACCGAAGGCGCGGAAGGCTTCACCCGTGGCCGCAAGCTCGACAAGATCGGGCTGGATGCGCAGGACACTTCTGAACTGTTCTTCGATAACGTCTTCATTCCGGCCGACAATCTCCTCGGCGGGGTCGAAGGGCGCGGGTTCTATCAGCTGATGGGCGAACTGCCGCAGGAACGCCTCGTGATCGCCATGGGCGCGATTGCCGGGATCGAGAAGGCGCTCGATGTGACGGTGGAATACGTCAAGAACCGCAAGGCGTTCGGCAAGACGATCTGGGACTTCCAGAACACCCAGTTTACCCTCGCCGACCTCAAGGCCCGCGGCACGGCGGCCCGCGTGTTCGTGAATGACTGCATCGCCAAGCTGCTCGAAGGCAAGCTCGACGTCGCGACTGCGAGCATGGCGAAGTACTGGGTGACCGAGCTGCAAAGCGAAGTGGTCGACAAGTGTCTGCAATTCCACGGGGGCGCGGGCTACATCAACGATTACGCCATCGCCCGCATGTACCGCGACACCCGCATCGCACGCATCTATGGCGGCTCGAACGAGATCATGAAGATGCTGATCGCGAGATCCATGTAAGCGCAGCCGCCTCCGCGGCTGCGTCCTCGGTGCGTTTCGATCCTTGCAGGATCGAGCACCTGCGGGCGGCCCTTCGGCCTTGCGGTCGCTGGCGCGACCGTTCCGACGCGATGATTGAGATGAGAGGCGGCTCGGGTGACCGGGCCGCCTTTTTCATGTCAGCCCACACCTGACTGACAGCGCCCGTTCGACGCCGAAGGCGTCGCGAGCGCACGCGCGCGCGCCGCAGGTGCTCCCGTAGCGAAGCGGAGGGAAACGCGACCCGAGGACGAGGACGCGGAGGCGGGCACGCAAAGCAAAAGGAAAGGGCAGCCCGGTCGCCCGAGCCGCCCCCTCTCCCGCTCCGTTTTCCCGGAGCTAACTGTCTGACGCGCTTAGAACTTGGCGCGCAGGGTCACGCCATACTGGCGCGGCGGCAGGGTGAAGGCCGAACGCGAGTTGGCCGCGCCCGAGCCGCGCAGGGTGGTGTTGATGGTCACCCCGCGCACCACTTCGTCGGTCAGGTTGTTGACCCAGCCTTCGATCGCATACTTGCCCTCGGCAAAGCGCAGGCCGGCACGCAGGTTCACGAAGGCCTTGCCGTCCTGGATGTCGGCGATGATCGGCGCCGAAGCGTCAACCGCGGCCTTCACCTGAGCCTGGGTCGAACCGGCGGCCACGGTGGGCAGGATCTTCGCCTGGGTCGAAGTGCGCTGATCGCCTTCGAGACGGACCTGACCGGCGAGGAAGAACTCCATCGTGTCGTTGATCGGCTTCTCCCACATCGCCCCAGCCAGCGCGACGATCTGCGGCGCGTTGGTGAGATCGTTGCCGCACAGCGCCACCACCTGCACCGAGGTCTGCGTGCCGGCGCAATTGTCCGGGTAGCTCGCTTCGAGGAAGGTCGCCGCAAGGTTGAGGGTCAGCCCGTCAGCCGGACGGATCACGCTTTCGATTTCAACACCCTGCGTCTCAGCGATCGGCACGTTGAAGGTGGCAAACGCCGTGCCGGTGAATTCGAGCACCTGGAAGTTGGTGAACTCTTCATAGAAGGCCGCGATGTTCATCGTCAGCCCGCCGCCCGGGGTCTGCGCCTTCACGCCCAGTTCGTAGGCGTCGACCTCTTCCGACAGGAAGGTCGGATCGGCGCCGCCCACCGCAGCGGTGGTATCAAGGTTGATCCCGCCCGCCTTGTAGCCGTGCGTGAAGCTGGCATAGGTGCTGACGAAGGGGCTGAATTCATAACCGAGCTTGACGGTGTAGATCAGCTCTTCGTCCTTGAAGTCCGACTGGAAGGTGCGAACCAGCGGCAGAGCGGCGGCCTGCGGCAGGTTGGCGGGTGCCGTGAAACCGAAGCAGCCCAGCGCCACGAAGGTCGGACGCAGCGCCGCCGGCACCACCGCCGGACCCGTGCCCGCGCCGATGGCATTGAGCGTCGCCGGGCAGATCGCGTTGTTGACCGAGGTCTGCGTGAAGCCGCCCGACTTGTCTTCCCACGAATAGCGCGCGCCGACCGTCAGTTCGAGGCCATCGGTGATCTCCAGCGAGTTGTGGGTGAAGATCGCGTAGCTCTTGGCGTCCTGCTGGAAGCGGTTGGTGTTGCGCGTGCCGGCCGGATCGACGCCGGTGAACAGGGTCAGCGGGTTGGGCCCGAGCGCGCCGGCGGTCGCCGGGAACAGCAGGGCGCCGACATTCTCGCCGTAATCCGCGCCGAGCTGGAAGCTGACCGACTGGTCGATCTGCTCGTCGGAGAAGAAGCCGCCGACCATGTAGTTCAGCTTGCCTTCGGCCGCTTCGCCCTGAAGCCGCAGTTCCGCGGTCCAGTTGTCGATTTCAAGGTTGAGGCCCGGCACATTGAAGATGTCGAGCGCGGTGAAATCGGAATCGTAGTTCTCGAAGCTTTGGTACTTGCGGTACGACCCGATGAAGATCAGGTCGGCATTGTCCGAGATCGGGAATTCGAGTTCGCCGGTCACGCCGTAGTTGTCGATATCGGCAATCGGCGCGAAGTTGGCCGAGACGGTGCGGTTGTCCATCGCCCGTTCGAAGGCGGTCTGATCGTCGCGGGTGGTGGCGACCACTGTCTGGCCGTTGCCGCCATTCGCGCCGAGGCCGACCGCGGCAAAGGCACCGCCGGTCACAAGCGGGGTCTGATAGAGCTCGATCGCGCCGCAGCAGCTCGACGTGCTCTTGGAATAGTCAGCGATGATGCGGCCACGCAGCCCGCTTTCGGTATCCCAGCCGATCTGGCCGCGCACCAGCCACTGATCGACCGAGTTCGTCTCGCCGATCTTGCGACCGGTGCGATCGACCACATCGAGGAAGCCGTCACGTTCACGGAAGGCACCGGTCAGGCGCAGCGCCACGGTGTCCTCGACGATCGGCACGTTGACCGCGCCTTGCAGGCTCTTCTCGTTGAAATTGCCGTATTCTGCGTTCACGAAGCCGCTGAATTCGGTGACGTCAGGGCGCACATTGGTGATGTTGAGCGCGCCTGCCGAGGTGTTGCGGCCGAACAGCGTGCCCTGCGGCCCGCGCAGCACTTCGACGCGTTCCACATCGACGAATTCGCTGAGCGCCACGCCCGGACGCGCCTGATAGGCGCCATCGATGAAGATGCCGACCGCGCTTTCGAACCCGATGTTGTTCGACGTCGTGCCGATACCGCGCACGCGCAGCACCACCGAGCCTGAGGCAAGCTGCGCCTGGCTGGCGGTGAAGGAGGGCGCGAGTGCGGCGATCTGCTGGATGTTCACCACGCGCTGCGCTTCGAGCTGCTGCGGGGCAATGGCGGTCACGGCGAGCGGAATGTCCTGCACGTCCTGCGCACGGCGGGTCGCGGTCACGATGATGACGTTATCGTCCTTGGCGACGGGGCCGTCTTCGGTGTCCTGAGCGAATGCGGGGGTGGTCAAGGCACTGCATGCCATCAGGCCACAGGCAAAGGTAGCGAACTTGCGCGTCATGGGTCTTCCCTCTCTCCACATACCAGCCGGTCTTTGCGCCGGACTTGGGTTAGCGGAGCGAAACCTATCAGCGTGGCGCGCCCTAACAAGAGTAACAGCGAAGTTATGCGGGACAGTAGCAAAAATGCCACAATCCGTGTTGCGGCGCAGCATGGCATCGGCCAGATGCAGGATGCAGTAAGATTGTTGCGCAGCCCAGTCGCCGGGGCCGATCAGAAGCCGTAGCGCACGCCCAGCCAGAAAGTGCGCGGAACGCCCAGATCGACCGATCCGCCCTGATTGCGGGTGACGATCGTCTCGTCCGTCAGGTTCTCTGCCCGGACGATCAGCGACAGGCGGCCAAGCAGCGGCGCAGCGAGGAAGGCATCGACGGTGGTCGCGGGCGGCAGGCGATCCGTCTGACGGTCATCCTCGAACTGGGCCGAGACGTGGCGCAGCGTCCCTGCCAGCCGCCAGCCGGGGGCAGGCTCCCAGCCGAGGGTAAGCGTGGCGGCAAATTCGGGCGTTTGCGCCGGGCGCAGCCCGTCCAGATCGGCTGAAGCCCCCTCGCCCTCAACCTCGGCATCGGTCCAGGCGAGCGCGCTTTCAAGGCTGACCGCGCCGAACTGCGCCGCCACACTCGCCTCAATCCCTTGCGCCGTGATCGCGGGCAGATTGGCCCGCCGACGCTGGTTGGGGCCGACCGTGACATTGGCGATGGCGTTTTCGACCTCGTTGTCGAAGGCGGTCACCGCGATCACCACTTCATTGACCGGCTGCCAGTCGAACCCGATCTCGAAGCCCTTGAGACGTTCGTTGGCGAGGCCCGCGTTTGCTTCGGTCACGACCGGAAAGACCACGAAGGGACGGTAAAGCTCGTTCAGGGTCGGCAGGCGCAGGCCAGTGTAGGCTGCCGCACGCAGATCGAGGCGGCGGGTGGCGTAGAACAACGCGCCCGCCCGCCAGCTTGCCGACCAATCGCTGCGGTCCGGCGCGATGAGGGTGCTGACCGGCACGCCATTGGCATTCACCGCCCGGTAGAAGCCGCCGGTGATGCTCGATCGGTCGGCGCGCAAGCCCCCGTTGAGGGTGAGCGGGCCGATCTGCCAGTCGTCTTCAAGAAAAATGCCGAGATTGGCGGTCGCCCCGCCCGCCCGGCGCCGTTCGGTGATCGCGCCGCTGACCACGTTCAGCGCCTCTTCCTGAAGCTCCCCATCGGCGCGGCGGTAATCGGCGCCGATGCGGATATCGTGCCCTTCAAGGATCGGCGGGCGCAGTTCGAACTTGCCGCCGATCCCGGTGGAAGGGGTGCGCCGCTGATCGAGCGTCGGGGTGAAGCGGGTCGAGGAGATGACGATGTTCGAAAAATCGCGGGCCTGGACATAGGCGAGCGCATCGAACTGCCAATCGCCCCGCCCGACGAAGCGGATGCTCGCTTCTTCGCCCTCGCTGGTCGAATCCGCGCCCCGGAAGCGCAGCGTGCGCGCATCGCGGAACACCGCCACACGGGCCTGCACCTCGACCGTATCGGTGAGCGGTGCGACCGTGCGCAGCGCGGCATTCCAACTGTCGAACGCGGCGCGGGCGGTGGCCGGGACGCGCTGCGCATCGGGCGTGGTGAAGAAGCCCTGCCCGCGGTCCCAGCGCCCGCTCGCCACGGCGAACCCGCGCCCGAGGCTTTGCGTCAGCACCCCCGAAAGTTCGCTCTCCCCGCGATCATTGACCGCCGCGCTGCCGAGAAAGGGATGGACCGCGCCGGGCTCGGCGCTCTCCAGCTCGATCGTGCCGGCCAAGGCCCCCGCCCCGAACGGCCCCGACCCGCCCCCGCGTGTCACGCGGATCGTGCCGAGCGTGTCGGGCGGGATCGCTGACAGCGGGATATAGCCGAAAAACGGATCAGCGAGCGGCACACCATCCAGCAGCACCAGAGCGCGGCTCGTGGCATTGCCGCCCAGCGCCCGCAGCGTCACGCCTTGCGCGCTGGGGTTGGCGGACCGGCTGTCCGAACGGCGGAACTGCTGGAACCCCGCGACACCGCGCAGCACATCCTCGATCCGGCCCGATGGCGCAGCGATGATCGCCTCGCGTTCGAGGGTGGTGGTAGCATAGATGCCCGTCGACAGCGCCGGGTCCAGCCCGCGCCCGGTGACGATAATCTCTTCCGGCAGCAGCTCTTCTTCGGAAACCTCGCCCTCATCGTCCTGCGCGGCAAGCGGTGCGGCGAGGGGGAGCAGAACGCAGGCGAGCAGGCGGGCACGGATGGTCATGGCCCGCGCCTTAAAGCGTGCGCGGCGCAGCGTCACCACAAACTCAGTTGCAATTTGCTATTCGAGACTCGCTTTTGCCCGAAGGCTGTGATTACATCGCCGCCAACAAGGGAGAGAGAGGGCCCGTCATGCTCGCAACACCGCCTGATTTCGATGTGCTGATCGTCGGCGCCGGCATTTCCGGCATCGGAATGGCCGCACACATGGGGATGAAGGCCCCGCACCATTCCTATTGCATCGTCGAGCGCCGCGACAATCTGGGGGGCACGTGGGACCTGTTCCGCTATCCCGGCATCCGCTCGGACAGCGACATGCACACGCTGGGCTTCGATTTCGAGCCGTGGCGGCATGAAAAGAGCATCGCCGATGCGCCCGCGATCCTCGAATATCTTGACCGGATCGTCGATGAACGCGGCATCCGCCAGCACATCCGCTTCGGCCACAAGGTGGTGAGCGCCGACTTCCACCACGATGACGCACGCTGGCATGTCGAGATGGAAAAGGCCGATGGTTCGCGCACGCATCTGACCGCGAATTTCGTCTATCTGGGCGCAGGCTATTACGATTACGACGAGCCCTATGATCCCGGCTTCGATTTCGGCGAATTCGAGGGGCAGGTTCTGCACCCGCAGTTCTGGCCCGAGAACCTCGACTACAAGGGAAAGAATGTCGTCGTGATCGGGTCCGGGGCGACAGCGGTGACGATCGTTCCGTCGATGGCGCGCGAGGCGGGCCATGTGACCATGCTCCAGCGCACCCCTACATGGATGTTCACCCGCCCCGCCAAGGATGCGGTCGCCAATTTCCTGCGCGCGGTGCTGCCGGAAAAGCTCGCCTACCGGCTGACCCGGTTCAAGAACATCAAGATGCAGGACTTCTCGTTCAAACTGGCGCGCGACAATCCGCAGAAGGTGAAGGACGCGCTCTACAAGAAAATCGAGAAGTCGCTTGGCCCGGATTACGACAAGGACGCCTTCACCCCGCCCTACAACCCGTGGGAACAGCGCCTGTGCCTCGTGCCCGACGAAGACCTGTTCAAAGCGATGAAGGCCGGCAAGGCCGATGTCGTCACCGGCCACATCGCCAAGTTCGAAAAGGGCGGTGTGCGCCTGACCGATGGCAAGTTCCTGCCCGCCGATATCGTGGTTACGGCGACCGGCCTGAAGCTGGCCGTAGCCGGCAAGATCGATGTGCGCGTCGATGGCGAACCGGTGAAGTTCAGCGAGCGGTTCTATTACAAGGGCTGCATGTTCTCGAACCTGCCCAACCTTGCGGTGGTGTTCGGATATCTGAACGCCAGCTGGACCCTGCGCGCGGACATCAATTCGGATTACGTCTGCCGCGTGCTGGAACATATGCGCGCCACCGGCACGACCATCGCCACCCCGGTGCTGACCCCGCAAGGCGAGGCGGCGATCATCGAAGACGACGTGTTCGATTTCTCGTCCGGCTACATCCAGCGCGGCAAGCACATCATGCCGCGCAATTCGGTCAGCTATCCCTGGCGGCTCAATCAGGAATATGTGGTCGATCGCAAGCGCATGAAGGACGATCCGCTGACCGATGGTATCCTGACCTTCACCAAGCCGGGCGCGAATGCACGTTCTGCTGACCAGCAACTGGAGGCAGCGGAATAAGGGCGAAAGGCGGGCGGTAATCTCTTCCGATTGCGCCCGCCTTGGCCTAACCTCAGCCCATGACCTCTCCCGAAAAGATCTGGACCGCCGGGCTTATCGTCATCGGCGACGAAATCCTCTCCGGCCGCACGCAGGACAAGAACATCGCGCAAGTCGCCACCTGGCTTCAGGTGCAGGGCATCCGCCTTGCCGAAGTGCGGGTGGTGCCCGATGTCGAGGCGCGCATCATCGAAGCGGTCAACGCCCTCAGCGCCGCCTATGATTACCTGTTCACCACCGGCGGCATCGGGCCGACCCATGACGACATCACTGTCGATGCGGTCGCCGCCGCGCTGGGCGTTCCGGTGGTCATCCACCCGGATGCACGCGCAATCCTGGAACGCTATTACGAGACCCGCGGCGGGCTCAACGAAGGCCGCCTGCGCATGGCCCGCGTGCCCGAAGGCTCCGAACTGATCCCCAATCGCATGTCGGGCGCGCCCGGTATCCGGCGCGGCAACATCTTCCTGATGGCGGGCGTGCCGCACATCACCGCAGGGATGCTCGACGCGCTGACCGGCCAGTTGGAGGGCGGCGCGCCGCTGTTGTCCGAAACGCTTGGCGGGTGGATCCCCGAAAGCGAAGTCGCCGACATCCTGCGCCGCACCGAGGCGGCCTTCGAAAGCTGCCAGATCGGCTCCTATCCCTTCTTCCGCGAAGGCCGCGTGGGCGCGAATTTCGTGGTCCGGTCCGTCGATGCCGCTGACCTTGCCGCCTGCTGCGACAGTCTGGTCGAAGGCCTTGGGGCCGCAGGCTTCGCTGTGACCCGCGGCGGCATCTGACCCTTTCGTCCGCGCCGAAGAGACAGCATCACCTCGCTTTAACCCTTGGGTGCTACCCCGAGGTGCATGACGCGTGTGTTTATCACGATCGACACCGAATATTCCTCCGGCCTGTACACAGGCCCCGGGGCCGAAGACCGTGCGGACAACTTTGCTCGTTCGATCTCGTGCGAGACACCCGATGGGCCATCGGGCATCAGCCACAAGCTCGCACTGCTTGCACAATATGGTCAGAAAGCGGTGTTCTTCGTTGACCCCATGCCTGCGCTGGTGTGGGGGGTCGCAGCGATCGAGGATATCGTCGGGCCGATCATCGCAGCCGGGCAGGATGTGCAATTGCACTGCCACACCGAATGGCTCGCCCACGCCGGCGCGGCCAACCCGCTCGCATCCAAGGCGACGGGCCAGAACCTCTATGATTTCGACTTTGCGGACCAATGCGCGATCCTCGATTACGCGCGCACGACATTGATCGCAGCCGGAGCGCCCGCCCCGGTCGCCTTCCGTGCGGGCAATTACGGCGCCAATGACGATACGCTGCGGGCGCTCGCGGCGCTGGGGCTGGATTACGATACGAGCCACAGCCCGGCGCTGGTTGACAGCGGGGCCTGCCGCATCGGTCTGACCGCCGAGACCCGCGAACCTGTGGGCCATATGGGCGTGATCGAAGTCCCGGTCGGCACGATCGGCACCATCGGCGGGGGGCTGCGCCACGCCCAGATCACCGCGCTGACGCTGGCCGAATTGCTCTGCGCGATTCGCCATGCGCGCGATACGGGGCGAGACAGCTTTACACTCGTCAGCCACTCCTTCGAACTGATCAACCGCCGCCGCATGGCCGTGAACCCGATCGTGCGCCGCCGCTTCGGTGGGCTGATCAAGGCGCTGGCGGGCATGCGCGGTGTCACGACCGGCACCTATGCCCAAACACCGCCGACCATGCGCCTTACCGGGGGAATCTCCCAGCCGCTCCCCGCCAGCCCGGTGCGCACCGGACGGCGCCTTGCCGAGCAGTTCGTCTCCAACGCGCTCTACGGAAGCCTTTAGGTCGGTCGGACATGACTGCGGCGATCGATTTCACTCTCGGCGCACGGCGGCTGGCAAGCGTGCCGCGCCTGCTGTCCACCTGGAGCTTCGCACTGGAAGATGTGCTGGCCGGCAGCCTGCCCCCCGCCCCGCCCCCGGCGCGGGATGGCGTGCGGGTGCTTTCGGCCCCCGCGGCGCGGCTGGACGAAATCGCCGCCCGCTACCCCGGGTTCATCGCCGGGGGGCGGCAGGATTATCGCCGCCACTATATCGACATGGGGATGGGCTTTGCCGCCTATATGGATCGCTTTTCGGGCAAGACCCGTTCGACCCTGCGGCGCAAGGCGAGGAAGCTGGCCGAAGACGCGCAGGGCTATGCCGTCTCCGAACACCGCTCCCCCGCCGAGATCGAGGCTTTCCTCGCCGCAGCCCTGCCCTTGTCAGCCCGGACCTATCAGGCGCGGCTACTGGATGCGGGCCTGCCGGCCAACCCCGATGCGCGCCGGGCGATGCTGGAAGCGGCCGAAGATGACCGGATGCGCGCCTTCCTGTTGCACGCGGGCGGAGCGCCGGTTGCCTATCTGTCGCTGCCCGTAACCGGGCGCACGCTCGTCTATGCCCACCTCGGCTATGATCCCGATTGGGCGCGGCTTTCGGTCGGAACGGTTTTGCAGATGGACGCGCTTGAACGGCTGTTTGCCGAGGAGCGTTTCGGCTGGTTCGACTTCACCGAGGGCGAAGGCGCGCACAAGGCGATGTTCGGCACCCACAGCGCCGATTGCGCAAGCCTTGTGCTGCTGGAGCCGACGCTGGCCAACCGCTCCTTGCTGAGCGCGCGCGATGCTTTCGATGCGGGGGTGGCAGGCGCCAGGGCGCTCGCCGTGCGGTCAGGCGCGCTGGGACGGATCCGCGCCCTGCTGCGCGCCTGAACCCGCGGCCATCCGGGATTCGGCGCTGCGGCGATTGGCCGATTGCCGGGTCGCCTGCTCTACCAGCGCGGCCCGGACCGAGGGCGTGCCGCTCAGCGAGCCATAGCGCACTGCAAGATAGAGCCACGCCGCGACCACCACCGCGATCAGCACACCGGCCGCAGCGGCAAGGCGCAGGTCGTAATTGACGAGCAGCCCCTCAGCCGCGAGTGCCACACCTGCGATCAGCCACTTGGGGGACAGCCACCCGGCAAGGCGTTCGGAAGGAACGGGCATCTTTCGTACCTCAATTCATGATGGGCGGCCGGGGGAGGATATCGGGCCGCCTGCCTATCAAAATGGGCAAGTACGCAAAAATGACAAGGGGTCGCGCAACAAATGTCACCGCCATGACAAAGGGGCCGGAAGCTTGCGCTCCCGGCCCCTTGGTTTAGCCAGTTCGACTGGAAAAGGCTGTTACGCCCCTTCGACTTCGCTCAGGTCGACCTTGAGGCCCGGGCCCATCGACGAGGTCACGGTGACCTTCCGGACATACTTGCCCTTGGCGCCCGAGGGCTTCGACTTCACGACCGCTTCGGTCAGCGCCTTGAAGTTGGCCTTCAGCGCATCGTCCGAGAAACTGAGCTTGCCGATGCCGGAGTGGATGATGCCCTGCTTTTCCACGCGGAATTCGACCTGACCGGCCTTGGCGTCGGTCACGGCCTGCGCCACGTTCGGGGTCACGGTGCCCAGCTTCGGGTTCGGCATCAGGCCCTTGGGACCAAGGATCTTGCCCAGACGCCCCACCACGCCCATCATGTCGGGCGAGGCGATGACGCGGTCGTAATCGAGATTGCCGGCCATCATGTCTTCCATGAGGTCTTCGGCACCGACCTTGTCAGCGCCCGCAGCCAGCGCCTTTTCGGCGTTGTCGCCGCGCGCGAACACGGCAACCTTGACGTCCTTGCCGGTGCCCGAGGGCAGCGACACCATGCCGCGCACCATCTGGTCGGCGTGGCGCGGATCCACGCCGAGGTTCATCGCGACTTCGACGGTCTCGTCGAACTTGCTCTTGAACTGACGCAGGGTCGCGAGTGCTTCTTCAACGGTGTAGAGCTTTTCGCGGTCGAGGTTGCTGAGGACCTTCGCCTTCTTGGTGATCTTTGCCATGTGCTTAGCCCTCCACCACTTCGAGGCCCATCGAGCGGGCGCTGCCGGCGATGATCTTCATTGCCTGTTCGATGTCGTTCGCGTTCAGATCGACCATCTTGGCTTCGGCGATCTCGCGGATCTGCGAGCTCTTGATGGTTCCGGCCGACACCTTGCCCGGCTCCTTCGAGCCCGACTTGAGGTTGGCGGCCTTCTTGATGAAGTAGGTCGCGGGCGCGGTCTTGGTGACGAAAGTGAACGAGCGATCCGCATAGACCGTGATCACGGTCGGGATCGGCATGCCCTTTTCCATTTCCTGCGTGGCGGCGTTGAACGCCTTGCAGAATTCCATGATGTTCACGCCGCGCTGACCCAGCGCCGGGCCGATCGGCGGCGAGGGCGTTGCAGAGCCGGCGGGCACCTGCAGCTTGATATAGCCTTCGATTTTCTTGGCCATGTGGCCTTACTCCTGTCGCACTGTTGCCGCGTCGCACACGCCCATCCTGAGCGTGTCGAAGGCGGCTCATGTTAAGCGGTCAGACACCTGTGGCTGTGCAACGCCGCAAGCTCCCGCACGGAATCACTCAGGGGTGGCCCCGAGCGAAGGCGCGCGGTTAGAGGCTCGCCGGGAAAAAAGCAACCACTGTCTCGGCCCGGACCGGCGTCTGCGTTATTTTCGCGCGTATCTTCAAACATTAACCCCGGCATGCTAGGCAGGGCGCGCGTTTCACCGGGGGACTTCATGATCACCATCGCCATCCGCGTGCGGGAAATCGTCGCAAGCAATGTCGACAGCCTCGTCAGCACGGCAGGGGACCCGCGCAAGATGCTGCGGCTGCTCCAGTCCGAGATCGAGGAAACCCTGATCGTCCTGCACGGCGATGCCGCCAAGGCCAAGCGCCAGCAGGCGCGCATGGAAGAAACCGCCGCCCGCCTCGCAGCCGCGGCCGAGGAATGGACCGGCAAGGCCAAGATCGCCGTCGATCACGGGCGCGAGGATCTCGCCCGCGCCGCGCTGCTCGCCCGCGAGGCTGAGCGCGCCAAGGCCGGCGAAGCCGCCGCCAGCGCCGCCGCACTGGGCGAACAGATCGCCGAGGCGGCCAGCGTCATCGCCGAACTCGAAGCCAAGCGCAGCAGCATCGCCGCCCGGATCGCCGAACTGGCGAAGACCGAAGCGGCGGCCAGACCGTCTGCCGCCGCCGATACCCATGTCGATCGCCGGATCGACCGCATCGACGCGCTTGAACGACGCGCCGGATTTGCCGATGTGCCGGGCGATGCGCCCAGCCCTTCGTCGCTCGACGAGGAAATCGCCGGGCTTCAGAAAGCAAGCGCGATCGAAGCCGAACTCGCCGCACTCAAGGCCGCTGCCCCCGCTGCGGCGAAGAAAGCGGGCGGCAAGAAGCGCTGAGAGCCTTACCCCGTGTCAGCACGGGGCGCGGATCATGGCGCAGGCCGCGGCACCCGCAGCCCCTTGGTGCGGCTGGTGAGGTGGAACGCCTTGCACAGCGCGCACTTGTAGGCGCGCAAGGTCACATCCGCCCGCAGCGCGGCCGCCTCAGCCTCCTCACGGGAGACGAAGCGACGCTTGCGCTGACAGATGCCGAGGCGGGTCTTCACTGACCGCCCATGTCAAAGCGATGGAACGGCCTCGCCAGAGGCCGCAAGGGCGAATGCCCGTCCGCAGGCGCCCGGAGGAGCATAGCGACGGAGGAACAGCGCCGAGGACGCAGCCCCGGACGGGGCTGCGAAACCACTACTTGGACAATTCCACGTGTTCGAAATCGAGTTCCACCGGAGTCGCACGGCCGAAGATCGACACGCTGACCTTGACCTTGGCCTTGTCGAAATCGAGTTCTTCCACGATCCCGTTGAAGCTGGCGAACGGGCCATCGAGCACCTTGACCGAATCCCCGATCTCGTAATCGACACTGATGTCGCGCTTGGGGGTGGCCTGCGCTTCGGCGACACCGCCGAAGTAGCGCGAGGCTTCCCTTTCGGAAATCGGCTGCGGCTTGTTGCCCGAACCCAGGAAGCCGGTCACCTTGGGGGTGTTCTTGACGAGGTGATAGATATCATCCGTCATGTTCAGCTTGGCCAGCACGTAGCCGGGCATGAACTTGCGCTCGACCTGCACCTTCTTGCCGCGCTTCACTTCGGTCACGGTCTCGGTCGGGACCTGCACTTCCTCGACCCCGTCCGACAGGCCGAGCCGTTCAGCTTCGGAAATGATCGCGTCGCGCACCTTGTTCTCGAAACCGGAATAGGCGTGAATGATGTACCAGCGGGCCATGGGACGTCCTTGAAATTGGGATCTTGTCGGATAAGCTAAGAGGCGGCGGGCCTTACTTCAGCAGGCCGATCAGCGCGTTCACGATCGCACCGAAGACGGTGTCGACGCCGAGGAAGAACAGCGACAGGATCAGCATGAAGATGAACACGAAGATCGCCGTGCGCACGGTTTCCTCGCGGCTCGGCCAGACGATCTTGTTCGTCTCGGTCTTCACCTGATTGAAGAACTCGCCGGGCGAGGTCTTGCGCTTCTTTTCTTCGGCCCCGTCCTTGGGAGCGATCATCTTGTCGGCCATGCCAGCCAGTTCCTTCGCGTAATGCCGTGTCGTCTCGTCCGGCCGGCTTTCAGGTAGGGCTCCGCGCCGCCCGGGACAAGGTCGCCGGAGGGGCTGGATGATCTGCCGATGTCGGAAAGACGTGGGCAGCCTTACGCGCAGGACAGCGCAAATGCAAGAATGCTTGGGCGAAAGACCGGCGGTCTCAGCGCAGGCGCAGCAGGCGGCCGAGCAAGCCGGGCGCGTCATGCATCGGCCGCAGCGGCCCGTGGATCGCGGCCAGCCGGGCCGGATCGCGGGTCGGGCGCGGGCTGACCCAGTGATCTGGGCGCGAGGAACGGAAGGTATAGGCGCTCATCCTGGCTCTCCTGTGCGATGGATCGAACTCAACTCATCGACAGGAATACACGGCTCGCCTTGCCGGAGAATGAACAGCCGGGTCAAGGTCAACCCGCAGGCGCCTCAGGCCACGCGGCGCAGCGAATGGGTGGCGTGCCGGTAATCACCGCCCTGATCGATCACGAAATCGCTGAGCGCCTTGCTGAGCGATGCCGCCTCTTCCGCCAGCGAACTCGATGCCGCGGTGCACTGCTCGGCCATCGCGGCGTTCTGCTGCGTGGACCGGTCGAGTTCGGCCACAGCCGCGTTGATCTGCACCAGGCTTTCGGCCTGTTGCGCCGAGGCCTGTGCGATCGCCCTGATCGCGTGCGACAGCTCCTGAACGTCGCGGTTGATCGCCGCGAAGGCCTCGCCGCTTTGCCCGACAAGCTGCACCCCGGCGTTGACCTGCTGGCTGCTGATGGTGATCAGCCCCTTGATTTCCTCGGCCGCGTCCGAGCAGCGCTGCGCAAGCGCCCGCACTTCCGAGGCGACCACCGCGAAGCCCTTGCCGGCCTCACCGGCGCGGGCCGCCTCGACGCCTGCATTGAGCGCGAGCAGATTGGTCTGGAACGAGATCGATTCGATCACGGTGATGATGTTGTTGATGGTGTGCGATGATTGCTCGATCTGCTGCATGGCGGTCATGGCATCGGACACGATCTGGACGCCGTGATTGGCCCTTTCGGTGGTTTCGGAGATCGTGCCGTCGGCCCGCTTGCTGATATCGGCGCTGTCCTGAACGCTGGCGTTGATCTGGTTCACCGCTGCGGCGGTTTCTTCCAGACTGGCAGCCTGCTGTTCCGTGCGGCGCGACAGGTCTTCGGCGGCGACCTTGATCTCGCTCGACCCGTTGGTCATGCTGTCCATGCCCGATGTCACCCGCGCCAGCGTGCCATGCAGCGCCGACAGGGCCCGGTTGAAGTCCTCTTCGACCTTGCGATATTCCTTGGGCAAGCCGTTCAGCCGGGCCGTCAGGTCCCCGACCGCCACCTGCTCCAGTGCCGCGCCAAGCTTGCCGCTGACGATTTCCCGCACGCGTTCTTCGGAGTTCAGGAAGTAGCCCGACAGCGCCAGATCAATATCGAGCAGCGACACCTTGATGAGCGCCACCATCTGTTCAGCGCGCGCGCGGCGCCATGGCAGCAGCCGCGTCCAGCCGGGGGCAAGAATGGCATAGGCCAGCTCCTCGAGGATCAGGCTGTAAGCGCCGACATACCACTTCGGCTCCAGCCCGATCCGGGCGTGCACACTGCCGATCCGCACCGCCCGGCTGTGAAAGCGCTCGTCCACACCATCGCGGAAAACGGCCGTCCAGTGCTCGGCCTGGAGCGCCTTGGCCTTTTCCATGTGCTGCGGACTGGAGAACTGGGCCGAAAGCTCGGGAATGCGGGCAAGCTTGCGATAAAATCCATCCAGCGCGTGAGCGAGACGCCGCTTGAGCGCCCGTCCGACACCATCGAGGGACGCGGTGGCCAGCTGGTCGATGCCATAGAAATTCAGGCGCTCGTCAAGATTGTTGTCCTGCATTGATCCCGGTCTCTTGGTTGCCCGTTTGCTCCCTCATGCAAAAACACTGCATCGCACCGCTCAGGGGTGTTGGCACAATATGCTCCACATGAAGGCAAATCGGATTGAGAGGCACTGTATGCTCAGATACTGCCTGCGACCTAGGCTGCGCATCCGTCCGGAGACCTGCCGCGATACCCGCTAAGAGGCGGTTGCCTTGCGGGCGCTAGGTAGCACCTAGCCTGCCGTTTACCTTCCGCAGCCGGGCCAAGCGCAATCCGCGGTGCACACGGGGATGCGATGATCGCAATATTCTGATATTGCGAGATTTATGGCGAAGGCGAGGTGCGACAGGCAAGGCGCGCCCCGGAACGCGGCACCGGACAGCAAAAATGTTGCACGTCCGCATCAGACCGCAGTCTGACGACGGTCTTAGGAGGGCGAATCGGGAGGTTTGCAGGAAAGGACCGCTCTGGTCGGCGGTGGCAGGGGTGACAGGATTCGAACCCGTGGCCCTCGGTTTTGGAGACCGATGCTCTACCAGCTGAGCTACACCCCTGCACTCGCTGAGGGGGGCCCTTTAACGAAGGTCCCAATGTTAGGCAATCCACTTTGCCTCGATGCCCGCAGGGCTGTATCAGCGTGTCCGATCATGCACGCGCCCAAACGCCCTCCGGTCCCGGTCGAGACTCTGCTGCTGGCCTATCGCAGCGGGATTTTTCCGATGGCGGACAAGCGCGATGATCCGGAGGTGTTCTGGGTCGAACCGCGCGAGAGAGCGATCATTCCGCTGGATGGGCTGCACCTTTCCAAGTCGCTGAAGAAGGTGCTGAAGGCCGACAAGTTCGCGGTGACGGTCGATCGCGCCTTCGAACAGGTGATCCGCGCCTGCGCCGAACCGCGCCCCGATCACCCCGACACGTGGATTTCCGAACGCATCGTCCAGTCCTATCTCGGCCTGCACCGCGCCGGACACGCCCACTCGGTGGAGTGCTGGCAGGTCGGGGCACAGGGCTGGCCGGAACTGGTCGGCGGGCTTTACGGGGTCAGCTTCGACCGGGTGTTCTGCGGCGAATCGATGTTCAGCCGAGTGCCCGATGCCAGCAAGGTCGCGCTTGTGTGGCTGGTGGCGCTGATGCGGCGGGCCGGATACGTGCTGCTCGATTGCCAGTTCATGACCGAGCACCTGCGCTCAATGGGCGCGCGTGAGCTGGCGCAGGCCGATTACCGGCGGCTGGTCCAGAACGCGCAAGGGAAGCCTGCCATGCCCATTACAGCAGCCTGGCAGCAGTTCGTGCCGGAAGCGGAGCTGCCCTATGCGGCAGGCGCAGGCGAGGGTGCCGCCGCAGCAGGCGACGGCGCGGCTGACGGCGCAGGCGATGGCTTGGCCGAGGCTTCCGCCTTGGGCGATGCCGGGCCTTCCTCACCGGGGAAGCGCATCGTGCAATCCTTGACCCAGACATCATAGACCGGGTGTTCGACCACATTCAGGCTGGGGCTTTCGAGGAACATCCAGCCTGAAAACACGCGGGTATGCTGTGCGGCCCCGCGTTCACGGATATCGACCTGCACGAAGGCGCCGGTCTGCTGCGGCAGCTCCCATGGGGCGGTGCGTTCACAGGCCGAGACACGGATGATCACCGGGCCGATCTCCCGCGATTCGCCGGGCTTCAGCTTGATCTCTTCGGAGACATTGTTGCGCTTGTTCAGCAGCCCCAGCACCGCCACGCGTTCGTTCATCGGGGTTGCGCCGTAATCATTACCGGGCGCAGCAGCGCTGGCGGCAGGCGCGGGCGCAGCCGCGGTTGGTTTGTCGAGGGGGACCTTCACGACTTCGCCCTGCGGCGCGGAGAAATAGTCGCATGCGCCCAGCACCAGCGTGCCGGAAAGCAGCGCGGCAAGGCGGACAGCCTTCACCCCGGCCTCAGCTGTCTGCGCCGCCCGGCGTCCACGCTTCGTAATCCCCGACCGCGCGGGCGCGCTGGCCGCCGCGCTCAAGCGCGCCTTGCGGACGATAGGCAGCCACGGTGCCGGTGGCGTTGGGGGTGTAATCGGCCTCCCACACCTTGGGCGGGGGCAGGTGGCTTTCGGGCACATCGTCATAGGTGCCATGCAGCCAGCCGTGCCATTCGGACGGCACGCGGCTGGCATCATTGGCACCGTTGTAGATCACCCAGCGCTTTTCGCGGCTGGTGTAGGAGCCGTCATTGACGCCCGCCGCCCTGGCGCGTTCCCGGTAATACTTGTTGCCCGCTGCGTCCGTGCCGACATGCTCGCCCTTGGCGCGGCTGGCCCACAGGTGCGTGCCGATGGTGGCACCGTCCCACCAGGTGAAGATCTTTGCGAGGATACCCATGGGCGGGGCGATTAGCGGAATTGAGGCAGGGGGCCAAGGGGGAGTCTTTGTTTGCGTGATCGCCTGCGCGAGTCTTTGTGTTCCGCATCGCATCCGCGCTGCGAAATCCTCGCTCACACGCCCTTCGGGCGCGTCGCTGCGGGCGGCCGTTCGGCCTTGCGGTCCGTCCGTTGGCGGACCGAGGCATCGCCTGAATGTGCATGTTGCTCTGGCATCGGTCGCGCCAGCGACCGCGAGCGCACGGCGCGAGCCGCAGGCGATCAGACCCGCAGGGTCTGAAACTCGCCGAGGACGTGCCCGCGCAAGGCGGGCACGCAAACTAATACGTCACCTTGTCCCCCGGCACGATCCCGAGGGCCTTGGCCCGCCCGGCGCGCAGTTCCAGCACGCCGCTGGCGATGCCATCGGACTTCACCGAATCGAGCGAATAGGGCGTGGTGTTCGCCGCGATGTTCATGATCCGGCCGTCCACCCCGATGAAGATGATATCAAGGCTGAGCGGCGTGTTCTTCATCCAGAAGCTGCGCGGCTCGGGCGTGGCGGAGGGGAAGATCATCCCCTCGTTATCGCCAAGTTCGGTGCGGAACATCAGCCCGCGCGCCTGGGCTTCGGGGGTGTCGGCCAGTTCGACCTTGAGGGGGATTTTCCTGCCCCCGCTTTCCACCACCAGATCGATCACCTTGAGGCCCGAGACCGGGTGCACCGCGCTTTGCGCCGGGGCAGGGGTCTGCGTGCTTGCCGTTGCACCTTCACCGCCCGAACAGGCCGCCAGACCCAGCACCAGCGCCGCGCCTGCCAGAATGTGCCTTACCACCATTGCCCGTCCATCCCTTCTTCGTCAGCCGCCTCGGCGACCCATTCCTCGACATCCTGCGCGCTGCCTGCGCCGAGGATGACCTTCACGTGATCGTACTGGTGGCCTGCACGCAGCATTGCTGCAACGGCTTTTTCGTGCGCCTTGCGGGCAGCGAGCGGATCGAGGCCTTCCGCCGCTGCCCCGAACGGGCCGAGCCGGCGCTTTTTCGCCATCAGCGCAGCGGCGCGGCGGCTGGCGGCCTCGCCGGGGGCATGAGCCTGCCGCACCCCTTCGCCAACGCCCGCATGGCGCAGCGTTTCCTCCACCCGGCGGGCGCCATATCCCCTTGCGCCCAGATCGCGGGCGCGCATCCGGGCATAGGCATCGTCATCGACATAGCCCAGCTCCACCAGCCGGGCGACGAGCGCGGGCACATCGACGTCAACCGTCCGCCCGTCCCCATCCTCGGCGAGGCCGCGTTCGCGGATCTTGCGCTGAAGATAGCCTTCAAGCCGAGCGGCCGTGGAGGCGAAGCGGGCCGCATAATGGAGCGCAAGGTCGCGCAACTTCGTCTCGGTCAGCGGGGGCTTGGCCCGCTTTTCCTGCCGCCCCCGAGGGCCGCAATCTTCCCCGATGATGCGACCGGGTGATGACGAATTCGCTTTACCTGAAACCATTTCGCCTTATTCGTGCCACTTTCCTTATCAAATGCGAACTATTGGACGCCGCCGGACTATGCCCGGCGACACGGGGTTATGCCAGAGCGCGGACGGGAAGCCACCATGAAACGCGCCGCAACTTACGGGTATCGCTGAAAATTATGACCGACGCCGCTTTGACGCCGACGCCGAATGATTGCGACCTGCCGCGAATCCGTGCGCAATTTTCCACCTTCAACGAAGCCATCGACTACGCGGCGCGCAGCCTGAAGGGGCTCAACTTCCATGACATGCGCGGCGAACTGGCGCGGGTCTATCCCTATGCGCAGCTGCGCGAGGATGCGCTGGTGATGGCCCGCCGGCTGATCGCGGCCGGCATCGGCAAGGAAGACCGGGTCGCCCTGATCGCGGAGACCGGCCCGGATTTCGCCGCGCTGTTCTGCGCCTGTGTCTATGCCGGGGCATGGCCGGTGCCGCTGCCGCTGCCGACCAGCTTCGGGGGCAAGGAAAGCTTTATCGATCAGCTGGCGATCCAGCTGATGAGCTCCGATCCCAAAATCCTCATCTTCCCTGCGGAAATCACCGAAATGGCCAGCGCCGCCGCCGCACGGCAGGGGTGCGAGGCAACCAGCTGGGAAGATTTCGGCCAGCGCCCCGCCCCGGATTGCGACCTGCCCGAAGCCAGCCCGGACGATATCTGCTACCTGCAATATTCCTCCGGATCGACCCGCTTCCCGACCGGCGTTGCGGTCACCCACCGGGCGCTGCTGCACAACCTCTACGGCCATTCCACCACCATGAACCTTGGCGAGAATGACCGCTGCGTCAGCTGGCTGCCGTGGTATCACGATATGGGGCTGGTCGGTTGCCTCCTGTCGCTGATCGCCAATCAGGTGTCGGGCGATTATCTCAAGCCCGATGCCTTTGCGCGCCGCCCGCTGGCGTGGCTCGACATGATCAGCCGCAACAAGGGCAACACGCTCTCCTATTCGCCGACCTTCGGCTATGATATCTGCGCGCGGCGCATTTCCAGCCAGTCGAACGTGGCTGAACGCTTCGACCTGTCGCGCTGGCGCATCGCGGGCAACGGCGCGGACATGATCCGCCCGGACGTGATGCAGAACTTCGTCAACGCCTTTGCCGAAGCGGGCTTCAAGGCCTCCAGCTTCACCCCGTCCTATGGCCTTGCCGAAGCGGTGCTGGCGGTGACGGTGATGCCGCCGGGTGAAGGCATCCGCGTCGAACTGGTCGAGGAAGAACGCCTGTCGGGTGCGCCGCGTGATCTCTCGCGTCCGGCGCGCTACCGCGCGATCGTCAATTGCGGCAAGCCGCTGCCCGACATGGAAGTGGCGATCCGCGGCGAAGACGGAACCGCCAAGACCGATCACCAGATCGGCAAGGTGTGGTGCCGCGGGCCTTCCGTGATGCATTCCTATTTCCGCAACCCGGAAGCGACCGAGGATTGCCTTGCCAACGATGCCGACGGAAACGTGTGGCTCGACACCGGGGACATGGGTTACACCGCCAAGGGCTATCTGTTCATCGTCGGCCGGGCGAAGGACATGATCATCATCAACGGCAAGAACCACTGGCCGCAGGATATCGAGTGGGCGGTGGAACAGCTGCCCGGCTTCAACCACGGCGATATCGCCGCCTTCTCGATCGAGACCGAAAACGGCGAGGAAGCCCCGGCGGTGCTGGTGCATTGCAAGGTCTCCGACCCGGAGGAGCGCATCAAGCTGCGCGATCAGATCGCCGACAAGGTGCGTTCCGTCACCGGCATGAGCTGCATCGTCGAACTGGTCCCGCCGCGCACCCTGCCGCGCACCTCGTCGGGCAAGCTGAGCCGTGCCAAGGCGAAGAAGCTGTATCTGGCCGGCGAGATCGTGCCGATCGATCTGGCCGCTTAGGTCAGGATCCAATCCGTCTTCCCGGGCTTGATCCGGGAAGAGGCCAGACGGAACGCCGGCCTACGCCCCCTCGGCCGCCCAGCTCGCCCGCAGCGGGGCTGCACCTGCGCGCACGCCCACTGCCACACCGGCCTCGCGCAGCACCTGCGCTGCCGCTTCGGCCTCGCCCGCCGGGCCGGTCAGCACCACCCCGCGGCCCTGCCGCTGCGCTGCCCATTGCACCAGTGCGAGCGCGCCCTCGCCCCCATCGGCAGGGATCGTCACCGAGAGCGGCGCGGGCGGCGGCACCAGTTCGATCCGCCATTCGGGCTCACTGGCGGCGATGCGGGTTTCCAGTGCACGGAACGTCGCCAAATTTGCCCCCGACAGCGGCTTGGCGCGAACCAGCGCGCGGCGGCGGGCGTCGTCGATCAGGACATCGTTCTCGGCAACCCCTGCGGCCAGCGCCAGCCGCACCGCGAGCGCCTGCACCCGGCTCGAAGCGACCCGCTCGTCCCGCTCCCGTGCGGCGGATAGCTGTGCGCGCTCGGCGGCGGTGGCGGCGGTGCCGACCTCGTATTGCACAAGGTTGAGACGCACCTCCTGCCCCAGCCTGTCCGCCAGCGCACGGGTGAGCGGCCCTTCCGCCTCGGGATTCAGAACGGGGGTGAAGACCACCGCTTCGATCCCCACCGGCGCGGCCGCGAAATCGATCTCAAGGGTATCCAGCTTCGATCCGGCTTCGAATTGCGCACGGATTTCGCTGCGCACGATGCGCTGGGCGTTGGTCTCCCATGCGATCTGCTGGAGCGAGAAGCCGAGCGGCACGGCCAGCGCGAGGAAGACCGTCAGCAGCGCCACATTCTGGAACATGGTGTTGCGCGCGCTCAGCGCATTGCGGAAGCCATAAAGCTTGGCCATCGCAAAGGCGGTGAGCGCGATGGTGATGAAGTTGGTGACAAACAGCAGCAAGGCACCCGAAAACACTGTCCAGTTCCAGGTCGCCAAGCCGAACCCGACCACGGCGAGCGGCGGCATCAGCGCGGTCGCAATGGCAACGCCCACAATCGCGCCTTCCTTGCCCCGGATCATCGCATAGGCACCGGCCAGCGCCGAAAACAGCGCCACGAACAGATCGAACAGGTTGGGCCGGGTGCGCGCCGCGATTTCCGAGGTGATGGTCTGGATCGGGGACAGGAACACCAAAACCGCGCACAGCAGGATCGCCAGCGCGCTGCCCACCAGCAGAGTGCGCACAGATTGCTTCACCCACCCCCAATCGCCGATCGCCAGCGCGAAACCCAGCGCCATGATCGGCCCCATCAGCGGCGACAGCAGCATCGCCCCGATCACCACCGCGGGCGAGGACAGCAGCAGGCCAAGGATCGCGATGCCGGCGGCCATCGCGATCATGAACAGATAGTGTTCCGACATCCGGCCATCCTCGCGGCGGCGCTCGATCACTTCGCTCTGGTCGATCTGGCCGATCACATGGCTCGTCCACCAGGCACGCAGGTGGCCAAAGGCCTCGCGCAGGCTGCGCCCTTTCGCGGCAGCCGCAATCGCGGGCGGCGTGTCGGGCCTGAATTTCTCGTTCATCGCATAAGCCTTTGCCGGAATTGGCGAGGAACCGGGATACACACCGCTTCGCCCCCTTGCCAAGCGAAGCCCGCTGGCAGGCCAATGCCATGATGGACGCGCCGCTTCACCATGCTACCATGCCAGCCAACGCTTGAAAGGTGTGTTTTAGATCACTAATACAGTGGAGAGCCCGCGTGCGCCTGCTTTCGTAGGGGCCGCCGGGCCCAAGGGAGCACGAGACAAGGCATGAGCACCGAGACCAAGACCGCCACGGCCACAGATTTCACGCTGACCCCGCCCGATCCGGTGCCGCAGGTCGCGCCCGAACAGGCGGCGGGGCTGGTGCCGGTCACCTCCGAACAGAAGTCGAAGCTTGATACCAAGGTCGATGCCTTCGTCGAGGAACTGGTCAGCGTCGATGCCAATTCGCCGCAATTCGGCGAAAAGGTCGATCAGATCACCCGCATGGGGCAGGAACAGATCCGCGCCGCCGCCGCGATGTCGAACCGCTTTCTGGATCGTCCGGTGCGGGCGATGGATGCCGATGGCAGCGTGGGCAAGGACCTGGCCGAACTGCGCCGCACGGTCGAAGACCTCGATCCGGGCCGCAAGGGCAAGCTTTCCGGCCCGCGCAAGATTTTGGGCATCATCCCGTTTGGCAACAAGCTGAAGAACTATTTCGACAGCTACACATCAGCGCAGGGGCATATCAGCGCGATCCTCCAGCGGCTCGAAAGCGGCAAGAAGGAACTGCATCTCGATAACGCCGCTATCGATACCGAACGGCAAAAGCTGTGGGCGGCGATGGGCGAGCTGGAGCAGATGATCCACATCGCCAAGACGCTGGATGCGCGTCTGGAGGCCAAGGCGCTCGAACTCGACAGCTCCGATCCCGCCAAGGCCAAGGCGCTGCGGGAATCGGCGCTGTTCTATGTCCGCCAGCGCACGCAGGACTTGCTGACCCAGATGGCGGTGAGCGTGCAGGGTTACCTCGCGCTTGATCTGGTCAAGAAGAACAATGTCGAACTGGTCAAGGGCGTGGACCGCGCTTCGACGACCACCGTGGGCGCGCTGCGCACGGCGGTTACGGTTGCGCAGGCGATGACCAACCAGCGGCTGGTGCTGGGCCAGATCACCGCATTGAACAAGACCACCAGCGACATCATCGATTCGACCAGCACGTTGCTGCGCGAACAGACCGCGCAAATTCACGAGCAGGCGGCATCCAGCACGATCCCGCTCGAAACGCTGCAACGCGCCTTCCAGAACATCTATGACACCATGGACGAGGTCGACAATTTCAAGGTCCGCGCGCTCGATTCGATGAAGCAGACGGTCAACACCCTCAGCGCCGAGGTCGAGAAGTCCAAGGGCTATATCGCCCGTGCAGAAGGCCAGGCGCAGGCACAGGCCAAGGTCGCCTCGCAGGCGCCTTCCCTGCTGGCGCTGGATAAGTAATGCCGGACAGCACCCGCGAATCCGACCGTATCCTGCGCGAGGCCAGGCGCAGCCTCGCGGTGCAGCGCGATGGCGGCACGCACCGCCCTGCGCCCCGCGGGGCGAGCATCGGCAAAGCCTCGGCCGAGATGAAGACCAAGGCACTGCTAAAGAAGGTGCGCAACATCGCGTTGGCGGTTTTCGCGATCTGGGTCGGCGCGGGGATTTTCAGCGCGGTTGTCGGCCCGCTGCTGTTCTGGGGCTTCATGGCGACACTGATCTTGACTGTGGTCGCGGTCGGCGTGTTCGCGATGACCGGTAAGGTCAAGGTGCCCCAGCGCGCCGAACTCAAGCAGGGCAACCCGCAGCAGATGGTCGCCCGCACCGAATTGTGGCTGGAAGCGCAGCGCCCCGCCCTGCCTCCGCCGGCGCAGGCGCTGGTCGATCAGCTTGGGGTGCAACTGGATGCGCTGGGGCTGCAACTGAAGGGCCTCGGGGACAACGAACCCGCGATGGCCGAAGTGCGCGAGCTGGTGGGCGAATACATCCCCGAAACCATCGACAATTACCGCAAGATCCCCGCGCACCTTCGATCCGAGGAACACGCGGGCAAGACCGCCGACCAGCGGCTCACCGAAAGCCTCACCAAGCTTTCGGGCGAGGTTGACCGGGTGACCCGGCGGCTGGCCGAAGGCGCGCTGGACGATCTGGCGATCAAGAGCCGCTATCTCGAATACCGCTATGGCGGGGCCGAGGCGCTGGAGGACCTGACCACGGGCGGCACCATGCCCGACACCGGGGTGCCGCTGCCCGATTTCTCGGCGCTGCCGACCGGAAAGGAACGCTGAACGATGCGCGTCACCCTTCCCCACACCCTCGGCAAAGAGGAAGTGCGCCGCCGGATGCGCAAGCACGCCGACGAGATCGGCAGCTTCTTCCCCGCCGGGCTGGCCAAGGTCTCCACCGGCTGGCCCAACGAGGACCGCATGACCATCACCGCCGAGGTAATGGGCCAGACCATCCCCGGCGGCGTCGATATCCGTGAGAGCGAGGTCGTGATCGAAATGGACCTGCCGCTGCTGTTCTCGGTGATGAAAGGCCCGCTCGAAGCGGCGGTGCGCAAGGAAGGCGGGCGCTTGCTCGCACCGTGATTGCGGCGCTTGCCCGATTGCCTGCCCGGCCCGGATGTGTCATAATATTTTGACATAAATTATTGCCCAATTTGCCTTACACGCAGTCCCGGCGCAGGGGATCGTCAGGCAATTCGGCAGGCGGGCCGATTCGGCGGGAAGGACGGGCACCATGGCGCCGGCAACGGCCAGCCAGCAACCGGAGGCACAGCCGGGCGAAAGCCTGCGCACAACCTTGCGCGCCGCAACCATGACAGCGCACGACCTGCTCGACCATGCGATGCAGGCCGCCAGCGGCTGGCAGACCCGCGCGGATTACGCCCGCTTCCTTGCTCTGCAATATGCCGCACGCCTCCCGCTTGAGGCATGGCTGGCCGCCCACGCCTCGCCAGACCTTGCCCCGCCCGTGCAAACCCCGCTGATCGCCCGCGATCTGGCGCGGCTCGATACCGCAGTGCCCGCCGCCGCGCCGCTGTTCACCATCGGCCGCGCCGCCGCCGGACATGCGCTGGGCGCGGCCTGGGTGCTGGCCGGATCGGCGCTCGGCAACAAGGCCATCGCCAGACAGGTCAGCCGCATTGGCGGCGGCGCATGGCCACAGGCGTTTCTGGGTGACGCGGGGATGATGCACTTCTGGCAATCCCTGCGCGCCCGCATCGAACGGCCAGCCGCGCCCGCCGAGGCCGCCGGTGCCGCCCGCGCGGCAGAGGCGGTGTTCGCCCATTTCCTTGCTGCCGCCGATCGCGCGCTGGCGACCGAAAGCCTCCCCGCATGAACCTCCACCAGCGCACCGACACGCTCACCGAATGCGACCGCGAGGCGATCCACCACATCGCCGCGATCCAGAGCTTCGGCGGATTGCTGGCGCTGGACGGCGATGATTGCATTGCCCACGCCTCGGCCAATGTGGCCGGGTGGCTGGGCCTTGCCGAACACCCCGCCACCGGCACCCCGCTTGCAGAGATCCTTGCGCCTGACGCGCTCAGCGCGATCCGGCAGGCGCTGGCGGGCCTTGCCGGGGTGGATATGCTGGAACGCCGCTTCGGTCTCGACCTCACCGGGCAGGGCGCACCCTTCGATTGCGCCGTCCACCGGTCATGCGGCCTATCGATCATCGAGTTCGAGCCCCACGCCCGCAACGATTTTGCCGACCATGTCAGCATGATCGTGCCGGTCATCGCGCAGCTCGAAGCCGCCACGACCGTCGCCGCGCTGTGCGATACCGCGGCCCGGCTGGTGCGGCAGATGACCGGCTATGACCGCGTCATGGTCTACCGCTTCCACCCCGATGAAAGCGGCGAAGTGATCGCCGAGGATCGCGATGCGGCGCTCGAACCGTTTCTTGGCCTGCGCTATCCCGCCGCCGATATCCCGCAGCAGGCGCGCGAGCTGTTCCGCCGCAACCGCTTCCGCATCATCGCCGACATGGATTCCGACGCTGTGCCGATCGTCCCCCCGCTCGGGCCGGAGGGCGAACCGCTCGACCTGTCGATGTCGATGCTGCGTTCGCATTCCAAGATGCACCTTGCCTATATGCGCAACATGGGCGTGGGCGCGTCGCTGGCGATTGCGATCGTGCGGCATGACCGTTTGTGGGGCATGATTTCATGCCACCACCGCACCGCCCGCCTGCCGCCCTATTCGCTGCGCACGGTGGCCGAATTGCTCAGCCAGACCTTCTCGCTGATGCTTGACCGCATTCTGGTCGCTCAGGCCGAAGCCCTGCGCGAACGGGCGCGGCAGTTGAACGACCGGCTGTTGCTGCGCCTTGCGGGCGGGGTGACGCTGGCCGATAGCCTGCCGATGATCGAGGAGCTGCTGCGCGGCACGATCCAGCATGACGGCATCTCGCTGTTTGCCGATGGCGAATACCGCGCCAGCGGGGATGCGCCGGAGGAAGCCGAATTCCGCTCGCTCGCACCGCTGCTTGCCAGCACGCTGGGCGGAGCGACCCATGCCTCCACCCGGCTGGCCGATCAGATCCCCGAAGCCGCTGCCTTCGCCCACCGCGCGGCGGGCGCACTGGTGCTGCCGCTGTCACGCGGCACGCGGGATGCGCTGGTGCTGTGGCGGCGCCCTCTGGAGCGCGTGGTGACATGGGCGGGCGATCCGGCCAAGGCTGCTGCGCTCCCTGGCGAATTGCTCCAGCCGCGCGCCAGCTTTGCCGCCTGGGCCGAAACCGTGCGCGGCCATTCGGCGGACTGGTCGCCCGAGGAATGCGAAGTCGCCGCCCGCCTGCGTCGCACGCTGATCGAGGTGATCCTGCGCATGAGCGAGGATCTGACCCGCGAACGCGCCCGCGCTGCGCAGCAGCAGGACCTGCTGATCGCTGAACTCAATCACCGGGTGCGCAACATCCTCGGCCTGATCCGCGCGCTGGTTTCGCAATCGCAGGCCGAGGCGCTGTCGGTGCCCGGCTTTGCCGCGATCATCGGCGGGCGCATCGCCGCGCTGGCCGCCGCGCATGACAACATCACAGCGAAGAACTGGGGCCCGGCCAGCCTCGTGCGGCTGATCGAGGCGGAACTTGCCCCCTATTGCGGGGCGGAACGGGCGCGCTTCCGGCTGATGGGCGATGATGTGCTGATCACGCCCGAAGCTTACACCATCCTTGCGCTGGTGGTGCACGAACTGGCCACCAATTCCGCCAAATATGGCAGCCTGTCGGCGCGGGCGGGCAGTGTCGAGGTGAGCCTTGCGCGCACCGCCTTTGGCGATCTGGCGCTGCGCTGGCGCGAGGCGGGCGGGCCGCCGGTGACCGCGCCGAGCCGCCACGGCTTCGGCTCGACGATCATCACCCGCTCGATCCCCCACGACCTTCAGGGCGAGGCGGATGTGCGCTACAAGCTGGCCGGGGTCGAGGCGGAATTCCTTGTGCCCGCGCGCTATCTCGCCGTGCCCGAGGATGGCGCACGGCGCCGGCCCGCGCCTCCGCCCGAACCGCTGCACAACGCCTCCGGTCTTCCCGCAGAGGCCCCGCGCCGGGTGCTGGTGGTGGAAGACAGCATCATCATCGCGCTCGACACCGAAGAGAATTTGAAGCGGCTGGGTGTGGCCGAAGTGGTGCTCGAAAGCTCGGTCACGGGCGCGCTCGATGCGATTGCCGCGGCACCGCCCGATTTCGCGATCATCGACTTCAACTTGGGCGGCGAAAGCAGCGAACCCATCGCCGAGGCGCTGCGCGCAGCGGGCGTGCGCTTTGTGCTGGCGACAGGCTATGCCGAAGGGGCCGCCGGGTTCGAACGGCTCGGCGCCGAACAGGTGCTGCGCAAGCCTTACGGCATGACCGAGATCGAACGCCTGCTGGTGCGGGCCTGACCCCGGTTAGACCCCGCTTAGCCCCCTGCCAGACCCCGTCCGGCGGTGTTCCACGTGAAACAATTGGCGCTCAGGCCCCGCGGGTCAGCAGAGTCACTTCGGCGCCGCTGAAATCGAGGCTGGCAAGGCTGTCGGCCACCAGACACTCCCCCGCCCCGGCCCGCGCCGATCCGTCCCGCGCCGCCACCTCGCCTGCCAGCGGCAGGATCAGCAGCGCCCCCGGATAGGCCGCCAGCGTCGCCGCATCGGGCGCGCCCTCGATCCGGTCGAGCCGGAAGTGCGGCCCATCGACCAGCACCGGCCCATCCGCGATGGAACGCTTGTGCTGTGCCCCATAGGGCGCCCCGCTGGCGACAGCCAGAGCGCGGTCCAGATGCAGCTCGCGCGGGCGGCCATAATCATAGAGGCGGAACGTGGTCTCGCTGGTCTGCTGCACTTCGACGAGCGACAGGCCGGGGCCGACGGCGTGGACCGTGCCGGCAGGCAGATAGAACAGATCGCCCGGCTGCGCGGGGTGCCACACCAGCAAGTCCTCGATCGTGCCGTCCTGCGCGGCGGCCGCGATTTCCTCCGGCGTCACTTCGCGGGTGAAACCGATCGCAAGGCACGCGTCCGGTTCGGCATCGAGAACCAGCCAGCATTCCTCCTTGCCCGCCTCGCCCGCAATCGCGGTGGCATCGGAAGGGTGCACCTGCACCGACAATTTCTCGCTGGTGAACAGATACTTGACCAGCACCTGCGGAACCTGCGGCGGGGGTTCGAACCAGATTTCCCCGATGCGTTCGCCGGGCGGCGCCACGAACGGCGCGGGCAGGAGATCGCGGCCCCACACCTTCTCGACCATCTTGGTAGGAAGCCGGCGCGCCATCATTGGTTCACCGCGCCGGGCAGCTTGCCCACAGCCTGTGCACCATCGCGGGTGGTGACCAGCACCTCGTCCCCGGCGACGATGATGCATACGTCTTGAAGCCCCACGGCCGAAACGCGCGGCCCATCGCTGCGCACGAAGACATCGCGGCAGTTGGCCAGATCAGCGGCCCCTTGCACGATGTTGCCGCCGGCATCGGCCTCGCCGGCGAGCGCATCGGCGAGCGCGGCCCAGTTGCCGATATCCGACCAGCCCATTTCGGCCGGGACCATTGCGGCGCGGACGGTATTCTCCATCACGGCATAGTCGATCGAATCGCCAGCGATCTGCGCGAAGGGCTCTGCCGCCGGGTGGAAGCGCGCCCCTTCATCGCGCCCGCTCGCCACCGCCTCGGCGACCAGCCGCGCCATTTCGGGGCGGTGCGCAGCGAGTTCGGCGAGCAGGTGCCCGGCGCGGAAGGCGAAGATGCCGCCGTTCCAGCTGTATTCGCCGCTGGCGAGATAGGCCTGCGCGCGGGCGAGATCGGGCTTTTCGACAAAGGCACGGATTGCATAGCCGCCCGCCAGCGGCTCTCCGCGTCTGAGGTAGCCATAGCCGGTCTCGGGGCGGTCAGCGGCGATGCCGAAGCTGACCAGCCAATCCTCGCGCGCCAGGGCCGCCGCAGCCAGCGCGGCGGCGCGGAAGGCGACAGGATCGGCGATGTGATGGTCGCTAGGGCACACCAGCATCACGGCGTCTTCGGGCAGCAGCGCGGCGGCCAGCGCGATCGCGGGCGCAGTGTTTTTCGCCTGCGGTTCGATCACCAGCCGTGCGCCGGGGGTATCGCGAAGCTGAGCGCTGACCAGCGCGGCATGTTCGGCGCCGGCCACCACCATCGGCGCGGCAAAGCGATCATCGCCCGCCACCCGGCGCACCGCCTGTTCGAACAGAGTCTCCTCGCCCACCAGCGGCAGGAACGGCTTTGGCATAGCCTTGCGGCTGACCGGCCACAGCCGCGTGCCGCTGCCGCCGCACAGGATCACCGGATGGATCGCACTCACGCAAAGTCCCCTCATCTGGCGCTGCCTATATCAGCACGCCGTGCCGAAACGAGTCCGATATGCCAAGAATTCGGCGGTGCGCCACTTCAGAACCATTGCTGGCGCCAGTAGAAAGGCGCTGCCACCGGATTGCCGCTGGCATCCATCGCCGGGCGGAAGCCGAGGCGGCTTTCGACCAGCTGGCAAGTGATGCGGTCGGCTTGCGGATCGGGGCTGGGACGGATGATGGCGCAATCACGCGCCCGGCCATCGGTGCCGACGGTGACGCGCACGATCACCTGCGTCCCCTTGCGCGCCTCGCGCCCGCCAGCGGGCACGGGAAAGTCGCGCGCATTGTCGATCCGGCCGGAAATGTGGACGGGCTTGGACACGGCCACCCCGCCGCGCCCGCTGCCGGCATTGCCGCTGCCCGTGCCCAGCCCGCTGCCCGCCGCGCCGGTGCCATCGCCCGCCGCTGCCGCACCCGATTGGCTGGCCTGGCCGGTCGATGAGGCCCGCGGAAGCGCCGTGTGCTTCTTGATCCGCACCTTGGGCGGCTGGGCAGCGACCGGCTTGGCTACCGCCTCGCGCCCCGGCGATCCTTGCGCGCCTTCATCGGGTTCGGACTGATTTTCGGGCGGTGGAGGCGGATCGATCGAGGCCGTGGTGACTGTGAAGGCCGAGACGACCTCATCCTCAATCGCGGCGGTGATATCAGGCGCCAGCGCGCGGGCGAGGCCATAAAGCGCGGCGAGGTGCAAGAGGACGATACCGGCCACCAGCGGCCAGCTCAGCGGCTTGCGCTGCCTGCTGAAGGCGCCCTCATCTGCCATTCCTCTGATCCCGCCGTGTCCCTTTGATCCAAAATGGATGCGTTTGTCCCCGCAAGCCTTGTGGTGAGCCTATAACCAAGCGCGCAGCAATTGGCGATGGAGCGCAGCGATCGAGCGCGCATTGGATCACAAGCGGCACGGCCAGACCGATGCGCCGGATGCCGAATTGGCCTGTGCCCTGTCGGATGCAGGCCCTGTTGCTGCGCGCCCGCAGACCCCGTTTGGACGCGCGCCTGAAGCCCTGCGCCGGGCCGTCCACGCCGGCTGGGAACGCCTGCCCGGCATCGCCGCCGGGCCGCTGGACCGGCGCAGCATCGTCTGGGGGCTGACCGGCGGGCTGGCCTTCCTTGCCCTCGCCTGCCTCAGCCTGCTGCTCGCCCACGTGGGAGAATCGGTCAGCCCGATCTGGCTGCCCAATGCCTGCGCGGTCGCTGTGCTGCTGCGTGCCCGGTTGCGCAACGAAGTGCCGTTCCTGCTGGCCTGCTTTGCCGCCAGCCTGTCTGCCAGCGCGGTCGTCACCCAGACCGACCGGATGGCGCTGGCGTTCTCGATCGCGAACCTTGTCGAGATTGTCGCAGTGCTGGCGCTGACCCGCAGCATCGGTCGGCAGACGGTGGACACGGACCGGTCGGATGGAGCCCTGCCGGACATGAACCGGCTGGGCGATCTTGCCCGGTTCGTCTGGGCGGGCGGGCTGGTTGGCCCGCTGCTGTCGGCGATGGTCGCTGTGCCGGTCATGGGAGATAGCCTCGCGGAATGGCGCGCAGGCGCGATCGCGTGGTTCCTGACCGACAGCATGGCGATGCTGCTGATCGTGCCGGTCTCCCTCCTGCTGATCGACCGGTGGCGCGGTCATCTGCCCGCCGCACCCGCCCGCCCGCTGGAAAGCATCGCGATGCTCGGCGGCGGGATGGTGAGCGCCTTTCTGGTGTTCAATCAGAACCATTACCCGCTGATGTTCCTGATCCAGCCGATCACGCTGCTCCACGCCTTCCGGCTGGGCAGCCTCGGCAGCGCGCTGAATGTCGCGTCGGTGGCGGTGGTCGCGGGGGTGATGACATTTGCGGGCGAAGGCCCGATCGCTGCGGCCAGCGGCGGGGGGATGGCGCAGCTCCATCTGTTGCAGGCCTTCGTCGCGGCCAACTTCCTGACCGGACTCCCGGTGGCCGCGATCCTTGCCGGGCGCGATCGGATGACGGCGCGGCTGGAAGCAGGCAAGCGCGAGGTCGATCTGCTGGCCGAAAACATCAGCGATGCGATCATGCGCTTCGATCTGACCGGGGTGTGCACCTATGCCTCGCCATCGGTCCGGGAAGTGATGGGGGTCGGGCCCGAGACCTATCTTGGCAAGCATCTGACCGCGCGCCTGCATCCCGATGCCCGCGACCGCACCGTGGAGGCACTGAGCCGGCTGATCGAAGGCGCCAGCGAGCATGAGCGCGTGACCTATCGCCGCTTTGCCGATGCGCCGGATGGCTCGCCGGTCTTCCTCGAAGCCGATTGTGCGCTGATCCGCGACCCAGAAAGCGGCACGCCCGAAAGCGTGGTCGTGGCCGCGCGCGACGTGACCGAGCGGGTCGAACTGGAACTGCTGCTCACCCGCGCGCGGCGCAACGCTGAAAACGCCGCGCGCGCCAAGTCCGAATTCCTCGCCAATATGAGCCACGAGATCCGCACCCCGATGAACGGTGTGCTGGGCTTTGCCGAACTGATGCTGCAAGGCGATCTGGAAAGCGATCAGCGCCGCTTTGCCGAATTGATCGTGCAGTCGGGCCGGTCGATGATGATGCTGCTCAACGATGTGCTCGACCTGTCGAAGATCGAAAGCGGGCAGTTCGCGATCGACCGTTCGCCTGTGAACCTGCATGCCAGCCTTGCAGAATGCGCCGCGCTGCACCGGCCGGCGGCGCTGCGCAAGGGTCTGACGCTCGATCTCGTGCCGGAAAGCGATGGCGGCTTTTCGGAACATCAGCCGCCCTGGTTGCTGACCGACGGGCTGCGGCTGCGGCAGATCATGCTCAACCTGATCGGCAATGCGGTGAAGTTCACCGAAGCCGGGCATATCCGCGTCACCTATCGCATCAGCCGCCATGAAGTGCGGCTGAGCGTGGCGGACAGCGGCATCGGCATCAGCCCGCTCCAGCTCGAAACGATCTTCCTGCCCTTCACGCAAGGGGAGGCTGACACCGCACGGCGTTTCGGCGGCACGGGGCTCGGCCTGTCGATCAGCCGCCAGCTGGCCGCGCTGCTGGGCGGGCGGATCGAAGTTGAAAGCCAGCCCGGCGAAGGATCGTGCTTCACGCTGGTGCTGCCGGCCACGCTGGTCCCCCCCGTTGCCGAACGGCTGCCGCTGGCGGGCGAAGGGCTGAGCGGCGATCTGCCCCCCGCAGCGGCGATCGCACCCTCGCGCATCCTGCTGGTCGAGGATCATGACATCAACCGCCTGCTGGTGAGCGAGATGCTCGAACGCTGCGGACAGGATGTCGATGTGGCGCATGACGGGAACGAAGCGATCGCGATGGTGATCGATTCGGTGATGCGCGCGCGGCCCTATGATCTGGTGCTGATGGATGTGCAGATGCCCGATTGCGACGGTCTGGCCGCCACGCGCACGATCCGCGCCGAGGGCATCGGGCCGGGCCTGCTGCCGATCATCGCGCTGACCGCCAATGCCTATCCCGAGGATGTCGCCGCAGCGCGGGCGGCAGGGATGCAGGGGCATCTGGCCAAACCGGTCGATTTCGCCAAGCTCGCCCGGGCGCTGCAACGCTGGTTGCCGACCCGGATCGTCGAGAGCGAACAACCCGGCGCCTCTGCCCCCGCACCGCTCGCCGCACGCGCAGCGCAGACATCGGCGCTGGTGCGTTCGCCGCGACTGGTGGCGCGCTGGCACGCGCGGCGGCAGGAGGCGCTGGCGGCTGTTGCAGCGGGGCTGGAGGATGGGTCGCTGACCCATGATGGCAGTCGGGGCGATGCCGCGTCGGGCACGCTCGCCCGGCTGCTCCACAAGCTTGCCGGGACCGCCGCGATGTTTGGCGAACCGGCGCTCGGGATCGCCGCCGCCGCGCTCGAACGGGCGCTGGTGACGGGGCAGGATGCGAAGGTCTGCAACGCACTTGCCGCCAGTCTGCTGGCCGAGGCCGAGGCCGATGGCTGCCCTACCAACGAAGTCGCCACCGCTCCGCAAGGCTGAACGGGCGCCGCGCCCGGGGCAGGGGTTCAGCCCCAATCGCCGCGACCGCTTGCTCCCTTACACCCAACGCAAAAGGGCGGCCCGTTGCCGGACCGCCCTTTCGTGTGAGTAACGCTCTGCCCGAAGGATCAGAAGCGGACGCGAACGCCGAAGCGGACGCCCCAGAGCGAACCGTTGATGTTGGTCGCTTCGTTCGGTGCGCGGAAGCTGGAGTAGCGATACTGCGCGCAGGGCTGGGCCGCCGAGGTGGCAGCCGCACCGCCAACCGTCTGGAGGCAGGTCACGTTGACCACCCCAGCGGTGTAGGGGAAGCCGACCTGACGGATCGTGCCCCAGTCCTTGTCGATGAGGTTCAGCATGTTCTCGACATCGGCCATCAGTTCCAGCTTGCCGCCGAGAACGAACGGCACTTCCTGACGGACCGAGAGGTCCAGCTTGTGCACCCAGGGGGTCCGGCCGATGTTCTTCGGCGCGATCTGGCCCTGATAGGCATTCAGCTCGGAGTTCTGCACCAGCGACTGGAACGCAGCGAAGGTCGCCGCCGAATCATACACCACACGCGCATCAGCCGTCTGGCTGCTGACGTCCGGCACATACAGCAGACCGCGGCTGGCGCGGCCGTTCACACCGAACACCGCCGAACGGCCCTGAGTCGGGTCGTTGAAGGTGTAGCTGTAACGCTGGCCCGAACGGACGTTGTAGAAGAACTCCACGCGGGTGTTGTTATCGCCGAACAGTTCACCGTCGAAACCGGTGCCGAGGCGGAACTGGTGATCGCGCTGGTAGTTGGCGATGCCCTGAGCCGCAAAGTTCGGATCGGTGAAGGCGGTGTTGGTGTAGTTCGAGAACGCCACCGACGAGGTGCCCGGGTTCTGGTCCTGCACGTCCTGGAAGGTGTAGGAGCCGTTCAGGAAGAAGCCCGAATTCCAGCGCTTGTTGACGCGGGCAATGACGTTCCAGCTTTCGCCGAAGCTGGTGTTGGTCAGCAGCATGTCGGTGTTTTCGCCCGCCGCAGCCGGCAGGACGTTGTAGCGCGGACGGCCATCCGGCAGGGTGCCGGTCTGTTCGACCGAACGCAGGTCGGTCCACTCAAGCGCATTGTTGACGTTCGAGTAGATCACGTCGGCGCCGAAGTTCCAGCCATCGCCCAGGAAGCCGAGGTCGGCTTCATAGTCGACCGAACCCGAAAAGCGCCACTGCGAGGGCACCTCGAAGTTCGGATCGAGCGCGTTGGTCGGGGCACCGGCGAAACCGGCACGGCGCACCGCGTCAATCAGCGCCTGCGGCACGCCCGGACCACCCGAAACGTTGTTCAGGGTCGCCGCGCCAAGGGTCTGCACCTGCGCCGTGGTCAGGCCGAGAACCGACTGCTCGGGGATGGTGAAGGTGCCGTCGGCATTGCGACGCACGCGCACCTGCTGGAGCGTCGGCCCGGGGTTCGAGAAGTTGTTCGAAATCCAGACCAGCGGGTTGCCGCCGCCGAACAGGCCAGCAGAACCGCGCACCTGCAAGCGATCGGTCGGCTTCCAGTTCAGGCCAAAGCGCGGCTGAAGCAGATCGCGCCCGTTGAGGGTCGCGGTGTTGGGGAAGCCGAAGCGACCGAGGAAGAACTCGTTGAAGAACGGGCGATCCGGCGAATCGAACAGGTCGTAACGCACGCCGGCGACAACCGTGAGGGTGTCGGTCACATCGATCGTGTCCATCAGGCCGAAGGTCCAGCTGTTGTTCTGGAATTCGGCGGTGACGGTGTCGATCCCGCCACGCAGCGGCACTGCGTAGTCGAGTTCGTTGGCCCGGCGCGCCTGGAAGTCGGCCAGGCTGTCGAAGTACCAGGCACCCGAAACGCGCTGGGCAAACAGGTTGCGCACGTCCTGACGACGACGCTCAGCGATCAGCTTGAGGGTGTGGTTCTTGACCTTCAGGGTCGCGGCGAATTCAACCGCGAGCGACTGGCTGTCGAGCTCGTTCGCCTGACGGCTGATGTCGGGGCCGAAGTTGATGCGCTGCTGGAACGGCGCGCAGACCAGCGGCGCCGAGCCGTTGACCGCACCGCCCGGAGGGGGAGCGGCCGGGTTGGTCGGATCGAGGCAGACCTGGAACTGACCAAACTCACGACCGCCGATCGGCGCCTGAAGGCGGACGTAATCGGCATAGGACACGCGCAGCTGGGTCGAGAAGCTGTCCGACCACTGGTTGTTCGACTGGAGGATCCCGAAGTGGTTCTTCGCGCCCTGCGTGTAGTTGTTCGACAGCAGGTTGTAGGTCGGGTTGTTGGCGACGATCTGGCCGGTGCCGGTCTGGCCGGCGAGCAGTGCTGCATCGTTCCAGATGTAGGTGGCGGTCAGACGGTGACCGTCCGCCACGTTCCAGTCCAGCTTGGTGATCAGCTTGTCGTCCTTTTCGACGATGTCGCTGGCCACGCCAAGCGTGTCGTAGTTGTAGACCGACTGGGCGATGCTGCTGATGTTGCTGATCTCGGCGTCGGTGATCCCGAGCTGCGAGGGATCGACGTCGGCCGGGACAGTGTCACGGGTGCGCTCATAGGTGACCGCGAAGAACAGCTTGTCCTTGATGATCGGGCCGGTGACCTGCGCCACATAGACCTGCGAATCGAAGGCGCCGATGCGACGGAGGTTGTCCGCGCGGGTGCCGCGCAGATCGTCGTTCTGGTAATAGGCCGCGCCCATGAAGGTGAAGCTGTTGCCACCCGACTTGAGCTGGGTGTTGATCGCGCCGCCCTGGAAGAAGCCCTGCTGGATGTCCACCGGCGCGGTTTCGACCGAGAATTCGCCAATCGCGTCCAGCGGCACCGGACCGCGGGTCGAAACGAGGCCGCCCGATTCGAGGCCGAAGGGGTCGCCGAAGGCCACACCGTCGACGGTGAAGCGGTTGAAGCGGTTGTTCTGTCCGGCAATGCTGATCGCGCCGTTGTTGGTGGCGTCGAGCGTCACCAGCGGATCGCGCGCGGCAAGGTTGCGGACGTCGCGGTTGATGTTGGCAACGCCGGCGATGTCGCGGGCGGTCAGCACGGTGGCGGCACCGGTCGAAAGGGTGATCGCCGAACGCTGGCGGGCGCCGGTCACCACGATGGTCTGGCCCTGTTCGGCCAGCGCGACGCTGATGCGCTGAGCCTGACCTGCTGTCAGGAAGCCGATTTCCTGCGTGACGCTTTCGAAGCCGCCGGCGCTCACTTCGACAGTGAACGGACCGCCCAGACGCAGACCGGACGCGTTGAAGCCACCGGCTGCATCGGTCGTCTGAGTGGACTTGGTGCCCGAGGGAACGTGCGTGACGGTCACCGTCGCGCCGGCGATCGGGTTGCCGTTCTGATCGACAACGTCACCGCGCACCGACGAGGTGGTTTCCTGCGCGAAGGCGGGCGTCGCGATGGTCGTGGTAGCGGCAAGGCTCACGATGCTCGCTGCAAGGAGATACTTAAGCTTCATGGTTGAGGCCCCTGGTAACGGATGGAGGTAATACGAAACTGGTTGCTACGGCCTGCGCTAGGCCCGAACGCTTGCGGCAAAGCGACTGTTCTGTGACAGTTTGAAGAAATGCCCTGCCCCTGCGGGCCGTTTCCTTAGTCGGAGTCTCGCGGAACGCCAGAAAAGTGTAGGAAATGCGCGAGTTCCGCCGCAGGGTGTTGCAACGCAGCAACGCCCTGCGGGAAATTCCCTTGGCAGATCAATGGCGCGAAATTCGCGCCCTTACGCGAGGTTGATCTCGCGCAGGCGCTCCATGAGGTAATCATGCGCCGTGATCGGCGCGAGGGGGGGATTCGCGCTGCCTGCATCGATGCATTCGGGCAGCGGCTCGATCAGGAAATCGGGCCGGAAATGCAGGAAGAACGGCATCGAATAGCGCGCCCGCCGCGCCGCTTCGCCCCGCGGGTTGACCACCCGGTGCGTGGTCGAACGCAAGCGGCCGTTGGTCTGGCGCTGAAGCATGTCGCCGACATTGATGACCAGCGCACCCTGCGGCACGTCAACCGCGTGCCATTGCCCGTCCTTGGCGAGCAGTTCGAGCCCGGCTTCCTCGGCCCCCAGCAGCAGAGTGATGGTGTTGATATCCTCGTGCCCGGCGGCGCGAATCGCCCCCTCCGGCGCGCCTTCGCCGAGCGGCGGATAATGCAGCAGGCGCATCACCGAATTGCCATCCGCAACGCTGTCCGCAAAGAAGTTGCGCGGGCGGCCAAGGTGCAGCGCAATCGCTTCGAGCACGCGGCCCCCGGCCACCTCGAAGGCGCTGAACAGCGCGGTCATGGTTTCGCGAAAGCCGTCGACTTCGGTCGGCCAGACATTGGGCGCCATGAACGGCGCCAGCGGGTGGCCTTCGGGCAGATCGCGCCCGACATGCCAGAACTCCTTGAGATCGAAGACCTCGGCGTCCTTGGCCTTTTCGGTGCCGAACGGGGTGTAGCCGCGCGCGCCGCCGCCGCCTTCGATCTTGTAGGCGCGCTTGACCGCATCGGGCAGCGCAAAGAACGCCTTGGACACCCGCTCGGCCTCGTCGATCAGGTCCTGCGGGATGCCGTGATCGCGCACGACCGCAAAGCCGTATTCGCCGAAGCTGCGGCCCAGTTCGTTGGCGATGGTTTCAAGCGGCTGGGCGAGGCTGACGGAAGCGATGTTGATCATGCCCCGGCCCTTACACCCGGCCGGGCGCGGCTGCCAAGCGTCAGAGTGGCAAAAACAGGCTCGCCAGCGCGGCGCTCATGAGGTTGGCAAGGCTGCCCGCGGCCAGCGCCTTCAGCCCCAGCTTCGCGATCACCGGGCGCTGGTTGGGGGCAAGCCCGCCGGTCACCGCCATCTGGATCGCGATCGAGGAGAAATTGGCAAAACCGCACAGCGCAAAGGTCACAATCGCCCGGCTGCGTTCGGTCAACGCGCCCGCCTGCATGTTGCCCAGATCGATAAAGGCGACGAATTCATTGAGCACGATCTTGGTGCCAAACAGTCCGCCTGCAATCTGCGCCTGTTCCCAATCGGAAATGCCGATCAGGAACATCACCGGCGCAAACAGATAGCCGAGCAGTTTCTGGAAGCTGATGCTGGAAAGCCAGGCGGCCGTTTCAGGCGAAAGCGGCGCGCCGACGTTCGCGGCAATATTGACGATCCCGCCGCCCAGCCCGGCCAGCATGCCGTTCGCCAGCGCCACCAGCGCGACAAACACCATCACCATCGCGCCCACTGCCACGGCCAGCTTCACTCCGGTCTGGGTGCCCTGGGCTGCGGCTTCGATGATATTGGCGGGGCGCTGGCCTTCCTCGAAGGTTTCCGCCGCGCTCACCTCGTCCGCCTTGGCGCCGCCTTCGAGGATCGAGGCCGGGCCGACCGCGCTGATGCGCGCCTGCGGGAGTTCGACTTCCTGCCCGTTTTCATCATACATGACGACGCGGGTCGCCTCGGTCAGGGACTTGGTCCGCCCGCGCGCCTGCGCCACCGCCGCTGCCGCGACCGATGGATCATAGCCGGCGCCCTTGCGGGGATCGTCGGGCATCATGATCTTGGCCATGAGAATGCCGCCGGGGGCCGACATGAACGCCGCCGCCAGCAGGAACGGCACGGCCTCCTCGCCGATGAAGCTGGCATAGGCGGCAAGGATCGTCCCCGCCACGCCCGCCATCCCCACCGCCATCAGCGTGAACAGGCCCGAGGGGCTCAATGCGGCCAGATAGGGACGCACCACCAGCGGGCTTTCCGATTGGCCGACGAAGATATTGGCCGCAGCGCCCAGCGCCTCGACCTTGCTGATGCCGGTGATCCAGCCAATCGCCCCGCCCACCCAGCGCACCAGGCGCTGCATGATGCCGAGGTGATAGAGGATCGAGACAATCGCGGCAAAGAACACGATCACCGGCAGCGCGGCGATGACGAAGGTGTTGGCGAAGGGGTTGCCTTCCATCGGCCCGAACACCGAAGTGATGCCGACCTTGGAGAAATCGAGCAGCGCGATCACGCCCTGCGATAGCCCGCCGATCACCGCCACGCCCGCTTCGGTGCGCAGCACGATCAGCGCCGTCACCGCCTGAAGCGCGAAGGCCGATCCCACAACCCGCAGGTTGATGTTGCGCCGCGCCGATGACAGCGCGAAGGCGATGGCAAGAATGGCGAGCACCCCTGCAAGGCTCAGCAAGGTGGACGTGAGACTTCCGTTCACGGCAGCGATTTTCCCTGATGCTTTACAAGAGTGACCCGATCCCCCGCGCGCGGATCATCCCGTCCGATGCGCAAGCCGTTCCGGCGTGGCAGTTTGCGCGGTCAGTTGCAAGCCGGTTGGCGAAGCGCGTGGTGACAACGCGCAAGAATGGCACGGGTGACACAGGCGTTGCTGCCGCTTTTCTTTTGCCTGCACGCTGGCTAGCAACCATGCGATGGACAAGCCCGCACCTGCCGTTTCTCCGGCCGCCGCCCCTTTCGCCGCGACCACCCCGCCCGCGGCAATCGCGATGCCGCTGGGGATGTTCGTCTACACGCTGCTGTATGGCGGGATGACGGTGCTGGCGGGCGTGCTGGCCTACAAGCAGGTGCAGCTGTGGCCGACCAGCCTTGCGGTGGAAAGCGGGATCTTCCCCTTCCTGCTGCTGGTGGTGATCTCCTCCACGCTGTCACAGCTTTACGGGCGCGAGGCGGCCAAGCGGATCGTGTGGTGGGGATTTTTGCCGCTGGGGCTTTCGGCGCTGCTGATGCAGCTGGTGCTGGCACTGCCGGCCTCCCCCGAAATGCTGGCCTTCCGCCCCGATGATCTGGCCGCCTTCGAGCGGGTCCACGCTTCGACCTGGCGGGTGTGGATGGCCGGCCCGGCGAGCTATATCACTTCGCTGCTGCTCAACATCTGGATCTTCGACCGGCTGCGCGGCAGCGGAGATGGCGAAAGCACCATCGGCCTGATGGTGCGCGGCGCCATCGCCTCGGCGCTCAGCCAGGCGGTCGATTCGGTGATCTTCATCACGCTGGCGTTCTATGGCGAATTCGACATCACCGACCTGATGATCGGGCAGGTGCTGGCCAAGGTGTTCCTCAGCCTCGTGCTGGTGCCGTTCCTGATCACGTTCGGCGTGCGCGCGGCGCACTGGCTGGACGCGAAGAAAGCGGGCTGAGGGGCGAACTCTACAACAAGCCTGGAAAAAACTGGAACGGTCGCAATGCGACCGCAAGGCGACGCGGTCACCCCGCAGCGTAGGACATCTGGCGAAGAAGCAGCCCCGGATGCGTCTGCGAAAAACAAAAAATGTCCTCAAGCAGCAAAGCGGCAGGACGCAAAATTGGTGAGCCCGACAGGATTCGAACCTGTGACCCGCTGATTAAAAGTCAGCTGCTC
>VFQO010000463.1_pt1 | contig 43835 bp, 45 predicted proteins | sample 3512331 | NCBI WGS metagenome assembly VFQO01 (sample SAMN10412371, study PRJNA504923) | tailings metagenome | isolation source: Replicate 3 from Balatoc abandoned mine | place: Philippines: Itogon, Benguet | collected 2017-08-28 | reverse complement strand
GCTCCTCGTTCAGGCGGCGCATCATGTCCATCAGCGCCGAGCCCGACTGCGAGTCGAGGTTGGCGGTCGGCTCGTCGGGCAGCACGATCATCGGCCGCGCCGCGATGGCGCGTGCCACTGCCACGCGCTGCTGCTGGCCGCCCGACAGTTCATTGGGCCGACGGTTCTCGAGTCCTTCCAGGCCGAGTTCGCGCAACAGGCGCAGCGCCTCCTGGCGGCGCCGTTCCTCGTCCACACCCTGCAGCAGCATCACGTACTCGACGTTCTCGAGCGCGGAGAGCACCGGCACCAGGTTGTATTCCTGGAACACGAAGCCGATGTGGCGCAGGCGAACATCGGCGAGCGCCTTGCGCTCCAGCGACGTGATCTCCTGATCGCCGACCCAGATGCGACCGCTTGTTGGGCGGTCGAGCCCGCCGATGAGGTTCAGCAGCGTCGTCTTGCCGGAGCCCGAAGGGCCGACCAGGGCGACGAAGTCGCCCTCCAGGATCTCGACGCTGGTCTCGTGCAGCGCCGGTACCGGGATGCTGTCGCGCTGGTAGACCTTCGTCGCCTTGTCGGCGCGGACGATGGCGGAGGACGTCGGCATGGTCTTCATTCCGACGTCATCACGGTGTGCGGATCGCCGAGCCCGCGCACGGCGGCCCATTCGTCGGCACGGAGCACTGTCGCCGCATCGATGCCGAGTGCGGAAGCGGCCTCGGCAGCGACGTGCGCCCACGTGCAGCGGTTCGCGAACAGCATGCCGGCGACATCGAGCGTGCCGCCCCGAGCGACATAGCCCAGCGCGCGGGTCTGCTGCGGCCCGGTGTCGATGCGGCGCAGCACGCCGAGCGTCGGTTCGGGCCGCATGTGCGAGACGATGACGCGCGCAGTGGCCGCGGCGGGGAACAGCGGCTCCAGCGCCCCATCGCCGGCCACGAACGCACGCTCGCGCTCGTCGCGCGGCAGCCGGAAGCGGCCGGGCTCGACGACGCAGGTGACCGCGGTGCGATGCCCGGCGGCATCGAGCCGGTCGGCCGCCAGCAGTGCCTGCTGCAACTGGTACGCGCCGATGGCGATCAGCAGCACCTCGGGCCCCTCCGGCACTTCGCAGGCCTTGACCACGCAGGCGCCTTCCTCGACCAGGCGCAGCGCCTGCTCGGAGGTTAGTCGGTTGGCGATTGGCCGCTTCGGCACGACGAGGGTCCAGAACTGCCCGTGAGTGCCATAGGCGGCACGCAATGAGGCTGCCGCGCTGTTGGCATCGACCGGGAACAGCACGCGCGCGGTGTCGGACATCTCGCCCAGCAGCGCCTCGGCCAACGTCGGGTCCTGATGCGACTGCTCGTTCTTGCCGTTCTCCCAGGTGTGCGAGGTCGCCACCGTGACCACCGACAGCCAGCCCGGCGGACTGCCGGCCTCGGCCTGATGGCGTGCGAAGAGGATCTCCTGGCGCAGCGCGCCGAGCATCTTGACGGCGAAGGCCTCGTAGGACACCACGAGGTTGATGCCGCCCTTGTTGCCCAGCGCCGCGCTGACCACCGCCTCCTCGTTGAGGGCCGTGATCACCGCGCCGTCCACCGCCTCGGCGAGACCCGGCTCGGGTGCGAAGACGCGGTGCTTCAGCAGGTCCAGCGTCTGCCCCATCCGGTTGCTGCGCAGTTCGTCGGGGTTGCCGACGCGGGGCCGCAGTTGGGGGTTCGCCTGCACGATGGCGGCGAAGGCTCCGTCCAGCGCACCCATCGGCGATACCGTGCCGACGCCCACGGCATGCCACTGCGCTGCCGGCATCACGGGGGCATCGACCCGGCGCTGGGCCAACGCGTGGTCGCGCTCGAGCGGACGCTGCTGCTCGCGATGGCGGCAGAGCACGGCCAGCGCCGCGTCGAGTTCACCGGCCGGAACGAACAGCGCACGCGCGCCCTCGTTGAACTGCTGGCGCGCGAGCGGGTCGACGCGAGGATTTCCGGACAGCGGCAGGTTGTGCGCGGCATTCGTCCCGGCACCGGGAAAGCCGAATCCCTTCGGCGCCTCGGCGACGGTGTAGTGCAGCGGCACCGGGTACTGGATGCTCCCGGCCGCCACGGCCGCCGCACAGGCTGCCAGCCGTTCTTCCATGGCGTGCACGGCCCATGCGAACGCGGCCGGGTCCGTGCCGTCGATCTCCATCGGATCGAATCCGTTCAGGCGCAGGTGCTGGTGGAACCACTCCTGGCCGCCTTGCTGCTGCATCGTGCTGCGCTGCTCGATGCGGCGTCCATTGAGGATCATGAACGGGGCCACGAAGCCGCAGTCCTCGGCGCGCCACCAGCGCGGCGCCCAGTCGCTGCCGCGCTGCTCCTCGAAGGCGCCGTCGCTGAGGAACACCACCAGCCGCTCGCCAGGCAGCGGCATATGCACGTACTGCAATTCGGCGAAGCCGAGATAGCCACCCTCGGACAGTCCGCCCGCCGTGTTCGGGCCGACGTGGCTGCCCAGCGGCGACGCCGGCCGCCCGGCCGCGTCAATCGCATAGCTGTAGAAGTCGCGCGCGAAGCGTGTCAGCCCCTCTTCGCTGCGGTCGTAGCGCTCGGCGTGACGGGGTGTCATGTTGCCCACCAGCAGATTGACCGAATCGATGCCCGCCACGCAATGCCCCTGCCCCATCAGCCAGCCGCGCGTCAGGCCAGTCAGTGCATTGGCAGCGAGATAGCCGACATAGGCCGGCACGATGTTCAGCGAACCGCCGGTATGGCCCTCCGGTGTTCGCTTGAAGTCCTCGCTCGCCATCTCGCGTCCATCGGGATGGACGCGGTCGGCATAGGTCATGTGCACGGTCAGCCACATGCCGGCCGCCGCGAGGCGATCCGCGGCCCACAGCGTGCGGTAGACACTCGCCGTGTCGATCGCCTTGCCGCCCGCGACCAGCACCTGAGCAAGGTCGTGCACGCGCAATTGCGTCAAGTCGTTGTGAACGATGGGGCCGTAGCCACGCGCCCAGCGTGCGAAGTGGGCATCGGAGTCGCGGAACAGCCGCACGCGCTCGGCGACCCAGGGAAGCTGATGATTCATCGTCTGCACCTCATTGCACGGAACTCTCAAGGGCGCCAGGCTCAGCGCTTCTGCAAATTGCGCTGGCTGAAGATCTCCTCGTCCACCGGGCGGTCGAACACGGCGTCCTTGAGCACCACCGTGGTCGAGTTGCCGGGTTTGGCGTCGGGCCGCATGTCCCAGCGCGTCGGCAGCGTCCGCCCGCCGACCTTGCGCACGTCCGAGAAGGTCAGGACGCGCACGCGCTCGCCGCGCTCGCTGAAGAACTCCTGCTTCAGCGGCATCGTGTCGGCGCGCCGCACCCAGTAGACGATGCGGCCCCAGACCACCGCCGCCTCTGGCCTGGGCACCGCCTCGATCTGCAGCACGGCCTCGCCGTCGAGTTGCACGGTGCCGAGCACCCGGTGGGTGTAGTCGTCGAGGATGCTGCTTTCCTTCACCAGATCGTCGTTGGTGAAGTCCGAGCCCATCCACGGCTGCAGCATCATCGACGGCGGGATCTTGACGATGCGCTCCACGTTGGGCAGGTAGTTCCACATCTCGGTGCCGATGCGCAGCGATCCGATGCCGGCCTCCTTGGCCGGCGAGACGATGCGCACGAACGAGCGCCGCGGCCGGTCCATCCACAGCCTCAGGCCGAGCGTGCGCTGCCAGCGCGGCGTGGCGATCGTCATCTCGTACTCGCCCTGCACGGTGCTGCCCCACAGCAGCTTCTCGACCTTGTCGAGGATCTCTCGTCCCTCGGACGGCTGAGCCCGCACCCCTGGCACCGCCAGGGCAGCCAGCGGGAGCGCGGCGGCTGCCAGCCGCAGCAGCGTGCGCCGCGTGCTCACGGCGCGGTGTCCGCCGGCGGCTGCGCCACGGCGGCCACGCGAAGCTGAGCCGGCCTGACACTGGTCGCCATCAGGCCATCCAGCATGGACCGGTCCACGACCTCCTTCTCGAGCAGCAGCGCGGCGAGTGACTCGAGCGTCGCGCGGTGCGTCGCCAGCGTGCGCGCGACGCGCTCGCGCGCTTCGTCGAGCAGCCGGCGCACCTCGCCGTCGATCGCCTCGGCGGTGCGCTCGCTGAACGTGCGCGGCTCGGGCAGCACCGGGCCGTTGAGGAACAGCGGCGCGGGCCGCGCGTCGTAGGTCGCCAGGCCGAGCGCCTCGCTCATGCCGTAGTGCGTGACCATGTGGCGCGCCAGGTCGGTGGCGCGCTGCAGGTCGTTCTCGGCGCCGGTCGACACATCGTCGAACACCAGTTGCTCGGCGACGCGGCCGGCGAGCAGCACGTCGAGCCGGTCGAGCAGTTCGCTGCGGCGCATCAGGTAGCGGTCCTCGGTCGGCGACTGCTGGGTGTAGCCGAGCGCCGCGATGCCCCGCGGGATGATCGACACCTTGGTGACGCGGTCGGCGTTGCTGCGGTGCTCGGCCACCAGCGCGTGCCCCGCCTCGTGGTAGGCGACGAAGCGGCGCTCGGTCGGGTTCATCACCCGGTTCTTCTTCTCGAGACCGGCGACGATGCGGTCCAGCGCCTCTTCGAAGTCCTGCATGTCGACCGCGTCCTTGCCGCCCTTGGCCGCGCGCAGCGTCGCCTCGTTGACGAGGTTGGCCAGGTCTGCGCCCGCGAAGCCGGGCGTGCGTGCGGCCAGCATGGCCAGGTCGACGCTAGGCGCCAGCTTGACGTTCTTGACATGCACCTCGAGGATCTGCCGCCGTCCGTTCAAGTCCGGCCGATCGACCGCGATGTGGCGATCGAAGCGGCCCGGCCGGAGCAGGGCGGGGTCGAGCACCTCGGGCCGGTTCGTCGCGGCGAGGATGATCACGCCGCGGTTGGTGTCGAACCCGTCCATCTCGGCGAGCAACTGGTTCAGCGTCTGCTCGTGTTCCTCGTGACCGCCCGTCAGGCCTACGCCGCGTGCCTTGCCCAGGGCATCGATCTCGTCGATGAAGACGATGCACGGCGCCTTCGCCGCGGCCTGCTCGAAGAGGTCGCGCACGCGCGCCGCGCCGACGCCGACGAACATCTCGACGAACTCCGAACCGCTGAGCGACAGGAACGGCACGCCGGCCTCGCCCGCCACCGCCTTGGCGAGCAACGTCTTGCCGGTGCCGGGGGCACCGACGATCAGCACGCCCTTGGGGATCTTGCCGCCCAGACGCTTGTAGCGGTCCGGGTTCTTCAGGAACTCGACAACCTCCATCAGTTCCTCGCGCGCCTCATCGATGCCCGCAACGTCCTTGAACGTGACGCCCGTCTCGGTCTGCATGTAGACCTTGGCCTTGCTCTTGCCGATCTCGAGCATGCCGTGCCCCATGCCGCCGCCCATGCGCTTCATGAGGAACCACCAGATGCCGAAGAACACCAGCGCCGGCGCAACCCAGGAGATCAGCGCGCCGAGCCACTTGCTCTGGCGCACGCTGCCGTAGCGCACCTTCGCGGCATCGAGCTGGGCCACCAGTCCTGGGTCGTTGACCAACACCGTGGCGAAACCGTGCTCGCCGCCGGCGCGCTTGAGCGCCTCGAGCTTGTCCTTCGGCAGGATCTGCTCCAAACCTTCGGCGCGCAACTTTCCTGTCGCGATGCCGTCGGCGATCACCACGTCGTCGAGCTTGCCGGCGACCAGCGCCTGCTTGAACTCGCTGTAGCTCAGCGTCTGCGTATGCCGCGGCGTGAAGAACTCCTGCAACAGGATCATGCCCACCAGGGCGGCCAGCACGTACCAGAGCGAGAACGTCTGCTTCTTGTCCATGAACAACACTCCTCCAGGATTCGGGGGTCACGCACCCGGGCGCCGACGAGATCGTCGTTCGTCGAGGGCGACCTGGACGGCACCCCATACGATCAGCGCCGGGCACACGAGAAGGACGGCCGCGAGCAGCGCGCTCCACCAGGCGATGCCGAAGGACCACAGCACCGCTGCGGCGATCACCACGGCAAGGATCGGGCACAACCACATCCAGCGGTTGGCGAACTCGGGCCACTTCACGACTCTCATGGCGACCTCCTCTGTCATTGCAGGCGCGCCCGCTTGAGCAGCGCCGAGTTGACGATCACCGACAGCGAGGACAGCGCCATCGCCGCGGCGGCGATGATCGGGTTGAGAAACCCGAACGCGGCGATCGGCACGCCGACCGCGTTGTAGATGAAGGCCCAGAACAGGTTGCGCTTGATCGTGCGCATCGTTGCCCGCGAGAGCCGGATGCCAGTCACCACATCGCGCACGTCGCTGCGCACGAGGATGATGCCGCCGGTCTCCTTGGCCACGTCCGAGCCCGAGCCGATCGCGATGCCGATGTCCGCGGTGGCCAGCGCCGGAGCGTCGTTGACGCCGTCGCCGACCATCGCGACCACCTTGCCGCCCTGCTGCAGTTCCTTGATCACGCGCGCCTTGTCGGAGGGCAGCACGTCGGCGATCACCCGGTCGATCTCGAGCGCGCGGCCGATCGCCGCGGCTGTGCGCGCGTTGTCGCCGGTCAGCATCACCACCTCGACCCCTTCGGCACGCAGCGAGCGCACCGCCTCGCGCGCCTCGGGCTTGATCGTGTCGGCGACGGCGATCACGGCGGCGAGCTCGCCGTCGCAGGCGAGCAGCATCGCCGTCTTGCCGTCCGCCTGGAACCGTTCCATGTCCGGCCCGACCGAGGTGACGTCGATGCCGGCCGCCTCCATCAGCCGCCGGTTGCCGAACAGCACCTTGCGCCCCTCGACTTGCCCGCGCACGCCATGCCCCGGTACCGCCTCGAAGCCCTGCACCGCGCACGGCGCGATGCCGGTCTCCTTGGCGCCGCGCAGGATGGCCTCGGCCAGCGGATGCTCCGATCCGGCCTCCAGGCTGGCGGCCAGGCGCAGCGCCTGGTCGTGGTCGCAGTGCCCACCGGGCTTCAGATCGGTCAGGGCCGGCTCGCCGCGCGTCAGCGTCCCGGTCTTGTCGAACACGACGGTGGTGAGCCGCTCGGCCTTCTCGAGGATCTCGCCGCCGCGGATCAGGATGCCGGCCTGCGCGCCGCGGCCCACGCCGACCATCAGCGCCGCCGGCGTGGCGATGCCGAGCGCACAGGGGCAGGCAATGATCAGCACGGCGATGAACGCGAGCAGCCCCTGCGGGAAGTTCCCCGCCAGCCACCAGCCGGCGAAGGCGATGACGGCGGTGCCGACCACGGCCGGCACGAAGTAGCGTGTCACCTCGTCGGCGATGCGCTGGATCGGCGCGCTGCTGGCCTGCGCGTCCTCGACCATCTTGACGATCTGCGCCAGCGCCGTCTCGGCCCCGATGCGCGTGGCGCGGAAGCGGAAGCTGCCGGTGCGGTTCAGCGTGCCGCCGATCACCGCCGCACCGGCCTGTTTCTCGACCGGCATCGACTCGCCGGTAAGCATCGACTCGTCGACTGAGGACGAGCCTTCGAGCACCACGCCGTCGGTCGCGATGCGCTCGCCTGGGCGCACGACCAGCGTCTCGCCGACCATCACCTGCTCGGCCGCGATCTCGACCTCGGCGCCGTCGCGCAGCACATGAGCGGTGGCGGGCTTCAGGTCGAGCAGCTTGCGCACCGCGGCGGAGGAGTGCTTCTTGATGATCTCCTCCATGTACTTGCCGAGCAGCACGAAGGCGATGATCACTGCCGAGACCTCGAAATAGACGTCACGCTCCTCGACCTTGACCGGCAGCACCTGCGGAAAGAACAGCACCGCGACGCTGTAGAAGTAGGCCACCGAGGTGCCCAGCGCGATCAGCAGGTCCATGTTGATGGAGCGGTTGCGCAGCGCATTGAAGGCGCCGACGTAGAAGCTCCAACCACCGATGAACTGCACCGGCGTGACGAGCAGGAACAGCCACACGCCCCAGGTGAACCAGGGCAGCGCGGGGATCGGTACCCAGGTCAGCAGCGTTGCGCCGGTGGCCAGCGCGATGAAGGCGCCGGCGCGCATGATCGCCAGCGCCAGCACGCCGGTCAGCGCGATGGTCACGCGCGTGCGCATCGACTTCAGCTCGGCCTCGGGCGACTCGAAGGTGCGTTGGCAGCCGGCGCTGCAGAAGTAGTAGCTGCGCCCGGCACGGTCGGTGCGCAGCGCCGTCGCCTTGTCGACCACCATGCCGCACACCGGGTCCTTTGCCTGGCCCGACTCGGCGCGCCGCAGAACGCTCTGCAGCGGCCGGCCCGCCGCGTGCATCTCCGCACCGTGAGGAGGTGCGGGGGTGGCAGGCGTCGCATCCGAGCTGCTCTCGGTCACGCCGGCGTAGCGCGCCGGGTCGCGCTGGAACTCGCTCAGGCAGTGCCCCGAGCAGAACAGGTAGGTTCGCCCCGCATGCTCGGCATGGCCTGCTGCGCGGGCGGGATCCACGGTCATGCCGCAGACCGGGTCGACCGACGCGGCGGCCGACGCCGTGGGTTCGTCGTGAAGCGCTGCGTGGGTCATGTCCTACTCCTGTTCAATGAAGTGGAAGGGGTGTGCTGCGGGCGTCATGGCGTGCGGCGCGCGGCGCCCTCCCATGCCGCCGCGCCGGCCGCGAGAGCCGTCAACCCGCCCGCGATGAGGAATGGCAGCGGCGGCGCCAGCGCGAACAGGCTGCCCGTGGCTGCGGCGCCGACCGCCTGCCCGAGGTTGGCCGCCGCAGCCTGCCGCCCCATCGCCCAGCCCTGCCGCGTGCCGGCTGCGCTCGAGATGCGCACGGCCAGCGAGGGGATCAGTACGCCGATGCCGGCTGCTGCCAGCACGAAGGCCGCGGCGGTCACGACACCCCCGTTAGAGCCGGCCAGCAGGCTGAGGCCTGCCGAGAGCACGAGGAGCGCGGAGACGACAAGCCGCGGCTCGCCCAACCTGCGCTCCAGGCGTGGCAGGGCCCAGAACTGCACGGCGATCATCACACCGCTGCACAGTGCGAAGTACAACGACACCGGCCACGCGCCCGCGGCCGGCGCCCTGCGCGCAGATAGGGTGGCGCCGACCTCCGCCACCGTTATCGCCAGCACGACGACGGCCGTCAGCAGCAGCGAGTGTGCGATGCGCCGCTCGTCGCCGGGCGTTGCACTGCCCGAGCCGGTCTGCACGGCCTGGTTGACCGGCAGCGTCAGCACGCCTGCGGCCGCCCCCAAGCCCACCACGGCGACGACATGCAGCGCCAGCTCGCTGAATGCACCATTGGCACCCACGGCGCGTATCGGCGCGGCCAGCCCGTCGCCAAGTGCCGGCCCGAGCAGGAAGCCCAAGGCAGTGGCCGATGCGATCCAGGCGAAGCGGCGCTGAAGGCGGGACGGCGCCGACGCGGTGACGACGTATGCAAACACCGCCGGGAGCACCGCCGCCGCGGTCAGGCCGGCAATTGCACGCGCCGCGTACAGAGCGCGAAGTTCGAGCGATCCGGTCAGGGCCCACAGCGCCGCGCTCGATCCGGCCAGCCCGGCGACCAGCACCCAGCGGCGATCGATCCGATCGGCCAGCGCGCCCCAGGCGGGCGCAAACAGGAACAGGGCGAGCGTGTACGTGCCGGTGAGCCAGCCCGTGTGCCCTTCCACGTCGGCTGCCGAACCGACCCCCGCGCGCTCCACCAACCCGGGCAGCACAGGCAATGTCACGCCATACGCCATCGACACCGCCATTGCGGCCGCGAGCAGCGCCGCGAAGGCGCCGGCCGAGAGATCCGAACGCATCTCGCCCGCCGGCCGCGGAGACGGCACCGTCCATGACCCATCACTCACGGTAGAGATCGCGGCGGGTCAACGGGACCGGCCACGTGCCGCGATCGCGCTTCGAGGCGACGATCTGGTAAATGCCCGTGCCGCCCGCCTCGAACTCGAGCGCACACGCCGCCATGTAGAGCCGCCAGATGCGGTAAGTGACCTCGCCGACCTCCTGCAGCGCCTCCTCGCGACGCGCCTCCAGCCGCTCAACCCAGTGCCGCAGCGTCAGCGCGTAGTGCGGACGCAGCCCCTCGACATCATGGATCTCGAAGCCGGCCCGCTCCATCCCGAGCTGGATGTTGCTAACGCAATCGAGCTCGCCGTCCGGGAAGACGTAGCGATTGATGAATTCCGTCGCGACCGTCCGGTTCCAGCCCTCCTCGTCGTGGGTGATCCCATGGTTGAGGAACAGCCCGCCCGGTCGCAGCACCCTCTGCACGGCGGCGTAGTAGGCCGGCAGGTTCGCCAGGCCGACATGCTCGAACATGCCGACGCTGGACACCTTGTCGTAGACCGCCACGCCGTCGAGGTCGCGGTAGTCGCGCAGCTCGACCGTGACGAGACCCTGCAGGCCTTCGACCCGGATGCGCTCGCGTGCGTACTCGAACTGCCGTTCGCTGAGCGTGATGCCATGCGCCCGGACGCGGTGGCGGCGCGCCGCCCAGCACACGAGCGCGCCCCAGCCGCAGCCGATGTCGAGCAGGCGGTCCCCGGGCTGCAGGCGCAGCTTGCGGCAGATGTGCTCCAGCTTGTTGTGCTGGGCCTGCTCGAGCGAGTCGTCGGCGGTCTCGAAGTAGGCGCAGGAATAGACGCGCTCGACGTCCAGCCACAGACCGTAGAACGCGTTGGACACGTCGTAGTGGAACGAGATCGCCGCCCGGTCGGTCCGGCGGGAATGGCGGTGCGCAAATCGCCGCGCCATGCGCGAGGCCAATCCGCCGGACGGCTTCAGGCCCTCCTGCTCGGACACCCGCAGCATCAACGCATCGCGCCACAGCGCCAGCTTGTCGCGCCAGGTCAGCGAGACCGCCTCGAAGTGGTCCTTCAATGCCAGTGCGCTGTACAGATCGCCTTCGACATCGATCACACCGCGGAAGTAGGCGTCGGCCAGCAACAGCGGATCGGGCCGCAGCACGAGGCGACGCAGCAGCCCGGGGTCGCGGATCACGAGCGTGTACTCGGGGTGGGTCTCGAGCTCGTGCAAGATTGCATCGCCCAGCTTCAGCGCCGGTGGCCGTTCGATGCCCGCCAGCAAGCGGCGCAGGATGCGCAGCGCCGGAGCATGCAGGTCCGGCGGCAAGGGCCGGGTGAGCGCGGTCGAGTGGTCCATCGGTTGGTCCCTTCAGTGCATGTCTTGTGATTCGGCTAGGGTCGCGGTAGACACGTCGTCGACGGAAATCAGCGGTGCGCGCCGCAGATCGTCCGTCACGGCCGTGAGGCACTGCCGGCTCGCTGCGTGAACGGTGAACAGCGGCTGGCCCCGGTGCACCCGCTCGCCGATCCGGGCATGCAGCACGACGCCGGCGCCGGCTCCTTGCGCTGCGCCAGCCAGCACCGCGACGCGCTGCACATGCGCGCCGTCCAGCGACCTCACGTGGCCAGCGTGTTCGGCCGTGATGGTTTCGGCGATCGGCGCCAGCGTCGGCTCACGCAGCCCACCCTGGGCCTCGCACAGGGCCTGGAAGCGCCCCCATGCGGCGCCGCTGTCGAGCAGTCGCCAGGCGTCGAGCTCGCCATGTCCGGGTCGGCTCGCGCCGCACATCTCGAGCAGCAGGCCGGCTTCGGCCAGCGCGTGCATGCGCAGGTCGACCGGCGCCGCCGCGGCGCCGCGCAGCACGGCCAACACGTCCACCGCCTCGGGTGCCGGACCGATGCCCAGACCCACCGGCTGAGTACCGGCCGAACGAGCGACGCGAACCTGCACGCCGACCGCTGCGCCCACGGCCCTTAGCAGCGCTTGCAGGCGATGGAAGCGTTCGTCGTCGGGCACGCCGGTACCCCGTCCGACCGTCACGTTGACGAGCAGGCTCCCCACGCCGGCAGCCACCCGGCGCGACAGTGCCGACGCCACGAGGCTCGCGTCATCCGCCGTGGGACTCCACGGCACGTTCGTTGCCACGCCCGCGGCGTCCGCGCGGGCGACGCACATGCCCTCGCGCGAGGTGATGATGGCTGCAGTCGCACGATCGAGTTCCACCCCGGTCAGCGTCGCCATCGAGTCGGCGCTGCTCCAAGTCCCCGCGCCGGACCGCAGCGAAAAGTGCGGCATCGTCGCGCCCGCGGCAGCCACGATCGCCGCAACGATCGGCGTCGTCCGGTGCCCGGGGATCCGGTCCAGGCCGTGCCGATCAACGACGCGGTTCGTCTCCCAGGCAAGTGCCCGACTCGCCTCGGCCGTCCAGGCGCGCGCGAGGGCGATGGCCCGCCGGACAGCCGGGTCACTGGACGGCTCCGAATCCCAGAGCTCGTGGGTCGGGCCGGCGGCGTGATTCATCCCTCGCTCCTTCGCCGAGCGGAGGCTCGGCGGTCGCGCCGCGCGGCCGAAGCCGGCTCCTGCGCGAACCCCTCGATGAGGCCACACACGGAGTGGCCGTCGGGCACGCCATCGGGACGCCGCTTCCAGTCGGCCACCGCCCGCTGCATGCGCCGATGCAGCCGCATGGCGGCGTCCAATTGACGACCCTGCTCCGCGAGTCGCTGGTCGAGCAAGGTGCGCGCACGCGGACACGGCAGTTCGCCACGCTGCCCCATCTCGACGAGTTCGCCAGCGTCCCTGAGCGTAAAACCCAGCGCCAGCGCGCCGCGGATGAAGCGCACGCGCGCGACACTGCGCTCCGAGAACGTGCGGTAGCCGTTCTCGGTCCGGCCATCCGCCACCACCAGGCCGACCCGCAGATAGTGGCGCAGCGTGTCGGCGGACACGCCGGCCTGCCGCGCGCACTCGATCAATCGCATCGAATTTCTCCGTCGCCGCAGGGCCGCGTCGACTCCCGGGCAGCGAGTCTCGACCTGGGTGCTGCACATGGGTCAAGTCCCTGCGTGACCGGGCCGGCTTGCATTGCTCAGATCCGCTCGAGCGCCAGCGCAACGGCCTGGCCGCCGCCAATACACAGCGTCACGATGCCGCGGCGCAGGCCGTCGCGCTTCATCGCGTGCAGCAGCCGGGTGGTGAGGATCGCTCCGGTCGCTCCGATCGGGTGCCCGTGCGCGATGGCGCCGCCCTCGACGTTGACCACGTCCTCGGCGAAACCGAGTTCGCGCTGGCAGGCCAGCGCGACGGCCGCGAAAGCCTCGTTGATCTCGACCCGGTCGACGTCCCCGATCGTCCAGCCGGCACGCTCGAGCGCCTGGCGCACGGCCGGCAGCGGCCCGAGCCCGAAGAAGTTCGGGTCCACGGCGCCGATGCCGAAAGCCGCCAGGCGCGCCTGCGGCTGCAGCCCCTGGCGCTCGGCCCAGTCGCGCTCGGCCACCACCATCGCGGCCGCGCCGCTGTTGAGGCCTGGCGCATTGCCCGCGGTGATGGTGCCCTCCTTGCGGAAGGCGGGCTTGAGCCGCGCCAGCGACTCCATTGTCGTCTCGGGCCGGTTGTGCTCGTCGCGCGCGAACGGCACCGGCCCCTTCCGACCAGGCACCTGCAGGGTGACGATCTCGCCGTCGAACCGGCCCGCCGCCTGCGCGGCCGAGAACGCCCGCTGCGAGCGCAGCGCCCAGCGGTCCTGGTCTTCCCGCGAAATGCCGCAACGGATCACCAGGTCCTCGGTGTGCCAGCCGGCATGCTGCCCGCTGACGGCGTCGTGCAGGCCGTCCAGCAGCATGCTGTCGAACAGCGTCACGTCGCCCATGCGCGCACCCCAGCGTCCCTGCGGCAACAGGTAGGGCGCGCGGTCCATGTTCTCCATGCCGCCGGCCACCGCGCAGTCGACCATGCCGGCGGCCACCTCGAGCGCTGCGCTGACGACGGCTTGTGCCCCGGATCCGCAGACACGGTTGACCGTCAGCGCGGGCACTTCGACGGGAAGCCCCGCCGCGAGCCCTGCCTGGCGAGCCGGGTTCATCCGGTTGCCGGCCTGAATGACGTTGCCCATCACGAGCGACTGCACCTGCGCCCCGGCAAGGCCGTTGCGCAGCAACGTCTCGCGGATCACCGCGGCGCCGAGTTCGGCGGCCGGCAGGTCCTTGAGCGCACCGCCGTAGGTGCCGATGGGAGTGCGAACCGCACCGCAAAGGACGACTTCGTTGCTTGCCATGACGTTTCTCCTGTCGATCAATGCGTCTAGCAGGACGCGTGGTTCTCGTGGTCGCGCTGGCCGCAGACGCGGGCCGTGCAGGCGGCGCTCTGCAGCACGCCCTCGCCGGCACCGCGCAATCCAGCGGCGTTGGCCTCGTCGGTGTCCAGATGCAGTTCGAGCACCGCGCCGTCGTCGACACGCAGGGCGACATGGCGCAACACCGTGCCGCGCGGCGTGTCGAGCGCGACCTCGATCTCCCCTCGATCCTGGACACCGAGCCGCCGCGCATCGGCGCTCGTCAGGTGCAGGTGGCGGCGCGCAACGATCAAACCCGGGGTGCGCAAGGCCCCTGCCGGGCCCGCCAGCGTGACCTCGGCGCTGCCCGCGAGATCGCCGGACAGGCGCAGCGGCGCCTCGATGCCGAGCCGGATGGCCTCGGTGCGGCTGACCTCGATCTGGTTGGCCGCGCGGCAGGGCCCGACGACGCGCACGCGTTCGAGCCGGTCGCGCTCGCCGATCACGACAACGGTTTCCTCGGCGGCGAAGAAGCCCGGCTGGCTGAGCGGCTGCAACACGCGCAGCGCGTGGCCGGCGCCGAACAAGGTCTCGACGGCGGCCTGCGTGAGGTGCGCGTGGTGGGCCGAGATCGCCACCGGCATCGAGAAGTGCTGCGGCGGCGCGGCGCGCTCGGCGTGGCGCAGCACCGCCGCGGCCTCGCGGGCGATGACCCACTGCTCGCGCGAGCGCACCGCCAGCACCGCCAACTGCGAGCGCGGTGCCTGCAGTTCGGCGACCGCGGCACCGGACGCGCCGAAGGACTCGTTGCGGTCTTCGTCGAGACGCACGCCGAGGAACTGCAGGCCCTCCAGGATGCGCCGGCGCAGCGCGGCAGAGTTCTCCCCTGCTCCACCGGTGAAAGCGACGGCGTCGCAGCCGCCCATCGCCGCGGCATAGGCACCGATGTACTTGCGAACCCGGTAGGCGTGAACCTGCAGCGCCGTGCGGGCGCCGGCATGCCCCTGGCGCGCCCGGGCCTCGATCTCGCGCAGGTCCGAGCCGATGCCCGACAGCGCCTTCAATCCACTGTCGTGGTACAGCGCCGCTTCGATCTGTGCCGCGTCGTGTCCGAGCGTCCGCGCGACGAACGCCGGCACGCCGGGGTCCAGATCGCCGCTGCGCGTGCCCATCACGAGCCCCTCCAGCGCCGTCATCCCCATCGAGGTATCGATGGACCGGCCGCGGTCGATCGCGCAGACGCTGGCACCGTTGCCGAGGTGGCAGCTGACGATGCGCAGATCCTCAGGAGCCCGTTCCAGCGCACCGCTCACCGCTTCGAGCACGTGCCGATGCGACAGGCCATGAAAGCCGTATCGGCGCACCCCGGCGTCGCGCCAGGCCTGCGGCACCGCATAGAGCGACGCCTCTTCGGGCATGCCGGCATGGAACGCGGTGTCGAACACGGCCACCTGCGGGAGGCCCGGCCAGCGCTCGCGCGCCAGGCGGATGCCGGCCAGCGCGACCGGGTTGTGCTGGGGCGCCAGCGGGGCGGCCTGGTCGATCTCGCGCTCGGTGTCCGCGTCGACAAGCGCGGCCTCACTCAGGCGGGGTCCGCCGTGCGCGACACGATGGCCGACGGCGTCGATCGCCGGCATGCCGGCATGGCGCAGCCGGCGCTCGATCTCGTCGAACGCCGCGGCATCGACCGCGGGATGCTCGATCGTCGCCTCCATCAGCGGCGTGGCCGAGGCCGGATCGAACACGCCGAACTTGAGCGTCGCGCTGCCGGCGTTGAGCGAGAGGATGTGCATGGCCCGGTCCGCCGCCCTCAATGGAACACCATGCCTTCGACATGGAATCCGGCGTCGACGTGCACCACTTCGCCGGTGATCGCCGACGCGTAGGGACTGGCCAGAAGCAGCGCCACACGGCCGACCTCGCAGCCGTCCACGGTACGCCGCTGCGGCGACCGGCGCGCGGCCTCGTCAAGCAGCTCGTCGAAGTGGGTAATGCCGGAGGCCGCGCGCGTTCGCACCGGGCCCGCGGAGATTGCGTTGACGCGGATGCGGGCGGGCCCGAGTTCGTGCGCGAGATAGCGCACCGAGGCCTCGAGCGCCGCCTTCACCGGCCCCATCACGTTGTAGTGCTCGACGACCTTCTCGGCGCCGTAGTAGCTGACCGTCGTCAGGCTGCCGCCCTCCCGCATCAGCGGCTCTGCGAGCTTGGCCATGCGGATAAAGGAGTGGCAGGACACCAGCATCGCCTCGGCGAACCCGACGCCCGAGCAGTCGGCCAGGCGGCCCTGCAGGTCTTCCTTGCGCGCCGACGCGATCGAGTGGAAGACGAAGTCGAGCTTGCCCCAGCGGTCGCGTAGGGCGTCGAAGACCGCCTCCAATTGCCCCTCCTCCAGCACGTTGCACGGCAGCAGCTGCGCCTGCACCTCCTCCGCGAGCGGCGCGACGAAGGACCGAGCCTTCTCGTTGTAGTAGGTCATGGCCAGCTCCGCACCGGCATTGCGGAAGTGCCGCGTGGCAGACCAGGCCAGGCTGTCGGCATTCGCGACGCCGACCACGAGTCCCCGGCGGCCGGAGAGATCGATGGTTTCCATTGAATCGCCTTGCTGTGTTGCTTCGAGGGTCGACCGGCGTTCAGCGTGGACCGCTCTTTCGTGCGCCGTCACCCTGGAATCGCACGAGGAGGTACAGCAGCACGATGCACAGTCCGAGCAGCGCGTGCAGCCACCAGCCGAGCACATGCGCCCGGTGTTCCAGTACCAGCAGCAGCAGCGCCACCGCCGCGAACGCCCAGAAGATCCACCGGGCCCGGGCCCGACCCGGGTCGGTATCGGAAGGCTTCGTCGGTGTGGTCATTGCCTTCTCCTTCAGCGCTCGGCTCGGTGCGGCGACCAGGCGTCGAACCTGAACTCGATCTCGTCGGTCCGCGACGGCAGCCGCACCCAGAGCCGGAACCGGTACGGCCCGTCCTTGGCAACGCCGAAGACCTGCCCGTAGCTGGCCTGCTCGTTCACCTTCATGGGCGGGAGGTACTTCGCCGGCTCGTCGACGATGCCGGTTTCGCTGAGTTGCGCGCGCACCACCGCGTCCTCGATGCGACGGCCACTCGCGCTGTCGTAGAGCGCCACGACGAGGTGGTGCACCTGGCCGCCGCCCTTGGGCGGACCGCCGTGCAGTTCGGCCAGCGCGTGCTTGTCGGCCACGACCGCGGCCGGCACCAGCCCCCAGTAGAGGGTGACGCCGGACCGCTCCATCCGGCTCTGGGCCAGCGCCGGGCTCAGCATCGCGACCAACAGCAGCAACAGCCACATGGTGGCCACAAAACGCCAGCCGTGCGCCGGAAGCGGGATGGTTCTCATGGCAGGACTCCTTTCGGCGATCGGTCGGCTGGTCATCGGGCATAGATCTGCTGGAACACCAACTCGGCCCAGACGTCGCGGCTCGTGCGCCACGACTCCCAGGCCTGCGCGTAGGCGTCCGCGCCGACGCGCTCCAGCTGGTACCAGGGGTTGGCCTTGCGGTCCGGGTCGTGCGCACCCCACTGGTCGAGCCACTGCTGCATCCACGGCAACCAGGCCAGCGCCGGCGTCGCCCTTTCGGACCAGACCTGCCGGCTGACGCGCATCGGATGCAGTTCGCGCAGCAGGCGTGCGGATTCGGGCGTGACCGCCATGCGCACCCACGGCGAGACCCATTGCGCATAGGCACGCTCGGCGGCCTCGGACAGCGCCTGCACCTTGTCGAATCCAGCCGGGTTGGCGTCGAACGGCAGATCCTCCAGTCGGCGTGGTTCGAAGCGGGCCGCGGTGGCGGCGTCGCCCGGGGCGGCATCGTCGAGAACCATCTCGTAGAGGCCGGGCGCAAGGTCCTGGATCGTTCCGGCGTGGTGGAGGATGGCGCGGTGCTCGCGCCGCGCCACGCCCGCCGACACGAAGATGCCGAGGTGGCCCACCTGCTTGTGCAGCAGGTAGACGACACGCTGGCCGGCAGCCACCAGGTCCTCGGTCGTGGCAAACACCTCCTTGAGCCAGCCCAGCGCCTGGTGCGGCGGCGTGATGTTGTCGCCGTAGGAGCTGAAGATCACCAGCGGCGCCCCGATGCGCTTGAGGTCGGCGCGGCAGTGGCCGTCGACCACGACCTCCCCGTTCTCGAGGCGGTTGCCGACGAACAGCTCCCCGGCGATGGCCAGCATCTCCTCTCGTGCGAGTTGGTAGAAGCCATTCCACCAGCGCTCGAACTCCAGGAAGCGATCGCGCTCGGCCTCCGGCTGCGCAAAGAGCGTGTCGTACTTCCTGAACACGCCCTCGGGCCGCAACGCCTCGAAGTTCTGCACCAGCCACGCGCCATCGAAGCGGCCGTTGCCCAGGTCCGACATCCAGTGCGCCGGCCAGACGCCACCGGTGAAGCCGCCCAGCAGCCGCATCGGGTTGACGCCGCGCTCACCGGCCCAGTACGACAGCGGCGAGCCGTTCAGCACCGCCAGCGCCGCGCGCTGCTCGCAGTGCGACAGCGCCAGCGTGATCGCCCAGCCGCCTTGGCAGTTGCCGTAGACGATCGGCGCCTTGCCGCGATGGCGCCCGGCAACGATGTCGATGAAGGCCGCCAGCGTCTGCACGACGGCCCCCATCGTCTGTCCCTCGACCGGCTCCGGGTCGAAGACGACGAAGTAGACCGGATGGCCTTCTAGCAGCGCCATGCCGACTTCCGAATCGCGCTTGAAGCCGCCGATGCCGGGACCATGCCCGGCGCGCGGGTCGACCACGATCACCGGTGCGGCACCCTTGCGCACGTGCTTCTCGAGCGCGTCGGTGCCGCAGCGCGTGACGCGCAGCAGCCGGTAGTTCGACGGCGGATCGAGGTCCAGCCCGTCCGCCACCGGCTCGGACTCGAAGTGCAGCAGCGGCGGCATACCCGCGGCCTCGTGCGCGCTCATGTTGGCCGCACGCTCGCGCAGCGTGTCGGCCGCCGCTGTGGCGCGCCGCAGCGCGTCCAGCCAATAGCGGACGACCAGGCGACCAGGCGTGAGGCCTGCGGAATCGGTCGCAACGGTGGTGTTCGGTGTCGGCATGACGTCTCAACCGCAGCAGCAACCGCCGCGACCCTTTGTGGCCGAACCGGCACCACCGCCACAGCCGCCGGTCGGATGCTGATGCGAGGTTTGGGCGCCAGCCGCAGCGTCCGCTTGATAGCCGGCCTCGCCCAGCGCAGCGACGAGTTCCGGCACCTGGTGCGCGGCGTGCTCGCCGCGGACACGCGCGATGCCGCTGCCGAGATCGACCTCGACGTCCTGCACGCCGGGGACGCGCTTGAGCGCCTTGGTGACCGACGCGACGCAGGACCCGCAGGTCATGCCGTCGACTTTGAGTTCAGTGGTTTGCATATTGGGACTCCTTGGGTTTCAGTGCTGGTGGCCGCCCTGGCCACCGGGGGGAAGCTGGCGCGCGTCGTCCTTGGGCTTCGTGTCCGACCCGCCGGCATGCCCACCGTGGCCACCATGCCCGCCGTGCCCGAACAGGTGCATCAGCGGGCAGGCCAGCAGGATCAGGAATGGCAGCAGTTGCCCGAGGTGCGCGTTGTGGCGGAAGAACATCCAGGCCACTGCGGCAGCCAGACCGATCCACAGCACCCATTGGTTGATGCGGGACCAGTTCGGGCCGGACGGGCGACCGTTGCCGTGTTCATGGGAGTGGTTCATGGAGGATCTCCTGGCTGCATTGAGGCGTCGGTCACTGGTTCTTGTGGAACTTCGCGTGGTCGTGCACGGGCTTGGTCCTGGCCTTGGCCTTGGCGCCGGATGCCGCTTCGGCTGGCGCACAGGGCATGGACCTGGCCGAAGGCGCATTGCGCTCGGCGCCGTGGTCATGGCGCTTCATCGCGCCGGCATTGCAGTCCATGGGCATCGGCATGGAAGCCGCGGCAGCGGCAGCCGGGGCGACCGCGGGACGTTCCTGTGCCACCGCGGCAGAAGCGCCGAACGCGAGGACGACAAGGGACGACAAAACGAAGGGGGTACGCATGACAAGACTCCTGCTGAGAGGACGGACACGGAACGCAAACAAGAACGGGGAATGCCGCTGCCTGACAGCGCCGCTGCGGGCGCGATGGCGAACGGAAGGCAGGACGCGGCGCGGATCAGATCCGCGCGGCGTCCGGGGGTGTCAGAGCGCGAGGCGCTGGAAAGCGATGCGCGGCGGGGGTCCGCCGGGCAGGGTCGGCGAGTCGACCATCAGCCGACCCACCGCGGGCTCGGCCTGGCCGGCCACCGAAAACGTGCGTGAGACCGGTAGCGCGAAACCCAGCGCAGCCAAGCCATCACCGACCACCTTCAACTGCGGAGCACCGAGAGAGGACTTCTCGCAGAAGTCCAGGCAGTTGACCTTGGCGTGGTCACCTTGCTCGCTGCCGTGTTGATGATTCTGCGGAGACTCGGGAGCGGCCGTCGTCACCACTTCGGAGCGGTGATGCGCCTGCTCGCCCAGAGCGCAGGCATTGGCCACACCCATCGCGAGGCCGAACAGCCATACGAGCAGCACCTGGGCTGCCCATCGGCGGAGACGTCGGCGATCGCTGAACATGATGACGGGCGGGCGAAAAGAGGCAACTTCGTTGAATTAAGAATAGGCGCGAACTCGCCAATGCCGTTTGATCGGCATCAACAATGCCTCCGTAGTCGACTACGGACTCCGGTCCTGCCCGATGACTCCAAGCGTGAGGCACAGAGGTGGTCGTTTCAGCGCGTCGCACACTTCGGCGCGCACGCACCGACGAAAGCTTGCCGTCTCGTAATGCTGCTGACGGCCTCGTGTAATCCGCGGATGAGCTAAACTCGATTTCGATGCGCGGAAAGCACTTCGCGCTTCACTCTGCAAAACCACTCAACCCGGAGAAATCAATGCTCAAGAAGCTCGCAATCATGGCCTCGATGCTCGCAGTCGCAGGCGCCGCCTTCGCAGTCGACATGGGCAATGTCGCCCAGAAGTTCGACCTCAAAGATGGCTCGACCGTGTACGTGTTCAAGGACGGCAAGATGGCCATGGAGGATCGGCTCGGCCGGACCGTGGGCATGAAGGCCGGACACGTCATGGAAACCAAGGACGGCCAGAAGATCATCATGGTCGGCAACGAACTCGCCCGCCTCGAGATGATCAAGGCGGAAAAGCGCGGCAACTGACATCAGCAACCTCGCTGGAGGGCAATTGCCCTCCCCGCCGAGCCATCGCGCGAACATCGCCGCAGCTCAGCCCAGTGCCAGCGCCGCTCCGACACCGACGAGCGCCATCAGCGCATAAGCCGGCAGCACCTTCAACGCCAGTGATCGTCCGTCGAGCACCCACAACAGCCCGAGCTTGGTGACTTGGTTGACGGCAGCCGCGAGAAAAACCGCGAGGCCCGCGACCGACGCGCCGACGACCCCATCGCCGACCATGCGGCCCACCGACAGTGTGATGGCATCGACGTCGACCAGACCCGAAATCGCCGCCGTGGCCAGTAACCCGGCGTCGCCGAACCGGTCCGCGAGAAATCGTCCGGTGAGCAGGACCACGCCAAGGAACAGGGCAAACTGAACTGCCGCGGTCAGCTTCAGCGGATTTTGGGGCGACAGATCGGGCAGATCCTGCGTATGTTCGCGCGTGCTCAGGTACGCACCGAACGCGGCTCCTGCGACGGCCATGGCGCCCAAGGTCCCGACGGTCACTGTGCCGAGCGCCGGCGCGGCGACGGCGACAAGCACCGCCATGCGGCCGAACATGGCCGCGCAAGCGAGCGTGACTCCTCCGGCAGCCAGAGGCCGCCATTGCGGGGCTTCCTTGGCCCAGCGCGCCAACGTCGCGGTGGTCGCCGTGCTGGACACCAGTCCGCCGAGCAGTGCCGTGAGGGTCAGCCCGCGCCGGGCCCCGAACCAGCGCATCAGGACGAATCCGAGGAACGAGAGCAACGCAAGCAGCACGACCGCCCACCAGAGCTTGTAGGGATTCAATGCCTCGAACGGACCGAACCCGCGATCGGGGAGCACCGGAAGGATGACGACGCTGATCAGCAGCAGTTGGATGCCGCTGGTCAACTCGCCCTCGCTGAGCTTGCCGATGCCGCTGTGCATCGGCCGCTTGAGTTGCAGCAGCGCGACCGTCACCACCGCGACGGCCGCGGCGAGCAGTGTGCTGCCACCCGCCGCCAAAACGCCGACGAGGAACGTGGTGATGGCCGCCATCGCCGTGGTCAAGCCCATGACGCTGTGCATGCGGGCCGTCACGATGTAGCCGGCCAGGATCAGCAGCGCCACCACGGCCAGCACGACGCCCAGAACGATCGCTCCCCATCGTTGCGCGAGCAAACCGCTCAGGCCGCCGAGCAAGCCGATCAGCGCAAACGTGCGCAGGCCAGCCACGCGGTGTCCGTCGGGAAGATCGCGCTGATGCCAGCCGCGTTCCAAGCCGATGAGCAGGCCTGCCGCCAGCGCGATCCCGACGCCCATCAGTTCCGACAGGGACACGCCGCTCATGGGTTCACCTTCACGCCGGGTCCGGCGGCGCAAGAACATGGCTCTGCAGAGCTCGGCGGCGGCTGCTCCCTGACTTGCGACAACCACTGCTCGATGTGTTGCAGGCATTCCTGCGGCGCCCGCAACCAGGGGTGGTGGTCCACGCCGTCGAGGACACGCATCTCCCACGTCGAACGCGCCACCGCGAGTTCCTGTGCGCCGGCCAAAGGCGCAGTCAGATCCGCACTGCCGTGCAACATCAGCACCGGCAGGATCTGCGCCGTCGCCTCCGCCTCGGCGCGCAGGTCATGTCGGTACAGCGCTTCCCACAACGACGAAGTCGACGACACCATGGTGTGCGCCACGAGGTCCTCGGCGACTTCGCGCGGGATGTCGCGAAGAAGACGCGGCAACAGGCGTCCGACGACGCGCCGCGTCAGGATGCACGCGATTGCGGTCGCCCACATGTTCGTGTAGATCCAGCCGCCGCGTTGACGGGCGAACCAGGCGGTGGCCCCTTCGGCGCCGCCGAAGTTGGGAAGGCTGATCAGCACGAGTCGCCTGACGACCGACGGATAGCGCGCCGCATAGGCGAGCGCCAGCGCTGCCCCGAGCGAGTGCCCGACCAGCGTCACGGAGCGCTCCCCGGCCAGGCTCGCATGCAGCGCCGCCACGTGGCGCTCGACGCTGTAGCGGAACCAGGGCTTCGGCGACTCACCGAAGCCGAGCAGGTCGAGTAGAACAGTGCGGTGCCCCGACAGTGCGAACGAGACTGGCCCGCAGGTCCAGTAGCGATGGGTCCCGCCCAGTCCGTGCAGCAGGACTGCGCAATGCCGACCTTCCCCCGCATCGAAACGCTTCAGCGGAAGTGTCTCGGTCCCCATGCGCATCGCCCGCGACGGTGTCAGTTCTGGCGCTGCAGTCGAACGTCGATCCGCGCCCGGTTCGACGACTTGTTGCTCCACATCCAGCAGTAGTCCTCGCGCACCGCCACACGCAAGGTGTCCTGCCCGGAACTCACCTGCGCTTGTTTGGCCGGGAACTCGGCCTCCTTGCCGACGTGATAGTGAATGTTGAAGTCGACGGGCACGGACGCAGCGAACTCCCAGTGAATGGCGTCTCCCGGCGCAAGCTTGCCGCACAGCTCGACGAACTTCCTTGGTTCGACGCTCGCGCTGTGCGCAAACGCCCCGTCGCGACTCCAGGCAATCTCGACGATGTGGCTGGCCGCGAAGGCTTGCTGGGCCATCACCAGCGCCATGCCGGTCAGTGCAATCTGAGTTTTCCGCATGAATCGTGATCCTTCCTGGTTCAGTATGATCTTCGACGTTGCACGGCGCCGAGGCCTTGACGCGCAACATGTTTCGCAAGCGGCCTCATCGTCGCTTTCGGCGCTTCACCTTCCGAGGCTTCGGCCGCTGCGGCTGGTTTCCTTCGGCACTCCTGCGTCGGTTCTTCCAGGCAAGCACCAGAGCCAATCCAATGATGACCGCAGCGCTCGCCAAGCCACCGATCAGCATGAGCCCCAGTTCGGCGTGCGACAGACTCGAGAGGTTCCTGAACTCGTGCGGCATCGGCTCAGCGCTGCTGCGACGAACTGCGGTTCAATTCGTCATGCTTGACCCGGATGCTGGCGGGCCACTGCGACTTGATCCAGGAGAGCGCAGCCACGATTTCGGCATCGGTCAGGACACCCTCGTACGCAGGCATCGAAGACTCGTACGACGCCAGATTGGCCGCCTTGGCAACGCCGAACTTCGTGATGCGCACGAGCGTGTCGTCGGGATGGTGCCACGTGTGCCCGGACGCATCGTGCGGCGGTGCCGGCAGGCGGCCTTGCGCGTCTCTCTGGCGCCAATCGGGCTGGCCCTCGAGCTTCGCCCCGTGACAGGCGGCACAGTGCGTCGCGTAGACCTGTCGGCCCAGCGCCGTTACCTGCACATCGTCAGGTTTGAGCAGCCCGGCGCTCGCAGGCTTCGGCGCCAGGTTCGAGATGGCAACGACCAGGACCACCGCGCCGATCGCCGCGGCAGCCAGCAGCACCTGGCTTCGTTTCATGGGCTCTTCCTGACCTGAATCACATCCGCGCATCCGAACGCAAGAGATCGCCCGCCTGCGTTCGGACCATCCGCCAGCTTGCCAAGGCCAGCCACATCCCGATGCCTGCGGATGCCAGGCACGGGAGCCATTCGAGGTCGGGCCGCCATGCCTCGAACGTCAGTGCGAGGCCGCCGGCGACGAAGGCCCAGAAGCGCGTTTCGGCCCAACGGGCCTGCCAGTCCACCTGGACAAGAACCAGAAGGGCGGCAGCGGCGGCCACCAACGCGAGCGTGGCGCGCGCGTGGTGATGCTCCATTTGCCAGTAGCCCGCCACACCGGCCGCGATCACGGCGAGCAGCGCCACAGCAGCCAGCAGCCCGAGCAGACCTGCGACGAGACAGCGCACGCCGGCACACCATGCGTCCCATGGCGCGCCGTCGTCCATGCGCCACAGGAAGAGCCGATGCCCCACGGCCGCGGCGGCCGCGAGCAACACGCACTCATGCCAGGCCAGACCCGCGGCGCTCAGCGTGGCAACGACTCCGACGCTGAGCGCCCTGGCGGCCGAGGAGCGCATCGCACCGCCTCGCAGTCTCAGCGAACCACCTTGAGGTCCGTGACAGTGAACTTGCCCGCCTCGTTGACGGCCTTGAACTTCACCTTGTCGCCGGCCTTGACCTGGCCGAGCATGGCCTTGTCACGCACGTTGAACACCATGGTCATGGCCGGCATCTCGAGGCTCTTGATGTCGCCATGCTTCAAGGTGATCTTGGCCGCGTCGATATCGACCTTTCGGACTTCCGCATCGGTCATCTCGTCGGTCGCTGCCGCAGGGCTGCTCGCGGCATGGTGACCCGCGTGCTCGTCGGCCTTCTGCTGTGCCCAGACGGGTGTGCTCAGGGCGATGGAAGCCACCAGGGCGGGGAGTGCAAGCTTCATGACGATCCTTTCATGGGTCAACGATAGGAACTGAAGACGCGCGTGCTGCCGTCCTTGGCGACAAGCAGCACGTCGAAGGGATCCCGCTGGTCGCCGTAGTCCGGGCCGTCCATGCCGGGAGAACCGACGGGCATGCCTGGCACCGCCAAGCCCACGGCGTCGGGCGCCTCCTTGATCAGGCGCAGCACATCGGCCGCGGGCACATGACCTTCGACGGCGTAGCGGCCGACCACCGCGGTATGGCACGAGCCGAGTTTCATCGGCAGCTTCATGCGAGCGCGCGCCGCCGTGTTGCCGACGTCGTGCACCGTGACGCGGAATCCTCGCGATTCGACGTGCTTGATCCACTCCTTGCAGCAACCGCAGGACGGGCTCTTCCACACCTCCATGTGGAAGGTGTCCGTTTGTGCTCGCAGCACCGCGGGTCCCAGCAGTGCACCACTTGCAGCGGCCGCGAGCAGCACGCGCCGTGCGTTACGCGGCGGCCACACGTCAGTGCTTGTGCGCGCCATGCCCATCGCTCTTGCCTCCAGCCACAGCTGCGGTCGCAGCCGCGACCTTGATCTTGCCCACCATGCCGGCCTGGTAGTGACCGGCGATCAAGCACGCGAAGTCGAAGTCGCCGGGCCGGTTGAAGGTCCAGACGATCTCGCCTGTCTTGCCCGGCCCGACGTGGGCCATGTAGGGCTCGTCGTGTTCCATGTTCGGGAACTTCACCATCAGCTCGGCATGTTTGTCGTTCTCGGCCTTCGTGCCGATCACGAACTCGTGCATCACCTTGCCGGTGTTGCGCACGACGAACTTCACGGTTTCTCCCTGCCGGACCTGGATGCTGTCCGGAGTGAAACGCATGTTGTCGGCCATGCCGATTTCGATGATCCGCTTGGCAGACTTGGCGTCGCCGGCGATGCCCCAGTCTTTCTGTTCCTTCTTGACCGGACCGGCCTTCTTGGCATGGGCCTCGTCACCGTGCGCCATCGCGGAGGCGGAGATGGCCACGAGCGCAGCGGCGAGAAATTGCTTGAACTGCTTCATCAGGTTTCCTTCTTGTTGCGGAATGGACAGATTCAGAGCCGGCTGGCGCCGCTCAGTTGTGGCCTGCGTGCCCGCCACGGGGCTTGCGCACCTTGACTTCGACATCTCGGGCCGGTTTCGCGACCGGCGGCATCGAGCCGGTCCCTTCCGCCTTGAAGCGTGCCGGATCCGGCAGTTCGCCTGCGAACTCGTAGGCGACCGTGCCGGGCGGGTGTTTGTACCAACCCGGGTCGCTGTAGTCGCCGGGCTTCTGTCCCTTGCGGACCTTCACGACACTTAACATACCGCCCATGCCAAGGGAGCCGAAGGGCCCGGCGCCGGTCATCATGGCCGCGGTGTTGTCGGGCAGCGGCATCTCCATCTCGGTCATGTCCTTCATGCCGCGCTCGCCCATCACCATGTAGTCGGGGATCAGCTTCGTGATCTGCCGCGCCACGCCGGAGTGATCGACGCCGATCATGGTCGGCACGCCGTGACCCATGGCGTTCATCGTGTGGTGGCTCTTGTGGCAGTGGAAGGCCCAGTCGCCCTCCTCATCGGCGAGAAACTCCACCTGCCGCATCTGCCCGACCGCGATGTCTTCGGTCACTTCATACCGGCGAGTGCTCTTCGGCGTCGGTCCGCCATCCGTGCCCGTGACCAGGAACTCGTGGCCGTGCAGGTGGATCGGGTGGTTCGTCATCGTCAGGTTGCCCACGCGGATGCGCACCTTGTCCATGTGGCTCACCACGAGCGGGTCGATGCCCGGGAAGATGCGGCTGTTCCAGCTCCACAGGTTGAAGTCCAGCATCGTCATGATCTTGGGCGTGTAGCTGCCCGGATCGATGTCATAGGCGTTGAGCAGGAAGCAGAAGTCGCGGTCGACCTCGTCGATGAGCGGGTGCTTGCCCTTCGGATGCGTGATCCAGAAGCCCATCATCCCCATCGCCATCTGCACCATCTCGTCGGCGTGAGGGTGGTACATGAAGGTTCCGGGACGCCGTGCAACGAACTCGTACACGAAGGTCTTGCCGGGTGGAATGCCAGGCTGATTCAGGCCGGTAACGCCATCCATTCCATTGGGCAGCCGCTGGCCGTGCCAGTGGATGCTGTGCAACTCGCCGAGCTTGTTGGTGACGAAGATGCGAACGCGGTCGCCTTCGACGACCTCGATCGTCGGCCCCGGGCTCTGACCGTTGTAGCCCCACAGGTGCGCCTTGAAGCCGGGTGCCATCTCGCGCACCACGGGTTCGGCGACCAGGTGGAACTCCTTGACGCCGTTGTTCATGCGCCAGGGCAGCGTCCAGCCGTTGAGCGTGACCACGGGGTTGTAGGGCCGGCCCGTGTTGGGCACCAGCGGAGGCATCGTGTCGGGCTTGGATTGAGTGACAGGCTCGGGCAGCGCCGCCATGGCGACTTTGCTGACCGCTGCGGCACTCACCGCAGCGGTCACCGCGCCAGCGCCGCCGAGAAAATTGCGTCGGGAAACCATGTTCGAGTTCCTTGAATGAATATGTCAGTGGCCGGCGCCGCCGCCATCCGCCGCCGCGGCCGCGGGTCCGGCGGGCGCGGCCATCGCCGCCTTGCCGATGAGCGCCATGTCGAGATCGGACTGGGCCAGCCAGAAGTCCCGCAGGGACTCGATGTACGCATTGACGCTCGTGATCTGGGAGCGCGCGTCGGCGAGGAGCTCGAACACTCCGATGATCATGCCGTTGTAGCGCAGCCCCTGCTCGTCCGAGATCCGCTTCTTGAGCGGCACGATCTCGTCACGCTGATGGCGCGCGATGTCGTAAGCGGAGCGGTAGTTGCCGTAGGCTTCGCGCACTTCCGAGCGGGCGTTGATCGCCGTCTGCGCCGCGCGGTGCAGTGCCTGCATGTAGATCGCCTCGGCGCGAGCCACCCGCGCGCCGCCCCAGTCGAACAGGGGCAGCTCCAGGCCGATCTCCCAGCCCGTTTGCCGCGGAGCCTCGTTGGAGGTGTTGCGTACGAGTCCGAGTTCCAGCACGTTGATGAAGCGCGTCGTGCGGGTCAGCCCCAGGTTCTTCGCGGTCTGCTCCGCTCCGAGCTTGGCGGCTTGCACGTCCAATCGCTGAGCCATCGCAACGGCTTCGATGTCCGGCTGGTTGCGCGCCTCGGCCGGCAGGTCCGGCAGGCGCTCCGGCAACTGGAACTGGAGCTGGTCGCCCCAGACGCCCAGAAGACGCGCGAGCCGCTCGCGCGACGCACGCTGCGCCTGGTCGGCACGTGCGAGGCCCAGGGCAGCGTCCGCATAGAACGCCTGCTCGCGGGCGCGCGCCAGCTTGCTGAAGTTGCCCACCTGCTCCATGCGGCGAGCCAGTTCGGCGCTGGCTTCGGCCGTCTGCTTCACCTGCCGCATGTAGCGCACCGTCTCCTCTGCCGCGACCGCCTGGAAGTAGGCCTTGCGCGCGTCCGCGGCCAGCGACAGGACATCCATCGTGACCTCGCGCTTGACCTGCTCGAAGCGGCGCGCTTCCAGCTGCGAGACCATGGGCAGGGTCAGCAGCCGCGCAAGGTTGAGGTGCAGCCCGCGTTCCAGTTCGACCTCGTCGCCGCGCCGAAGGCGCCCGAACGTGAAGCCAGGGTTCGGCAGGCGCCCGGCCTGCACGACTTCGGCCTCGGTGATGCCGAGATCCTGGAATCGAGCCTGCAGGCCGCGGTTGTTGAGCAGGGCCACCTGAACGGCATCGTCGACGCTCAGCGGCTTCGCGAGCAGCTCGCGTACGCGGCGATCGATGGTGTCGACGTCGGCATCGCTGCGCGCCCAGCGCACGTCCTTGCCGAGCTTGTCCTTGGCCGCGGACTCGATCGACGAGAACCCGGCATCGGGGGAGAAGCCGGCGCATCCGGCCAGCACGGCAGAAACCAGGACAACGACGATCAGTCCCGAACGTCGCACGCTCGGGCGGTCGGGCGCGACGCGCCCGGGATTGGCAGGTGAATTCATCCGCTTGACCTCAGTTCATCTTGTGCCCGCCATGACCGGCGGGGGCGCTTGCCGGCGCCGGCGTTGCCGGCTTCGGGGGCGCGTTGTTCGTGGCGGGCGCATCGGGCTGGCGCGCCTCGCGCGCGTAGGCCCGCCAGCCGCCAACGCGGTTCACGGTCTCGTTGGCTTCGCGCCAGGAACCCACGGGCTGTTCAGCATGACGCTGGTAGCCCGCAAGCGTGGACTGGTACACCAGGGGCGCCACGGCGGCCGAAGGATCGAGTGGATCGGCTCTCTTGCCGGGCACGGCTTGAGCCAGGCTCGCCGAGCTGACCGCGATCAGGAATGCCGGCACAAGCCAGCGGAACACGACAATCTTCATGACATCCTCGCGTGAGTCGGACCGGCTCGACACGCCTGCTGCGCAGGGTGCGACGGTCTACGATGCCGGTCAGGGCGCCGCCAGGGCGATCGACCAGCGTGACGGTCAGGCGAGGATCAGGCGGGGTGGTCGATGCGGTACGTCCGCAAAGACGGCTGGAAAGAGAATTTCCAGAAAGGCGACGGCGGTAGACGCCGATTCCGCCTGCACCATGGTTGTCCGCGCGAACGCGGGCGCTGCAACACTGCAACACGGCGCGCAGCTGCTGCACTTCATCTTCAGCTGCGCCGAATGCCCGGTCGATGAATCGAGCCCGGTCTCGACATCTTGGTTCCCGGCCCCGACGTTGCCGGATCCAAGCTCATGCCGGACTTCGTGGACGTCGCCATGCGTCGCGTGCGCGACGGTCGCCGCAGCCTCACGCGGAGAGTGGTGCCCCGGCCCGCATCCACCCATGGTCACCGCAGCCAGCCCCTTCAGAGGAACGGCAGCAGCGATGAACCAGATCAGAAGGAGGCGAACCACACCCGACATACCCGGAACTTTACCTCAGCGCATTGAGAAAGATCAGCCTGCTCGGCAGTCTATGGACCGCTTGCCGACACGATGCGCTCAGAAACCTTACCGATTCGTTATGTCCTCGGGTGCTCCGGCCACCCCGCCAGCGGAGGAGGATGGATGTCAATCGATGTCGGCCACCATGCGAACCCGCAGCACACGCTCCCGGCTTGCCGCATCGCCTGGTTCGAAGGCGTATGTGCTCCCCCAGGCCCAAGCCGAGCCCGCGAGTTCAATGACGCGGATCTCGCCGGCAGCGCCTCGAACCGTCATCTGAGCCTCTCCCTCTGGCCAGTTCGCCCGAAGGACATGGTCGCCGGGCGGCAGCCTCATGCGCACGAAGGACTCCGGCACCGTTTCGGCCCGCGCACCTCCGTCGACAGTCAACTCGACGACGTTGGCGGCGTCGGCCCACCGCTTGCGCACCACGTACACCGTGAATCTCTCCGCAGATGCGGCAAACCGTTTGGCATCTGCCTCCACCGCAGGCGGGGGCACCGGTGCACTGGTGCAGGTCAGCTTGTAGCGCGGCGCCTTGCCGACCCGATGGCACCATGTGCCATCGGCATTTGCCTGCCGAACTGGCTTGGACACACAGGCGGCGAGGAACAGCGTGCCCTGTTCCGAGTGCGATCAACGCAACTCGGCGTCCCACCGTGGAAGGGGTGCTTTGCAAGTGATTCTCCGGGCACTGGCCACTCAATCGGGATCGGGAACTCGAAGGGCGCCAGCGCTTCAAGGCAAGGCCTGTGAAAGGCCGAAGCGGACGGAGGGGCGACGCTCCCGTCGGCCAGATCGCCCCAACACCCGCAGCCTTCCGGTACGCATCAGCGATGCACGTGCGAGGTGGCGGTCGCGCCGCTCTGGTGGCCGCTGCGGCTCATCCCGCCGGGGACGCTGACCGCGCCGTCCCGGGAGGGCTTCTCGACGTTCGCAGCGCTGCGCGTGTCGCCCGGGACACCGACGTAGACCGCTCCCGCTTCACCACCGACATCGAGCCAGCCGTCTGCGGAAACCGGGTTGCGCTTGGCCTGCATCGTTTCGGCGATGACCGCCGCGCGCGTCTTGCCGGGCTGGTTGGTTCCGACGAAGACCCAACCTGCATCGCCTCCGACTTCGCGCCAGCCGTCGGCCGTGACCGGATTGCGCTTCCATGCCTGGAGATCCTTCACGACGTCGGCACGCGTCTTCGCCGACGGCATCGCGTGGGTCGTGAAGCCGGCTTCACCCGGAACCGGGGTGATGCCGGAGGTTGCCAGCGCAGGCAGAGACACGGCACTCACCAGCGCGATCAGACTGAAACGGAACTTCATGATGGACTCCTGTGACGGGTGCACCTCTTGTGGGGGTTCACCGGTTGCGGTGCCTTCGTGCACCGTGGAGCCACTGTAGGAATCGCGCACCGACAGACTGCTTGCCGGTCCCTTACATCTTCGTCATGCGGGCGATGCAGACCGAGGCACCTGCTCGTCGGCACCGAACTAATAGGAAATGGGCCAGGCCGCTCGCGCCTTGGCCTGGCCGCCTCATCGGCCGTGCCCAGCGAGGCCGGCCCGCGCCAAAGGGCGTCAGAACCGGTGCCGTACGCCGAGTTCCAGGCCCGTGGAGGTCTCGCCACCGAGCATGCCGGCCGGCGCCGAGTACACAACCGAGCTGCGAGCTGCGCCCTTGTTCGTTACGCGCGAGTAGGTTGTATACAGGGCCGAGCGCTTGGAAAGGTTGTGCTCATACCCGACGGCCATCAGGCGGCTATCGTCCGCATCGCCGAACCCGGACCCGACCGCGCCACCCGAACGGTCGGCGTTGGCCAGTGCCAATTTGAACACGCCGACCCCCATCGGCACGGTTGCGCCCACGGACAGCACCTTTTGCTGCCGCGGGCTCCACTTCTTGACGTCGTAGAACGTATGCAGCTTGGCGAAGCCGAAGTTGTAGTTGAACATGACATTGCTCTGCTTGAAGTCGGTGCCGCTCACAAGGTCGGTGTTGCCAACGGCCACTGCGACGTCGATGGGCCCCGCCGCGTAGCCGATGCGCCCGCCGATGTACTTGTTGCCGTCGATGCCTTCTCCAGCAGAGACCATGGCCTGACCGTACACGCCGCCCATGGCGGGCAGGAAGTAGCCGATCGAATTGTCCTTGCGCAGTGTCGACGCAGGCGCGGTGCCGACCGGGCTGCCCAAGCTGGCGCCAGCACCGTAAGTGAAGATGCCTGACGATCCGACACCGACCGCGCCAAACGGTTCGAAGTAGGTGTTCCACTCCGTCGGGGCATAGTCGCGCCCTAGCCTGATCTCGCCAAAACCGCCAATCAGGCTGACGGTGGAGCGTCGGCCCCAGAACTTTGCGTCGGTGGTCCCGGCGTCGACGCCGATGCCCGACTCGAGGTGGAACCCAGCCCGCAGGCCGCCACCCAGATCCTCCACGCCACGCAGGCCCCAGCGACTGGTGGCGTTCGAGCCGGATGCCAGTTGCTTCATGGATCCGGCGCTTCCGTTCTTGACTTGGCGCACGGCGGCGTCGACGACGCCGAACAGCGTGACCGATGACTGCGCGTAGGCGCCCGCCGCAAAGGCGGACAACGCGGCCAGGGTGAACAAGGACTTTTTCATGAGAGCAATCTCCGTTGTGGGACAAGGCAACACCTTCCACGCGACGAACGCGCCATCGGACTCGGATGAAGTGCGAGGCGCGCTGCGGCACGAGACGTGAAGGCGCTGGCGAGCAGCCTAGGGACGAGGCGCGGACGAGGCGACCTGCTCGCGAGAAGCGGCCCGGAGGTGGCTAGCAGACCCTCGTCAGTTCGGCGGGCATCCGTCTCCGCCCTTCCACAGCCGCTTGCACAGCAGCCACGCAAACGGCCCGGCACGGTCGAGCCAGAACGGGTCAAGGCCTTCGACGCAGCGGCGTGAAGGAGAGGCCCCGAGCATCAACATGACCGACCTGTCATGTTCCGGCAAGTGTTTTGTCAGTCGCTTGTTCCTATCGTTTTTAGACCGCAAAGTGGTGTGCCCTGCTAGCAACCCTCACGAGTTGTCATTCGGGCCGTCGCATGCGGGCCCGAAAGAAAAGGACAACGACATGCGGAGACAAGACATTCAGCTGCTCGCCAGCGCCCGGCAGGGTGACCTCGAAGCGCGGTACGAAGTCGGCAGACGCTACCTGCTCGGCGTCGACGGCTTTCCGCAGCACACCGACACCGGGCTCGAGTACCTGGCGCACCCGTCGCTCGAGCCCTCCGAGCGAACCGCTCGCACAATCGCCGATGCGCTGCCCCTGCACGAATTGGTGCACCGCAAGCTGCTGCTCCCGCTGGCAAAGGCGGCGCGCGGAGGGTCGATATCGGCGCAGGTGAAACTCGGTCTGTGGCGCACACTCACGAGTGCCGATGTCACCGAGACGACACGATGGCTCGACGCAGCCGCCGCCGCTGGCGACGCCGGCGCACGCGCAGCCGCGCATGCGCTGCAAAACTGCCCCTCCAATGCGGCCGCCGGCGTACTGGATGCCTTGAAAGCGGCCCCGGGGATCGACCTCGCTCGCCTGGTACCGCTGGCCCTGAGCAATGCGGTCCAGTCGGACGATCCAGAGGAGATCGCGCGCGTGCTGAGCGGCACGCTGACGGCGCGCCTGCCCATCACGCCGGAACTCGCGGATGCCGCTTGCTCCGCCCTCGCCCGCTTGGAAAACGAAGCGCAGCCGCGGCTCCCGTGCGCGAACGGCACTGTCGAGGCTCTTCTCGAAGACTGCATCCGTCGCGGCAATGCGACCGCGCAGTTGCTGCTCGGACGCGCGCTGAGCGCGGTCGATACACCCGCACTGCCGGCGTCCTTGCTGACCACGGGGCAGAACCTGCGCAGAGGCGCCGCGCTTCTGCTCCGTGCGGCCGATGCAGGATTAAGCGCGGCGTGGATGGTCCTCTACCGCATTCATGCAGACAACCATTCGTCGGTCTCCAATCCGCAGATGGCGCGGTTCTTCCTTGAGAAGGCCGCGCTCGCGGGCGAACTCTGCGCCCAGCGGCGCCTCGGCGCGCTGATCCTGCGGTCGGCGACCACCGTGCACGAATCCGAGCAGGGCATCCATTGGCTTCACCAGGCGGCGCGCCGGCAGGATGCGCTGGCAGCGCAATTGCTCGGCTCACTGGTGCTCCCGGTTGCGGGATCCGACGCCGAAGCCGACGCGGCCATCGATGCCGTACGCCGCGAGGATCCCTGGCTGGCCTGCCGCCTGCGGACGGCACGGGACTTCGGCCTGACCAAGCTGGAAGCGATGAGCGTCGACATCGTCGCAGGGCTCAGGCCCTGGGGGCTGGTCGTCGGTCCCAACCCGTCGATTGCGCAGGCCAAGCTGGCGGCGCCTCGAGCCATCCCGGCACTTCGGCCCCAGGCGCTCGAGAACCTGCGTCGGTCCGTTGGGTTCTTCGAACAGTCGCGCCAGGACGGGTCCCCGATCGAGGGCGACCGGCGCAAACGGACCCACCGTCTGCGCTACTGCCTGGAGCGATCCGGCATCGACGAATCCCTGTTCTTCGCGAAAGTCAGGTCGACGGCGCTAAACGCCCTGCGACAGGGACCCAAGTGGGCCTTCCATGCGCAGCAGCCTCTGCGCATGGCACTGGCCGCCTAGAGGGACGGCGGTCGGTATCGGCATCCCTTCACGCGCTTCGCTGCAGCCTCCCATGCGAATCCTCGTCGTCGAAGACAACGCCAAGCTGGCAGGCCATCTGCGTCGGGGGCTAGCCGAGAGCGGCTACGTCGTCGATGTCGCAACCGATGGGATCGACGGGCGACACATGGCGATGGAGGGAAGCTACGACCTCCTTCTGCTGGACGTCATGCTGCCTGGGGCCGATGGCTTCACATTGCTCGAGACTCTCAGGCAGCACAAGGACACGCCGGTGATCATGCTGACAGCCGCTGACAGCGTGGAAGACCGGGTGCGAGGCCTGCGCGCCGGCGCCGACGACTACCTGGTCAAACCGTTTGTCTTCACAGAGCTGCTGGCGCGCATCCAGGCCGTGCTGCGCCGCGGTGCCGCAGGTGCGCACCACGAACCCGACCGCATGGTGCTTGGAGACCTGGAACTGGACACCATACGTCGACGCGCGTTTCGCGCCGGCACGCGCCTGGATCTCACGGCGCAGGAGTACACGCTGCTGTCTGTGTTGCTTCGCCATCGCGGTGAAGTCATGTCACGCACGGTGCTTACCGAACTCGTCTGGGACATGAACTTCGACGGGGACTCGAACGTGGTGGAAGTCGCGATAAGGCGTCTGCGCTCCAAGCTCGACGAGCCGTTCCCGACCAAGCTGCTCCACACGGTTCGAGGGATGGGCTACGTCCTCGAGCTCGACCGCGGCAAGGACACGGATGCGTGATGACCTGGCGCCATCCCTCGATCGCAGCCCGGCTGACTGCCGGCCTTGGCGTAGTTGCACTCGTAGTCTTCTCGACTGCAGGTTGGCTGCTGCAACGGGCCCTCGAATCCGAGTTGGTCGATGCGGATCGAATGAAGTTGGCAGGCAAGGTCAGCGTCGTCCTTCACTTCATCGACGAAGCCAATCGCTCCGGCGATCGTGCTGCGTTGTTCCATCACCTCGACGACCTGCGCATCGGCCACGACGGCCTCCATGTATGGCTGGTCAACGAAGCGGGTGAGGCGATCTACGGAACGTCGAGCGCCAACGGAACGCCGGTCCCGCCGCGGCCGGCGCCTGGCGTCCGCGCGGATGTGACGGAGACGGCCCTGCCGTAGGCATCGTTGTGGCCGGCCGGCCGGCTGCGCGTGGCCATCGAGTCCGGCCCCCGCGATGAGCTCCTTCGTTCGCATCTCGCGACGCTGGTCCTGATCTGTGCCTTCGGCGTCGGCTCGACCGTGCTGCTGAGTTGGTTCGCCATCGGTCGCTGCCTCAGGCCGGTGTCGCAGCTCTCGGCGGAAGCCAGCGACATCACGCCCAGTTCCATGGGACGGCGCTTGACCGTGCCTCCCGAAGGCGCTGAGCTGACAGGGCTGGTGCGCGCATTCAACCAGGCGCTTGACCGGCTCGAGGACGCCTATGCGCAGTTGCAGGCCTTCAATGCCAACGTGGCTCACGAGCTGCGGACGCCCCTGGCTTCCTTGGTCACGGGCACGCAGGTCACGCTCTCGTCGCCAAGATCTCGCGAGGACCTGCGCGAGGTTCTGATGTCGAATCTCGAGGAACTGCAGCTCCTGAACGCGCTGGTCAACGACATGCTGTTTCTCTCCCGCGCAGATCGCGGCGACCGGGCGGAGGGACTGGAAGATGTCGCGCTCGGGTCCGAGGCGGACAAGGCCATCCGCTACTGCGACGCATTGCTGCAGGAAGCGGGCGTGGCCGCGGAACGCTCCGGCGACGCCACGGCGGTGTGCAACCCTCCGCTCGTGCTGCGCGCCCTCGTGAATCTACTCACCAACGCCATCCGCCACAGCCGAGCCGGGGACACGATTCAGGTCCTCATCGAGCCGGACCACGGGCTCGTCGCGCTGAGTGTCCTCAACCCCGGAATCGAGATACCGGCGCCGGTCCGAGCCCAGATGTTCGACCGCTTCTATCGTGCAGACTCCTCGCGCTCACGAGGGCAAGCGGGCCACGGCCTGGGATTGGCCATCGTCGCGGCCGTCGCACGGATGCACGGCGGGACTGTCTTCGTCGAACGCATCGGCCAGGCCAATCGTGTCGGATTGACGCTTCCGGCCGGAGACACCCCCTCGAGCGTGGACCCGGTCGAGGGCGTTGCCGTCGTCGGGACTGCGCCCGCTATGCCGCCGCCGAACTCGACGGTACGTCCAGCCCGATCGCTGTGACGCCATCCGCCGACCTGGCGAACGGTTCGCCTTGGTGCATTCGGGCGATGGCGGCGACGATGGCCAAGCCCAACCCATGGTTCGACGTCCCCGTCTGGCGCCGGGACCGCTCAGCCCTGTAGAAGCGGTCGAACAATCGCGGCAGGTGCTCCTGCTCGATCGAACTGCCCTCGTTCTCCACCGCGATCCGCACCCTGCCTGCGTTCGACGCGATCCGAACCTTTATCGTCGAGCCGGTCTTCGCGTAGCGAGTCGCGTTGCTCAACAGGTTGGACAGCGCGCGACGCAGGAGTGACACGTCGAACGCACCCTTCGCATCCCCTTCGCAAACCGCCGACAGGCTTCGCTCCTGAAGCGCGGCCTCGTGGTACTCGATGATCTCGCCGAGCTCGGCAGCGAGGCTCGTGACCGGTGCGCGGCGCGCGGACGCGCCGCGGTCCGCATGCGAAAGAAACAGCATGTCGTTGACGATGATCGCGAGTCGCCTCAGGTCCTCCAGGTTTCCGGCGATCACGTCCTGCAGTTCGGCAGCGGGACGGTTGCGCTGCAACGCCAACTCGCTCGACCCGATCAATGTGGTCAGCGGTGTCCGAAGTTCGTGCGCAACGTCGGCATTGAAGCCCTCCAACTGCGCGTATGCGCGCTCGACCCGCACCAGCAACGCGTTGAAGCGATCGACCAGCGGCCGGAGTTCGAGCGGCTGCCCCGCTCCGTCCAGCCGCAGCCCCGCTCGTCCCAGAGCGACGGCATCCACTTGTGCGGCCAGGGCGTGCACTGGCAGGAGGCCCCTGCGGACCAGCAGGTACCCCGTCACGCTGACCACACCCGCTCCCACGAGGGAGGCTGCCAGCAGGATCCAGCCGAGGCGCTGGAGCAGATCCTGGTCGCGGGTGACATCCAATCCCAAGACGACTCGGACACCGCCGCCGGTGCCCGCGAGCCATGTGTCATCCCAGGAGCCCTGCTTGATACGGCGGTTCGAACCCCCGTCGCCATCCCCGGCGGGCGGCGGGGCACGGAAGAGAACAACCCCTTCGCGCGACGTGATGGACAGCGTCATGTCCTCATGGCCCGCCAGAAAGTCCTTCAGCTTGTGCTGCAGTTCTTCCGCTGCGGATGTCCCAGCCGCCTCGGCAAGCGCATGGCGGACAACCGCGCTCTTCAGCGCCAGTTCCTCGTGCTGGCGGCTCTGCAGAACCCACAGGTTGACGGCGTACACCGTTCCGGACACCGCAAGCGCAGCGATCAACCCTTGCAGCGCCAGCCACCGGGACAAGCGTGCCCCAAGGGATTGATCGCCAGCGGCGACGACGCGCCACCTCACTCCTGACGCTCCTCCATCACATAGCCCATGCCGCGAACGGTGTGTATCAGCTTGACCTCAAAAGGCTCATCCAGCTTCGCACGCAGCCGGCGAACCGCCACCTCGACGACGTTGGTATCGCTGTCGAAGTTGATGTCCCACACCTGTTCCGCCATCACGGTGCGCGACAGGACTTCTCCACGCCGACGCAGCAGAAGCACGAGCAGATTGAACTCCTTCGGCGTGAGTTCGAGCCGCTTGCCGGCCCGTGTCGCCTTTCGGCGTGCCAGGTCGACCTCCAGATCCGCCAGCCGGAGGCTGGTCGGAAGCTGCCCCTCTCGATCTCCTCCGCCGCGGCGCAACAGGGCCTGGACCCGCGCGGACAACTCGGAAAACGAGAATGGCTTGACGAGATAGTCATCTGCGCCCCCGGTCAGCCCCTTGACCTTGTCTTCGACAGCGTCACGGGCCGTCAGCATCAGGACAGGCGTCCTGCGCTGCCTGCGCAGCTCTGCGAGCACCTCGAAGCCGTCGCGGCCCGGCAACATCACGTCGAGGACGATCAGGTCGTACGTGCCCTCGAGGGCGAGATGAAGCCCGTCGATGCCGTCATGGGCCAGGTCGACCACATAACCGCTCTCCGTCAGGCCCTTTCGCAGGTATTCCGCCAGGCGAACCTCGTCTTCTATTACGAGTATTTTCATGGGCAGATTCTCCACCAGCCGTTGCGTCTCCTCGATTACGAGTTGGTCATCTTCCAGTCCGCATCTGGTCAGCACGTGGTCCCTAGAGTGAAGCCTCGCATCCATCAACAACTCACGAGGTTCACCATGCGCAGAAACTCCATCTTCACAGCCACCCGCGCGCTTGCAGCCGCCGCCGTCATGGCCGGCTCCCCGCTCTTTGCAGCGGCCCAACACCAGATGGCCCAGGGCGCGCCCGGAACTGCCAACACGACCGAATCGGCCCGGCCCGCGGCGCTCACGCGAGAGCAGGTCCGCGCGGAGGTCGAAAAGGCGATGCGCGACGGCACGTGGCGATGCCGGACCAGCAATCGCGGCTGGTGCTCGAACGAACCCGTGGCGACCGCCAAGCCCGACGCAGACAAGCGCCCGTAAGCTCGGCAGGGGCTGCGCCGTGACCACACGCCGGCGCGTCCTGGTGCTTGCCGTATCGGCGACGTCGCTGGTGCTCCTGGGTTGCGCCAGTACGGACTCAGATGTCAGCCGCCGCAGCGGCCCCTACTGCTATCGAAACGCCCGAAAGCGTCCGATCGTCTGCACGTCGGAGTCGACTCCCGGCCTCGACGTCGAGGCCGAGGCCAAGCGATTCGAGGCTGACCCCGGTGCGCTGACCGTCTACGTGGTACGCAGCGGCTGGGGAGACACACGCCACCTCGTGGCCGTGTCTGTAGACGATTCGCGCCCCATCGAAACCGTACCCCAATCGATGGTCCGGATGCGACTCAGGGCGGGCATTCATCGAATCGCCTATGACTTCGAGCAGGATCATGGCGCCATCGAAGTCCGCGGTGCCGCTGGCCAAGTGAGATTCCTCCGGCTCTCAGGGGACTCCTGGGTCTGGGGCACCTCCTTCGGTTGGTCGCAGGAGGACGAAGAAATCGCGAAACGGCGCGCACGCTCGACGAGGCTTGTCGGAGACGTGCGAATTCCGTAGCCATCGCATGAGGATTCAGCGACCGTCGAATCCCTCTGGCCAAGCCCTGGCATCTGCCGTCAAGCGGTCCGGCGCCCTCGCCGTCCCACTTGCAGCCCCGTCGTCCTGCGGTGTCCGAGTCCGGTCGCCGCCGCAGGGCTCTTCTCCTGCTCCCGTCGTTCCTGCGCCAGTGAGTCGATGATCGGGCAATCGGGCCGGTCGTCGCCATGGCAGCAATGCACGAGATGCTCGAGCGTCGCCTTCATGGACTGGAGTTCCTTGAGCTTCTCGTCCAGCTCTTCGATGTGAGCCTGCGCCAGCGCGCGCACCTGGCGGCTGGGGCGCCGGCGGTCCTGCCACAGTCCAAGCAGCTCGCGGATCTGCTCGATGGAGAAGCCCAGGTCGCGCGACTGCCGGACGAACCGCAAGGTGCTGACTTCCTTGTCCGTGTACTGGCGGTAGCCGGACTCGGTTCGCGCCGCCTCCGGGAACAAACCGACGCTCTCGTAATGGCGAATCATCTTCGCTGACACGCCCGATGCCTTCGCTGCTTCGCCGATGTTCATGCTCATCTGACGCTCCCGGACACGACCACGGTTTGCGATAGCTCCGGGCGCTTCTCGGCGGGTGCGTCAGCAGCGCCACGCCAGCGCCGCAACGTCAGCGCATTGGCGACGACACTCACGCTGCTGAAGGCCATCGCCGCTCCCGCGATAACGGGACTCAGCATGCCCAGCGCAGCCAGCGGGATGCCGAGCACGTTGTAGCCGAAGGCCCAGAACAAGCCCTGCTTGATCTTCGAATACGTGCGGCGCGAGATATCCAGCGAGTCCGCCACGAGCCGCGGGTCGCCGCGCATGAGCGTGATGCCGGCCGTCTCGGTCGCCACGTCAGCGCCACCCGCCATCGCGTACGACACCGAAGCCGCGGCGAGTGCGGGACCGTCGTTCAGGCCATCGCCGACGAACGCGACCACGGCACCGGCGTCGCGCAGTTCCTTCACCACGGCCGCCTTGTCACCGGGAAGAACTTCGGCACGAACCTCGTCGATGCCGAGTTCCTTCGCGACGGCTTCAGCCGCACCCCTGTTGTCCCCGGTCAACATGACCGTCTTGATGCCCAGCTGATGGAGCCTCGCCACCGCTGCAGCGGCGGTGCGCTTGATGGTGTCACCGAACGCCAGCAAACCGAGCAGGCGCCACTTCTTGCCATCCGACTCGACCAGCCACGAGACCGTCTTGCCCTGCATCTCGAGCCGCTGAGCGTCGGTCAGCAGATCGCCCTCGTTCAACTGGTACTCGCGCAGCATCCGGGTGCTGCCAAGGGCTAGCTTCTTGCCGCGTACAGTGCCTTCGACGCCCCGACCGGGAAGCGCCTTCGCCTCGTGGACCTCGGGGACCGACAGCCGCTCCTCGCGCACCTTGTCCATGACCGCCAGCGCCAGCGGATGGCTGCTCGACTTCTGCAGCGCGGCCGCAAGCCGCAGCACCTCATCGCGGTTCGAACCGTCGGCCGCCGCCACCGCGGCGAGCGACGGCTTGCCTTCGGTGAGCGTACCGGTCTTGTCGAAGGCGACGACCGTCACGGCATGCGCGACCTCCAGTGCTTCGGCGTCCTTGATGAGGATGCCGTGCCGGGCGGCCACCCCGGTACCGGCCATGATCGCCGTCGGCGTCGCCAGCCCGAGAGCGCAGGGGCAGGCGATGACCAGCACGGCCACCGCGTTGATGAGCGCATGTTCCCAGTCGCCTGTTAAGACCGCCCAGCCGGCGAACGTCGCCAGCGCGATGAAGAGGACGACCGGGACGAACACCGCGCTCACGCGGTCCACGATGCGTTGGATGGGCGCTTTCGCCGCCTGGGCCGACTCGACCATCCGGATGATGCGAGCCAGCGTCGTTTCAGCGCCGATGGCCATCGTGCGAACGGTCAGCGCGCCTTCGGCGTTGATGGCGCCACCGGTGACCTTGTCGCCGACGGCCTTGGACACCGGCAGGCTTTCGCCGGTGATGAGCGATTCGTCGACGTGGCTTTGTCCTTCGACGATTTCACCGTCGACAGCAACGCGGTCACCTGGCCGGACGACGACGAGGTCACCCACGACGACCTGCTCCACCGGAACGTCGACTTCCGTGGCGTCTCGGCGGACACGGGCGGTGGTCGGCCGCAACGCGTTCAACGCGCGGATGGCGTCGGCGGTCTGCCGCTTGGCTCGGTGCTCGAGCCACTTGCCCAACAAGACCAGCGTGATCACGGCCGCCGAGGCCTCGAAGTACAAGTGCGGCATGCCGTGCCCGGCGTGCTTGAAGAGCAGGTAGACGGACAGTCCGTAGGCCGCGGAGGTGCCCAGCGCCACCAGCAGGTCCATGTTGCCGGTCTTGGCGAGCACGGCCTTCCAGCCGGCCCGGTAGAAGCGCCAGCCCAACCAGAACTGGACCGGCGTCGCCAGCGCCAGCTGTGTCCAGCCGCCCAGCATCCACTCGATGCCGACGAGCGACAGCAGCATCGGCGCGACAAGCGGCAGGGTCAGCGCAGCGCTGACCGCCACGGGCCACCAGACCGGCAGCCAAGTGGTTGGCTTGGGCCCGTCCTGCTGAACGTCCTTCGCCGCGTAGCCCGCTTTCTCGATGGCCGCCTTCAGCGCTGAAATCGGCACGGTCGAAAGCGTCTGGATGGTTGCCTTCTCCGTCGCCAGGTTGACGGTAGCGCCGGACACGCCGGGAACCTTGCGGAGCGCCTTCTCCACTCGCACGACGCAGGACGCGCAAGTCATTCCTTCCACCAGGAGCGTTGTTTCGGTGGTCACCACGTCGTAGCCGGCCTTGCGAATCGCCGCGGCCAGCGAATCCGCCGTCACGGACGCATCGGCATTGACAGATGCCTCCTCCGTCGCCAGGTTTACGCTGGCCTGCTTGACGCCCGGAACCGCCTTGAGCGTCTTCTCGACGCGCATGACGCAAGAGGCGCAGGTCATCCCGGTGACCTGGAGCCTGATTCCGAGTGGGTTGGACAGTGTGGCTGTGTTCATGAGTGCCTCGATGTGCCGTTCAGTGTTTGCGCATCGTCAAGGTTCTAACCATGGAAAGGTCAAGAGTACCCTTGGCTTCTGCCTGCACTTAGAGGGGTCTCTCCAGGTCAGCGCTTGACCTTACAACGATGGAAAGGTCAACAGTATGCGTGTCAGTAACCCGACCCCACTGGAGATAGCGATGATCACCTTCGAAGTCAACGACATGACCTGCGGCCACTGCGTCAGCACCATCACCAAGGCGGTGAAGGCCACGGACAAGGACGCCAAAGTCGCCGTCGACCTGGCCTCGCACCGTGTCCAGGTGGAGCCGGCCGCGGCCGACGCCGAGGAACTGGCCGAAGCCATCAAGGCTGCGGGCTACACACCGGTGACCGTGCAGGCCGGTTCGTCCACTCCCAGCAAGCCGGCGGGCTCGTGCTGCGGCAGCTGCCACTGAGTACGTCGTGAGCGGTGCGATCGCAGGTCGAACTGTCCATAAAGCTGCCGTCGCACCATGCTTAGACGCGTTCCCGCACCAGGCTTGCGATGCTGGGTCCGGAACGCGACCGAGCTGGGCGCCCGTGTTCGACAGCGCGGAGCCCGGACCATGAGCCAGCACCTCGCGACGGCGACGCTCGACGGACGCCCCGTCGAGATCGTGGCCGGCTTCGATCGACGCCTGGGGGACTACTTTTGGCCAGCAAGGTTTCGCCCGAGCGCAGGATCACCTTGGCATAGTCGATTCTCTGCGCCGCCGTGAGC
>VFQO010000462.1_pt1 | contig 43875 bp, 44 predicted proteins | sample 3512331 | NCBI WGS metagenome assembly VFQO01 (sample SAMN10412371, study PRJNA504923) | tailings metagenome | isolation source: Replicate 3 from Balatoc abandoned mine | place: Philippines: Itogon, Benguet | collected 2017-08-28 | reverse complement strand
CGGCGAAGTCCGGGCTGTCGAGGACCAGCCAGCCCTCGTCGATGATGATGAGCGTCGGCGAGCCGTCCAGCCGCCCCTCGATCCGATGGAACAGATAGGAGAGCACCGCGGCGGCCGAGCCGGCGCCGACTAGCCCTTCGGTCTCGAAGGCTTGCATGTCGGCTTCGCCGAGCCGCTCGGCCTCGGCGTCGAGCAGCCGGCCCCACGGCCCGCCGATGCAGTAGGGCGCGAGCGCCTGCTTGAGCTGCTGGCTCTGCAACAGGACCGCGAGCCCGGTCAGCGTCCGTTCCGGCATCGGCGCGCTGGCAAGCGAACCCAGCGCCGACCAGATATGCTCCTTGGCCTGGGGATCGACGGCGACGCCTTCGCTCGCGAGGATCGCCGCCAGCCATTCGGCCGCCCAGGCACGTTCGGCCGGATCGTCGATGCGGGCGAGCGGCTGCAACTGGACGCCGCCGTCGCTGTCGTCGGAGAGCCCGCCGCCGAGATCCTGCCAGTCTCCGCCGGTCGCCAGCGCGGCGGCGCGAATCGAGCCGCCGAAGTCGAAGGCGAAGACCTGCGCGTTCTCGTAGCGGCGGAACTGCATCGCCATGAGGGCGAGCAGGACGGACTTGCCCGCGCCGGTCGGGCCGACGATCAGCGTGTGCCCGACATCGCTGCCATCGGGGTGAAGGGAAAACCGGAACGGGGTCGAGCCTTCGGTCCTGCCGTAGAGCAAGGGGGGGTGTCCGAAATGCTCGTCCCGTTCCGGCCCCGCCCATACTGCTGACAGGGGGATCAGGTGGGCGAGATTGATGGTGGAGATCGGCGGTTGCCGGACGTTGGCGTAGGTGTGGCCGGGCAGGCTCCCCAGCCACGCCTCGATCGCGTTCATCCCCTCGGGGATCACCGTGAAGTCGCGGCCCTGAATGACCTTCTCGACCAACCGCAATTTCTCGGCCGCAACGGCGGGATCGCGGTCCCACACCGTCACCGTCGCGGTAACGTAGGCCATGCCGGCATAGTCGGCGCCCAGCTCCTGCAAAGCGGTGTCGGCGTCGGCGGCCTTGTTGGATGCGTCGCTGTCGAGCAGCGTGGACGCCTCGTTGGTCATCACCTCCTTCAAGATGGCGGCGACCGACTTGCGCTTGGCGAACCATTGCCGCCTGATGCGGGTGAGCAGCTTGGTCGCGTCGGTCTTGTCGAGCATGATCGCGCGGGTCGCCCAGCGATACTCGAAGGCGAGGCGGTTCAGCTCGTCGAGCAGGCCGGGGAACGTGACGCTGGGGAATCCCGTGATCGTCAGCGTGCGGAGATGATGGTCGCCCAGGCGCGGTTCGAGCCCGCCGGTCAGCGGCTCGTCTGCGAGCAGCGCGTCGAGGTGCATCGGGGTTTCCGGCACGCGCACGCGCTGGCGCCGGGTCGAGATGGTGCTGTGCAGGTAGGTCAGCGTCTCGCTGTCATCGAGCCAGCGGACTTCGGGCACGAAGCCCTCGACCAGATTGAGAACGCGGTCGCTGCGATCGGTGAAGCCCTTGAGCAGCTCCCACGGATCGACGCCGCTGGTGGACCGGCCCTCGTAGAGCCAGCCTTCGGCCCGCGCGGCTTCCTCGGCCGGCGGCATCCACAGCAGCGTCAGATAATAGGCGCTCTCGAAATGCGCGCCTTCCTCGCGGAACTGTTCGCGCCGTTCCATGTCCACGAGGGCGGAGACGGGATCGGGAAAGTCGGATTCGGGATAATCGAGCGCGGGTGTCCGCTGCGCCTCGACGAAGATCGCCCAGCCCGAACCGAGACGCCGCAGCGCGTTGTTGAGCCGCGCGGTGGTGGCGACCAGCTCGGCGGGCGTGGCGCTGTCGAGATCGGGGCCACGGAAACGGGCCGTGCGCTGAAAGCTGCCGTCCTTGTTGAGAACGACGCCTTCGCCGACCAATGCCGCCCAGGGCACGAAGTCGGCCAGGTGCGCGGCGCGATTCCGGTATTCGCGCAGGCTCATCATGGCCGCATCCACGCCGGATAGCGGAGGTGCCGGCGGGCCACATCCACGAACTGCGGATCGCGGCGCGCGGCCCAGACCGACAGCGCATGGCCGATAGCCCAGATGGCGAGGCCGGCGATCCAGAGGCGCAGGCCGAGGCCGATCGCGCCCGCCAGGGTGCCGTTGACGATGGCGAGCGAGCGCGGGGCGCCGCCGAGCAGGATTGGCTCGGTCAGCGCCCGATGCACCGGGGCATAGAAGCCGGCGATCGGCTCGACGGGATCGGCAGCGCCCGTCATGCGACGACGAGCCCCCCGCCAAACGAGAAGAACGACAAAAAGAAGCTCGACGCGGCGAAGGCGATCGACAGGCCGAACACGATCTGGATCAGCCGCCGGAAGCCGCCGCTCGTATCGCCGAACGCCAGCGTCAGGCCGGTGATAATGATGATGATGACGGCGATGATCTTCGCCACCGGCCCCTCGATGCTTTCGAGGATGCTTTGCAGCGGCGCTTCCCACGGCATCGACGATCCGCCCGCGTGGGCGGGAGCCGAGATGGTCAGCGCGATCACGCTGGCGGTGGCGGCAAGCATGGCGCGGCGTGCGCCATGCCGAAGGGCATGGATCATGGCAGGTCTCCGGTCTGGGGGGGGGTGAGCGGCGTGAGGCGGTAATCGCCGGTCGCGGCGTCGATCCCCTCGACGCGGGCCAGCTCGGCGAGGCGGCGGCCGTGCCCGTCGCGGACAAGCACGGCGATCAGGTCGATGGTCTCCGCGAGCAGCGCGCGGGGGACCGTGACGACGGCCTCCTGGATGAGCTGCTCCATGCGGCGCAGCGCGCCGAGCGCGGTCCCGGCATGGATGGTGCCGATGCCGCCCGGATGGCCGGTGCCCCAGGCTTTGAGGAGGTCGAGCGCCTCGGCGCCGCGCACCTCGCCGATGGGGATGCGATCAGGGCGCAGGCGCAGGCTGGAGCGCACGAGATCGGACAGCGTGACGACGCCATCCTTGGTCCGCATGGCGACGAGGTTCGGCGCGGCGCACTGAAGCTCGCGCGTGTCTTCGATCAGGACGATGCGGTCGGAGGTCTTGGCGACTTCGGCCAGGAGCGCATTGACCAGCGTGGTCTTGCCGCTGCCGGTCCCGCCCGCCACGAGGATGTTGGCGCGAGCGACGACGCCATCGCGCAGCGCCGCCGCCTCGGCCGGCGACATGATCCCGGCCGCCGCATAGTCGTCGAGCGTGAAGACCGCGACGGCGGGCTTGCGGATCGCGAAGGCCGGCGCGGCGACGACGGGCGGCAGCAGCCCCTCGAACCGCTCGCCCCCTTCCGGCAGCTCCGCCGAGACGCGCGGAGACCGGGCGTGAACCTCGACGCCGACATGGTGCGCGACCAGGCGGACGATGCGCTCGCCGTCCGCGGCGGCCAGCGTCATGCCGGTGTCGCTAATGCCTTCGCCGAGCCGATCGACCCACAGCCGGCCGTCCGGGTTCAGCATCACCTCGATGACGGCGGCATCGTCGAGCCAGGCCGCGATCGACGGGCCGAGCGCCGTGCGCAGCATCCGCGCGCCGCGTGACTTCGCCTCGGAACGGATCGGGTGGACGGTCAAGAAAAAGCCCCTGATGAGGGCCGGGCGAACCGCCGCCCGGCGTCAGGGGCACATCAAGAGAGACAGAAAAGACCGTGCTTCAACAAGTAAATGCGGGCGTCGTAGTCTGGCGTAGAGATACAAGAACTGGCGTAGTCAGCTCATTCTTCTTGGACGCCAAAGTCCTCGCCAATTTCTTGTCTGACCTTCGGGCCTTTCGCGAGTCGGCGGCCCAGCGCATCCATGAAGGCGTCGTAGCGGTCGCCGCCCTGGCGACGCATCGCGGCTCGCTCGCTCTCGGGCGGCGGCGGGGTATTCGACAGCCAGAAGCGCACGAACAGCGCGATCATCTCGACGCTGATCCCCGTGTCGCGCTCCAGCCGGGTGATGCGGCGATCCAGCTTGTCGAGCCGCTTGGCGATGGCGGCCTCGCGCTGCTCATCGGCGTCGGGCGACAGGAAGGAGGCGATGGCCGCCTCGGCGATCAGCGAGCGGGACTTGTCCCTCCGGTCGGCATAGGCGGCGAGCGCGCGCATCAGCTCGGGGTCGAGATAGACCGATAGCGGCGTCTTGGTGCTCATAGCTCGATGCCATCATCGGGATCGAGCGACGCCTGCCGGGCGACTCGCTGCATCTGGCGGCGCACCGTCGCCTGCCGCGCCGCGTCGCTATCGGGGTCGGGCTCGTCCAGCTCGAACTCATTGGCGGGCGCGGGCCTGGGCGTGGGCGCAATGTCGATATGGCGCTCCAGCGCCGGCTCGCGGCGCAGGTCGGCGTTCGCGGCATCGTCCTCAGCATCCGCCTTCTTGGCGGCCTTTTTCTTCTTCGGCTTCTTGGGGGATTCATGCTCGATCGGCTCGGGCATCGGCGGCGCCTCGATCGGCGGCAGGCCGCTCCAGTCGTCGGGGCGCGGCGGGCCGCCTCCGACATTGCTGTCGGGCGGCGACATCACCCGCTGCGTGAACCTCCGGTCCTTGAAGTAGCGGACCTTCTTCGCGCGGATCGGCGGGATGCCCGCGACCATGACGATCTCGTCGTCGGGCGGGAGCTGCATGATCTCGCCGGGGGTGAGGAGCTGGCGGGCCGTCTCGGAGCGCGAGACCATCAAATGCCCGAGCCAGGGCGAGAGGCGATGACCGGCGTAATTCTTCATCGCCCGCATCTCGGTCGCGGTGCCGAGCGCGTCCGAGATGCGCTTGGCGGTGCGCTCGTCGTTGGTGGCGAACGACACGCGCACATGGCAGTTGTCGAGGATCGCGTTGTTCGGCCCGTAAGCCTTCTCGATCTGGTTGAGGCTCTGGGCGATGAGGAAGCTCTGGATGCCGTAGCCGGCCATGAACGCCAGCGCGCTCTCGAAGAAGTCGAGCCGCCCCAGCGCGGGGAACTCGTCGAGCATGAGCAGCAGCCGGTGGCGCGACTGCCGCGCCTTCAAGTCCTCGGTCAGCCGGCGCCCGATCTGGTTGAGGATGAGGCGGATGAGAGGCTTGGTGCGCGAGATGTCGGAGGGCGGCACCACGAGGTAGAGCGTCACCGGCAGCTCGCCCTCGACCAGATCCTTGATGCGCCACTCGCAGGTGCGCGTGACCTGGGCGACGACAGGATCGCGATAGAGGCCGAGGAACGACATGGCGGTCGAGAGCACGCCCGATCGTTCGTTGGCCGATTTGTTGAGCAGCTCGCGCGCGGCCGAGGCGACGACGGGATGGACGCCCGCCTCGCCCAGATGCGGCGTCGTCATCATCGCCCATAGCGTGCTCTCGATCGGGCGGCGGGGGTCGGATAGGAAAGCGGCTACGCCGGCCAGCGTCTTGTCGGCCTCGGCGTAGAGGACATGGAGGATCGTGCCGACCAGCAAGGCATGGGAGGTCTTCTCCCAATGGTTGCGCTTCTCGAGCGAACCTTCCGGGTCCACCAGCACGTCGGCGACGTTCTGCACGTCGCGCACTTCCCAGGCGCCCTTGCGGATTTCGAGCAGCGGGTTGTAGGCGGCCGACGCGCCATTGGTCGGATCGAACAGCAGCACTCGCGCGTGCTGGGCGCGAAAGCCGGCGGTGAGCTGCCAGTTCTCGCCTTTGATGTCATGCACGATCGCCGAGCCCGGCCAGGTGAGCAGCGTCGGCACCACGAGGCCGACCCCTTTGCCGCTCCGTGTCGGCGCGAAGCACAACACATGCTCGGGGCCGTCGTGCCGCAGATAGTCGCGCCCGAGCCGACCGAGCATGACGCCGCTGTCGCCCGTCAGCCCGGCGGCGGCGATCTCGCTGCGGGTGGCCCAGCGCGCCGAGCCATAGGTCTCGGCGTTCTTCAGCTCGCGCGCACGCCAGACCGACATGCCGATGGCGACGACGATCGCGGCGAACCCGCCCGACACGGCGATGAACGCGCCGGTCTGGAATATCTCCGGCGCATAGGCGTCGAATGAGAACCACCACCAGAAGAAGGCCGGCGGCGGATAGATCGGCCAGTCGCCGAGCATGAACCACGGCGACCCAAGCTCGGGCTGATAGGCGAGCGCCGCGGCCGTCCATTGCGTCGCGGTCCACAGGGCGGCGAGCACGATCAGGAAGACCGCGAAGACCTGACCCCAAAGGATTTTGGTTGCCGACATGGCATCGAAGTCGATGCGGGCCGGACACCAAATCAAGTCACTGTTATTATGGAGGAAAGTCTAGCGTAGAAAAACAGGGAGTAGCGTAGCTTGGCCTATTCCATTTCCGAGCGTGATCGGCGTTACTGGACGAATATTCACGCGATGGCCGGACCACGGCCCGACTCTCTGCGCGTTCGGGGTCAATGACGGTGCGCCGCGCCATCGGGATTGACGTTGCGCGTGATGATCTGGCCTACAGGCCCAGCCCCCGGCCGCGCCCGAACGACCAATCGACGCCGCCGCCCGCGCGCATGACGCCGGAGATGTGCTTGCCGATCTGGCGGTCGAGCGAGGGAGACCAGGGCACGAGCTGGAAGCTCAACCCGTTGTCGATCATGGCGAAGCGGCCCGAGGCGAGCGTGATGCGCTGACGCACGGTGCCCGCGACATACTCCCCGGCCTTGGACGGCGCGTGCGGCAGACCGACCTCGGCCGACAAGTCCTTGGCGGCTTCGTTCAGCTCGCGGCGGCGGAGCGTGTCGAGCAGGTTGCGCGCGAAGATGATGCGCTGGCCCTGCCGCCGCGCGAGCCCCTCGTCGGCGAGATGCTCGGCGCGGGCCTCCATCGCGGCGCGCACCTCGGTCCCGAAGCCGCCGCCGAGATCATGGCCATCGCTCGACAGGTTGCGCCGGTCGAGCCAGGTCGCCCCCGGCGCGCGAACCTGCGCCTCGATGTCCATGTCGGAGCGCACGGCCAGCGCCACCCGCTGCCGGCCCTTCCGGTCCTCGAAGCGGCGCAGCTCGACGATCGCGCCGGGCCGGCAATCGCCGGTCGCCTCGATGTCGGGAAGCTGGACATGGTGGGTGCGACCGTCGATCCCGTCCACGATCGCATAGGCTTTGCCGGTCAGTTCGTCATGCAACCCGCGATCGACCAGCCTGCCGACAACGGGCTGAGCCGGATCGGCGTCAAGGACATAGCTGCCGGCGCCCCGGTCGATGCCGAGTTCGCTCATCGCCTTGTGCATCCGCTTGATGATGTCGTCGCGCTCGCCCAGCTCGCGCAGCGCGGCCTGGGCGTTGTCCGCCAGCGTCCACTGGCCGGGCGCGATCTCGTTGGCGAGGCCGAGCCCCTCCAGCTTGCGCAGTCGGCCCATCCTCAGCACATGGTCGCCGTCGGGCCGGACGCCGGGTTCGGGCGCCATGTCGATCACGCCGTCGCGCTGCATGGTCCGCGACAAGTCGCGGTCGATCTCGGTCCAGCGTTCGGCTTCGACCTGCCGCTCCAGCGACTGCCGGATTTCGAGGTCGGTGCGCGGGCCGAGTTCCTGGGTCACGATCTCGCGCGCCTGCGCCCGCATCCCCTCGCGGATATAGTCGCGCGAGATGACGAGGTTCTGCCCGTCCTCGGCGACGCCGCGCACGATGATGTGGACGTGCGGGTTGTCGGTGTTCCAATGCTCGACCGCCCGCCAGTCCAGGCGGGTGCCGAGATCCTTTTCCATCCGCGTCATCAGCTCGCGGGTGAAGCCCTTGAGGTCGCGCATCTGCTCGGCGTCCTCGGGCGAGACGATGAACCGGAAATGGTGGCGGTCGTCCTCGCAGCGCGCCGCGAACTCGTTGCGGTCGAGGCCGTCCGCCTCCGCGCCGAACAGCACGCCCTTTTCGCCGCCGCGCGTGACGCCATCGCGTTGCAGGTAATTGAGATGGGCGGCCAGCGAGGCACGGCCGCCATGCCGGACGACGCGCGCCTTGACGATGACCTGGCGCGATCGGTGGCCGAGCCGGTGGGTCGCGCGCACGCTCGCCACCCGGCCCCGGCCGAAGGTCGAGCGGCCCGGCGCGACGATGCGGCCACGGCGCGAGACATGGCCCCCGGCCCTCTGCGCGGCGGCGAGCGCCTGGACGATGATCGGCAGCGCCCGCTGGCTTCCCCGCGAGCGGATGCGACCAGGCCGGATGCGGAAATCGTCGTCGCCGCTCATGGGGCGACAGGCCGCAATGTGCGGCAAACCCTGATGGCGGCAGGCTTTGGCCCTGCGCCGCACAGTGCGGGATTTCCGCACACATTGCGCAGCAATGCCCGAAAGCCTTGAGAATCAAGGCCACGACCGAGGCGCAAAGGCTCCGCACATTGCCGCCCTTTATCTTGCCCTCGGCCTCCCCCCTTCAGAAAGACAGCCCTGCTCCCTTCCGGCGCTGCGAAAGCCTGCGCCGAAACTCGCCAGAGCGCGCGCGAGCCGCTCATGGCGGGAGCCGCCCGGAAAGCGGGACGAACAGGGCGTTGGAAGGCGCGGGCGCGTCGGCAAGCACAAGCTCGGCGCGATCGGCGGACGGCCGCTCCGGCTGCGCGTCGGACGCCGCGCGGTCGGCTGTTGTTTGTGCAGTCGAAAGCGCCCCCGGCCGCACCGCGAACAGCGCGGCACGACGCCAGGCGAACGGGTCGGACGGCGGCGCGGCGGCAAGCTGGGTGTCGTCCGAGCCGCCCGTGATCGCCGCCAGCTTTGCGAGATAGGCGCGCGTCTCCGCGGGCAGCGGACGGCCGCGCGACAGATATTCGTCGTAACGGCCCGGCCCCGCATTGTAAGCCGCCAGCATCGCCGTCACATTGCCGTAGCGGTCGTGCATCGCGCGCAGATAGGCCGCGCCCGCGATGATGTTGTCGCGCGGGTCGAACGGGTCGGACCCGAGACGATGGCGCGCGCGCAGCCCCGCCCAGGTGCCGGGCATGATCTGCATCAGGCCCATCGCCCCGGCCGTCGAGACGGCGCGAACATCGCCGTTGCTCTCGACGCGCATGACGGCCCATATCCAGCGTTCGGGGATGCCGAAGCGCTGGGCCGCATCGGCGACATGGCCGGCATAGGGATGGCGCGGGGCCGATCGCTCGGCGGGCACGTCCTGCGCCAGCGCGGCGACGGGCGCAGCGCCCGGCGCGAGCAGCAGCAGGACCGCGAGCATGGCGGCCGACCCGCCCCCGCTCCGCCGCCAGCCTGCCAGCGTGCTCGCTCCGGTAAAGGGTGCGCGCGATGCGCCGGCCGGGGGCAGCCCTTGACCTTCGCTGCGCGCGCCGGCCGGCCTGCGACCGAGCGGGACGGAGGGATGAGACGGCCTTTCCGCGAACAAAGGGATGATCGGGGAAGGCACCGATCAGCTCCGATCGTCGCGCGGCTTGGGGCGCTTCCACGACAGCCGGAACGTCCGGCCATCATCATCGGCGCGGAACAGGACCGGCCGGAATGGTGCCGGGAAAAGCGGGCTGTCGATCTCTAGCGCGATGTAGTCGCCCGCGCGTTCGCCGACCCGTTTCCACGCGCCGCCGACTTCGGGGCCATCCTCGTTGTCGAGGTGGACGCGGTAGTCTGGCGCGTTCTCGGTATCGCTCGGATCGAGCGCGACAAGCACGATCGCCTCGTTGATGCCGAAGTAGCGAGCGCGTCCGGCATAGCCGCTGGCGGTGGATTCAAAGATATTCACTTGCATGGCCGATCTCCTTGGCTTGGGGGGTTGAAGGCGTTTGCGACTGCGCGCGCAGCCACAGCGGCGTTGCGCGTCCGATGACGGCGGAGGCCGGCAGCGGGCCGAAATAGCGGCCGTCCAGACTGTCGGGATGGGCGGGATTGAGCAGCAGCAGCTCGCCCGGTCGCAGGGTGCGGCACCCCTGCCAGACCGGCAGCGGACGGCCCCTGCCGTCACGCGCGCGGGCGATGGCGACGCGCTGACCATCGACGCTCACCACGGCGCCGGCACGGCAAACCCGCTGCCCGGCCTTCGCCGCCACATGCTTCAGCAGCGGCACGCCCTCGGGCAGATAGCCGCGCGCCGAAAGCCAATGCGCCAGCCGCTCGGGCGGCGCGATGGCGACCAGCGCCCCTGTAGGCGGATCGCTGTCGGGATGGATGCGGTAGAGCCCGATCGGCGCGCTCGCGCTGGCGTTCCAGATGACGCGCGGGAGCGGATCGGCGACGGCGATGGCGGCGAAGGCCGCGGCGAAGGCGGACGCGGCGATGGCTGTCGCCATGACATAGCGGCGCCGCGTCATCCCTCGATCTCCCGGCGCTTGAGCCAGGCGTGATGGCGCTCGATCGTGTAGAGGCGCGGCTGATGGCCAGCGGCGATGCGATTGTGGACGTGCCGCCAATGATCGGCGGCCGCGTCGCAGGGATCGACGCCGGCCGCTTCCACCGCGTCGATCGCGGCGAGCACCTGCTGGACCTTCGGCCAGCCCTCGATCTTGAGCAGGATGTCGCCGCCCGGCCGCACGAACGGCAGCGTCGTGTAGGCTTCGTTGGCGGCGACCGCGCGCACCACGTCGATGCGCGAGACGATCGTGCCGAAGTCGTTGGCCGCCCAGCGCACGAACGCGAAGACGGCGCCGGGACGGAAGCCGACGACGCGAGTGCGCCGCGTCAGGATGCGGTCCTCGGCGATCCGGCCGAAGCGTATCCAGTGCTCCAGCTTCTTCTCGATCCAGGTCAGCTCGACATGGGTGAGGCCGTCGCGGGCGAGCGCGCTGAACGCGCCGCCGCCGCGCAAGGCGGGGGGCCGGTCGTCGATCATGGGAGGTCTCCGGGGATGGGGATCGCGATGGGCGCGGGGCGAAGCCGGCGGCTTGTCTGCCGACCGAACGCCAAGCCCGCCAGCGGGGCCGCGCTGTCCACAGCCGCGCGCGCCGTTAGCAAGAATCCGAAGGATTCGATTCTATTAGCATCGTTAGAAGGAGGTCGATTCCGCGAGGATTTCCGCGGCTTTGCGGGAACCGAGCGTTCCCGGAAGTCCGAGTCTCGCGTTCCCGATCGTCCGAATCCGGGCGTTCCCGATAGTCCGAACCTCATGGCCAGTTCTCCACAGGCTTGAGGCCGACGCGGCGCATGGCGGCGTCGAACGGATCGACGGGGATGGGCGTGAAATTCAGCCGGTCGCGGCCGAGCGCGTGTTCGAGCGTGAGGACGTAACCGGGGAGCGGCTGTCGCGCGACGATGGCGCGCAACTCGAACGCGAACCGGCGCAGCGGCGAGAGCACGCCGGATTTCAGGTAGAGGTGCGGAACGTCGAAGCTCCAGCCGCCCTGCTGGCGGCCGCCATGCTTGCGCACGATGCGGTAGAGCCAGCGTTCGAGGCCGCCGGTCAGGTCGAAATAGGCGCGGTCGATGGTCAGCACGAGCGCGCGGTCGAGCACGCCGGCATAGAACCAATCGGGCAGGATCAGCTCAATGCCGAGCGCGCGGCCGTTGCCGTCCGCCAGCTCCCGCCATTCGTTGATCCATGAGAAACGATGGCGGCGCCGCTGGTGCTGCTGCCGGATCGAAGTGGCGACGGTGGTGGATTGCAGGCGGTCGAGCGCGGCCTTCAGCCGCTCGTAACTCGCCTTGCCGGTGCCGCGCCGGGTGAACGCCAATATCTCGTGCGGCGTCGTCACCATCAAGCGCGAGGTCGGCCGTCCGGCGTCACGCGCCTCGATGAGCTGGCTCGCCGCCCAGATCAGCACGTCGGCGTCCCAAATAGTCGCCATGCCATGCTCGGGCACGGCCTCGACCGAGATCCATGTCGCGCCCATGCGGAAGTCGATGGGCGCGGTGCGGCGGGCCTTGGCGAGCGAGAAGAACGGCCAGGCCATCAAGTCCTGCGCATCGCGGGCCGCAAGGTCGCCGGGGATCGAGCGGAACAGTTCAAGCTGCGTGCGCTCGGCGCTCGACCGGCCGGAAAGGGAGCGTGCGGTGGGCATCGGTGCTCAGCGGCGCACGCAATCGGTGGGCAGGCGCTTGGCGGGATGGACGACGCCGCTGCCCGGATCGGACGTGGACCGGCGGGTGCCAAGCGCGGCCCAGGCGTCGAGATCGTCGATCGCATAGACGATCCGGCCGCCGAGCCTGCGGAACACGGGGCCGGTGCCGTAGCAACGATGCTTTTCCAGCGTGCGGGCTGAGAGACCGAGGTGGATCGCCGCGTCGGGCGTCTTGAGATAGCGTGGCGTTGTGGCGGCGACAGGCTCGGCCATGATGATCCTCCTGGTGATGGCCGGCCCCGAAAAAGGGGTCCGGCGGACAGGAGGGAATGGTGGCGAAACGACCCCGGCGCGGAGAAGGGACAGCGCCGAGGGGGGCGGCAATGTCCCCCTTCAGCCGCCGCGCAGCAGGCGGAGATAGCCGCCGTCGCGCAGCTCGACGGCTTCGGCGAGCCATCGCCGGATGCGCTTGCGCTCCTTGCTCTCGATCCATTCGGCGTTGGTGTAGCGGCGGACCCTGCGGTGGATCAGCGAGGCGGCCAGCTCGCGCTGTGTGGCGCCCGCGTCGTGGCCGTCGAGCACTTGCAGCAGGGTGAGGAGATGTTCGCGCCGGAACGGCGGCGGGCGCAGCGCCGGTGGGCCGGCCGCCATGCCGCTGAGGCGGCGGCACAGGCGCTCGGCGGACGCGAGGCGTGCGAGGGGATCGGGTTCGATCGGCAGCATCACGGCCATCGGGCGGCGGCACGAACCGCACACGCACAGGTGCTCGTCGCCCTCCTTGTCGGCGAGGATGACATGCAGGAAATCGCCCATCCTGATGCGGGCGCGAATGTCGCCCAGCGCCTCCATGTCGAGGGGGCCGGCGCCGATGCCGGCGAGCGCTGGCGCGATGATGATGCTGGCCGGCGACAAGTCCGGGCGCGCGACCGCCAGCTTGCGGTCGAAGGCCGCGCCAGGCGCGGCGTGGTAGCTGATGCCCCAGCGCCGCACGAGGCCGGTGGTCGCATCGTCGGCGGAGATCGCGCCGCGTTTCACGCGGCCGAGCGCGCGGCGGTAGTCAGAACGATAGCCAGCGTTTCGGCTGAGATAGCCGATGGCGATGTCCGAATATGCGAGCGCGTCGTCCCCGGCCTCGTCCGGGGGCGCGCGCCAATCCTTCTCAGGCGGCATCTTAACCCTCCCAAGCATGGCTCTTTTCGCGGAGCGCGTTGGAAGATGTTCTCAAGCCCGCCGTTGCGGAGAAGCCCTGCCGAGCGGGCGGGCGCATAGCGGATTCAAGTCAGCGTTTTGAACGGATTATACGCACCGTGGCGCGTGTTTCGGGGCCGCCCTCAGTTCGGAGGCGGGCGCAGATAGTGGCGATAGCCGGTTGCGGTCATCCAGCGTGCGCGGGCGAGATGCGAGTCATAGACGCAGCGGGCGCGTTCCGGTTCGGCGGCGGGGTCGATGCCGAAGATGATGCGGACGGCTTCGCGCCAATCGGCATTTTCGTCGGCCGCGTCGAGCAGCCGCCAATAGGTCCGATGATGACGCTCATCATAGTCGGTGACATGGGGCGCGTCCGGGGCGCGATCCTCGAAAGCGGCTATTGCCATCGCCTCGTTCCGCTTTCAGCCATAGCCCCCCGCGCCTGCTGATTTACCGAATATACACCATAATGGAGCGAAGTAATCGCACCACTTTTGCTATGGTCGCCTGATGGGGAGGGCATAACTGAGCGAGCGACACGGCCCGTTACTTTCGCGATCCGTTTGCTGCGCCGCGCACGATCATCACGCCTTCGCCGCGATCCGAATCGAAAAATACGATCCCCGCTGTCTCCAGCGACCTGACCACCTGATGCCGTGTATCGTCGCGCACAGGCAGATCGTTCTCCGATTCCAGACGCTTGAGCGCGGTCAGAGCAACGAGGGCCTTGTCTGCAAGCATCTCCTGTGTCCAACCGAGAAGTGCGCGAGCGGCCCGCACCTGGCGGGAAGTGATCATGCACGATCACCTCCACAACCTTCGGGTCATTCGCTATGGAAACGACTATTATAGTCGTCTGGGTGGAAACGCAACGTGAGCCGGAGTGCTAACGGAAGAAGGCCCGGCGGCTGGTGCCGCCGGGCCTCTTGCGCTTCGGATCAGAACGGGATGTCGTCGTCGAGGTCGTCGACGCCGCCGCCCGTCTGAGCGGACTTGCCCCGGCTGAGGAAGTCCACCGTCTCGGCGATGATCTCGCAACCGTAGCGGTCGACGCCCTGCTGGTCGGTCCATTTGGTATAGTGGATGCGGCCGCGAACCAGCACCTTCATCCCCTTCTCACAATGGTCCCGAATGGTCTTGCCGAGGCCGTTGAAGGCGGTGATGCGGTGCCATTCGGTGTCCTGAACGCGATAGCCGTTGTCGTCCCGAACGACCTTGCCCTCCGAGTAGCGGGGACGCGAGGTGGCGAGGGTGAAGTGGGTGATGAGAGTGCCGCCCTGCGTGGTGCGGGTTTCCGGGTCCTGGCCGATGTTGCCGGCGAGAATGACGATGTTCTGCATTTCAAGTCTCCGTTGCTTCAAGTCCGAGGGACCGTCCCTCCGACGAGACCCGGCCAAGACCGTCGGGAGGCGCTGGCATCGACGCGCAGCGGAGACCTGACCCCCAAGGCCCGGAGTGGTGCGGGCAGGCGCTTCAGCGCCAACACGGTTCGGAGCCGCGGGGGTTGCTGGCGAAAACCGAACGGGCTTAGGGGATCAGTCAGTCGGAGGGGCTGTCCGCTCGGCGAAGCGGCACGGAGCGATGGGTAAGAACATAGGATCTCGCGGCGATGAAGGCGCGATTGAGCCGGTAGCCGCACCTGGGCGCTCCCATCCCCGGTCATCCTCGCCTTCGCCCTGCCATGTCGGCAGGTTCGCTCGACGGGACAGGCGGCCGCGCTCGGGTTCACCGATCCCGCATTTCCGCTGAGGACGAGGCAATCCGGTCAGGCGCTGTGAAGGGATCGTGCTGGTCGCCCGCGTTCACGCCGAGGGATCGGCCGGGGCGACGAGCGCGGCTGTGGGATCATCAGCGAGTGGACGCCCAGCGGGGTCCGCGGACGGGCGGCTGCGATGGCGGGGATCGGCGTCATTTCCGATTCGAGGCGCGGGAGCCTGGTGAAGCCGGCAGCCTGGTCTTCGCTGGCTTCGCGCCGGGTGACGGATAAACCTCCCACGGCTAAGGGAGTCGGGGATGACCTCCAGCCGTAGCACCGCGACCGAGAAGAACGAGCGTAAGCGCAAGGCAGGGACGCGCACAGCAATGGCTTCCGCCCCGCCGCCGGTAGAGTTCGATGCTGTTGCGCACTATATGAAGAAGACGCGAGGCAGGCGCGGCGCGGGCCATCGGCTCTACTATTGACCGCACGACGCCTTCGGCGCGTGGTCGAGCGCCGAAGGCGGATCGGGCAGGTCGATCACCGCGCGAAGGGGTCGTATTCGTGAATGATGCTGGCGGCGTCTCCGTCGAATTCGCGGGATTCGACGACGCCGAACAGGTGGTCGCCGATCCTGACGACGACGATGCAGGTCATCAGCGTCCGGGCGAGGTTCCAGGCATGGGACTGAGCGATTTCGAGGGACATTGATCCGGCTCCTGTCTTGAGGGAGCGGGGACCATCCCCGCTCGACAGGCGCCCGAAGTGTCGGACGGACGGCCGCAGTCACCGCACAGGCAAGGGCTGTGCGGCCGCACGCTCGCGTAGCGGACCCTTCAGGGTTGATGGCGTCAGGCCATCCGTCAGACCAAGGATCGCGCCTCAAAGAGCGGGGATGGTGCGCGCGGAGACTGGAGCCGGACGTTCCTGCCACGAAATCGGTCAGTCCCCTGCGCACCGAGAGGGATGCTGACTGCATTGGCGGTCATGAGCGGCGCAGGGTGGACTCGTGATCGGACTCGGCTCGCCGCGCGCCATTGCGCTTGATGTCACGGCGTCCACCAAGCCGCTCAGGCTCGTTCATACGGCAGCGGACAATCGTTCGAGACGCAAAAAAAGACCCGATGGCGGTGGCCGCCATCGGGTGCTTGTCCAGCTTACAGGTCGCGGTAAGCCGCTACCTCATCGCTGAGGTAGGGGATGTATCCGTGGGCGCGTGCCAGTTCGCGCGCTTCCCACTTCCGTTCCCATTCCGGCTTGGCTTGCTCGGCGGCTTGCTTCCGTTCGGCCCGAGCCTTGTTGATCCTGCGAATTTTTGCCCAATCTTTCATGTCTGCCTCCTGAGCGTTGGCGTTGCTGATGCGTCAGGCAGGTCTTGGCGGGCGACGCGGGCAAGCTGAAAAACGGAGGGTCCGCTTGCGGAAACCGTAGGCGCGATCCGCGCCGGTTTTCTGCTTGGCGCCCTGGCGCTTCCCGCATGAGGCGCCCGCCAAGGCCAAATGCGCAAATCAGCAGCCGACCCAGGAGGAAGGCATCAGCTTTGGGCAATCGCGATCAACTTGGCCGGGACCATAGCGGAATCATGCCGAGCAAATCAGAAATGGGAACGGATGTGGGGAGCCCCTCTTCGCTTCGCACACAGAATCACACGCAACGGGCGATATGCCAGAACGGCCGGGCTTACCTACGTCCATGTCGGGCAATCGCCGGTGGCAGGAGGCCGCTCCCATCGGGTGACAGGTTTGGCGGCGCTTACGCGCCGCCACGCTGCCGGAAGTCCCAGACCTTGATGCCCATAGCCTTGGCCTTGTCGCGGATGTTGTCCTGAATGCCGGTGCCGGGAAAGACGACGAGACCCTTCGGCATCGTTTCAAGCACTTCGTCATTGCGCTTGAACGGCGCGGCCCGCTTGTGCTTGTCCCAATCGGGCTCGAAGGGGACGCTCGGGACGCCGCGATTGTCGGCCCACAGGACGGAGATGTGCTCGCCGCCGGTGCCGGTGGCGCCATGCAGCAGCACCATGTCGGGGAACTTCGCCTTGATCCGGTCCAGCGTCGCGAAGATGAAATTGACATCGTTGAACGCCGGACCCGAGGAGACCGCGATGCGGGTGCCGGGCGGCACGAGCACCTGCTTGTCGGCCCATTTGCGGGCATTGATGAAGTCGCGGCTGGAGATCACCGCCGAGGTGAGCGCCTTGCGGTTGACCTTCGAGCCGGAGCGCGGCGTCCAGGCTTTGCGGATATGGATGCGGTAGTGATCGGCGCAGGCGTCGCGGAAGAACTCCATCGCGTCGCGGCGCTCGATCATGGTCGCGCCCTCGCGCAGCAGCCGCTCCAGCTCGACCGACTTCACCTCGGAGCCATCCTGTTCGCGCTGGCTGCGCTTCTGGGCGAACTCGTTGTCGTCCAACTCGCGCTCGATCCGTTCGCCGGCGCGCTGGAAGACGTTGGTGATGTTCCAGAGCAGGTCTTCAAGGTCGGGTTCGAGCCGCGTGTCGATCAGGCACGAGACCATCGCGTCGAAGATGTCGGCGACTGCGCCCTCGGCCGAGCGGGAGTCGGGGAGCGGGCGCTGGTCGGGCTCGTCCTCGAAGGGCCGGTATCCGTAGAGGGCCATCTCCTGAAGCAGGTAGGCGGTGGGGGATTCCTCGTGCTCGGGTTCATGTTCGGGAAGCGGATTGTCGGTTGTCATGGTGACGCCTCTCATCGGTTGACCGCGCCCTTCGCGGCCTTCGCAGGCGTCGAAAGACGGCGGGCGAACCGGGCCTGCACCGCCAACCCCGCCCCTCGCGGGGTGGCGGCCAAGCGCAGCGCCGGACGGCAGGGCGGCGGCTAATTTGTTTCGCGATGCAAAGCGGCCGCTCGCGGCCGCGGCGGAAATTAGCCGCCGAACGCCGTTGCCGGGCCGGGGCGGCTGTCGTCCCGAACGCCTCTCAAGAAGGCAGCAAGGGCGCGGGCCTCTCCGATGATCGAAAGCGTCGCCGCAACCGGCAGGCCGGACCTTGCCGAACCCCGAGCCGAAGCCCCCGCCGCCTTTCCGGCCTCAGCCGGGCATGGCCAGGAAACGGCCCGCATCCTCGGGGATGAGCTGCCCGGCCAGCGCCGCGGCCATCCGCTCGGCTCCGACTAGGCGCAGATCCTCGTTGAAATCGCCGAGCATGGGCGAAAGCGGCACGACCTCGATCCCGGCCCCGGAAGCCCGCTCGGTCAGCCTCGCCAACGCAGCGTCGCCGGCCGGATCGTCGTCGCGGCCGACATAGAGGCGTCGGAGCGCGGGCGGGAACAGGATGGCTCCGAGGTGGGGCGAGGACAGAGCGGCGATCATGGGCATGGCGGGCATGACCTGACGCAGCGACAGGATGGTCTCGATGCCTTCGCCTGCCGCCATCACCGCATCCGGTCTGCCGAAGCGGACGCCGTGCCCGAGAAGGAAACCCATCGCGCGCCGAGGCGTGACCACCGGCGCCTTGGTCGATGTGGCAGGGTCGAGCCAGGTGCGATGAACGCCGGTGATCGCGCCGTCGAGATCGGTGACGGCGGCGATCATGGCAGGCCATGCGCGACGTGTTCCGGCCAAGTCCTTCCGCGACGGGGTGTAGTAGCAGCGCGGGTGGCAACGGAGCGGATCGTCCACCCGCAGGGCCGTGATCGCGCGGTCCCGCAGATAGACTTGAGCGACCGATCCCCGGACAGGCCCGGACGCGGCGAACAGGCGCTTGGCGGCTTGCGGCGAGCCGGTGGGCGCTTTCGGCTCACGCGCATGGCGTGGACCATCGCTGCAAGGCTCGGGATGCGGCAGGCTGAGGAAGCTACGGGCTTCGTCCAGCGTGTCGCGGAGCTGCGAATGGCCGCAGGCGAGCGCGATGATGTCGAGCAGATCGCCATGCTCGCCGGTCGCGGCATCGGTCCATTTGCCGGCTGCGCCGCGTCCGTCCTGCGATCCCGCAAGACGGACATACAGGCTGCGGCCCGGCGTGTTGTGGGCATCGCCGACCAGCCAATAGCGGCCTTCGCGATGCCCCTTCGACAGGTAATGACGGCAAACCGCCTCGGCCTGATCGCCGAGACGGTTCGCCAGTTCGCCTGCCTGATCCGACAGCCGGCCCATCACGCGGCCGCCCGGTCGGCGATGCGTTGGAGCGGCCACCGCTTCATCAGGCGCTCCAGCACGGCGACGCCCGCCGCATCGACGGGGACGAACATGCGCAGCGTCCACGAGATGATTTCGTGGAAGAGGCCATAGGCGGTCAGCCGCTCGCGCATGGCGTCGGTGAAGCCGGTCAGCTCGATCCGGTAGGCGTTCATCACGCGCACGCGGCGGAGCTGGAGACCTTCGGCCAGGTCGAGCACGGTGCGCCCGTCCATCAGCGCGGCGAAGGCCGCCTGCGGATCGAGGTTCAGGCCATCGTCGTTGGCGGTTGCCGTCGCGACCCAGGCCGGCGAGACGCGGCGACCGATGATCCGCTCGCCATCATCGGTCTGGAGCCGATAGACGCGGGTGGACTCGTTCGGCAGGCGCTTCCAGATCGGCAGAAGGAGGCCGGTGACGATGTGCATGGTGCTGGTGGCGAACTCCGCCACCTCGGCCAGCTCCGCCTCCCACGCGCGGGCGAAGTCCGCCCGGCTCGCTTCGTGCCATTGCGTCTGCGCCATCGCCTCCAGCGGCATCGGCGTCGATTCCAACGGCCGGACCAGCCGCACACGGCGCTCGATGCTGCCGTCATCGAGCAACATGCCCTTCGTCGGTATCTGCACGGCCGCGCGGCCGGATTGGGCGTTGACCAGCAGGACCGCACGCGGGTCCGAAAGATGGTCGAGCGCCTTCGCCAGCGTGAGCGGCCGATTGCGGTCCTTGCGTTCAATCGTCAGCAACCTCGTCTCCGCCGTGGTGCCGGGATGAGTATAGATGGTGCTGCGCTCGGCGATCGTGAAGCTTTCGGCCTGGAGCGTCTCCAGCCCCAGCTCGTAGGTGCCCGAGGCGACGGCTCCCTCAATGCGGGCGGTCAACAAATCCTCGAACGCGGTGAACAGGACGTTCTGCAAGTCGATAGTGAGCGCCAGCATCCGGTTGAGGAAGGTGGTGATCGGCGGTAGCTCGTCCTTGAGGCCGGTGTCGTCGCGCAGACTGAGACCCGTCGCCTGCTCGAAGGCGAGCAGCGAGCAGCCCTCGACCTTGCCCGCATAGAGCAGCCGGTAGAGCTGGCGCAGCGCATCGCGCGCATATTGCGATTCCAGATTGTCCTCCGGCCGGAACAGTCCCTGGCCGCCGGTCTGGCGCTGGCCGCGCGTGATCGCGCCCAGCGTGTCGAGCCGGCGCGCGATGGTCGAGATGAACCGCTTCTGCGCCTTCACGTCGGTCGTCACCGGCCGGAACAGCGGCGGCTGCTTCTGATTGGTCCGGTTGGTGCGGCCGAAGCCCTGGATGGCGTTGTCTGCCTTCCAGCCCGCTTCCAGCAGATAGTGGACGCGCAGCCGCTGGTTCCTCGCGCCGAGGTCGGCGTGATAGCTGCGGCCGGTCCCGCCCGCATCGGAGAAGATCAGGATGCGCTTGGCGTCGCTCTGGAAGGCGTCGGTCTCGCCGACATTGGCCGAGCCCGGCCGGCTCTCGACGACATAGCGGTCGATGCCGTCCGATCCGCGGCGCTTGACGATCCGGCGCGAACGCCCCGTCACCTCGGCGACCACATCGGTTCCGAAGTGGTGGATGATCTGGTCCAGCGCGGCCGGCACTGGCGCCAGCGAGGCCAGGCGCTCGATCAGACGGTCGCGGCGCTCGGCGGCTTCGCGGGACTCGACGGGATTGCCGTCCGCGTCGGTGACGGGTCGCGAGGACAGATTGCCCTCGCCGTCCGTGAACGGCTCGTAGAGCTGCACCGGGAAGCTGTGTTCGAGGTAGGACAGGACGTATTCACGAGGCGTCACGTCCACGCGCACGTCGTCCCATTCCTCGGTCGGAATGTCGGCCAGCCGGCGCTCCTGCAACGCCTCGCCGGTCGAGACGATCTGGACGACGGCGCTGTGCCCGGCTTCCAGATCCCGCTCGATGCTGGCGATCAGCGAAGGCGTCTGCATCGCCGTGATGAGGTGATTGAAGAACCGCTGCTTCGCCGACTCGAAGGCGCTGCGCGCCGCCGACTTGGCCTGAGCGTTAAGCGTGCCGGTCGCGCAGGTGATGTTCGCGGCCTTCATCGCCGCGTCCAGATTGTTGTGAATGATCTGGAACGCGCCCGCGTAGGCGTCGTAGATGCCGATCTGCGCCGGGGTCAGCGCATGTTCGAGCATCTCGTATTCAACGCCGTCGAAGGACAGCGAACGGGCCGAATAGAGGCCGAGCGCCTTCAGGTCGCGCGCCAGCACCTCCATCGCCGCAACGCCGCCGTCCTCGATCGCCGCGATGAACTCGCTGCGCGTGGCGAACGGGAAATCCTCGCCGCCCCACAGGCCGAGGCGCTGGGCGTAGGCGAGATTCTGCACGGTGGTCGCGCCGGTGGCGGAGACATAGACGACGCGGGCATCGGGCAGCGCGTGCTGGAGCCGAAGCCCGGCGCGGCCCTGCTGCGAGGGCGCCTGCTCGCCGCGCGCGCTGGTGCCGCCGGCCGCGTTCGCCATCGCGTGCGCCTCGTCGAACACGATCACGCCGTCGAAGTCGGCGCCCAGCCAATCGACGATCTGCTGCACGCGGCTCGCCTTCTCGCCGCGCTCCTGCGAACGCAGGGTGGCGTAGGTGGCAAACAGCACGCCCTCGTCCAGCGTGATCGCCGTGCCCTGCCGGAAGCGCGAGAGCGGCGTCACCAGCAGGCGCTCCTGGCCGAGCGCCTCCCAATCGCGCATCGCGTCCTGATGCAGGGTCTCGGAACGGCTCACCCACACCGCGCGGCGGCGGCCTTTGAGCCAGTTGTCGAGGATGATGCCCGCGACCTGGCGGCCCTTGCCCGCGCCCGTGCCGTCGCCGAGAAACCAGCCGCGGCGGAAGCGCACGGCGTGCTCCGCATCGTCCGGAGCGGCAGTGACGACATCCCAGGCGTCGTCCACCGTCCACGCCCCGGCGAGATGGCCGGCGTGGGCCTCGCCCGCGAGGATCACCGATTCGAGCTGGGCGTCCGACAGGATGCTGTCGGCGACGAGACTGGCGGGCAGCACCGGCCGATAGCTCGGCCGGGGCGGCGAGACCGAGGCCATCGCCGCCGACTGGACCAGCGGCGTCGGGTGCGGCTTGGCGCCGTCGATGCGCAGCGACTGGAGCGCATACGGCTCGTAGATCGCATCGGTCAGGCGTCCGGCTTCGGCCGGCGTCCAGTCGATCGCCTCATAGGCCAGCTCCGCCGCCTCGGGCAGATCGACACGCGCAGGCGCCGGTGCGGGCGCGGCGCGACGACGGGGCGCGGGCGTACCGGCCATCGCCCGCATGGCGACCGGCATGGCGGGCGGCGGCGTGTCGGGGCCGGACCCGCGCGGCGGCACATGGTCATGCACCCAGCCGAGCAAGGTCGCGGTGTCCGGCGCAACGCCGGGCGAGGCCGGGAAGCGGCGAGGATCGTCCGCGGGAACGCGCTCGAGAACGGTCAGGCGCGTGTCGATGGTCGTGCCGTGCTTGGCATAGACCCTGCCGTCGATCGCCGCCGAGAACAGGACACGGCCGCGCTCCTGAAGCTGGGCGAAGCTGTCGGTCCAGGCGGGATTGTCGGGCGCGCAGTTCGCCCCGGTGATCGCGACCAGGCGACCGCCCTCGGCGAGCCGGGCCAGCGCCGAGCCGATATGGCGCAGCGCCGCGTCCTTCATGGTCCGATCGACATGGGCGACGGCCGAGAACGGGGGGTTCATCAGCACCACGCTCGGCACGATGTCCGCGCGCAGATAGTCATGGATATGTGCGGCGTCGTGACGGGTGACGGGGCAATCGCCGAACAGGCCGGCGAGCATCTCGGCGCGGATCTCGGCCAGCTCGTTGAGAACGAGGCCGCCCCCTCGCGTCTCAGCCTGGACCGCGAGCAACCCGGTGCCGGCGGAGGGTTCGAGCACGAAGTCGCCCGGCCGGATCGCGGCCGCGACGATGGCGACGAAGCCCAGCCCGGCCGGGGTCGAGAATTGCTGGAACGCCTGCGAAGTCTCCGACCGGCGCGTATGGGTGGGGAGCAGCGCCGCCACCTTCTCGATCATCGCCAGCGCGGCGACCGGAGAGGCGGACTTGCGGAGGATCGTGCCGCCGTATTTGCGCAGGAACAGAACCTGCGCCGCCTCGCAGGCGTCATAGGCGGTTTTCCAGTCCCAGGCGCCATCGGCGTCGGAACCGCCGAACGCGGTCTCCATCGCGGAGCGCAGGGCGCGCGCGTCGATCGCGCGGCCCCGTTCGAGGTCGGGCAGGATGAGCGCGGCGGCGGCAAGGATGGACCGGGCGGTCGCGACGAAACCGGGCGCGACGGGAAACGGCGCCGCCGTGCGGGCAGCGGGTGCAGCAAGAGTCATGGCGAATGTCCTTGAGGAGAGCCGGGAAGGAACGGGCCGCCTGACGCTCTCTCTCGATCCGGCCGACCCGCCCGCTTCCGGCCCGCCTCTCACTCTCTCGGGAGGTCGAGGTCCGCTGCGAGGCCCAGTTCTTCCAGCCGGGTTTGATCTTCGAGCCGGACAATCTCGTAATCATCCGATCGCCAGTCCCAGCCGCCCCGGCGAACCTCATCGAGCGTCGTCCAGCATCCATCCGGCCACACCAAGATGTCGTCAGGGTGATAGGGTCGCGTCTTGTCGGTCATGGGTTCGTCCTCGATCTGCTGCGCGGGACCATCCCCGCCGACGCCAGCCAGAAAGGGACCGGGCAGGGCCAGCACCGAGGCGCGAGGGGAACCCCTCCGCGGGTTGATGGCCGACCGCCTGGCCCTTCATCGGCGTTGGTCCGAGGGGAATGGCACCGCCGCCAGTGGGCCGGACGGAATGACCGCTGGCAGACGCGGCGCCTTGCCGGCCTGCGTGTGGACCGATGGGGAAGCGGACGGAGCCACTATGAGGGGGCGGCTGTGCGCGGCGATGCGACAAGTCCGGCTCTGGATGACCCGGCAAAAAAAGGCCCGCCGCCGATCATGTCGGCAGCGGGCCGGAAATGGCGGGTCAGGCGTCGGGAGCCGTCGGCAGCTCCCAGGTCTCGTGCCGGGCTTCGTCGATCACGAAGCCATGCGGTCCGGAGCGATATTCCACCGTGGGAACGAGGAAACCGCGAAACGGCGGCCGGTCACGCTTGCCGCCGAGCGCCGCGACGCACTTCACGAAACCCGGCGAACTCAGGGACCGGCTGGCGGAGACGACGATCCAGTCCTGGGCGTGGGCCTCCTCGAACAAGCGGCGATCGTTCTCGAAGGATTCGCCCGGCGCGAGGGACCGGCCGTGGACTGCTTCCCAGCGTTCGGGGAAGGTGTCGCGCAGCGTCTTCTCGGCGATGCGCCGCTCATAGGCGGTGAACAGCTCGGGAAAGCCGAACGCGACCATCGCCCAATCGCAGTCCTCCTCATACCAGCCTCCCTCGATGCGCAGCGCGGCGGGCATGGCCGCGTTGCGGGCTTCATCGAGCTTGAGGCCGCCGTGGCTGGCGGTGTGGTGGAAGACGACGCCCTCGGCATAGACCACGCCGCCCTGCGATGCGCCCCAGGGCGTCCAGAGGTCGGAATGTTGGTGCTGTCGATCGAGCGCGATCTTCTCGCGCTGATGCTCGACTTGCTCCTCAACGTGGACCCGGAACGCCGTCTCGTCGGTGATGGCGGAGCCGAAGCCGTAGAAGTCGGCCCGCCGCCACTCGGTGATTGGGCGGTTGATCCGCCAAGCCGTTGCGAGGCGAAAACCGTTCCCGGTTGGAAGGGCGAGATAGGCATAGTCGCCGACCAGCGCCGCCAGATGCTCATCGGCGGTGCGACAATAGACGGCCTGGATGGGCGCGGCCGCGTTCATGCCGCCCTCCCGATCAGTACGGCGCCGGCTTCGTCTTCACCGACGATCTCGACGATGGGATCGCAATAGCGGTTCTTCGCCATCCATGCCTCCGCCTCGGCCATGTCGGACGCGAGGCGATGCAGCTCGACGCGGCCGTCACGTCGCGAGAGCACGCGCACCATGCCGGGCGCGGGACGTTCGAGAATCTCGAAGCGTAGATCGGTCGTGGCCTGAAAGCCCCGGTTCACGACCATGACGATCGTTCCGGCCGAGCCGTAGTTGGCAAGGTGAAGGGTGAAGGTCGCCGGGAACGGGGAGCCGCCCAGCGTGCGAGCTTCCGTAGTCTGGACGAGGCGGCCGGTATCATTGCGGTTCTTCCAGGCGGAAAGCTTGCGCCGAAAGCGTTCGGGCGGTCGCGGCGTGCCGTCGAAAAAGCGCAGCAATGTGCCGAGCGGGACGGCAGCGACGACGGCATGGCCGTCGAGAACGGCCGAAGCGACAGCGGACGGATTGAGAATTGCGGTCATGGGGTATCTCCGGGAGAGCGGGAAAGGAGCGAGCCGTCCGACGCTCTCTCTCAATCCGGCCGGCTCACCCGGCCCCCGGCCTTCCTCGGGCTCTGGCCGCCGGCCCCGAGATGGACCCGGCGGCGCGCGGCTCAGACGGTGAGCTTGCCGGCCGCGATGTCGGCGATCCATTCGGCGGCCTCGTCGAAATCGGCGTCGCCGTCTTCGACCTGCTGCGCCAGCGCGACGGCGCCCGAGCGGCCGAGCTGCCCGAGGCGCTGAATGGCGGCGAGCAGGACAGGGGCGAGCGCCTCGGCGTCCGCCAATGCGATGTCGTCGATCTTCATGAGATACTCCTATGATGAAGGGTGGAAGCCGCCCGGCCGGAAGTGGCCCAGCGGCCATGCGAAAAGGCCCGGCGCTCGGCCGGGCCGTTGGTCGGCATCGTGAAAAAAAAGGGGCGGAGCGGCCGAAACCGCCCCGCCCCGATGCGACTATTCCGCCGCGATGGCGTATGCCGAATCCTCGGCGTCGCTCTCGCCGTCCTCCCCGAGGAACGCCGGGAGCGCCTCGGCCTCCTCGCCGTCAACCGGCGCATCGGTGATCGGCAGGACGGGTTCGACGTCCGGCATCCGCAGCGGTTCGGGAAGCCAGCCGGAATCGGCCAGCAGCCGCTCGGCTTCGCGGGCCATGTCGCCCTTCTTGAGGTGGTCGATCAGCCCGGCCTTCTGCGGCTCCGTGCCTTCGGCGACGGCTTCGAGGATGCGGGGCTTGGTGACGCGGCCGAGATAATTCTCGTAGGTCGGCCGCCAGCCGGTCGCTGCCATGTCGAACCCGATCGCGCGGGCCAGGACATTGGCGTGCTCGATCCGGCGCGCGACGCCATGCGCCGAGACGCGGCCGCCGCCATGCTTGGCGACCGGCTCCCATTGTGCGTTCACCGCATAGGCCGCGCAATGGGCGAACAGCGCCGCCTGGTCGGCGCCGTCGAGCTGCTGGATCGCATCCCAGGCATCCTTGTCGGACTTGGGCAGTCGCGCCTTCCAACCGGCGTGACGTTCCTCCATCGCCTTCACCGCCGCGCTTTCCCGCAGGCCGGGCGCCTGGAACGGAAAATAGACGCGGGAAACCGACAGCTCCAGGCAGGTCTCCGTGCGCACCTGATAGAAGGTGGTGAGCACCATCGCGTGCAGCACGGCGGCGAAGGCCACCGAGGGGTTCTGCGCGAAGGCGTCCTGCAGGGCGACCGTGCGGGACGCGGTCAGTTCGGCCACCAGCCTGTCCGGCAGCGGCTTGATGACCTCATCGTCGTCATCGTCGCTGTCGGCGGCGACCGGCGTGGAAACGGCCGCGCCATCGGGGCTCGCCACGTCCGTCCGCGCCGCGATGTCCGCCGGTTCATCGCCGGACGGCTCGACGATCGCGTCGGCCTCGTCGTCCGAGGCTTCGACGATTTCGTCCTCGGGCTCATCCTCCGGCCGCACATAGCCGCGGTCGATATAGAGCGTGCCGTCGGCTTCGAGACCGACGAACACACCGGCGCGGGCCTGCTCCTCGGCATCGTAGGTGAAGCGACCGCGTGACAGCGTGGCAATCTCCACGTCGATGGCGTTGACACGGGCATCGACGTCGGCCGGGACGTCGCCCTTGCCCGCCCACTGGTCCTCCAGGGCGTCGGCCTCGGCGCGCAGTTCAGCGATGCGGCCCTCGTCCGTCTCGGTCGGCGGTTCCTGGGTGGTTTCGATTGCGCGGCAGTCCTCGTCATAGCCATAGGGCAGATCGACCAGCGCCTCGACCCACTTCCAGCCCTCGGCCTTGATCTTGTCCGCCTCGGCGTCGAGCTTCTCGGCGACCAGACGGTCGAGCAAGGCGGGATCGCTCAGCCAGCCGCCGTCATCGGGCTCGAACAGGTCGCGCGTCGGCGCCACACCGCCGGCCGCGAGATAGGCGTCGAGACCGACGAACAGCACGCGGGCGTCGGACATCGAAACCATGTCCTCGGTCAGCTTGTCGCGGATGAAGCCGGGCGACTTGTTGACGCTGTGATCGAGCTGCTTCCAGAGCTGCTCCTGACGCTTGTGATCCTCGCTGACCGTGAAGGCCATGAGCTGATCGAGCGTCATGTCGCCGGCCGCATAGATCTCATGCAGCTTGGGCGAGACCGAGGCGAGCCTAAGTCGCTGGCTGACGACGGCCGGCGTCACACGGAAATGCGCGGCGATGGCCTGCTCGCGCTCGCCCTTGTCGTGAAGAAGCTTCATGCCCCGGAACTCGTCGAGAGGGTGAAGCGGTTCGCGATGGCTGTTCTCGGCGAGCGAGTCTTCTTCGGCCAGGATCGGATCGGTGGCAGACTTGACGACGCAAGGCACCGGGCCGGTCTTGTCCATGCGCTTGCGCTTCACGAGGATCGCAAGCGCGCAATAACGGCGGCCGCCAGCAGGGATGCCGAACCGGCCGGTCTCCTCGCCGTCGTCGTCGATCTCAGGCCGGACGTTGAGGCCATGCAGCAGTCCGCGGCGCTCGATGTCATCGGCGAGATCTTCGATCGTCACGCCGTTCTTCACGCGGCGGACATTGGATTGGGACAGGAACAGCTTGTCGAAGGGAATGTCCCGCGACGGGCTGAGGGTGATCTTGGGGGCGGCAGCTTTTGCCATGTCGGTGACTCCATGACGGGCCGCCGCGAGACACTCTCTCGGCTATCCAGCCCGTCACGAAACCGAAGGCCACCCTCTCACTCTCTTCAGCCTGTGGTCGTTACACGCCGCACATCCCCTCGCACTCATTGCCCCACAGATCGAGCTGGCCCCGATCGGCCGGCGTGCTGAGGTCGGCCTTGTCGAGCGGCACGGCCGAACGGTGTAGATAGACCTCGCCCCGGATGCCACGCAGGCCGGTGCGGATCGCACGGTCCACCGCAACGGCTTCGCCCCAGGCTTCGGGATCGCGGTCGCGGATCTCGCGCCAGCGCATGTCGGAATGGAAGGGACAACCGACGCACGCGCTCTTGGGCGGGATGGTATAGTCGTGCCGTTCGAGCCAGCGCAGGCAGTCGTGGCGCGACATGCGCTGCTCGATCAGCGGCCAGCGGTTGACCTGCCACGCCTCGAACGACGGCTTCATCCGCATCAGCTCGTCGAGCGAGATGCCGATCCATTGCTCGACGATGGGATGATCGGGCGAGCGACGGCGGGTCAGGCCGACCAACTCGCGGACTTTCCGGCGAATGGGGACGATCTTGTAATCCTTGGTGCATTGGCGCCGGATCATGCCGATCTCGACACGGCGACGCTTCACCGTGCGCGTGAAGGCGGGGATTGAGGCCCAGCGCTCGCCGCTGCCGGCGCGCAGAAGGTCGTAGCGGATGTCGCCGGCCGCGACGATGTGGACCGGGAAGGGCAGCACGTTGGGCGACATGAGCCAGGCGAGATGCTCGCGCACGGCGCGCGGCTCCCAGCCGGTGTCGGCGAATATAGCGCAGTCGGGCATCGGCCCGATCTCGCCATGCGCGGCCATCAGCGCCAGCGTGGTCGATTGGACGCCTGCGCCGAGGCTGAGGACGCGCAGCCGGACCCGATCGCGGGATGGGTTCTGGCCGAGGGTGATAAGGCCCGCCTGGTCGTAGCCGGCGCGGGCGGCGGTCGTGGTGAGCGCCATCGCGTTTCTCCGCGACGGGTCGGCAGGGGCCACTCCCTCTGCCTCGTGAGCCCGTCACGGCGACCGGGCCGGGCTCTCACTCTCAGCGGGGGCGTTGCGGGGGCGGCAGCCGCCCGCTCGAAGGGGTAGCGGGGGACCGCAAGGGCGCCCGCTCAGGGGAAGGCTTTCCCCCCAAACCTTCTCGGCTCTTGAATAATATTCGTCATTTGTTCCAAAAAAGCTTTGCGAATCGAGGAACGACTTATGAGCGTGATGATCTGCGGCGAGGACCGCACGCGACTGAAGGTGATGGGCGACATCGAGGCCGAGCTGCCGGTTCCGGCCGAGAGCGCAGGACGCTGCTGGATCAGCGTGTCAGACGGCACATTGATCGAGGCGGCCTATGGCGACGACGATGCCTGCCGCTTCAAGGTCAGCGAGGAAGGCGCCGGGATCGCGCGGATTCAGCGCGATGGCGCAGGCGATGTGCTGCGCCTCGACTGGCGGGTGGAATGGGTGACGGTGGCCGCCGTTGCCGGGCGTGTGGGGAGCCGCGAGCCCCTGCCTGAGCTACGGGGCCTATTCGCATAACGATTGGATGCGACCACACGGCAAGCGCGTTGCGAAGGCTATCGGCTATGGCTAGAAATAAAGTGCCCCGGCGGTATGCGAAGCAGGGACCACCGGGGGATACGGGCTCCATGTAGTCGATCGGGGCGGAAAAATCAAGGATTAACCCGCCGCGTGCCTACGCTGATCGCCGCCCTTTCCGCCGAACGATTCGACACTTATCTCAACTGGACGGGTGGGGACCAGGCGCTTGCCGAGCGGCTCTACACTTACAATGTCCAGCTTTCTGCCGCGCTCTACGGGCCGTTGCACATGCAGGAAATCGCTCTGCGCAACATGGCGGACGGCGCGCTGATCCAGCGCTACGGCCAGACCTGGTTCGACAATCCCGTCGTGCTGACAACACCCTATCAGACCGGGTGCATCGCCAAGGCGCGTCAGACGCTCCAGCAGGCCAACAAGCCGGCCGTGCGCTCCCAAATCATCGCGGAACTCAATTTCGGCTTTTGGTCGTCGCTGTTCGGCCGCCAAGCGCACCATCTCTGGCAGACGCTGCGGCCGATCTTCCAAGCCAAAGGCGTCCAGCGTGGGATGATCGCGCATGAGCTGCGTGAGCTGCGGCTGCTGCGCAACCGGATCGCTCACTATGAGCCGATCGTCGCTCTGCCGCTCGCGCAGCGCTATGCCAGCATCACGACGCTGACCGGCTGGCTATCGCCGAGCGCGGCGGCGTGGATCGCCAACTATTCGACCTGGCCCGCGCTCTATCCGGCGGTGCCCATCCTCGTGCCCGATCCGGCAAGTGGTAAGCTGACGGTCGCGCCTGCGGTCGTCCCGTTCCTGCCGAATTGAGCGCCCCGCCCGCACGGGTCGGGCTTGACCCCGACGCGGCGCCGGTCAGGCGTCCGTAACCGCCCTATCGGAGTGCCGAAGGGAGCCGCGATCCTCGCGTCACACCAGCCGGCGACGTCTGATGCCGTTGGTGAGTTTCGCTCAGGGCGTTTTCGACTGAAATCCAAGGGATTGCCGTGACGTCGCGATCCGAGCTGGTGAGTTTTGGGATCAGCGACGCTGCGAACGGGAGAGGGTGATTCCTCTCAAGAGCCTGATTTCGTTAGAGAGTTTTGGCGCACCCAAGAGGATTCGAACCTCTGGCCTTCGCCTTCGGAGCTAGAAACGCAATGCTACTCCATGCTGCGCCAGCCTTCGCCAAAGCCCGATAAGTTATTGTAATTTATCGGCTTTATTGACAACGAGGGGCCGCCAGGATACTCCAAGGGTCGCCAACCTTTTCGATTTGTTGGTGAGTTTTTGGTGAGTTTTTTTGGACCCCTCTGGCGAGGTGAAAATGCCAAAGCTAACGAAAATCGTCGTCGACAAGTCGCCGACACGCGAAAGCCAATACACCGTCTGGTGCAGCGAGTTAAAGGGATTCGGCGCCTTCATCATGCCGTCGGGCACGCGAACTTACTTCGTCGATTACCGAAACGCCAACAACGTCCGCAGGCGCATGAAGCTCGGTCGTCACGGTACGGTGACGGCCGAGCAGGCCCGCACGCTTGCGATCCAGGCGCTGGCGGACGTCGCCAAGGGCAACGACCCGTTGGAGAACCGCAACAGCGCTCGCAAGTCGATCACGGTGAAAGAGCTTTGCGAGCTATATATCAAGGAGCTGGAGCAAGGCCGGATTCTCGGCAAGGGCGGCCATCCGAAGAAGGCCAGCACCAAGTCCACCGACCTTGGCCGCATCAACAGGCATATCATTCCGTTGATCGGCAGGACGCAGGTCACTCGGCTGACTAAAGCGGATGTGACCGTCATGATGAAGGACATCATGGCGGGGAAGACGCGCCAGAGCGAAAAGACGGGGAAGCTGCGCGGCAGGTCCATTGTTCGCGGCGGTCATGGCGTGGCGAACCGCACCGTCGGCTTGCTGGGCGGAATACTCAGCTATGCGCGTGACGAGTTGGGGATCATCGAAATCAATCCGGCGCATGGGGTGCGCAAGCCCAAGGACGCCGTGCGGACTCGCCGGTTGAATGAGGATGAATATCGCGCGCTGGGCCGCATTCTGGATCAAGCCGCTCTGGACGCTCGCTATACGCGGACCACGGAACTCATCCGGATGCTCGCACTGACGGGTTGTCGGCGCAGCGAGGTCATCGAAATTCGCTGGTCCGAAATTGACAGCGCCGGTAGCGCGTTCCGCCTCGACGACACCAAGGAAGGACAATCTGTCCGGCCAATCGGCCTTCCGGTGTTGGAGTATTTCGATGAACGGCGCTCAGACGGCGCCGAGGACCAAAGCCCCTATGCGTTTCCGGGTCGGAACGACGACAAGGCGTTTGGCAGTTTTCCCCGCCATTGGGAGAAGATCTTCAAGGATACGGAACTGGAGGACGTCACGGCCCATGTCCTTCGCCACAGCTTCGCCAGCATGGCCAACGATCTGGGCTTCACGGAGATCACGATCGCAGCGCTGCTTGGCCATGCGACGGGGTCGATCACTAGCCGCTATGTCCATACGCTCGACTCCGCGCTGGTCATGGCGGCGGACACTGTGTCGGGGTACATTCAGGCGCTGATAGAAGGGGCGGAACTGTCGTTCACGCATTACGCCCTTGATCGCGGCTCCAGAAAGGCGGCGCTGGCCAGATTCCTTGCGCCTCGCTCTGATACTCCGGTAACGACAGCCGGCAATGAACGCTTGGCAGCGTAAATCTTGGCCGTTCTGCAATGTTCGGTGTCCTCGGCTACCGACGGTGGTCGAGGGCATCACCCCAAGGCGATGCTGGTAATTCTAATTAAACCCGAAAAATGGGATCACCGGCAGACAGCGCCGTGGGAAAAAGCGACCGCGTTGCAACACCCATTGTTGGATGGAAGGCTCATCATCGTTGCGGTAGGCACAAAGACTGACAAATCAATATTTTTTCGTGAGTAATTATGCCTTCATTGTTCGAGAACGCAGTTGCATCGATCCGCATGGGCGTGGAGGATTTCCGCCAGCAAGACCATGATCGCGACATATCTGCGGTTCGAAACTTCTATGCCGGTGTACTTCTACTTGTGAAAGAAGCGTTGATCCGCGCTGCGCCCGAGGCAGACCCGCAACACGTGATCGGAGCAAAATTGAAGCCGGTGCCTGATGGTCAGGGCGGCATCGGGATGGCGCAAGTCGGGCACTCGACAATTGATTTTCAGCAGATCGGTGAGCGGGCCAAGGATTTTGGCATCGCTCTGGATCAAAAGGCCATGAAGGCGCTTAACTCCATCCGCAACGACATGGAGCATCATTATACGTCGGAGTCGGCGACGGCCATTCGCGCCGCGATCAGCAAGGGATTTCCGGTTGCAGCGTCCTTGTTTCGTCAGTTGGAGGAAGATCCCGTTGCCCTACTTGGGGACGTTTGGGCGACGATGCTGGAAACGAAGGAGCTGTACGATCAGGAACTTAAGGTAGCACGCTCAACCCTTGAGAAGGTCGAATGGCACTCTCCGTCAATTTCTGCGGAGATAATCCAATGCGGCAATTGTCAGTCCGAGCTGGTCGAACAGATCGAACCGGATAATGAGAGTCAGGATTGTGTGGAACTGCGTTGCAGGACCTGCGGCGAAGATATCGATCGGGCCGATGCGATCGAAAGAGCGATCGACAAGCTGTACAGAAGTGAAGCCTACACCCGCTTCAAGGACGCATTTGAAGACGGTCCGATTTACACGTGTCCCGCATGCGATAAGACGACGTTGGTAGAAGGCGAAGGCGGCTGCGCGAATTGCAACGAGCCACTGGACTATACGGACGAATGTGTGCGCTGCAGTGAAGGCATTAGCATACAGGACTTTCTCGATGGCCTGGATGAAGGCCTCTGCTCGTATTGCACGCACATGCGAGAAAAGATCATGCGCGAGGATTAGGCCTTGAGGCGTCTCTTGGAGTCGCCCACAACGTGGGATCTCGTATGACTGGGGGGTGGGGGAATGGCAGAGGGGGATCATGCACAAACGCATTCTGCGGAAGCCGCCGCCCTAGGTTTCTATTTCCAGACCTTCTTCGCGTTGCTTCAGCTGATGATGCAGGATACCGACAACGCTGCGGTTGCGATCGAGCAGCTCGACGACGTGGCTATCAAAGTTGATGGCCACAGCCTGTTGTTCCAGTTGAAACATTCGCTAAACGCCACGCCCCCCAAGGTCACACTGAAATCCACGCCGTTCTGGAAAACGATAAGGGTCTGGATTGATGTGATGCCGAACGTGACTCTTTCAGAGACCACGTTCAATCTGGTTACCGTCGCCCCACTAGCAGTCGATAACCCACTCGCGGTGCTGACGGACCTCGTCGCCGATCGCGTCGCGCTGGTCGATGCGATGACAAAAGAAGCGGCGCGGGTCATCGATGAAAGAACGACTGCCCAGAAGGCGGACAAGCCATTACCGCACGGCGACCGCATTGTCGGCTGTCAGGCTTTCCTCGGTCTCTCGGCCAGTGAGCGCCTCAATCTCATGCGTCGCACGGTGATCCAGCCGGGGAGTTTGGCTATCGGTTCTATTGAGGACGAGATCGCCAAATATCTGAAACTTCTCCCGCCAGAACAGCGTGGCGCCGTGGCCAAACGATTGGTGCAATGGTGGGATCGAGAAGTTGTCTATTCGCTTTGTGGCAAACGTGAGCGAATCATCTCGCGTGCTGAACTACAGCACAAGATCAGCTTGATCGTCTCGGAGATCGAGCAGGACAAACTAGTGCCCGACTTCGAGGTCGCGAACCCGCCCGAGGACTACCAGCCGGACGGCATGCTGGCGCGACAAATCAAACTGGTGGACGGCCAGGCATCGGACCTTACCAAAGCCATCCGGGAAGAATGGAAAGCGCGTGAACAGAGGGCCAAATGGCTCGACGGCAGTCCTGCGATGGCGTCCACGATCAACGATTATGACTTGGTGCTGCAGGAGCATTGGTCGGACCGACATAGTCAGATGGCGGAGGAGTGTGTGGATCTCGATCAAGCGGGGAAATCCAAACCAGGCCTGAACGTGCTGCGCTGGACCCATGAACAAGCGCCCAACATCGTGCGGCCGATCTCTGCGGGTTGGGATGCTGCTTACTATGTACGTGGAAGCTATCAGGTCCTCGCGGTTGACCTAAAGGTTGGCTGGCATGCCGACTTCGCAACGCTGCTAGGCGCGCCCGAATGAGCGTCGCCCACGACATCTACGCGGAGACCAATCCCGCCTTTTGCGCGTGCGCCCTAGTCGCGTTCACGACTGCCTATCGTTCGTTGAACGAAAAAGGGCCTGAATTGCCCGCAGCCTATTTGGCGTTGCCGATCGCCCTGGCCGGCGACCTCGGCCGAACGTTTGACGGAACGAACAAGAACACCGGGCTGCTGGAATGGCTGGAGCGCCGTCCGCAGGTGCAGATCGGCCTAGCCGATATGGTCAACGCTTCGATGGGCATCGTCACTGAGGGGATTCGGTTCGGCTCCTTCAGTCGCGTCCTCTTGGTCGGCACGAACGGCAGGCTCGGGCTGGGGGGCAAGAAGATCAAGGCGAGCGCAATTTCCGCCTTGGGCGACTCTCCCACCCGATCGATCAAACGCGCGGAACGTTTGGGTTTCTGGTTCGCATCGGCGGGCTCCACCCGAACGGTCTTCGACATGATGGGACTGACAGCATGACCCGTTGGAATATCTCCAGCATCTTTTTCCTCAGCGTGTCCGGAGAGCGGCGGGACGTGACGCTTGAACCAGGGGTGATGAACATCATCACGGGAGCTTCTGGTACCGGAAAATCGACCCTCATCAAGGCGATCGACTACTGTCTCGGTTCCGGCAAATGCGAACTCCCGGCCCATGTTCGTCGACGGAGTGTGGCGGTTGGCGTTAAGTGGACTTCTGGCGACGCTGAAATGATCATTGGCCGTATCGTTCCGCCTGTGGGCCAAGACACCAGTGGCTATATGTTCACCCGATCGGGGCGGAACCTGCCTCTCCCCGAGACGGTGGCAGACTTTGACGGGGCCACGAACGTCGAAGCCGCCAAAGCCTTTATCGAACGAGCTTTCGGGATTGGTGACCTAGGGCTCGAAGCTGATGAAAAACCGGGCGCCCGCGGAAGAGCCACCGTCCGCCACGTCACTCCGTATCTGTTTGTGACCAAAGAGGTCATCTACAGCGAGACGGTTCTGCTCCACGGCCTCGAAAAGGCGGACAAGGCCCGCGATATCATTGCGGCCATGCCGTATTTTCTGGGCGTCAACGACGAGGCCAGCACACTCGCCGAACGGCGCCTTCGTCAGCTTCGGCGTGCGCTTGAGCGGGAACTGGCGCGCGAACGCTCGCGTAAGGCGGCGGACACGGCCTTGAAGCAGCGCGCCCTCAGCCTGCTTACCGAAGCCCATCGCATCGGGATCGCAACTGCGCCATCGGCGGATGCCAGCGAAGCGGACCTGCTTGGCGCGATCAGCACCCTGTCTGAGACCCAGCTTGAGGCGAACGCCTATCCAAGCGAGGGCGAAATTGGCGGACTTCACGCCAGACGGCGAGCGATTCTCGACGCCCTGGGCGCTGCCAGGCGCAAAATGCAGGCGGCTCGCGTTGCAATACGCGATGCGTCCGGGTTCGAGAGCGCTGTTGTCAGGCAACGAGAAAAGCTCATGCTGGCCGAGCATCTTCACTTGCAGGACATCGAGGGCGTCTGTCCTGTCTGTGATACGCCGTCGGAGCGTGGTCGGGAGACCGCCCGGGCGTTGCAGGTGACATTAGCGACGGTGCGGGGAGAAAGCGCCGCCGTTGAGCGCGTGCGGCCTCGGCTGGTTGAATACGGCGGAACGCTCGAGGTGGAGATCAGGCAACTCAATAGCGACCTTCGCCAAGTCGACGACCAGATCCAGACCTGGCTGAGACAAACTGCCGAGACGCGACAATTGGCGAACCTTGGTCAGCAGCGCGCCCACCTTCTCGGGCGAGTCTCCTTCTTCCAAGAAACGAGCGTGGACGAACGGCGCCAACCATCGCGCGATTTGAGCGTACTCCGCGCGGAAATCGATGACCTTGAGTCGCGCGTTGATCGTGAGGCCAAGGAGATTAAGCTTCGGCGCGCCGAGACGAAGATTTCGCAGTTCGCTTCCCAAACATTCAAATCGTTGCCGACTGTGGCGCCGTGTGTGGGGTCCGAACTGGATTTCTCGACGCGTCCCCCCGAGGTTGTCGTCATCGAAGCCTTGAGCGACACCATCCTACGCATGCCGGACGTAGGTTCCGACCAGAATTACCTCGCCGTTCATATTTCCCTGTCGTTCGCCCTGCAACGGTACTTCGAGTTGGTCAAAGCGCCTGTTCCGGGCCTACTCGTCCTGGACCAGATCAGTCGTCCCTACTTCCCGACACGGGGTGAGGATGAAGATGAGACCGAAATTCTTGGACGGGAAGAAGATGAGGATGTCCAGGCCATGCGCCAGCACATTGATTTCCTTTTTGCCGAAACCGCCCGACGATCAGGCCTACAGGTGCTTTTGATCGAGCACGCCTACTTTGGAGACGATCCACGCTATGTGGCGGCGACCCGTGAGCGCTGGACGCGTTCGTCCGGACGCGCCTTGATCCCCTTGGATTGGCCAACGCGCGCGGATGTCTAGGCTGGCGACATGATTCCGGCCGTCCTGCGATTTGCGGTTTCCTCGGCTCCCAATGGTGGCTGGGGAACCGCTGCGGCGGGATCTGGATCAGATGGACAGTCCGCTTATTCGAACTCAGATTTGGATTGTCGTTCAGGAGGGTTCTCGCCCATTCTGTCGACAAAAGAAAAGGCCCGCCTTACAGCGGGCCTTAAATATCCTTAGACGATGAGGGGGGGCGTTAGCCCGCGTTCTCAAAGCCGATGGACCTTATATAGGGGTAGTGACGCCACCGTCAATACCACGCTGGCAGGACACTAAAATTGCCCTTCTCTCCGGACGAGCTTCACGAGCTGCCAACCGTCATCTCTGCGCCTCGCTTTGCCACCTACTTGCAGGCCATGGGCAATGACCGAGAGAAGGCTCTCGCACTCTATGAGTGGAATCTGGACCTTTCGTCGGCCCTGATCGTCCCGCTTCAGGTGTGTGAAGTGGCGGTTCGTAATGGAATCGCCGAAGCGATCGAGCACGTCCACGGCTCGAACTGGCCGTGGAACAATGGCTTTATCCGAAGCTTGCCGCGTCCGAAAAGCAAATTCCGATACAACCCGGCGAATGATCTTCAATCCTGCGCAGCATCCTTACCCACGACCGGAAAAATCATAGCCGAACTCAAATTCGCGTTCTGGGAGAACATCTTCACGGTTGGCCAGGACAGCCGCATCTGGAATGCGCACTTCCGCACCTGCTTTCCCGGCGCGCCGCAAGGTCAGCCGATCCCCCAATGCCGGGCCACGGCCTATGCGGACCTCCAGATCATTCGGCGTTTGCGGAACCGGATCGCGCATCACGAGCCCATCTTCAGCCGTAACATCGCCGACGACTATCAGCGGATTCATGACATGATCGCGTGGCGCAGCCAGGTGGCCGCCGCATGGATGGACCGAAAGCAGGCAGTCCTTACCCTGCTCGCGGTGAAGCCATGACCGGCAAATTCTCCCCATTTGTTATCAAGGCGCTGGTCGACACGATTACGGGCGGCTCCGGAAACGACAACACGCCGGCGATCGGAATCTATCGCTCGGGTCTAAAAATCGAGCAGTTCTTTCTCGATTGCGGCCTCGACATGCGCATCGGCTCAAACTCGCGCGTGCCGGCCACGACGGATTTTCTGCGCCGGACGGCCAATCATCATGACGGCAATAGCGATACCTATATCACCCGGATCATCGAGAAGGTGTGCGATCCCCGCGAATATCTGGCGGAACCTGACAAAGCCACCGCTGTCCGCGAGCATCTCAACAAGGCGCTGGCGCCAGAGGGGCTCTCCGTCGTCGTCGTTGGCGGGAAAGCCATTCTGACTGAACGGCAAGGGTCTGGCGGGATTGTCGAGCCTTTCATTAAGAAGGTGGCGACGCTGGATTTTGATACCGTCCAGATGGAAATCGCTCGCGCCCTCCCGAACCTGGAGAGCGACCCGGAAGACGCGGTAACGGCAGCTTGCTCGCTGATCGAAGCGGTGTGCCGATCGATCCTTGTCGAACTCAAGGTGTCGCTGCCGCCAAAGAAGGACATCGATGGGCTGATCCGCGCGGTTCAGGGACCTCTGGGCCTGTCGCCGGGTCGTTCGGATCTTCCGCCCGAGATAGAAGCCGACATCCGCCAAACGCTTAGCGGCCTCACCTCCGTTGCCAAGGGTATTGGCGCGTTGCGGACGCACGGTGGGGATGCGCATGGGCGCGAGAAAGGCTTTCGCCGCATCGACGCTCGGATTGCACGTCTTGCGGTCAATGCGGCGAGTACGCTGGCGCTGTTTCTGATCGAAACGTGGGAGCGCCAGGAGCATCGCACCTTACCCCAACATGCGGAGGCACCTGACGGCGTCAGTTCATCTGAGACAAGGGCAAATTGGAGTTAGCACACGGTCGTCGCAGAACGGTTCGGGGTTCCATTGTCCATCGAGCAAAGGCAACGAAGGCCCGAAGTGTCTGCCCATCTAACTAGCATTCGCGCGGCGTCGCGCTATCCAGAGCAAGCTAAATCTATGATCTATTGTCGCCTTTCCGAAGGAAGAAAATTGTCTGAAATAAAACCCGATGGCGGACATGATTTTCTGGCGTTAACGGCAGATATCGTATCCGCCCACGTCGCGCACAACAGTGTCGGCATCAACGATCTTCCGGTTCTAATCGGCTCGGTTCATGCCGCGCTGGCCGGGCTTGGATCGCCTGCCGCCGAAAAACCAGTTGAACTTAAACCTGCTGTGCCAGTGAAATCGTCGATCAAGCCCGACTACATCGTGTGTCTTGAAGACGGCGTGAAATTGAAAATGCTGAAGCGTCATTTGATGACGCATCATGGTCTGACACCCGAGGCGTACCGGGCCCGTTGGAATTTGCCTGCGAACTATCCGATGGTGTCGCCCAATTATTCGGCGGCGCGTAGCGCGCTGGCTGTCTCCATTGGTCTTGGTCGGAAGAAGCCCAGTGACAGTCCGGTCGAAACGGCAGATTCCTCATCCACTGCCCGATTGAAGACGCCAGGAGCGCCGCCGGTAAAGAGGCCTGCGCCTCGATCGCCTGGCCGCAGAAAACTAGGGATATTCACGAAGGACGACTGATGGTCGCCTCAGGGTAGCTCTGCGATGGGTGGGCAGCGAACCGGCGGCGACACGACATCGGGCAATACACTGATCAGGGGGCGATGACCGGTCAGTTGCGAGTGACGCTGCGTTCTACCGCTATTAGGGGGCCTAAATGACGAACGACTCGCTCTACAAACGGCTGCGCCGGTTCGGCACGCTAACCGAATCCCCGAACGACATTCCCGATGCAGTTTTTGCATTACCGTCGACGATCCACTGGATACGCGCGCTTGCGATCCTCGTCGACGATCGCGCCGTCACCTTCCAGTCCGCCCGGATATTTTACGGGAAAGTCCAAAAGCGGGAGATGGACGATCGCACGCTCAACACCGTGTGCGAACAATTGCTTTTCGCCTTCCACCAGCTCGCCGCTCTTCGCGCACTTAGCGCCGTCTCCTCGAAAGCTGACGTGGCGCGTATGGCCATCGTCACCTGGTATTATGGTATTTATGGCGCGGCTTCGGCCATGGTCGCGGCCGCAGACGGTTCATTCCAGAACAACCACACCGCTACTGCCCAGCAGTGGGATGCGCAATTCCCGTCCCGCGGATTGGCCATGGCGCCTTTTGCTGATCGCCTTCCTACGGTCCTGAAGGACGATGTAGCGAATGGCCTTGTTTCAGTGCGCGCCCGCGGCAAGCATCCCCTTACGAACATGCCCCAAACGCCAGAACAGGCTTGGGGTTGTGTCGCTGAATATCTATCGGGCACTGCAAAGTGGGAGCAGTGGAACTGCCAGGAGCGGATAAAGGCGGAAGCGGCATTCAAGGATCTTGGTGTCGACAGTTTCCGGTCCGGGCCTGCCAAAGCCATGCGTGATGCTGCCTATCGACGGCGGAGTATCGCCTTCCTTCAGCAGGCATCCCGCTACCGGGGCAAGGCCAACTATCGCGACGCCATCTTTCTGGCATATGGTAAGACTGTCGCCCCACGGCTCGAAGGCCTCGTCGCCGACTTGCCGGATGTACTTGAAGGCTTCACGGCAATGGCGGCGGGCTATTGCTCACTGCGAATTGGGAAGGCCAATTGGGGGCCTTTCCTCCAGGATCTCGACGAAAATCGCTCGCTCTCTATCTCCCCTGTAGCACTTTGGTCATAGAGGATGGATCGGCTCTGCCCAAATAACGGTGCGGAGCGCCGGTACTAGCCAAATAGCGCCGAACACATGGCCAAGTTTGGAATGCCCACGAGCCTGACAACCGTGCGCAGGCTACCGGACCAATCCTTGGCGCCGATTCCGCGAAACGAAGCCGTACTCGTGACTCATGTCAACTCCTCGCAGCAGCGGAACTGAGCGATCCTAGCCCGCACAGCAGGACAACATTTTCACATCCCGGTCGAATGTCTGCGCCGCCAGCTTCAGGCCTTCTACCGTGGTCAGATAGGGGAAGATCGTCTCCGCCAGATCGTCGATCGTGAGGCCGCAGCGGATTGCCATGGCGGCGGTCTGGATGCTGTCAGCCCCTTCCGGCGCCAGAATATGCGCGCCCAGCAGCTTGCGGGTCCGGCCATCCGCAACCAGCTTGATCAGACCGCGCGTGTCGCGGGCCGCGAGTGCGCGCGGGACGTTCTCGAGCGGGAGCGTCGAGGTTCGCGCTTCATATCCTGCCGCGATGGCCTGCGCTTCGGTGAAGCCGACACTGGCCACCTGAGGATCGCTGAACACGACGGCGGGCATGGCCGAATTGTCGTAGCGCAGGCTGTCCCCGTTGAGGGCGTTCTTCGCGGCGATTTTTGCGCCATAGGCCGCCATGTAGACGAACTGGTCGCGGCCCGTCACGTCGCCGGCGGCATAAATGCCGGGCACAGAGGTTCGCATGCGGTCATCGACAATGATGGCACCACCGGGCGTCTGCCGCACACCTGCCTCGATGAGACCGAGATCCTCCACATTCGGCGTGCGCCCGGTCGCGACGAGAAGCCGCTCCGCGACGAGCGTCTCCGCATTCCCGTCACGCAGGATGGTGAGCGCAGTGCCACCTTCCGCTGTCTTGTGGACGGACTGATATGCGAGGTTGCTCAGGACGGTGATACCTTCGCTCGAGAGATAGTTGGTTAGCGCGGCACCGATCTCAGGCTCCATCACGGGGAGAAGGCGGTTGCGGAAAACGAGCGTCACGTCGACGCCAGCGCGGGAAAACATTTGGGCGAGTTCGACACCGACATAGCCGCCGCCGAGGACGATCATCGATTTCGGCAACTCGGTCAGGTCGAACGCGGCAGTGCTGTCGAGCGGATCGGCATCCGCAAGGCCCGGGATAGCCGGCATCGCCGGCCGGGTCCCCGTTGCAATCACGATCCGGTCAGCGGCGAACCGCCTTCCACCGGTCTCGATGCCATTTTCGACGAGCCGCGCCGCGCCCTCGCGATATGTGATGTTGTTGTAGAGGGGCAGCAGGTCCGCATATTTCGCTTGGCGAAGGCTCGAGACGAGCGCGTCCTTTTCAGCGATCAACTGGCCCCAATCGGCCGTTCGTGCGCGGGCCTCGACGCCCTTGAACCGCATGGGCGCGGCATTCGCGTGGTGGATACTCTCGACCGCGCGAATAAGCGCCTTGGAAGGAACACAGCCGACGTTGACGCAGGTGCCGCCGATGGTGCCGGCGCCGAAGATGGCGACCTGGGCGCCTTGTTCGGCCGCGGTGATCGCCGCCGAGAACCCAGCCGATCCGCCGCCCACGACGACCAGGTCGTACTTCTTGTGCTGAGGGCGATCGACCGGATTGCAGCAATCACTCATGATCTGACTTTCACTTGCGGACTTGCGAAGGGTAGCCAGCGTTGGTGGTCGCCGCGATCAACGCCTTGGTGTTCGTCTTGGCGTCGTCATAGGTGACGGTCGCGGTATGCGCTTCGGACGAGACTTCGACGGCGGTCACGCCTGGCACGCGCGACAGGCTCTTTTTGACGATAGGGCCACAGGTAGCGCACGTCATGTTCTCGACGGCCAGGGTGGCGGTCCGGATAGCAGCAAAGGCCGGGCCGGATGCGAACAACGCCGCAGCTGTCGCCATCAGAGCAAGCTTCTTCATCATGATCTCCTTGTTCAAACGTCGAGGAATAGGGGTGCGAGATAGGGGAAGAGGACGGCAAGTCCGATCAGCACCGTGGCGAGCCACAAGGCCGTCTTCGCCAGGCGGTTGGAGGACGGTGTACCGCATTCGCCCTCGGCGCAGACCGCGCGCGGTCGGTGGTAGACCCGCCAGAACCCGGCGGCGAGAAAGACGATGGCAACCGCCAGGAAGATGGGCTGGTAGGCGGCGAGCGCAGTCAGGTTGCCGATCCATGCGCCACTGACGCCCAGTGTGAAGAGCACCAGCGGGACGATGCAGCAGGAGGCTGCGCCAAGCGCGCCGAGACTTCCTCCGGCAATCGCAACCCACGTACCGCGTCTGGAAGCCGTTTCCGGCTGGGTCATTTTCTGTTCTCCGAATCACGTTGTTGACCCTAGATAGGATCTGTAGCGGCTACAGGTTCAAGAGGTATTTCAGCATGGATCGGAAAAATCTGCAGGACACGGCACCCCGGCTTCCAATCGGGATGCTATCGCGACGTACCGGGTGCAACATCGAGACCATCCGCTACTATGAGAAAATCGGGCTGCTTCCCGCGCCTGCGCGCAGCGAGGGGGGCCATCGGCTCTATGGCCATGGCCATCTCATGCGCCTCGGCTTTGTGCGGCGTGCCCGGGGACTGGGCTTCACGCTGGACGAGATCCGCGCACTATTGCAGCTGGCCGAGGACCGCGATCGTCCGTGCGCCGAAGCACGCGAGGTCGCCGTGGTCCATCTGGCGGACGTTCGTGCCAAAATCGCGGATCTTAGGGCCATGGAAGCGGTGCTTGCCGAAACCGTCTTGCGATGCGCAGACGGCAAGACCCCTGACTGCCCGCTGCTGGAGACACTGTTCGGCACGATCTGATAATTCGCCAACCCGATCAGGGTGAACTCGCGCATGGCGAGCGTCATGAGCCAAACGGAGACCGCAACCACGCTCGGAATCAGCGAGAAAGCAGTCGAGACACGACTGTATCGGGCACGCGCGCGACTTAAGAAGATTCTGGGGGACTGAAGGCAATTATGCGCAACCTAAAGCGCAAGGGCGGGGATTACGCGGAATGCAATTGCCCAGTCTCAATCGCCGGAACTTCCTGCCGGCTGCGATCAACGGTGATGATTCCGCACTAGGCGTCACCTCAAGCTTTGTACGCTGAACAACGATTTTCCGGACATAATGTGA
>VFQO010000461.1_pt1 | contig 43884 bp, 39 predicted proteins | sample 3512331 | NCBI WGS metagenome assembly VFQO01 (sample SAMN10412371, study PRJNA504923) | tailings metagenome | isolation source: Replicate 3 from Balatoc abandoned mine | place: Philippines: Itogon, Benguet | collected 2017-08-28 | reverse complement strand
GCGTCGAATTGCGCTCAATATCGCCACGTTTATCACTCCTTGATTTCTCCCGCCATATCCAGACGGGAAACAGTGTCATACGTGGGTCAAATTTCGACGCAAATCTTTACCCTAAGTGGGTCAATTTTGGATGCAACTCAACACATTTGTTCCCAGTTTTAGTGAATAGTCGACTTGCGACAGGGCCAGTCCAAGCGTTCGCAAGTCTCACCTGAACTACACAACTAGCCCGTTCTCTTTGAACCGAGAGTTACAACGTCGACCTTGTTTGAAATTCTATCTGCGAGTTCAAGCACAAATACCGTGCCTCCTTCTTTGACATTACACATGGATAAATTCCATTCCATTTCCTGACACAGGCGCTTGACCACATACAAACCAATACCGGTTTTAGGAAGGTCGCTGCCAAAGGTTGAGTACCTTGCCGCCTTTTGCTGCAGTAGGTCCTCTTGCAGGCCTGGGCCGGAGTCTCTGACCGTGAACCTGTGAATGCCCCCATGACGTCGATAAGAGAAAGCAACACCGCCTTCAAGCGTGTGCTCCACTGCGTTAAACACCAAGTTTCCCATGACACGCTTTAATCGACGTGTGTCGGTGTGAATCAAGTACTCCTCGACATCCACGTCGAAAGTCAGCCCTTTGGTTTCAGCCAATTGCCCCATCCAACCCTCAAGCGACTTGCAAAGTTCGGTACTGGAAATGCTGTCGATTCGTTTCTCGCGTTGCTCACCCAGTTCGAGTCGGGTGGCCTCCAGCATGTTCTCCGCCAGATCATGAAGCCACCTTTGACAACTGGTCATTTGGCGAATCACCTGATTGGATGCGGCATGTTGATGCAAGGTATCCAGCGAGGGATGACCCACCAGTAAACCCAGTGCGTGCAAGGGTTGGCGCATGTCGTGTTGAACACCAGCCAACCAGCGTAACCGGTCTTTCCATTCACTTAACACGGCGTGCTTGGCGTTGCGCCAGCGACCTTGCTGGATTCGCCGGTTTTGAATACGTTGTTTTGCAATGCTGTATCTATGCTGCCTTTCCAGCAAAACTGCCAATAGAGTGAATGGTGACACCCAACACAGAACGGCAAAGCTCAAGTGCTGCCAACTCAATGACAACACCCACCCACCAAAAGCAGACGCAAAGACCAAAAACCAGAGTTTTTCGGTTGGCGGTGCTCGGAAAGCACGCCTGCAGGAAACCTTGGCATTGAGAAGACACCCACTGATGAAAGCGATGTAAGCCAACTGGGATTGAGCGCCAGAGTCCAACCCCAATAGCTGAAAAGACAAAGGCAACAAACACAGGGAAGCGAGCAGGCAGGCATCGTAGTGTTGCTGAACCCATGCACTCAGCCGATTGATTTGTCTCATGGAGTTCAGCTTAATCGGAATAAACCTCATCGGTTTTTTGTTCCTGCCAGGCTCTGTAGAGCATGGCGGCCTCCAGACGGTTTCGTGCATTCAGGCGTGCCAGAATACTTCGAACGTGGGTTTTCACTGTTTCCGGAGACAAACCCAAATTCTGGGCAATTTCATGGTTGGATTCACCCTTGGCTATTCGATACAAGACAGACACCTGTCGCTCGGTAATTCGGGCCATTCGCTGACCAATGGTAAAACCGCTCGCATGTTGGGTTTTCTGACTGATTTGATCAGTCCAGTTGTTGCGGCGCAAACGCAAAACCATGCTGTCCAACACGCTGAGTACCCGATCTTGAGTAATGCCTTTGGACACAAATTCTGTCTCTGGGTATTCATCAGCCATGTCACCCAAAATTTCTTCGTTCCCGGAAATAACCAGCGTACGGCTGTAATCAAAAGTCTCTAGTGCAGTTTCAAGTACCTTTTCAGGTGCCATGTCAGGCAAACCCAAATCGAGAAGTACAAGGTCCGGTTGCTCGAAACGGCTGTGCTCCAACGCGGGTCCGATACGGCTGAACAACTTGACCTCCAGGTCGGTGTAGCGCGAATTCATGATGTCGCGCAAAGCCATGGCGATAATCGGATGATCGTCAATAATAAATACGCGTAGCTGATTAGGAGTCGACATAAATTTGTCCCATGCAAGTCGAGTGTCAGAAACTGTCGTTCAGAAGTGAATAGAGCCCTTGCCATTCATTACGACAGCCAAAAGAAGTGCCAACAACCCCGATAGGGGCGACACTGCGTTGGGTGACTTGTGCTGGGCTTTTGGTTCCATTAAACGAAAAAGAGCGGCCAGTCAGCCGCCCTTTATATCTGACCTCACTTTCGTAGGTCAAAAACTTACTTCGATCTGGGTATGTATGACGCCATCGAGTTTTCGGCAACCCGGAACCAATTGTTTTGATCATTGCGGAAACGATTCCATGATCCAAATATTTTCTTGAACTTTGGATTGTTTTTGGATTCTTCCGCGTAAAGCTTTTCCGCTTCCTTGTACGCCGCATCCAGAATATCTCTGGGATAAATTCGTAGCTGAGCACCCGATTGGATCAATCGATTCAAGGCAGCCGGGTTCTTGGCATCGTATTCAGCGGTCATGGTGATGTTCACCTCGGCTGCAGCGACTTCAAGTGCAGCCTGATAACTCTTGGGCAGTTTGTTCCACGCGTCCAGATTGATATAAAAGCTTAATGACGGGCCTGGCTCCCAAAATCCAGGATAATAGTAGAACTTGGCCACTTTTTGAAAACCCAGTTTCTCATCGTCATACGGCCCAACCCATTCAGCAGCATCGATAGTGCCTTTTTCCAAGGCCGGGTAAATATCGCCACCGGCTATGGTTTGCGGTACAGCACCCAAAGCCGCCATGATTTTGCCGCCAAAGCCAGGAATTCGTACCTTCAGGCCTTTCAGGTCATTCAGATTTTTGACTTCTTTGCGCCACCAGCCGCCCATTTGGGTACCCGTGTTGCCACCGGGAAAATTGATGATGTTGTAGTCTTTCAAAAACTCACGGGTCATTTGCAAACCACCGCCGTGATAAAGCCATGCATTTTGTTGGCGAGCGGTCAAACCGAAGGGCAAGCCAGCCTCAAATGCGAAGGCTGCGTCTTTTCCTACGTAGTAGTAACCGGCAGTGTGGCCACACTCCACGGTACCTCGCTGTACTGCATCCAGCACTTGCAGACCCGGCACGATTTCGCCAGCTGCAAATGGGCGAATATCGAATTTGCCGCCAGTCAGTTCTGACACCCGCTTGGCCAACTGGGGCGCGGCACCCCACAGGGCGTCCAGGCTTTTGGGAAAACTCGAGGTTAGGCGCCAGCGCACACTGGGACCGTCAGCAGCCATAGCAGACGTTCCCGATGCTGCGGTTGCGGTGACGGCAGCGCCCAAACTCGCCTTTTTAAGAAAAGAACGACGTTCCATGGCTTAGTCTCCTTTTTTATGTCTTTTAATTCCCGGCTACTGTCATTGACTCAATCAGAATACTGCCGACATATTTGCTGCCGCGCCAATAAGCGTCATCACCAACAGCCACAATGTTTGCAAGCATGTCTTTTAAATTACCGGCAATCGTGATCTCCTCAACGGGGTGGACAATGATGCCGTTCTCCACCCAATAGCCAAAGGCGCCACGTGAGTAATCGCCAGTCACACCATTGACTCCCTGCCCCATCATCTCGGTAACCAGCAAGCCTGTACCCATGGTTTTTAGCAAGGCATCCAGTCCGCCGGAAACGGTTTTGCTTGAGCTGAGAATAAGGTTGTGGGTCCCACCCGCATTCCCTGTGGTTTCCATACCCAGCTTGCGAGCGGAGTAGCTTGAAAGGAAGTAACCGTTGCACACACCTTTTTTCACCACGGTGCGGGCCTTTACCTTTACACCTTCTTCATCGAAAGGTGAACTGCCGTGCGCACCTTCAATGAATGGATCTTCCTTGATGGTGATGTGAGGTGCCCATACTGGTTTACCCAATGAATTCAACAGAAAACTGGTTTTGCGATACAGGGACGAACCCGACACCGCACCCACATAGTGACTTACCAAACTTGCGGCGATGGGGGCTTCAAAGATGACTGGACAGTTGCGGGTGGTGATGGGTCTGGAACCTAGGCGAGCCAAGGCGCGCTGTGCTGCGTAGGCGCCAATTTTTGCGGGCTTTGCAAGGTCTTTGGCCTTGCGCTCCGAGGAATACCAAAAGTCTCTCTGCATCGGGCTGTCCTTCGACTTCTTGGCCTGCGCAATCGGGGAGACGGACAGCGAGTGACGCGAATATGGGTAGCCACCCTTAAAGCCCTTGCTGTTGGCTGCGAAAAAGTGTCCGGATTCAGTGGAAACATTGGCACCGTCGGAATTTCGGATCTGCTTGCTGACGTCAAAAGCAGCCTGCTCCATAGCCAAGGCCTTTTCAACCGCTTTGGCAGTGCTCAGATTCCAGGGATGATACAGATCCAGATCACGGTGGCGCCTGGAAATATTTTCTTCATCGGGCAGCCCTGCGAACTTGTCTGCAGCCGTGTATTTTGCAATGTCCAAAGCGGCACGAATGGCTGAATCAATGGCTTCCAGCGAAAAATCCGAGGATGAAGCGTTGCCCCTTTTCTTGCCTTTGAACACACTAACGCCAAAGCTTTTATCACGCGTGTGTTCAATGGTTTCAATTTCCCCCATGCGCACACTGACCGATTGACCCACCGCTTCACTGATGTCAACCGCACAATCGGTAGCACCCAATGATTTGGCTTTTTTCAATGCGTACTCGGTTAATTCCTGAAATGTCTCGGATTTAAAGCTAAAGCCCATATTGCCCTGCGAAAAATGCTGCCAAAAATGGCTAATATACAGCCCATGGAACCAGAAAACGACAAACAGGGCGAGTTTGAAGAATATGATCGCCCCAGCAAGTCCGCCATCAAGCGAGACATGCTGGCCCTACAGGATTTGGGCAAAACCCTGTGCGAAATGCCCTATGACAAAGTCAAGCGGGCACCGATCGGTGAACGCCTGCTGATCGAGATTGGCGAATTCCACAAATGCAAATCATTTGGCGCCAAAAAGCGGCAAATGCAATTCATCGGTAAACTGATGCGTGACGAAGAGCATGAGGAAATTCAAGCCTGGGTGAATGGCGAGACCGTTGAACAAAAATTGAAGGTACTCCACCTGCATGCTGCGGAACAGTGGCGCGACCGTCTGATTGAAGACCCTGGCCTGTTGGCCACGTTCATTGAAAGCTACCCTGCTGCCGCGCGAGAAAACCTGAACCCGATCATCAGACAGGCAGTGCAGGAACGCGCAACCAAAAAAGCTCCCCGAAATTTTCGACAGTTGTTTCAGATCCTTTACCGCTTGATCGAAGAGAAAGCCGAGGAAGATAAAGCATGAGTGTTGATGCAGTAAAGATTGGACTGGTCTCGGTCAGCGACCGAGCATCCGCCGGTGTATATCAAGATCAAGGCATTCCAAGCCTTAAAACCTGGCTACAGAATGCCCTTTTAAACCCGATAGAGTTTGTTGAAGTTCTAATTCCTGATGAACGGACCGAGATTGAAAACGCCTTGAAAAAACTGGCCGATGACGACAAGTGCAATTTGATTTGCACCACGGGTGGTACAGGCCCCGCCAAGCGAGATGTAACACCTGAAGCTACTTTGGCTGTAGCTGACAAGGAAATGCCGGGTTTTGGCGAGCAAATGCGGCAAATCAGCCTGCATTTCGTACCCACGGCAATACTGTCACGGCAAGTGGCGGTCATCCGGGGCGAGAGCCTGATTCTGAATTTGCCTGGTCAACCCAAAGCAATCGCCGAAACCCTAGAGGGTTTGAAAGACAAAGAAGGCAACAGCCTGGTGAAAGGAATATTTGCAGCGGTGCCTTATTGCATCGATCTGATCGGTGGCCCGTACATGGAAACCAATGAAACTGTGATCAAAGCGTTTCGCCCGAAGTCGGCCCTGCGAAAGCCAGCCGAAGGAAATGCACCATGAGTCTGAACCCGGGAATTGAATGCGTTGTTGTTGAAACTGGTCCTAAACCCACCGGATGTGTGGTTTGGCTGCATGGTTTGGGTGCAGATGGGTACGACTTTGTGCCAATTGTCAAAGAACTTGAGCAAATGGGCTTGCCCGACACGCGTTTTGTATTTCCGCATGCGCCGAAAATCCCCGTCAGTATTAATGGGGGTTACGTGATGCGAGCCTGGTACGATATTAAAAATGTTGATTTGCAGCGACAGGAAGATGAAGGTGGAATACGGCAGAGCCAAGCCACCATTGAGCAATTGATTGGAGACCAAATTGACTTGGGTTTCCAGCCAGAGCGAATTGTATTGGCGGGTTTTTCACAAGGTGGTGCCATTACGTATCAGCTTGGATTGCGTACAGCCCACAAACTCGCGGGTTTGATTGCCTTGTCTACTTACCTGCCTTGCGAAGACACCTTGGACCACGAAATTAACCCGGGTAATCTGGGTATTCCGGTGCTTGCAGCACACGGTGAGCAAGACAATATTGTGTTGATCGAGCGCGGTGAAAAGGCTGTCAAATTGCTGCAAAGCAAGGGAGTGGAAGTCCAGTGGCACACCTACCCCATGGCGCATTCGGTCTGCGGTGAGGAGGTGGTTGAAATCGCCGAGTTCCTGAAGCGCGTCCTTTGAATTTGTACTGTATATAAAAACAGCTTTTTGGTTTATACTTGATTTCAGGAATAACCAAGCAGGTGTACTTATGCCAGCGCAAGCGCCACAACAGATTTCGATCATTGAACTTGAACGTGCAATCAATTATTGGCGTTCGAAATATCCCTCATCCCGGGACACCATGACGCTGTGCCCCCAAGCATCTTGCTTGGCCGAGTTATATGCCCGCATGATTATTTTCCAAATTCACGAAATCTCGATCGCTGAGTTTTCTGCAAAAGCCCGAAAAGCACTTGGTGAAGCTGAACAGGCTTTTGCGGACCGACAAGATCGAAACAATCGGGCGGCCTGAATCAAGTGAAATCGGGACTTAATTTGCGCGGCTGAGCAACAGATGGGCTGCACCCCACAATTGACTTGAAACCGGTGAATTGCATGGCCCTTTCAACTGGCTGATTTGCCAGGCATTAACCCCGGCACGCCTCAACTCCAGCGTGCCGCGCTGTGGGCTATGTCCTTTGATCTGCAGGTGAAAAATACAAATGTCGCCAGCCATGCAACGGTCGATGTATGAAGGCACACAGTGGTGCATTCTTTTGGCTTCACTTAGCAAAGCGTTCAACGAGTTCAATTCAATAAACTCAATATTGTCGCCCAAACTACCCATGCCAAGAATCTCTGGCCAGAACACATTTTGTCGACCCAAGTCCAAATCCAGTTCGATCAAATGCCAATGCGCCTGACGAGACATCAAGGTGTCGTAGGTCCAGTTTCTGGAAATGATCACAGGGTGTTTGGTCGCGCTGGCCGCACTGCCAAGCAACCAGTCCGTAATCAGGGGAAACTCCTCCAGTTCCAGCTCTTTCCGATGTTCAAGCTTCAAATTACTTTCACGGCGCTCAAGCGCGAGCCTCGTGCCTCGCAAAATATTCAAGGCGGCCAGCGAATTCAAGTTCTCATGATTGCGCCTCAGCCAAGTGCTTAAACCGCCAAAACCATGCAAAGCTGCAGTCTGCTTGTCGACCCAGGAAATCGGAATTTTCCGATCCAAAGCAGCGTGAAAGTTTACCCAACTCAAGTGACTCAATTGCCCCCAGTTGATACGCGCAATATAGGCAGTTTTCTGATGTGTTAGCCAGCGCCAGGTTTGTTGGCTTAGGCCTTGCGCCAACATGCGGTTTTTCACTACTTGCCAATTGGGCAAATTGCTCCACATCCCACGATCTTGGGACAGCAAAGGTCCTAAGCAACGATTCTCGCCAAGCCGGTCCTCAATCACGTTCTTAAAAGCGGACACCTGGCTGAGGTCGAGCAGTGTGGTGTGTTTGGGTACAACCCTCAAAGTGAGTTTGACAACATCATCACCGTAACGCCTTCGTATTGCGCTGGTCCACGCCCGCTGAATATCGTTCAGGCTGGCGGCCTCAAGAGGAAAGTCAATGCATGTGCCCTGCAAGCATCCAGGAATTTGCATACTCGGCGGCGCACGCCACAAAGAACGCATCAACTCAGCTTTCAAATTCCAGGCAGCTTCATCCGACAACAGGACACGACAGGATTCAGCGAGTTTTGCTCGGGCCTTCATTCCCCACTCAAAATAAAGCCCGCTTCGCGTGCTGACCAAGCGCGAGGGCAGCCGCAGCGACTTAACTCGCGGTATGCTGGTGGCTGTGTTCAATTCAAAATCTAACAAAGGGCGCATGATGGACAACAAGACAGAAGAACCCGTCAACATTGAGATCTTACAGCAAGGCGAGATCTGGAAAATTTCCATCAATCGACCCGAGGCTCGCAACTGTGTTGATCGTTACACCGCCGACCAACTTGAAAAAGCATTTCAATCCTTTGAAACGGATGCAACGGCTCGCGTGGCCATTTTGACCGGTGAAGGCGGTAATTTTTGCGCAGGCGCAGACTTGAAAGCCGTTGCATCTGGTGACCCCAGCCGTGTTAATCGAATGGAAAGACATGGGGCCGGCCCCATGGGAATTAGCCGAATGGAATTGAGCAAGCCAGTGATCGCCGCGGTGTCTGGCTATTGCGTGGCGGGTGGTCTGGAATTGGCTGCTTGGTGCGATATGCGTGTTGCCGATAGTACTGCTGTTTTTGGTGTATTTTGCCGACGCTTTGGGGTGCCACTGATCGATGGCGGCACCGTGCGCTTGCCACGCCTGATTGGTCAAAGCCGGGCCATGGATATGATTTTGACGGGTCGCCCTGTCGACGCCGCCGAAGCCTTTTCTTGGGGTTTGACCAATCGGCTGGAAAAAGAACGTACAGCCTTGGCGGGTGCCGTCGAGTTGGCAAGTCTATTGTGTAAACACCCACAAACCTGCATGCGCAATGACAGACAAAGCGTACTGACCCAATGGGGATTTGGTGAACGCGAGGCGCTTGAGGAAGAATTTGAATTTGGCTTGAACACTCTCACCTCGGGTGAGACTGTCGAAGGTGCAACCGCGTTTAAGGAAGGCTCCGGCCGACACGGGGAAACGGTTCAATAATCCAGTGCTGTGGTCAGAATGGCTCGGATCAATTAATTCAAACCAACAATCACGCCGAACTGCGCCGAATTTGACACTCGGCGTGAGTCAGCAGCCGTTGAGTAAGAATTGGATTCCACGCCGAAAAACCAATTGGCCACACCACCGCGATTGGTGAGCAGATACAAGCCTTGGCGTTCGCTGTTTAAAGTTACGCTGGACAAGCGGCCCGGTGCGTAAACCAGACTCAGGTTTTCCTGAAGTGTCACCTGCAAGCCACCATAGACTGCCTTGATTGAAGATTCGGACTCCGCTTCCGACACCGACAACGTCGTTTTGAATGAAATTAACTTCGATTTAACGACCGCCCCTTCATCCACCACTACGCCTCTGAACAAATTGACTTTGCCCAATAGGCTATGAGCCTGCTTTTCCTGTTTCAATTCAATGGGCGGTACAATTTGGTGCTTCCCAAGTGCCCCACTTGCTTTCAACACCAGTGGTTCCGCGGCATTGACGCCACCCAGATAAAAACATCCAGTCGTCAAAGCGAGCGCCACCAAAGCAAACTGTTTTGAGCAGATAAGTGCCATGATGCACTCCTTGAATACAGATTTTTACTTACTTCTATTAACGGTTATTTTGAGTTTTACTGAATTGCACGATTGGGCTAACCCCTATGCAGGTGGGTGCACGTTTAAGGCGAAGAATCAAGCCCAAAGCGGCCTTTTAGAGCAGCCAGTCTACTTCAATACTTGAAAGTAACATTTTTGGGCTTTGGTGATACACTGAAATGACTACATAAAAGTCACTACTTCAAGCGACTACCCGCTGTAAGTGCACTGACAACAATACCGGAGACACTGACCATGTATTCTTCTGCCCGAAGAACAGCTTCGCTTTTTCCATTGACTCGAGTTGCCGCGGCCATGCTACTAAGCTTGTCTTACAGCATCTCGGCTTACGCTGGCGGAACCGCATTTGACGCTACAAGCATTAGTGCCATGGGAAACGCTTCGGCAGGCCAGGCAGCAGAGGCAGGTGATGCTTCCGTTTTATTCGCTAACCCGGCTGCACTTACCCGGTTCAAGCGCGCTGAATTGACTCAAGGTGCCGCTGTAATCACAATCGGCACGGACTACACGTCCACTCAAAATAACGATGGTGCGGACTCTGGTGCACCACAGGGCCAAAACGGCCAGGTATTCAGCCGCAAAGATGGTTATGACGCTGGCGCACTCGCCCCCAACCTGTTCATCGCGATTCCAATCAACGAAAAACTGGTAATGGGATTTGGCGCGTCTGCCTCTCATGCTCTTGTCATTCATTACGATGAAAATTTTCCGGGGCGAAATCAAGGCCGGGATATTGACTTCAAAGTGACCCGCCTGAACCTAGGTTTCGGTTACAAATTAAGCCCCACGCTGTCTTGGGGATTGAACGGATCGTATGAACGTTATTTTCAGTCCATCAAGTTGAAGCTAAATTATCGTGAAGCGGTAGAGGCTTTGGGCGGACCTGCTGCAATCGCATTGCTGGAAAGTCCAGTGGGAGCGCTTGCTGGGGCTCCACCCATTCCCGGTGAAAGCAATGCTGGCTTGCGCATGTTTGGCTGGGCTTTCAACGCCCAATTGGGCGGATTGTGGGAACCCACCGAAAACACACGCATCGGTATTTCCTATCGCCCTAAAACAGAGTTTACCGGCAACCGTGGCAAGTTCAAGCTCGATGATTCGCCGGAACAAGCCGCTTTTCGCGCATTTCTGAATAGTGACAGCTTTATCAATAATCTTGCCTTTAGCGCTTTGGGTGTGAATGGCCCGCAAGCTGCCGGGGATTTGGCACCAGAACAAATCATCAAGCAGGAAATTTCGCTGCCCGATGAACTACGACTCTCAGTGTTTCATCACGCCACACCCAAACTGGATTTAATGGCGACCTACACACGTCAGGATTTTTCAGTGACTACCTTGAATTTCGTGCGGGAAAGCAATGGCCGAACCCTGGAGAATATTCCTCAAAATTTTGTAGCCGCAGAGTCTTATAGAGTGGGCTTGAATTACAAGTTGTACAAAAGGCTCACGTTGCGAGCAGGCTACGCGGTTGAAAACAGCGTGATTGACGATGCCACCCGAATCACGATCTTGCCAGACAGTGATCGACAGTATTTTGCTTTTGGTGGTCAGTTTGATTTGAGCCGCGACACCAGCATTCACTTTGCCTACCAAAAACTGGATACAGACCCTGCGCCAGTAGGCAACAACACCGGCATCACGCCGCCTGAAGTACGCGGCGGTGACTTTAGAGGCAATGTACAACTAGACACCCACTTCTTCGGAATCGGTTTCACCGAACGGTTCTAATTACGACTGCACACCCAGAGCACGGAGCAAGCCAGCAATCAAGGTGGCATAATTGGTTTGTTCTGTGGCCAAGGCCTGTTCAGCATTCGCATACACGCGCTGCGCGTCGACCACATCCAGAAAACTCACCAAGCCCAACTGGTACAGGGCATCTGCCTGCTCAAAGCTTCGTTTACTGGACACCACTGCCTTCCCCAGTGCAGTTTGCCGCGAGGCTGAGGAGTCAATCGCGGTCAAGGAATTTTCAACTTCCTGGGTAACTACCCTTAGCACTTGCTCGTACTCAGCCAGTGCACCCTCGGCTCTGGCCATGGCCGCATTCAATCGAGCGTCGCGTGCGCCACCGTCGTATACCACTTGATTCAACAAAGCCGCCAAAGAACCAATCAATATGCTGGTGGCGGGATTTGAATTGATCGCGGTGCTGCCGATTTGTATATTGGCCATTAACTCAATACTGGGGTAGAAATCCGCTTGTGCAACACCTACATCCGCAGCGGCCTGGGCAAATCTGGCTTGCGCCAATTGAACATCGGGGCGGGCTTGTATCACCTGAAAAGGCACACTCGCCGGGATGCCCAACCCGTACTCTGGCAACTCACCCTCGGGCCTGAGCAACTGCTCGTAAGCCCCAGGAAATTGACCGCTCAGGGTCGCCAAACGGTGGCGGGAGTCTTGCAGTGCCTGTTGCAACGGGGCAATACTCGCACGGAGATTTTCAACTGAAGTTTCGGCCCGTCGAACGTCCAACTCCGGGGACAAACCGCTTTCAAATCGAGCTTGAACAATGGCAAGCGTTTTCTCCTGCAACCCCACAGATTCACGCAACATGGCCAATTGTTTTTGATTGCCACGCAAACTCAAATACTCTTGGGCCACGGCTGTGCTGGTTTCAATAATTTGCGCGCGCAAACCAGCCTGCTCAGCCATCAAATTGGCTGCTGCTGCTCGAACTTCCTGCTCAACCCGACCAGCCAAATCAATGGGCAAGATAAAACCCAAACCCAATAGAGCACTTCGTTCATCCCGCGCATTGTTGCTACCCGAATTGTTGGGGGTGTTGTTGTTTCGATCTGATTTTTGGCCACTAACCTCCGCATCCAGTTCAACCAACAATGAATCACCAGCTTCACTGAGCTGAAGCAACGCGCGGGCTTCCTTGACACGCGCTGCAACTGCGGCGATTTGGAAATTATTTTGTATGCTTGTGCTCACCAGTTCATTCAAAACAGGGTCGTTGAAACCCTCCCACCAGCGTACTCCGGCCACTCCGGCATCTTTCGCACTGCTCAAACTCTGAAGAATTTCTTGTGCAACAAACCTTTCAGGCGGACTTGTTTCAGACTTGGGCAGTTCAGGCGCAGTCATAGCGCATCCCCACAGCAAAGCGATCGGCCAAATCAGAGCAATCATCCAGGCGGCGCGCCTCATGCCTTCACCTCACCCTTTTTCAAACTGGCTTCGTATTCTTCAATCTCCTTGTCCAACATCTCTGCGGCGTGCGCCCTTGGCTTCATGTAAGGTGCAATAAAGCTATAGCCCATGGGAGCGAGGTACAGGGTAAACAGTGTAGACAATCCCAAACCGCCCAACACAACCCATGCAATCGCCTCTCGAGCCTCTGCACCTGGACCTGACGTCAATACCAATGGCAGTACACCCAGCAAGGTGGACAACACCGTCATTGCGATTGGGCGAAGTCGCATGCGTGCGCCCTCCCGAATGGCCGATTCGATGCTGTACCCTTCATCACGAAGCTGATCCATCAGTTCAACCAGCAAAATCGCATTCTTGGTCATCAGGCCAATCAGCAATACCAATCCAATCTGACTGAACAAGTTGAGCGACTGGTTCGTAATCAACAGTGCAAAGACCGCTGCGGCCAAACCAAACGGAACGGTAAACATCACAACCAAAGCACTTCCAACACTTTCAAATTGCGCCGCCAACACCAGAAACACCACAATCAGCGCCACAGCAAAAGTGATCAACATTTCATTGGAAGTTTCTTCCAGGGTGGCTGCTTCACCCAAAAAAATCAGCGTGGCCGAAGATGGCAGAGTGCTATCCGCAACCGCGCGTATTTGTTGCATGGTGGTTCCAAGATCGGTCCCTGGCGGTATACCAATGTTCAGTTCGACTGCCCTGCGCTGTGCATGTCGGTCAAGTTCGGCAGCCACACCCCTTTCTTGCACCTTGATCATTGAAGCAAGCGGTACCAGTTGCCCGGTGTCGCTACTGGTGTATATGTTCAGCAAATCAAATGGTGAATTCAGACTGCCATTGCTTGAGCCCAGCATGACCGGCACGGCTTGATCCCCAACACTGAGATCCAGCAACTGGTATTCGTCGGCCATGATTTGTAAGGTCTGGGTAATGCGGCTCACCGGAACCTGCAAATCACTGGCTTTCTCGCGATCGATTTCAAATCCGAGTTCAGGCTGTGAAGTGTCATATTGAACACGCACGTCCTGAACAGCGTCAATCTGCTTGATCAAGGCATCTGCCAATGAATCTGCATTGTTGGCCAACACATCGTAGTCGTCGCCCAGCAAAGCAATTTGCAAACCGCCGCCGCCACCGCGGATGTTCAAGCTGCTTTCATTTTGAAAACGCACTTGAGCGCCTGGAATGCTCGAGAGCTCCTTGCTCAGTTTGGCTGCGAGTTCCTGCTGAGTGGTGTCGCGCTGACTCCAGTCTGCCAAATTGGCTTGAATAGCTACACGGTTTTTGTCGTATCGACCCACAATGGTGAACATGTCAGTGATTAACCCTTGTTCCTGATAGGGTCTCATGATGCTCTCGGCGATTTGCCCCTGCCTGCCACTGTATTCCAGTGACGCACCATCGGGCCCGGTGAAATCCACCACTAAGCGCCCTCTGTCTTCCGGAGGAACCAGCTCCTGGTTCAACAAGGTGAATGTAACGCCACCGGCAATAGCGACACCCAAAAACACCACTAGAAACACAAACCGATGTTTCAGAAAGCCATCGAGAGTGAGGAAATAAGCATTGGCGATTCGTTCACCGAGGCTTTGTAACACCCCCAACCATCGGGCTCCTTGACCTGTCGGGGGCACGTCATCTTTCAACAACTTGGCAGCCAGCATGGGACACAGACTCAAGGCCACAAAGGTACTGATGATTACCGACATGGACAGGACCATGCCAAACTCCCGAAACAGTCGGCCTGTTTCACCCGGTAAAAAAGCGATCGGCAAAAACACCGCAACCAAGGAGGCAGTGGTCGCGATGACCGCAAAGAAAACCTGTTGCGTGCCCAACACCGAAGCCACGGTAATGCTCTCGCCCAGTTTTTTGCGGCGTTGAATATTTTCAAGCACCACAATCGCATCGTCGACAATCAACCCTGTTGCGAGCACCAAAGCAAGCAAGGTCAGCATGTTGACCGAGAAGCCTGCCAGCCAGATCGCGGCCAAAGTACCCACCAGCGATACGGGCATGGTCACCGCAGGTATCAATACGGCTTTCCATTGCCCCAGAAACAAAGCAATCACAATCAGAACCACGATTACGGCGAATATCAGAGACATCAATACCTCTTGCAAGGCACCTTTGATGAATACTGAGTCATCGGAAATCATGATGACCTGCAAATCTTTGGATTGCGCATTGATTTCAGCCATGCGCTTTTTCACATCGCCAGCGATCGCAATGGTGTTACCACCAGCCTGCCTCAATACGCCCATGCCCACGACTGCCCTGCCGTTCAACAGGGAATACGATTCAGCCGACATCGGGCCGTAATACACCTCCGCAACATCGCGAACACGTACTCCGTTTTTAACCAAGATGGAATTAATCGCCTCGGTGTCGATGGTAGAAGCATTTGCGCGCACCAATAGCTCTTGCTTGCCTGAGAGGTAACTGCCAGCTGGCACGTCAAGATTCATGGTTTGAAGACTACTCAGCACATCGGTCGCTACCATGCCATAGCGGGCCATTTTGGCGGGGTCCAGAAGCACGCGCAGCACGCGTGGTTGATTTCCGTTCAAGGAAACATCGGCAACGCCATCGATCGACACAAATGCGGGCACCAAATCTCGCTCGACACGTTCGGCCAGATCCTGCATAGCCAAGGTATTGCTGTACACAGCAAGCTGAACCACAGGCCGTGCATCGTCATCGGCTTTGATCACCAAAAGCTGGTCAAGGTTTTCAGGCAATTGATTGGTAATTCGGCTTATGGCCTCCCGCACATCGTTGGCAGCAGTATTCACATCGATATCAGGAGAAAACTCCATGCGCACCCGCATATTGTTCTCTTCGCTTGAACTTTGAATGCGCAATACGCCAGATACTCTGGCCACTGCTCCCTCTACCTTGGCCGTCACTTCAGCGTCCATGGTGGTGGGCGAAGCACCTTGATAAACCGCCCGCACAACCACCACGGGCCTGTCAATATCGGGCAACTCCCGCACCTCAACGCCAAACATGCTGACAATGCCCGCCAGCATAATCAACAAGTTCAGTACCACGATTAACACGGGTCTTTTTAAACCCAGCGCGGTTAAACCATCCGTGGCGCGACTCATTGCAGGGGGTCCTCAACCAACTCAACAGCTACGCCTTCTGCAAGCCGCAAACCACCCTCAACTACAACAGTTTCACCCTCTTTGATGTTGCCATCGAGAAACACGCGGCCCTGCCGCCGGTCTGCAACACGCACATTCTCACGATCGGCTTTTCCATCGCGGATCATCCAGACATAAGAGCCCTCCCGATCCCATTGCAAAGCTATTTCAGGCACGGAAGCCAACATTTGCCCCTTGACTGCCATTTGAATTGCAAAAGACATACCTGGACGCAGTACATCATCGGGATTATCGATGTTCGCTCGAAGCCGCAGAGATCGTTTTTCAACATTCAAACGACTGTCCAAAGCAACCACGCGGGCCTTGAATTCCCTGCCCGGGACAGATGGGGTGGTGGCCACTACCTTGATTTGATCCATGTTGCCAGCGTCCAATTGACCAACCAAGGCCTCGGGCACCTCAAAGTCTACGTAGATGATTTCACGTGAATCAACACCGGTGATCAATACGCCAGGGCCGATGCGCTGGCCTGGGTCAATGTCTGTGATGCCCACAACACCCGCAAATGGAGCACGAATTTGATGGTTGGAAATCGCGAGTTTGGCTTGATCAACAGCCACTTGCGCAGCCTCGTAATCGGCTTGGGCGGAATCAACTTGGGTTTGTGGCACCGCCCCCTTGCCCACTGCTTGCTTGTATCTGTCAAGCAAGCTTTTGGTGTTCTTCAGTTGTACTTCCGCAAGCCTAAGAGCCAGCTGTTCTTCTCGATCGTCTTGTTGAACCAGTAACTCGCCTTTTCTGACCTTCTGCTGAGGCTTGAACAAAACCTGTGTGACTTTCTCATCCACGATGGCAAAGACTTCTGCAGATTTGTCGGCCCAGCCGGTTGCAATGGCACCATACGAACTCGCGGTGGACTCAAGCTTTACAACCTCGACCAAGACCTTGGGCGCTGCGCCTTTGCTGCCCTGATTGGGCGCATTGGTTGACGAATTTCCCAGCAGTGTTTGAGAAACTGAGTAAGCAGCCCCCAAAAAGAGCACGAGAACCAGAAAATAAACCAGACGTTTGACCAAGCCAAAGGCTCCACTGCGAATGCGACGAGAAAGGTTATCACGTATGAAAGTACCTTCAACCAGACCAAAGTGCAGTGAATAAGTTCGGATATCCCCTAGTGGTTGGGGTAAACGATAGGAAAGTTGGGAATCCAATCAAGAGCTGGTGATGAGCAAGCTTCAAATGGGATGGCTTTAATCATCGGGTTCTTCGTCGTCATCGCTGACCGCATCAATGCCAGCTTCAACAACAGCGCCCGTGACCTTGATGCCTGTTGATACGACGGCCCCGGTAATTGAAATGGCAGCGCCCGCTGTGGCGCTTGCTACTGCGCAACCTTGAATGACTGGTAAAACAACTGCAGCAAGTGCGAAGAAAACTGCTTTGTTCAAGATCGGACCCATGGTCACCTCGCAGCCATAAATAAAAAACGCTTCTGACCCTTTGGGTGAGAAGCGTTTTGTGCCAAATTTGGCATCCCCAAGGGGATTCGAACCCCTGTTACCGCCGTGAAAGGGCGGTGTCCTAGGCCTCTAGACGATGGGGACCTAAAACTGTGTGCTTTGGTGGAGGTAAGCGGGATCGAACCGCTGACCTCTTGCATGCCATGCAAGCGCTCTCCCAGCTGAGCTATACCCCCGAAGCGAAGACCAAGATTATTAATTATTTTGCTCAACTTGTCAACAACCTGCTGAACCTTTTTAAACAAAACTTTTAAATCTTTTTGCCTTCTGCCTGCATTGCCTCAGCAATTCGAGCAGCCCGGATTATACACATATTTGTCGGGTACACTGCAAGTGATTTTTCAAAAAAACAGAAGCAAACAACAAATGAAATACTGCAGCACATGTGGAACCCCGGTTGAACTTCGAATTCCTGATGGCGATAACCGGGAACGAAGCTGTTGCCCCGGATGTGGCACCATTCACTACGTGAATCCGAAAATTGTCGTTGGCACCATCCCAACCTATCAGGGCAAGGTTTTGCTTTGCAAACGTGCGATTGAACCTCGCTATGGTTTTTGGACATTGCCAGCAGGCTTCATGGAGCTGAATGAAACCACCCACCAGGGCGCCACTCGCGAAACCTGGGAAGAAGCTGGTGCCCAGATCGAACTCGGTCCGTTATTTACCATGTTCGATGTCATTCGCGCCGAACAGGTTCATATTTTTTTTCGTGCTGAAATGCCGACCCCCACCTTTAACGCAGGTGAAGAAAGCCTGGATGTGCGACTGTTTGCTGAAGACGAGATTCCTTGGGATGAGCTGGCCTTCAAAACCGTGTCAAAAACACTGACCCTGTTCTTTGCAGATCGAAAAGCGGGTCGATATACCCTTCACACGGGCAATGTCTTCGATCACACAGACTGGACAGATTCGCAATTCAAGGCCGGATGACAAAAACCACGATTCCCTGGCTGGACTCCCCACACGAATTTCCCAGCACCCACCTCGCACTTGAATACCCGCCAGGCTTGCTCGCTGCCAGCATGGAAATCAATGCAGACTGGCTTGAAGCGAGCTATGCACGCGGCATTTTCCCGTGGTATTCCCAAGGGGAACCTGTGCTGTGGTGGAGCACAACCCCACGCGCTGTTCTATACACGGCAGAATTCAAGCTTCACCGCTCATTGGCCAAAGCGATACGCAAAATGCAGGGCAACTCGAGCAGCACGATTCGCCTGAACACCGCCTTTGAGCGAGTGATGCGTGCCTGCGCAGCACCCAGGCCTGGCCAGGAAGGCACCTGGATCACCGAAGAAGTGATTGCGGCCTACACCACACTTCACGAACGGGGTTTGGCGCACTCTGTTGAACACTGGCAAGGCGACCAGCTCATCGGTGGCCTGTATTGTGTGGCCTTGGGCAAAATGGTGTACGGTGAAAGCATGTTTGCCACCCAAACCGATGCTTCCAAAGTGGCCTTCGCTCATTTTGTGTATTGGCTAAAATCACAGAATGTGCACATAATTGATTGCCAGCAGGCCACCGGGCATTTGATGTCTATGGGTGCCCGTACGGTAAGCCGAAAGGTGTTTGAGACTGAAATGGCGAATTCCATTGTGCAGCCCACCTTGAATTGGGAACCTCGCGAACTTAAATGGACGTATGACCAGACCTAAGGAACTGCCCTTCTCCACACTGCAGTTTTATTCGACTGCGCCTTATCCCTGTAGCTATTTGGACAATCGTTTGGCCAGGTCACAGGTGGCAACTCCCAGCCATTTGATCAACGCCGATGTATACAGCGAATTGGTGCGCCTGGGTTTTCGTCGCAGTGGTCTGTTCACTTACAAACCCCACTGCGATGGCTGTAACTCGTGCAAGCCCCTGCGCCTGAAAGTGTCCCAGTTTCATACGAATCGAAGCCAGCGACGTACAGTGAAGGCATTTGCCAATCTGAAACCGAGCGTACAGCGACTGCATTTTAACTCAGAGCATTATGCCTTGTACCTCAAATATCAATCGGCCCGCCATCACGGTGGCGGGATGGATGAGGATAGCCGCGAGCAGTATTCGCAATTTTTATTGCAAACCAGGGTGAACTCGCGATTGGTAGAATTCCGAAACCCGGAAGGCAAATTGGTGATGGTATCCATCATCGATATTCTTACCGACGGCCTATCCTCGGTGTATACCTTCTTCGATCCAGAGGAACGAAGCGGCTTGGGCGTCTACGGCGTACTTTGGCAAATTGAGCAGTGCCGAGACCTGGAACTCCCCTATCTTTATTTGGGCTACTGGATCAAGGAAAGCGAAAAAATGGCTTACAAGGCCCGCTTTTCCTCTGCAGAAGTTTTTCAAGACAACATATGGCAACCACTGGCTGAACCAAACCGGTAATCGGCCAACACATTCCCCGTTACAATTCGGGCTCATACATCTTAACTACCGCTGCTTGAAAACCGCCATGCTGCTGCCCTATTCAATTGTTCGTCCCGCACTCTTTTCGCTCGATCCCGAGAAAGCGCATCACGTTACTTTCAGCAATTTGCAAATGTTGCGCAAACTCGGTTTGCTGAAGCTATTTTCTCCCAAGGCTGTGGCCGATCCGGTGAAAGTGATGGGTATCGAGTTTCCAAATCGAGTGGGTTTGGCTGCAGGGCTGGACAAAGACGCAGCCTACATCAGCGAACTGGGACTGATGGGCTTTGGCTTTCTTGAAGTAGGTACGGTAACACCCAAACCACAGGCAGGTAACCCTCAACCACGTCTGTTTCGCCTGCCCAAGGCCAATGCGCTGATTAATCGCATGGGTTTTAACAATCATGGTGTGGATACACTGATACAAAACATCAAGGCCAGCAATTATCCGGGTGTACTGGGGATCAATATTGGAAAAAATGCGGTCACACCGGTAGAAAATGCGAGCGATGATTATCTCGCTGCACTCGAGGCCGTGTATCCATACGCCACTTACATCACAGTGAACATCTCCTCGCCTAACACCAAAAATTTGCGCGACTTGCAAGGTGGAGACAGCCTGGATGTTCTATTGGGTTCGCTGAAAGAAAAACAGAAAGCGCTGGCTGATGAACATGGCCTTTACAAACCCATGGCCCTGAAAATTGCCCCGGACCTCAATGACGAACAAATTGACGCAATTGCCAAACGACTGACTCATTTTGGATTTGATGGTGTGATTGCGACCAACACCACGATTGACAAAACCAGCGTGGAGAATCTCCCGCACGGTCAAGAACAAGGTGGATTAAGCGGCGCTCCGGTACTGGAGAAATCAACTCATGTGATCAAACGCTTGTACGCCGAACTGGGAGATGACATTCCAATCATCGGCGTGGGTGGAATTTCAAGCGGCGCGCATGCAGTGGAAAAAATACGTGCAGGTGCCAAACTCATTCAAATTTATACTGGCCTGATCTACAAAGGTCCTGAACTGGTTACCGAATGTGCAGCCACGATTCGCGTCAATTGCAAATCCCAAGCGCGCAAGCAATAAAAAAACGGCCTTCATGAGGCCGCTTTTTCGATCCGGATCAGTGCTGATTATTTCCGTTTGTGCGTTTGATAGAGGCTTGAAAAAGTTTCACCCGTGGGCACCGGAAAATCACGCTGATCCGTCCAGCCCTTGGCTCCGGGTAAACTGTGAATGCCTCCTCTGCGTTTTCCCCACCAGGCCATGGCCTTGATGCCCATGCGTGACAAGAATCGATACAACGCAGGCCGCTGTGCCACAAACGCCCACACCTTGAATGCCGCTTTCTCTTGCCAGGGTCGAAGCCCCCTCGAGAACTGCTGCTCCCGCAGCTTGCGCAACAAATCAGGCAATGGAATTTTAACCGGGCACACCACATGGCACTCGCCACACAAAGTAGCCGCCTGTGGCAAGTCCAGCGCTTTTTCAATGCCGGTGTAACTTGGCGTAAGAACCGATCCCATCGGGCCGGGATAAACCCAACCGTAGGCATGACCACCGATTTTTTGATACACCGGGCAGTGATTCATGCAAGCACCGCACTTGATGCAGCGAAGCATTTCTTCAAATTCGCCACCGAGCAGTCCAGTGCGACCACCATCCAAAATCACAAAATACATGTGCTCGGGGCCGTCCAGATCGCCTTGCCGCTTTGGACCGGTCAATAGAGAGACATAGTTGGAAATGCTTTGGCCGGTCGCCGAGCGCGGTAGCAAGCGAATCAACGTGGCAAAGTCTTCGAGGGTGGGCACGACTTTTTCAACGCCAGTGATGGCCACATGCACACGGGGGTTAATGGTGCACATCCCCTCGTTACCCTCGTTTGTTACCAAGGCCACTGAGCCAGTGTCTGCAATGATGAAATTGCCGCCCGTGACACCCATGTCGGCAGCCAAAAACTGAGGGCGCAGAATTTCACGCGCTTCTCGGGTCATTTCAGCGATGTCGGTTTTGCGGGGCAAATGGTGATGCTTTTCAAACAGGTCCGCCACCTGTTCTTTGTCTTTGTGAACCACGGGCGCAATAATGTGGCTGGGGCGCTCGTTGTCGTTGATTTGAAGAATGTATTCGCCGAGGTCGGTCTCGCGCACTTTCACATCCGCCGCCTCAAGCGCTTTGTTCAGTGCCATTTCTTCAGTCACCATCGACTTCGATTTGATCACCGATTTCACACCGTGCTTTTTGGCAATTTTCACAACCAGCTGGGCTGCCTCTTGCGGTGTGCGTGCAAACAATACCTTGGCACCAGTCTCGACTGCTTTCTGTTCAAACAATTCAAGCCATACATCCAGGTTCTTGATGCTTCGGTTACGAATTTCAACTGCCGCAGACCGAGTGCCCTCAAAATCTTCCAGTTCCAGAATACTGGTGGCACGTCCGTTCACAAACTTTGAAGACAAGCGTTTCAAGTTTTCCTGCAAACGCGGATCATTCAGCTTTTCACTGGCCTTGCGTTCAAAAAACATGCTTTGTACTTGCATGGTGTTACTGCCCCACTTTAAATTTGACCAGGCTTGCGGCCCGTGAGCAATTCGGCCACATGCAACACCTGCGTGTTGTCACCCATGCGGCGCAATCGGCCTTCAATATTCAACATACAGCCCAAGTCGCCCAACACCACAGCCTGTGCACCGGTCGCTTGTACCTGCTCGCACTTGTCGGTACAAATTGCGCTGGAAACCTCGCCATACTTCAAGGCGAACGTGCCACCAAAACCGCAGCACTGCCGACTGTCTTTCATTTCAAGAATTTCTACGCTACCCATTTTGCCAATCAAGGTGCGGGGTTGATTTTGCACACCCAACTCGCGCAGCCCACTGCAAGAATCATGATAGGTAATCTGTTTAAGCTCGCTCACCCCTAGCTTGACCTTGTCCACACCCAGCACATTGACCAAAAAGTCAGTGAGCTCGTAAGTGCGTGCAGCCAAACGGGCCGCGCGGATCTTCAAATCCGGGTCGTTCTTGAACACTTCGGTGTAATGGATTTTTGTCATGCCAGCGCAAGAACCAGAAGGCGCAACCACATAATCAAACTGCTCGAATTCCGCCAACCATTTTTGAGCCAGCTTGTGCGTACTCTCCTGGTCACCTGAATTCCAGGCAGGTTGACCACAACAGGTTTGGGCCTGAGGTACCACCACCTCGCAACCGGCTGACTCCAGCAATTCGACGGTCGAAAAACCGATGGACGGCCGCATGGAATCCACAAGGCAAGTAACAAACAAACCGACGCGCAAGGCATTTCCCCAAAATGTACAAAACCTGTTCAAGTGTATGCAGCACGCCGTTTTCCGGCTAGTAGTGATAACCATAACGAGTGACGTATTTCACAATATGGTTTAAACTTCCCACCGGATGAAAAGGAACTACCCAATATGAGCGAAGAGTCGATTGGACGCACCAGTATTCAGGTGATTGAGCGAATGATGCAACTTTTGGATGCCTTGGCTGAACACCAAGATCCCGTTGCATTGAAAGACTTGGCGCGCGACACCAAGCTACACCCCTCGACTGCTCACCGCATTTTGAATGACCTTGTGGCTTGCAGACTGGTTGACCGGACAGACCCTGGTCTGTATCGCTTGGGTATGCGACTACTTGAGCTGGGCAATTTGGTGAAAGCCCGGTTGAATGTGCGCGACGCTGCCCTTGAACTGATGCGCAAATTGCACCGCTTGACCGGTCAAACGGTGAACCTTTCGGTTCGGCAAGGCGACGAAATCGTGTACGTTGACCGAGCGTACAGCGAGCGCTCAGGTATGCAGGTGGTACGTGCAATTGGAGGCCGCGCGCCCTTGCACCTTACTTCGACCGGCAAACTTTTTCTGGCCAATGAGTCGCCTGAAAATCTGAAGCTTTATGCGGACAGAACCACCTTGCGCGGCACCACCTTGAACAGCTTGACCACACTTGAAAAGCTGGAAAAGGAACTGTTGCTGGTAAGAACAGAGGGATTTGCGCGCGACAACGAAGAGCTTGAGATGGGTGTTCGGTGTATGGCGGCCGGCATTTATGACGACTCGTCAAAACTGATTGCAGGTCTGTCGATATCTGCGCCGGCAGATCGAATTCAAGAAGACTGGCTACAAGAGCTGATCCACACTGCACAGCGCATCAGTGCATCACTGGGATGGCAGGGTCGAGTGACCCCACCCAGCGGGCGATTCCGAATTTAGTTTTATTTTGTTACATATGAGGCCGTGCTAGGTGCCACGGCCATCACATATTCGCGAATGCGCTCAGCATCGGCAAACCTTGCCTGAGAGCCCAATGCATCCAGCAACACGATCACCAAGTTGCGATCGCCCACTTTGGCCTTCATCACCAGACATCGACCGGCTTCATTGATGAAACCAGTCTTTTGAACTTGAATATCCCACTCCTTGTTTTTGATCAGGCGATTGGTATTTCTGAAGTTCAATTGGCCTTTCCCCGTCTGAACCGAGAACTGAGGGTCAGTGGAAAACTGGCGAATCAATGGGAAACGTTGGGCATGCAAAACCATGCGGGCCAAATCGTTGGCACTGGATTTGTTTTCCACCGAAAGTCCCGTGGTTTCCGCGAAGTTCGTGTTAAACATTCTGAGCGAAGCCGCCCGACGGTTCATCTCAGCGACACATGCCGCCAAACCACCGGGATAGCTGCGCCCCAAGGCGGAGGCAGCGCGGTTTTCGGAAGCCATGAGAGCAAGATGAATCAGTTCACGACGGGTGAACTCACTGCCAGGCTTCAAGCGTGATCGGGTATTTTTGTAGTAATCGATGTCTTCGGTGGTGATCGTAATGACCTCATCCAGATCGAGCCCGGCTTCAAGCGTCACCACGACGGTCATGATCTTGGTAATTGATGCGATTGGAACCACTGCCGAGGGGTTTTTTGCATAAAGCACTTCGAGTGAGTCTGCATCGGCCACCAGGGCCACAGAGCTGTTCAGCGACAGCGGGTCATGCGCTTCTTTGAGATTTGCCCGTTCAGACTGCCCAGGGGCGGCGTGCACAGCGGGGCTTGACACCATGGATAAAGCAAGAAGTGTTGAGCCGAGTAATGCTTTGTAGATCATGGTGTATTGTCTTTGTTATTCAAACGAATGTTTTGTTGGATTCTACGCAGAATTGGGTTAACCGCCAAGGCCCCAGATCGAGTGATAACAGGGTTTTAAGTCATCTAATTCGAGCGATTTCTTAAATCTACCTGTCCCATGTAGTGTTTACTGCCTCTTGATGGTGCTCGCCATACTCAGCCATGCGCTTGATGACATCAAGCTGCAAGTCTGTTAAGTGCTCAAGATCTGGGAAATATCCGCCCGCCATCACCGCAGCTACAGGCAACTGGCGTTGCCGGGCCCATTTCAACACCATCTGATCTCGCAGCAAAATACCCTCATCGCTCAGGGCCAGCTTTCCGAGACGATCTGCTTGATGAACGTCAAGCCCCGCCACATACAAAATCAAGCTTGGCATGAATCGTTCACCGATCAGCCCCAAAGCCGTTTCAAGTTGAGCCAGATATTCATCGTCTCCAGTCCCATCGGGCAATTCGATGTCCAAATCACTTGTCTCTTTCTGAAAAGGGTAATTTTTCTCCCCGTGCATTGAAAAGGTAAACACACTGTCGTCATTGTTCAATATTTCAGCTGTTCCATCACCCTGATGTACATCCAGGTCGATCACGAGTACGTTGCAGGTGCGACTACCCATGCCTGACTGCGACTGTTTACTTTTATAAAGCCTGGAGACTCCGTCAGTCTGATAAACGCGAGCAGCCACTGCCAAATCATTGAATACACAAAAACCACCCCCTTTGCCCCGCTTGGCATGATGCGTACCCCCCGCCAAATTAACCGAAGCTCCGTGCTGCAGCGCACTTCGAACGGCGGCCACGGTGGCACCCACGGAGCGACGAGAACGCTCAACCATTCGCTCTGACCACGGAAATCCAATGTCACGCTGTTCATCTCTGGAAACATTGCCCGTCTCTATGCGTTCAATGTAATGAGGGCAATGCGCCAAGGCCAATTGCCCAGGTGTTGCCGCATCTGGTACAACAAGCCTTATAGAACAACCACTTGAATACACCTTGTCCCGAAGAATTCGATACTTCTCCATCGGAAAACGGTGCCCTGAAGGCAAAGGGAGAACAAATTCGTCGGTATAGAAAGCTTCAATCATGATTAATACAACAGAACGAACTCAGATTATTGCATTGCAACATTTTTGTTGACATCAGGATTTTTTTTGGTAGAATTCGTTTTGTGCACCGCATCAAACGGTGTCGAAAATAACCCTAGTGGTACGAAACCTGACGGAGCAAACTATGATGATGACCCCCGAACAATTTCTAGACGTTCAAAAAGCCAACCTTGAAAAAATCCTGGGTCTTAGCCAGCAATCGTTCAGCAATGTCGAAAAAGTAGTTGAGCTGAATCTTAACGCTGTTAAGTCTTACATGGAAGAGAGTGTTGAGGCCGTTAAAGCCCTGTCCTCTGCAAAAGACATCCAGGAATTCGTTGCGGTATCTACATCAGTAACACAACCTTTGTCAGAGAAAGCCGTTTCCTATGGCAAAGACTTGTACACCCTGTCCTCCGGCATTGCTTCCGAAGCCGCCAAGCTGGTTGAAGAACAAGTGTCCGAGAACAACAAGAAATTCGTTGAGCTGTTTGAATCAGCCAGCAAGAATGCTCCTGCCGGTTCAGAAAGTGCAGTTGCATTGATGAAATCAGCAATCACTGCCGCAAACACTGCTTACGACAGCGTAAGCAAGGCCACCAAACAAGCTGTTGAAATGGCTGAAGCCAACGTGGAAGCCGCAACCAAGGCAACCATCAAGGCCACCAACACAGCAACAACCAAGGCCCGCAAAGCAGCATAAGTCTGTTTTGCCTGTACAGATGTCTCCTCGTTCCTCCTGGAACGAATTCTCAAAGCCTGCCCTCTTTTGTGGCAGGCTTTTTTTTATTCGATCAGCTCAAATTCACAACGCATGCTTTCCAGAACCTGAAGAAGCTCTGCGAACGCTTTCGACACCACTTCTTTCTTACCGAGGTCACCCCTGGCTTTAACTCCAAGCTCAATGTGGCGTGCCATTTTGTTGTCGCCAACACTGGGCAGGCTATACAACCTGCATTCAGGAAATGTCGCCTCGAGTTGTTCCATGACAGGCGTAATTCGCGCCTCTGGCGTGTTGAATAACAACAAGGCTTTCTTGTACTCAAGCTCCTGATGATGAAAGTGGGGATAAAGTGTATCCAGCACCCATTCAATCATGGGCCAAGCCATCACGGGAAAACCTGGGACAAAGTGATGTTGCCTCACAGTAAACCCTGCAATCCGATTGTACGGGTTGGGTATCAGACTGGCTCCAGCCGGGAAATCTGCCATACGCAATCGAAACTCATCCAATGGCTGGCCGCTCTCCTCACATCGTTGACGAATCAGATCCACGGCACCTTCATGGCGTACGATTGGCAAACTCAAGGCTTGAGCGGCCGCCTGCCGAGTGTGGTCATCAGGCGTGCCACCGATGCCACCGCAACTCAATACAATGTGTTCACTGGCGAAGGAACGCCTCAAGGTATCAGTTAAAAATTCCCTGTCATCACCCACCATTTGAACCCACGACAAATGCAGCCCGCGGGCCGACAGGCGTTCAATCACGGCTGGTATGTGTTTGTCTTGCCTTAGGCCGGACAAAATTTCGTCGCCCACAACTATTAAACCTATTTTTGGTACTGCCATTGTTTGCTCTTGTTTAGTTGGATTCAATCACTGACATATCAATCGTTTTGTCGTTTCGAACTTGCACAAGCGCGCCCATGTAATGGCGTGTAAAAGCCAGTGCCGACATCACGGGCATAATCAATAAAATTGGCGGAATAAAACTTAAAAATGCGCAAACCAAACCGATCAACCAAGCGGAGGTGCTGTCGCGCTTCTTGATTTCTTTCATCTCAAGTTTAGTAGCGTGCCCGGCCAATGAATCGAAGCGCATCACCGCCATTAGCAAATAAGCGGTTAGCAAAACAGGCAATACGAACGCCATACCGGGAATCAACCACAAAGGCAGCGTGACAATCCATGCGATGAGAAATACAACAACAGCTTTTAAAGTGACCCACAGGCTCATGACCATGCCCGAGTCTCCCCTCTTTTCAATGCCCTGAAATTCCCGCTCGGTCAGGTAATTAACTACTGGTGGAGTGACATACAAACCAGCAAGCAACACGGCAGAAGTGGCGACGATCGGCCATAAAAGCCCAAACACCGCCAAGGGCACCAGAATTAATTTTAACCAACCCATGAATGCGGCATCCGCTGCCACTGCCTCGGCGGAGAAATCAAAGCCCAGGTAACCCAAGGCCCAAGTGGCGGCACTGACCAAAGGATCAATGGATAACCAGATAATCACCAACCAGAACACGGATGCAATTGCCACAGACACAAGAGTCAGCATCAGCATTTTCGGGCGAAATGAATCAACCAGTGCGTTAAAAAGAATGGACATTGCGTTGTTCATCAATATTCCCTTTATTGTTGTCGCTTTGCCATGGTTTCCCATGCCTTTTGCAAACGTTTGACGGACACAGGCATTGGCGTGCGAAGTTCCTGGGCAAACAGGGAGACCCTCAACTCCTGAAGTTGCCAGCCAAACTGGCTGAGGCTTTCGTCCTCCTGACCTTTCAAGTGTGAACTGGCACGAACCCAGTGTAATTGAAGATCCATGACATCTTTCATCAACTGTTTATCCCGATCGATTGAATTACGCACTCGCTCCAGACGTATTTGCGCAGCTTTCAAATAACGGGGGTAATGGGCCAACTGCTCCCATGGCTTTTTGAGCAGAAAACCCTTGGGTAGCAACCAGTTCAACTGATTTTGAATGTCGTTAACACACTCGGGGAACGACTTGGACAATGTCTGCAGCTTTTTATTCAGTGCACTGTATTCAGTCAAAATAATTAAAAGAATCTTTCCGATCTCCTGAGCAATCAGGTTCATTCGGCTCCGCGCTTCCTGTACTTTGACATTGAATTCATCTTGAGTAACAGGCAAACCTCCTGCAAGTGCACTGCGCATTAATGTCAGCTTGATCCACTGTTGCTGCAGTTCTTCAGAGGATCCAAGGGGCATATACAGCATGGCGACTTTCTGAAAATCAAGCAGGTTTTTGGTCAGGTATTTCAGAGGCTCTTTCAAAGCGATATTGAACAGGCGGAGTACACCGTCAAGGTGCACTTTCCGGGCAATGTTTTCTTCATCGAACACTTCAATGATGCAGTGGTCACCCATGTCTTTCAACGCCGGATATCCAAAGAAAGTTTGCCCTGCGCGTCGGATCTCCAGCATATCGGGCAAACTACCAAAACTCCAGGTGGTGATCGGCTGATCGCTGTATGCGCCTGCATTGCCCGACGGAGGGGATTTGACTGCATTTGCTGAGGGCTTGCTTTTTTCAGAAGAGTGACCAGCGTCATCGATCTGCGCACCGACCTGGGCACGGACCTGCTCAACCACGTCTGAACTTTTAAAACTCTCTTGCGCCTTTCGACCCCACTCAGCCTTCAGTGCTGACAAGCTGCGTTGCATATCCAGTTGGCGCCCATGCTCATCGACCAACTTAAAATTCATGAAATGGTGCGGTGGCAAGGTTTCAATTCGGAAATCACTGAGCAGCGGACGGGCTGGCGTTTCGCTGGCTACGAAATCGCGAAGGCGTTCAAGAAGCGGCTTGTCATAGAGTTTGGAATCAAAGTGCGCTTCGGCAAACTTTTCAGCAAACTGCGGTACCGGGACACAGTGACGGCGAACTTTCTGCGGCAAGCTTTTCAGCAAAAGCAATGCTTTTTCTTTCAACATGCCGGGAACCAACCACTCGGTGCGGCCCACATTCACTTGGTTCAACAACATTAGGGGAATGGTCAGGGTAACCCCATCGCGCGGGCTGCCGGGCTCAAAGTGGTAGCTCAAATCAAAGGCCAAACCGCCCATTTCCAGCTTTTTAGGATAAAACTCGGTGGTAATGTCGCCTGCCTTTTTGCTCAAAAGGTCTTCTTTGTTCAAATAAAGCGCGGCGAGATCTTCCTTGCTGGCCTGCTTGGCCCAATTTTCCAGGGTTTGCTGGTTGTACACACCAGCGGGAAGCTTGTCATCATAAAACTGCGCAATCAGCGCCTCATCCACCAAAATATCCTGACGGCGGGCTTTGTGCTCCAGCTTTTCAAGGTCTTCAATCAGCTTGCGGTTGTGAACATAAAACGGCACGCTGGTTTTGACCTGCCCGGGCACCAACCCCTCGTGAATCATCAAGCGGCGTGCATCGGCTTGATTAAACCTCGCCAGGCTCACGCGGCGCTGGGAGTAAATAGGCAAACCGTAAATGGTGCCGGTTTCCAAGGCAACGGCCTGGCCTGAACCTTTTTCCCAATGCGGATTGTTGTGGTTACGCTTCACCAAATGAGCGCCCACCTTCTCAATCCAATCAGGCTGAATTTTGGCCACACTGCGAGCATACAGTCGTGTGGTTTCAACCAGTTCAGCAGCCATGATCCATTTGCCGCCTTTCTTGAACAAATTCGAACCGGGGTGAATTGAAAACTTGATGCTTCGCGCCCCAAGGTAGACCGGGTCGGTTTCATGTTTCAACCCAATGTTGCCCAACAAACCCGCCATCAACGACATGTGAATTTGATCGTATTCCGCAGCCTTGGTATTAACAACCCAGTTTTGATCTCTCACCATGGCAGTGAGCTGTTGATGAACCTCGCCCCACTCACGCAAGCGGTTGGCCGATAAGAATTTGCGCTGAAGCGTGTTTTTCATTTCACGATTCGTCAGCTCTTTTTCCTTTAAATCAACATAAAACTTCCACAACTTCAGAAAAGACATGAAATCCGATTCGGTGTCCTCAAACTGTTGTTGAGCGTTGTCAGCTGCCTCTTGCGCATCAATTGGGCGGTCTCGCGGGTCTTGAATCGACAAAGCTGCAGCCAACACCAACAGTTCGCGCAAGCAGCCCCGAACGCTGGCTTCAAACAGCATTCGTGCAATTCGTGGATCAAGCGGCAGCTTGGCCAGTGCTTTGCCTGTTCTGGTCAGATGCCCTGCATCGTCCAGGGCATTCAGTTCGCTGAGCAACTGATAACCATCCGCAATCGCGCGCCCCATGGGGCGCTGCAAAAATGGAAAATCCTCCACCTCAGTCAGGTGCAGGCTTTTCATTCTCAAGATGACGGAGGCCAATGAAGAACGAAGGATTTCCGGATCGGTGTAATCAGCACGCCCTGCAAAATCCGCGTCGGAATACAAACGAATGCATACCCCGTTGGCAACCCGGCCACAACGCCCCGCCCGCTGATTGGCCGAGGCCTTGGAAATCCGCTCCACCTGCAACATTTCGACCTTGTTGCGATAACTGTAGCGCTTCACTCGGGCAAGACCCGAATCAATCACGTAGCGAATGCCTGGTACCGTCAACGAGGTTTCAGCCACGTTGGTAGACAACACAATTCGACGGCGCCCGCTGGGTTTGAAAATCCGATCCTGTTCCTGTGCGGTCAGCCTTGCGAACAAGGGCAAAATTTCCAGCGTTTGCCGCAGGTTTTTATTCAGGAAATTTGCCATGTCGCGAATTTCCCGCTCCCCCGGCAAGAACATCAATATATCGCCCTGACCCTCCCGGCAGAGCTCTTCTACCGCATCGAGGGTGGCAGCCTGAAACGCATCTTCATCCACCTCATCAGCCAGGTTTACAGGTGCGTTCTTGCGCCGGCTGGTGTCAAAATCATTTGGGTCTTTGTAGCGCACTTCCACCGGGTACAAACGACCGGATACTTCGATCACCGGAGCAGGCTTACCCAGGACACTTTCAAAATGCTTCGAGAACCGCTCTGCATCGATGGTTGCTGAGGTCACAATCAACTTCAAGTCAGGCCGCTTGGTTAGCACCTCTTTCAGATAACCCAACAGAAAGTCAATGTTCAGGCTGCGCTCATGAGCCTCGTCAATAATGATGGTGTCGTACTTCTTGAACAACGGGTCGGTTTGGCTTTCCGCCAGCAAAATGCCGTCGGTCACCAACTTCACCGCGGTACTGGCATTGGATTGGTCTTGAAACCGTATTTTGAACCCCACCCATTGCCCGAGTTCAGAATTCAGTTCTTGCGCAATCCGCTTGGCTGTCGCTGTTGCTGCCAACCGACGGGGCTGGGTGTGAACAATACTTCTTCCGTTCAAACCACGCCCAAGTTCAAGGCACATTTTCGGCAACTGAGTGGTTTTACCCGAGCCTGTTTCACCGCAGACAATCACCACCTGATGGTCAGCGATCAACTGCTTGATCTCAGTGCGACGCTGGGAAACCGGTAGCTCTTCAGGGTATCGAATTTCGGGTAACGACTGAATGGTTTGTTCTTTTGACAACACAAATAACCAATATTGGGTTCAAATTCCGATCAAATCGGGGAAATACAGCGCGAATGCTGGACTACACACGATCGGAAATTATAATCAATCGATCGAGCGGCCACGGCTGCCCACAGTGTATTCCCTTTTTTCAGGACAGCCCCCAAGCCAATGAGTAACGCGCCAAGCAACGACGACCTTTCCATGAACAGCCAAACTTTCGTTCAATGGCTGAGAACTGTTGCCCCTTATATTCATGCCTTTCGAGGTAAAACCTTCGTGGTGGCCGTTGATGGTGAGTTGGCTTATCAAGGCTACTTGAATTCACTTGCTCAGGATTTGTCACTGTTACACGCGATGGGCATGCGGATTGTGCTGGTGTGTGGTTCTCGTCCTCAGGTTGAAGAACAACTGGCCCTGCGCAACATTCAACCCGCTTTTCACAAGGGTTGGCGAATCACCGACAAGGGCGCACTGGAGTGTGCCAAAGAAGCCGCTGGCGAATTGCGGCTCGACATCGAGGCTGCATTTTCGCAAGGCTTGCCCAACACGCCCATGGCGCATTCATCCATGCGCGTTATTTCGGGCAACTTCATCACAGCGCGCCCCATGGGTATTCTGGATGGTGTGGATCTGCAGCATACCGGCCTGGTTCGGAAAATAGACGTCACTGCGATCCAAATGAGCCTGAACAGCAGCGCAATCGTGCTGCTGTCGACCATTGGATTTTCTCCCACGGGAGAGGCATTCAACTTGAGCATGGAAGACGTGGCCACCAGTACGGCGCGTGCAATCAAGGCTGACAAGTTGATCTTCGTAAGCCAAATTGAAGGCATATTCGACAAAAACGGCAAACTGCTCGAAGAACTTGAACTGGACCGTGCTCGTGAAATCATGCTTCAGGATGACCTGCCCGAACTGACCAAAGACTATCTCGAGTGCTGCATTCTTGCCGTGCAAGGCGGTGTGGGACGCGCGCACATAGTGCCACTGAACCTGGATGGTGGCGTGATGCTTGAACTGTTCTCGCACGACGGCGTGGGCACCATGGTTTCGGAGGAAAATCTCGAAAGCTTGCGCCAAGCGACACTGGATGACTCCGGCGGTATCAAGACCCTGATCGAACCCCTGGAAATGGCGGGTGTTTTGGTGCGCCGCGGGCGCGACCGAATTGAACGCGACATCGATCATTTCATCGTACTGGAACACGATGGCATTTTATGGGGCTGTGCCGCCATGTACCCTTACCATGCAGAAGGTGTCGCCGAATTGGCCTGCCTTGTTGTCCATCCCTCTTGGCAGGGCACAGGCGATGGTGAGCGCTTGTTGAAGAAAATTGAACACGACGCCCGCAAACAGGGTTTAAAACAATTGTTTGTTTTGACCACACAAACCTCGCACTTCTTCCTGAAGCGTGGTTTTGTGGTGGGCGACGTGGACAAGTTACCCATTGAACGCAAGCGCCTCTACGACTGGAACCGCAAATCGCAAGTGATGATTAAAACGCTGTGATCGAGCATACAAGGCGGGCATCATGAGCACCTTCAAACAAAAACTTCACACACTAGGCTTGAGCACTGAGATTATTCACTCCAAGCCGGTCAGTAGTGAGGGCTTTTCCGCACTGCCTGTACCTGTATACCGAGGATCAAGCACGTTTTTTGATGACACCGCAGCCCAACGCGCCTCCGTCAATCCTATCGGGCTTGACTACAGCTATGGCTTGCATGGCAACCCTACGCAGTACTCGCTGGCAAAAAAACTGGCTGAAATAGAAGGCGCTACGCATGCGCTGGTGTGCCCCTCCGGGCTGACCGGTATTGCGCTGGTGGCCCAAGCCTGCCTGAAAAGTGGCGATCATTGGCTAATTCCAGAAAACGTGTACGGCCCCGTGCAAGCTTTGGCGAGAAGCCTGCACATGGACTACGGTGTTGAGTTTTCAGAATATGACCCTTGCAACGCCAATAGTGTCGCGGAGGGCTTGCGCACCAATACCACCCTGGTGTGGACTGAGGCACCAGGCTCACTCACATTCGAGGTTCCCGATTTACAAACCATTGTGGCACTTGCGAAAGCCCATGGTGCACGCACTGGCATCGACAATACCTGGGCTGCAGGCATCGCATACAAGCCTTTCCAGCATGGATTTGACTTTAGTGTGCAGGCGCTGACCAAGTACCAATGTGGCCATGCCGATGTATTGATGGGTGCGGTGCTCAGCAACAACACCAAGGCCTTTGCAGATTTGGAACGAAAAAACCGGATATTGGGCCTGGGTGTGTCACCCGCCGATTGCGACCTGGTGTTACGCGGCCTGCTCACGCTGCCCTTGCGCTATCAGCAACAGGCACAAAACGGCTTGCTGGTGGCCTCCGCACTAAGGCAACACCCGGCAGTGGCGCGGGTGCTTCACCCGGAATTCCCGGATTGCCCGGGACATGCGTTTTACAAACGCGACTTCAACGGCTTTGCCAGTATTTTTTCGATCGTATTGAAGGCGCAGTACTCGGATGAACAGGCCTGCGCAATCATCGATAAGCTGAAGCTGTTCAAGATTGCGTATTCATGGGGTGGGCCCGAAAGTTTGGGATTGGTGGTGAACATTCCTGACAGCCGAAGAAGCCGCCTTGCAGACGAGCACGGCCGCTGCGGGCCAATACTTCGTTTGGCCATTGGGCTGGAGGAGCCGGCGGATTTAATTGCTGATTTGATGCAGGCACTTGATACAGCGAACCGGGCTTAACCAAACTTCAGTAAAGGACGCGCTGCCGGCAACGCGTCCCCTAAACCCTTTATACCTTCACACAATCTACGAAATAACTCACGTTGCCCTGCTCATCTTCAATTTCGACCAAACCGTGAATATCGGTCTCGAAGCCAGGAAACTGCTTGTTGAAATCGCGTGCAAAGCGCAAATAATCCACAATCGTCGCGTTGAAAATTTCACCGGGGATCAACAATGGAATTCCCGGCGGATAAGGCGTCAACAATGCCGAGGTAATGCGACCTTCCAGTTCATCAATTGCCACACGCTCAATTTCTCGATGGGCCACTTTGGCGTAGGCATCGGCAGGCACCATCGCAGGCTGCATGTCGCTCAAGTACATTTCTGTAGTCAAACGTGCCACATCCTTCTTGCGATACATGTCGTGAATCGTGTTGCATAAATCGCGCAAGCCCACGCGTTCATAGCGTGGATGGGCTTGGCAAAACTCAGGAATGACACGCCACAAGGGTTGGTTTTTGTCGTAGTCGTCCTTGAATTGCTGAAGCGCAGTCACCAAAGTATTCCAGCGGCCTTTGGTAATGCCGATGGTGAACATGATGAAGAACGAATACAAACCAGTTTTTTCAACAATAACACCGTGTTCAGCCAGATACTTGGTCACGATCGACGCAGGAATGCCGGCATCAGAAAACTGACCGTTCACATCCAACCCTGGGTTGACAATGGTCGCCTTGATTGGGTCAAGCATGTTAAAACCATTGGCCATTTTTCCAAAGCCGTGCCAAGTGTCGGTGGTGTGAATCAACCAGTCATCGCGCGGGCTCATGCCCTCTTCGCTCAACACATCAGGGCCCCAAACCTTGAACCACCAGTCGTCGCCAAACTCCTCAGAAACCTTGCGCATGGCGCGACGGAAATCAAGCGCCTCCATGATGCTTTCCTCAACCAAAGCGGTACCGCCGGGAGGCTCCATCATCGCAGCAGCCACGTCACAGCTTGCAATAATGGCGTATTGCGGGCTGGTGGATGTGTGCATCAAATAGGCTTCGTTGAAAATATGGCGATCAAGTTTGCGGTTTTCGCTTTCCTGCACCAGAATTTGTGAAGCCTGAGACAAGCCTGCCAGCATTTTGTGGGTAGATTGTGTGGCGAACACCAGAGAATCTTTGGTGCGCGGGCGGTCCCGACCAATCGCATGCATGTCTTTGTACATGGGGTGGAAGCTGGCGTGCGGCAACCAGGCTTCATCAAAGTGCAAAGTATCAATTTCAGAGCCCAACACCTCTTTGATCATTTCCACGTTGTACAAAACACCATCGTAAGTGCTTTGCGTAATCGTCAAAATACGGGGCTTCTTGTTCTTGGCCTTGCTGGCAAAAGGGTGGTTTGCAATTTTCTTGGCAATGCTCTCGGGCTTGAATTCATCCAGCGGAATCGGACCAATAATACCCAAGTGATTGCGCGTGGGGGTCAGGAATACGGGAATAGCACCGGTCATGGTGATCGAATGTAAAATCGACTTGTGACAGTTGCGGTCCACCACCACAATATCTCCAGGCGCAACGTTGGCATGCCACACCATTTTGTTGGACGTCGAGGTTCCGTTGGTCACAAAAAAACAATGGTCGGCATTGAAGATCCGCGCTGCATTGCGCTCGGAAGCGGCAACTGGCCCCGTGTGATCCAGCAATTGACCCAGCTCGTCTACAGCATTGCACACGTCGGCACGAAGCATGTTTTCACCAAAGAACTGATGGAACATTTGACCCACCGGGCTCTTTAGAAACGCCACACCACCCGAGTGACCAGGACAGTGCCAGGAATAAGATCCATCTTGCGCGTAATGCACCAAAGCGCGGAAAAACGGAGGAGCCAGGGAGTCCAGATAGCTTTTGGCCTCACGAATGATGTGGCGCGCTACGAATTCTGGTGTGTCTTCGAACATGTGAATAAACCCATGCAATTCTTTCAAGATCGCATTGGGAATATGTCGAGACGTGCGGGTTTCACCATACAGATAAATTGGAATATCTGCATTTTTGAATCGAATTTCCTGCACAAAATTGTTCAAATTCTGCAGTGCATCCTCAATTTCCTTCTTGCTGCCCAAGCCGAATTCTTCGTCATCGATTGACAGGATAAAGGCACTTGCGCGGCTTTGCTGTTGCGCGAATTGGGAAAGATCGTGATAACTCGTCACACCCAATACCTCGACGCCCTCTTTCTCGATGGCGTCTGCCAGGGCGCGAATGCCGAGACCAGATGCGTTCTCGGAGCGGAAATCTTCGTCAATAATGACTATGGGAAAACGAAATTTCATTGATCTTCCTGTGATCGGGGTTCAACACAAAACAAGGCTGCATTATCCACTACGCAGCCCCCTGTTCCAAGCCCTATTGTCATGCATTTATCCCTCCATGTAGTGACTTCACAGAAATGTCATCTGACCCGGGTTCAATAGGCCACTTTCCTGCTTGCTATTCTCCTCACCTGCCCCTCATGCAGATCAATTCCACATCAGCCTCGCCCGGTCAATCTACCCCATCCACAACGCCTTGTCGCCCAGCCTGCGGCTTGACAAAAAGAATGGACAACTACGTGAACAACTATGACACTGGTTTTGAACGTGTCGCCAAATTGCGCGCGAAGATATTGGCTAAAGCAGGTCATACGCATGAATTTGACAGGGCTTTGGTACTACCCGAGCAATACAGAAGTCGTGGTCTTCGTGCTTTGATTCATCTGGCCAAATACACAGAGGAAATAGCGGAGGCAATCGCCGACATTTCGGGATTGGCTGAACGCCTGACAAGAAATCTGATTTCCTCCGGCGAAAAACCAGACTTGGCTTTGGTGATCGCCTCGGGGGTCGGCAGGGTAATCTCGGGGCAGCTCAATTTGGCAGGCATGGCGGTTCATAAAGTGGCTGGTGCAGCGCTGTACGGGGTCTCCTCAATTTTGAGCCTTGCTGCCCTGGGAATGATTAAAACGGGCTTGGGCACGAGACGAATCCAAGCGGAAGTGAGTCACGCGGGAACGAAATCACATTTTGATTCCAGCGCTTACCTGAGTGTGGCCAGAACAATGCTTGCCAGCAAAGAACGCCTGCTCAGCGCCATACTCAATAAAATCGGGAAACGTGAGGGCCGACGCCACTGTGTAATTCAACGCTGGGTCAAATATATGTCTAGACGCCAAAGCTCAGTGCCACAACATTTGGTGTCGAAACGGCGGACCAACTGCAATTACATTTGGCAAAACCTTCACCAGTATGGTCCGCTTACGAGGTCACTAATGCATGTGGCCTACGGTACGTTTCAGGGCATCAATAAATTGCTTGTCTCTTATGACAAGCATATCGGCGTTGCCATCGGCAACAAGCTGTTAGGAAAAAAGATTGGCAGTGTATTGGGCTGTCGGCTGGGAATGACAGCGTCGGTCGGTACGGCCGCCGCTATTTCAGTGCCAATGTCACCACTGTTGGTGGGGGTTTCCACCGTAGGCGCGATGGCCTGTGCCGTTGCACTGCTTATGCTGACGTTGGCCAAGTTGAATGTTCAGTTAACCCATGACTGGAAAGGAAATATTCAGCAGCCCGTGCGAAATCAGGTTTTTGGCAAAGTCACGCCCACTTGGCCCTGATACTTGCCGCCACGGTCGCGGTACGACGTTTCGCACACCTCGTCGCTTTCAAAGAAAAGCACTTGCGCACAACCCTCGCCCGCATAAATTTTGGCAGGCAATGGCGTGGTGTTTGAGAACTCGAGCGTCACATAACCTTCCCACTCAGGCTCAAACGGAGTGACGTTGACAATAATGCCACAGCGGGCGTAGGTGCTTTTCCCCAAGCAAATGGTGAGTACATTGCGCGGGATCCGGAAATATTCCACGGTGCGCGCCAGGGCAAAAGAATTCGGGGGGATGATACACACATCACCTTTGAAATCCACAAAACTTTTCTCGTCGAAATTTTTGGGATCCACAATGGTGCTGTTGATGTTGGTAAAAATCTTGAACTCGTCTGCGCAGCGAATATCGTAACCATAGCTGGAGGTGCCATATGACACGATTCTTTTGTCGCCTGCATAACGAACCTGGCCTGGCTCAAAGGGCTCTATCATCCCAGTGCTTTCAGCCATCCTGCGAATCCATTTGTCCGATTTAATGCTCATGCTTACGTTGCTTTAGTGAAGTTCAATAGGCGAAATGTTACATGAGACAAGTGATCACTGATTCATCCCATCGAGAATCTCGGTTAATTCCTGCATGACCGAGTTGGCGAGTGCATCAAAAAATACCTGAATCAGATTGGCCAATTGCGCGCCCGTGACTCCTTCAAGAGGCAATTGCATCAAAAACTCGAGGTTTTCCGTCTCCATATTGATGCCCACCTGATACTGGAAATCAAGCACATGAATCATCGCGTGTGCCTCAGCCAAAAAATGGAGGCATATTTCAGCCGAACTGGGTTCATTCATGTTGTACAAGGGAAATGCCATGACCACCCACCGTGCGTTTTGCGACTCACCCGCGCGAAACGACAGTTCGAACTGCTCTTTCTTGGCCATGATCACACCCTGCCCATCGAACCATCGCATGCCAGCCAGACCGATCGACTCGTGGAGGAGGTTCGCTTCGACATGGGAGAAGCCCGATTCGAGGCGCGGTGCAGCAGACGTTGGGGACACGGGCTCAGAGGCCGCCCTCGACGAAGAGCGAGGTGAGGGATTTTTATTCATGAATTAAAGCGACTCAATCAAGTTGACCTAGATTGAGTAGAGAAGATGACAGGAAGGTTCCGTGTTAACTTACTTCAGACCAGCAAATGATGACGGGACACTTCCTGCGAAATGGCGGTGAGCATGCCGCCGGATTCCGCGAGGTGTCCGGTATCAGGAAGCTCGATCAAAGTCGACCGCAGAATAATTTCAGAGAGCAGCCTTGAACCACCTGGAGGACAAACACGGTCGTTTAGCCCTTGAATGATCGACAAAGGCCATTCGGCTTGAGCGATGCTCGAGAAAAGGGAATTCAGATCATTTGGAGAGAGAAAGCAGTCGTGCCTCAAGAAGTGAGCTTGCAGTCGGTACTTTCGCACCAATGCGAGCTCTTGGACATCACTTAGAAAAGGTCGCTTGCGATCAAAACACCCGGCCTTGCCAGTCAGTAAGGCATTCTCAAGTTTGTTCCAAGCCACCGATAACTCTAAAAGATGCTCTGGAGTGGCAACCTCAAAGCATTCGCAAACAAAATCCGTTCGGGCACCGGGACCGAAATATTCCGCAAAATAATCGGGGGCTATACGTTCCAGCGACTCAAAAAAAGCGTCTACACGAGGGCGCATGGGCAAAAACGGGGCGCGCAGCACTACGCTGGCAACTTGCTCTGGCCGGTACGCAGCTATCGCCAAAGCCAGAGTGCCACCCCAAGACCCACCCAGAATGTGAAATTTTGGAATATTCAGTCGATCGGCAACCTCGAGCGCATCATCGACGAAACGCTGCAAGTCGATCACACTCAGATCCAGATCTTCGCTCAGACCGCTGTTGCGCTGATCAAACCCGAACCAAGGCAGACCTGCATATCGAATGGGCGCCACGTGAGAGGCCCCCAGGCTTCCACCGGGACCACCGTGGAGAACAAGCCAAGGAAGCTGACGTGCATTGCTGGCGAGGGGTTGGGCCAAGCCCTGCTCCGCCCATACAGCCAGGTTTCCGCCTAAATCCAATTCCAATGGCGGAACTGACCACACGCCTGCCAACCCCGCCTTCGGCGGCGGGCTGGCCACTTTGTGAAAGGTCAGTTCATCTTTAGGCACAAGAACCCCCGAGCCGCCTTGAAAAAACAAATTTAAGTGTTCTGCACCACAATGGAGGGAAACTTCAAGGACATGTCTTTCGACTGTTCAGCAATGCGGATGGCCACTTTGCGTGCAATTTCCTTGTATGTTTTCGCCAAATCGCCATCAGGATCGGCCACCACGGTAGGCTTGCCAGAATCCGCCTGCATGCGAATCCGCATGTCGAGCGGCAAGCCACCCAGGTAATGAATGTTGTAATCCTTGGCCATTTTCTGGCCGCCACCGTCACCAAAGATGTGTTCTTTGTGACCACAGTTTGTGCACACATGAATAGCCATGTTTTCAACCAAGCCAAGAATGGGTACACCCACTTTCTCGAACATTTTCAGGCCTTTGCGTGCATCGAGCAAAGCGATGTCTTGCGGGGTGGTCACGATGACTGCGCCAGTTACTGGCACTTTCTGTGACAGTGTCAGCTGAATATCGCCGGTGCCAGGTGGCATGTCCACAATCAAGTAGTCCAGGTCTTTCCAGTTAGTTTGCTTCAACAACTGTTCAAGTGCGCTGGTTACCATGGGACCGCGCCACACCATGGGCGTGTCTTCGTCGATCAGAAAGCCGATCGACATGGCCTGCACGCCATGCCCTTCCATCGGATCGATAATTTGACCGTCGTCCGATTGTGGTCGCCCGGTAATGCCCAGCATGGTGGGCTGCGAAGGTCCGTAAATATCCGCGTCCAGCATGCCCACGCGTGCACCCTCCGCGACAAGTGCCAGGGCCAGGTTCACAGCGGTGGTACTTTTGCCCACACCACCTTTGCCAGAGGCAACTGCAATGATGTTCTTGACGTTGGGCATCGGCTTTAAGCCACGCTGCACTGCGTGGGTTTGAATTTTGATGGTGGCGTTAACACTGACGTTTTCAACGCCTTGAACCTGTGAACGCACTGCCGCGATGGCCGCTTTGCGCAAACCATCCAGCTGGCTTTTACCCGGATAGCTCAACTCCAAATCAAAACTGACATCGCCGCCGTCTACTTGAATATTCTTGATCAGTTTGGCGCTGATGAAGTCTTTGTTCAAATTGGGGTCAATGACACTACGCAATGCCTCGCGTACGGTGTCGGTACTCACTGACATACACACTCTCCTCAAATCTTGTCTGGTATGGTCTTTGTTTATATAGGCGTGAGTCTAGCCTGTTTTTCACACAGCAGGCTTACACCCAACAGAAAGCCTTGCGTTCTAATGATTGTCGTTTACCCTAAATCTATTAATTACCCTCAAGTCATCGCCATTTTCTATGACTTGAGCGTCGTACCAACTTTTTTTCACACAACTTGATAGCATTGCTGCACAAAAATTCAAATGTTGTTGGAGATCTTGAAATGAAAACTTATGTTTGTATCGTTTGCGGCCTGATTTATGACGAGGCTGCCGGAATGCCTTCAGAGGGCATTCCCGCCGGGACACTTTGGGCCGATGTACCAGCAGACTGGCTTTGTCCAGACTGTGGCGTGGCTAAGAGCGATTTCGAAATGGTTGAGGTGTAAGCACTACCACTTGGCGTAATGGTCCTCGCACCACCCCTTCAAACCATCTAGTGAGTAGGTGGCACCCGTCTCTTTCAGGGTAACGGTGCCACTGAACTCACCAAAACACTGATTGAACCGACTGGCCAACACCAACAGGTTTCGGTGGTCGTCGATACTGCCTTGGGGTGTGAATTGCAAATCGACAGAGCCGCACTGCGAGTACACTCGCCAGGGTGCATGAACATTGTCACGCTCATACTCAAAAAGAACCAGCGGCAGGTTATTCAATTGACCATTGACCCAAAGTACGTTCTCATGCGCACTGGTTTCATTCACCCCACGTGCCACGTTCAATGAAAGCAAGGGCTGACCAGGCGCAGTGCGGCCACTGGCACATGCCCAATTCCAGAAGGTTTCGCGTCGCAAAAAACCGGCGGTCCAATCATGGTAACAACCGTCCTTCTCTGGATTGATCAAATAATCAATGCCGTTCAAATGCACATGGCCGGTAACAGCCCCGCCACTGCTCTTCTGTGCATAGGCGAAACCTGTGTTGGCAACAGGCGTATTGAGAGCGAGGGTTTCGGATTCACGACAATCAATGGAGACTTGGCCGTGAAATGAATCACCCAAACGGAAGTTCAACGAACGTGATGTTTCCGTACGCACAGCCAACACCTGGTGATGTTTCTTGAATGGGTGAGTCCAGGTACTTTGACCAATTGGCTTGTAGTCGCTTTGAAAGCCCACATCCAAAGGCAAATCAAATTGCATTCGATACAAACCCTGTGCGGTATGAAGGTAAGCAAATGTTGAATTCAGCAGGCCAAGGCGAACCATGCCGCAGCCAAACGTAAACCCTTGGCCCAGTACACCATAAAAATCAAAGTGCTTGAACAGAAAACGCCGTTGCCAAGCCATGCGTTTTGCACCCATGGCATTGCGCGCATCATACTGCTGCCAATTGATTTGGCTGGGCAAGGCGGACATTCGCCCCCAAGTGGGTACACCTTTGGCGTTAATCAAATCCATAAACAAAATCGGGCAAGTTAGACCTGCCCGATTTTGTCACGTTTTGCCTCCCGCTAGAAAGGCGAATTCACTGCAAAGTGTTTGATTAAACCGGCAAACCACCGCCGATTGCATCGGTAATAATCGCCGGGTCCAGCATGCTGGTGATCGGTGCCAAAGGTGAATCGGCTGCCATACCCAACAAAGGATCAAGCGCTGCATCCAGCGGTGTACCTGTTGTTCCGCCAGTTGAATCACCACCGCCACCACCTGCCGCATCAGCCAATGGGCCGAGTACTGCATCCAAAGGTGTGCCTGTGGGGCCGTCAGTTTCACCACCACCGCCAGCAGCATCAGCCAGTGGGCCGAGTACTGCATCCAAAGGTGTGCCTGTGGGGCCGTCAGTTTCACCACCACCGCCAGCAGCATCAGCCAGTGGGCCGAGTAC
>VFQO010000458.1_pt1 | contig 44205 bp, 37 predicted proteins | sample 3512331 | NCBI WGS metagenome assembly VFQO01 (sample SAMN10412371, study PRJNA504923) | tailings metagenome | isolation source: Replicate 3 from Balatoc abandoned mine | place: Philippines: Itogon, Benguet | collected 2017-08-28 | reverse complement strand
CCGGTGTCGCCCATGAAGACCGCAGCGGGGGGCGCGTTAAACCACAGGAACGCCAGGCAGGCGCCGATGATCGCGGCGGCAAACACCGCCAACTCGCCCGCGCCCGGCACATGCGGGATACCCAGATAGCCGGCGAATTTCACATTGCCCGACAGATAGACGATGACGAGGAAGGTCAGGCTCGCGATGATCACAGGGAATGTCGCGAGTCCATCGAGCCCGTCGGTCAGGTTCACCGCATTGCCAAAGCCGACGATGAGCACCATCGCAAAGACATAATAAAGCGGCCCAAGTTCGAGCACGATGCCGCTGAAAAACGGCAGATACAGGTCGGTGCCGGTGCGCGACACGATCAGAAACACCGCGACCCCCGCGATCAGGAACTCGATCAACAGGCGCACCCGCCCCGGAATCCCGCGGTGACTGGCCTTGGTAACCTTGTCGAGATCGTCGAGGAAACCGACGACGGCAAAGCCGCCCGTCACAAAGATACACGCCCACACAAAACGGTTCGACAGGTCCATCCAGAGCAACGCCGAAATCATCAGCGAGATGAGGATCATCAGCCCGCCCATCGTCGGCGTGCCCTTTTTGGCGAGATGGCTCTGCGGCCCATCCTCGCGGATCGGTTGCCCTTTCCCCTGCCGCATCCGCAGCATCAGGATGAAGCGCGGGCCGATCCACAGGCCAATGATCAGCGCCGTGGCAACCGCCGCACCCGAGCGGAAGCTCAGATAGCGAATGAGGTTGAGAACCCCCGGAAAGCCCAGCCATTCCGCCAGCCAGTAAAGCATCAATAGTCCCCGTTGGTCAGCGCGGTCACGACATGCGACAGCCCGACGCTGTTCGACCCCTTGACCAGCACAATATCGCCCGGGCGGATCACCTCGCCCAGCCGCGCCGCCGCGTCAGAGTGGGCGGCCACATGCTCGAAATCGATCCGTCCCTCAAGCGCTTTGGCGAGCGGCGCCATCTCTTCGCCAACAAGCAGGGCGAATTGCACCCCGGCTGCGACGAGCGGAGCCGCGAGCCCCGCATGATAAGCCTCGCCGTCCGGGCCGAGCTCCTTCATCGCGCCGAGAATCGCGACCTTGCGGTCGCCGGATTCGCTGCCGAGTTGCTCGATTGTCGCCGTCATCGATGCGGGATTGGCATTATAGCTTTCGTCGATCAGCAGGATCTGCCCACCGCCGAACGGCACCCGGTGGCGCGCGCCGCGGCCCGCAAGCCCCGCCATTTCGGCAAAGGCCAGCCCCGCCGCCGGCAGGTCGCCGCCGACCGCCTTGACCGCCGCCAGCACCGCCAGCGAATTGGACACCCAGTGCACCCCGGCCTGCGCAATCGTGTAGCATAGCAGCGCGTCCTGAACCTGCGCCGTGACGAGCGAACCGCCTTGGCCGTCGGGCAACCAGTCGACCGCGCGCACATCGGCATCGCCGCCCAGGCCAAAGCTGATCACATGCGCGGCGTGCTGCTCGGCCTTGGCGCGCAGCCGCGCATAATGCGGACTGTCGAAGGGGACAATCGCGGTGCCGCCGGGTTCCAACCCCTCGAAAATCTCGCCCTTGGCGTCGGCGATCGCTTCTTCGCTGCCGAAAAACTCCATATGCGCCGGGGCGATGGTGGTGACGATCGCGACATGCGGGCGCACCATACGGGTCAACGCGGCCAGTTCGCCCGCGTGGTTCATCCCCATTTCGAACACGCCGAAATCGGCGGTCGAGGGCATCCGCGCCAGGCTGAGCGGGACACCGACATGGTTGTTGTAGCTTTTGACCGACCGATGCGCCTTGCCGGGACGGAAGCGGTCGAGCGCCGCGAACAGCGCCTCTTTCGTCCCCGTCTTGCCCGCCGACCCGGTCACCCCGATGATCCGGCCGTGACTGCGCGCGCGCGATGCGGCGCCGAGCGCGTTCAGTGCCGCGGCGCTGTCGGCGACGCGGACATGCGGATGGTCGATGGCGGTTTCGCAGATGATCCCTGCGGCGCCCGCGGCAATTGCCTTTTCGATAAACTTGTGCCCGTCGGTCGCCTCGCCGCGCATCGCGACAAACAGATCGCCGGTCGTCACCTCGCGCGAGTCAAAGGCGATGCCGTATGCGGTGAAATCGGAGCTCGCGGTGCCGCCGGTCGCATTGGCGATGGCGCGGGCGGTCCACAGCGGGTTCATGCCGCACACTCGCGCGCGACCGTAACGTCGTCAAAGGGAATGACGCGCATGTCGGCGCCCGCACCGACGATCTGCCCCTGTTCATGCCCTTTGCCCGCGATGCAGACGATGTCGTCGGCACGCGCTTCGGCGATCGCGGCGGCGATGGCGGCGCGGCGGTCGCCGATGACCTGCGCGCTCGGCGCGCCCGCCGCAATCGCGGCGCGGATGACGGTGGGATCCTCGCCGCGCGGATTGTCGTCGGTGATGATCAGCACATCGGCCTTGGCTGCCGCGACCTTGCCCATTTCGAGGCGTTTCGCCTGATCGCGGTCGCCGCCCGCGCCGAACACCAGGATCAGCCGCCCGCTGGCGTGCGGGCGCAACGCATCCAGCGCCGCCGCGATCGCATCGGGGGTGTGCGCATAATCGACATAGACCGGCGCGCCCGCCTTGGTGATCGCCGCGCGTTCCAGTCGTCCGCGCACCGGCTGGAGCCGTGCCAGATTGCCCAGCGTCTGCGCCGTATCGCCGCCGGTCGCGATGACCAGCCCTGCCGACACCAGCGCATTGGCGACCTGATAAGCCCCGATCAGCGGCAGATCGACGTTGTGGGTCCGATCGCCCGCCGCGACGACGAGCGACTGGCCGAGCTGTGTCGGTTCGCGGGAGACGAGGCGCAGGTCGTCGCCCTGCGCGCCGACCGTCAGCAATCGAACACCGCGCGCCTTCGACGCCTCGATGACCCGCGCCGAATATTCGTCGTCGGCCCACACGATCGCTGTGCCGTCCACGTCGACGACCTCGGTAAACAGGCGCAGCTTCGCGGCGAGATAGGCCTCCATCGTGCCATGATAGTCGAGATGATCGTGGCTGAGGTTGGTGAACGCCGCTGCCTTTACCGGCAGCCCTTCGGTGCGATATTGGTCGAGGCCGTGGCTCGACGCCTCGAACGCCGCATGGCTGACCCCTTCGGTCGCCAATCCCGACATATTGCTCAGGAACGTGACGATGTCGGGCGTCGTCAGCCCGGTCGAGGCGCTGTCGGTCGAGGTGGTGATACCGAGCGTGCCGATCGACGCGGCGTTGAACCCCGCCATCCGCCACAGTTGGCGCGTCATTTCGACCGTCGACGTCTTGCCGTTGGTGCCGGTCACCGCCACGCATGTTGCCGGAAAACGGTGAAAGAAGCGCGCCGCAATATGCGCGAAAGCCCGCCGCGGATGGGCCTCGGCAATATGCACCGCGCCGTCGACCCGCGCTTCGGGCCGCGCGACGACCGCGATCGCTCCAGCCTCGATCGCCGCGGGAATGAAATCCTCACCGTTGAATTTTTCGCCGACGAAGGCGCCGAACACGGTCCCCGGCGCGACCTTGCGATGATCGATGGCAAGGCCGGTCACGACCGGGTCGGTGTCCGCACCCCCTTGATCCCCCGTCAGCGCGGACAGGCGCATTATTCGTCTTCCCCGTTTCTCCACAGCAGCGGGGTGAGTTCGGAGACATCGACGTCGCGGCTCTCGTCGGGGAAAACCCCCAGCATCGGCCCGGCGCGCATAACGACCTTGCTGACCACCGGCGCCGCGGTCCAACCCGCGGTGCGCTGGCCCGAGCTATAGGCATTGCCCTTCGGCTCATCGATCATCACCAGCACGACATAGCGCGGATTGTCCATCGGGAAGGCCGCGGCGAAGGTCGCGACGACCGAGCTGCGACGATAGCCACCCGCTCCGGGCTTTTCGGCGCTGCCCGTCTTGCCGCCGACGCGGAAGCCCGGGGCTTCGGCCTTCTTGCCGGTGCCGTCCGACACGATGAGGCGCAGCAACTGGCGCATCCGCGCGCTGGTTGCGGCCTTGAACACCCGGCGACCCTTCGGCGGCGCCTGGTCGCCCAGCTTGGTGATCGTCGCCGGACGATAGATGCCGCCGTTGACCAGCGCAGCATAGGCGCTGGCAAGATGTAGCGGAGTCACCGCAATGCCGTGGCCATAACCCGTGGTCATCGTGGTCAGCCGGCCCCAATCCTTGGGCCACAGCGGAAAGGCGCGCTCTTTCAAGTCGATCTTGGGCCGCGTGTTGAAATCGAGCTTGCGGAACATCGCTTCCATATTCTCGCGCCCCAGTTCGTCGGCGATCCGCGCGGTGGTGATGTTCGAGCTGTGGATCAATGTTTCGGGGACGTTCAGCCAGCGGTTCGACGGATGGCTGTCGCGGATGCGAAAACCTGCGATCGCCAGCGGCGCCGTCGCGTCATACCGCCGCGCCATGCTGGTCACCGTTCCGGCATCGATCGCCGCGGCGACGGTCAGCGGCTTGAAGGTCGAACCCAGCTCGTACAGATTATGTGTCACCGCATTGCGCCGCGCCGCCATATTCTCGGGCACCAGCTTGTTGGGGTTATAGGTCGGCAACGACGTCATCGCCGCGATTTCGCCGGTATGGACGTCCAGGATGATCCCCGCGCCGCCGATCGCCTCCAAATTGGCGACCGCCGAACCCAGTTCGCTTTCGAGCACCCCCTGGACCCGCGCATCGATCGACAGCGCCAGTGGGTCGCCGCGCGTCGCCTTGTCGATCAGGCGGCTGTCGAACGCGCCTTCGGCGCCGGTGACGCCATGCCCCGCCGCGTCGGTGAAGCCCAGCACATGCGCAGCGAGCGACAGCTGCGGATACAGCCGCTCCTTTTCGCGCGGAAAATCGAAGCCGACGTCGCCGATCGCGTTCACCGCCGCGACCTGATCGGGCAGCGCGCGGCGGCGGATATAGGTCGGCCGCGGCCCACTGACCTTCGCCAACAGCTCGGCGCGGGTCATGTCGGGGAAAATCTTGTGCAGCTCGTCGGCCAGATACTGACGGTTGTTCAGCAACTTCTCCGGAACGACGCGGATCGAATAGCCATCGATCGTGCGCGCCAGCGGGATGCCGTTGCGATCGACGATATCGGCGCGCGCCGGCAGGAAGGCGGTCGAGGCCGCGCCGTTCCGCGATCCGGTGTCGAACATCGCAAAATACAACAGTCGCATCGACACCAGAAAAAATGCCGCCATGAACAGCAGCATCAAGATCATCAGGCGCTGCTGCGCGGTCAGCAAGATTTGCTGCCGCACCCCAGCGGTACGCACCCGGGTCGGACGGACGACCAGCGTGTTCATCGGGCGGGCTTCCCTCCTGCGGCTTCGGCAGCGGCGGCGCGCTTCAGATCGGCGAGCGTCGATTCGGCGAGCAGCTGATCCTCGATCATCTTCAATTGCTCGCGGCGGCGGGTAGGCGCCATGCGCGGCGCGACGTCGCTGGCTATCCCCGTCTCCGCCTGCGCCAGCACCACCGGCTTGGGAGCGGTAGGCTTTCTGGCGACCGGGCTTTCTTTCGGCGCGGCAGGCACGGCGACCGGCGACACCATCGCCATCAGCACCGGTGCGACTTCGTTGGCGCCGCGGGCGCGCGGCAGGCGGTCGAGCGAGGCCAGCTGGCGCTCGCTTTCCAGATATTGATCGGCGCCCGGCGCCGAATACCCAAAGGTGTCGGCGTTCCACTGCTCGAGCTGGCGCATCGAGGCACGCACCGCGAGTTCGGATTCAAGATAGCGGATATTGTCGCGGCTGCGCTCGATCTCTTTTTCGATGCGCGTCAGTTCGCTGCGCGTCGCCGCGACCTTGAGCGACACCGGATAGAGCATCATCGCACAGATGAGCACGAGCAGCACCAGCCCGATGCCCTGAAGTTTGCGCGCCGCCATCAGCATGAGATCGCCTCCTTCATCGTCGATTGACCCGGCCACGCCGGAGCTGCCGTCCGCACCGCGCTGCGCAGCGTGGCCGATCGGGCGCGCGGGTTGCGGGCCTCTTCGGCCTTGCCCGGGCGCACCTTGCGCGCCGGGGGTTCAAAAGTGGCAGCCCGCGCCAGAGGGATCGGCGCGGGCCGGTGACGCGACCCCGCGGCGTCGCCGCCGCTGCGTTCGCGCAGAAAATTCTTCACGATCCGGTCTTCGGTGCTGTGAAAGCTGACCACCGCCAAACGGCCGCCCGGGCGGAGCAACCGTTCGGCGGCGGCCAGCCCCGCGACCAACTCGTCGAGTTCGGAATTGATGTGGATGCGGATCGCCTGGAAGCTCTTGGTCGATGGATCCTTGGGCGCGCCCGGCGGGTGGCGCAGCGCCTTGCGGATCACCGTCGCCAGTTCGGCGGTACGGCTGAGCGGCCGCGCGGCGACGATGGCGCGGGCGACGCGGCGCGACTGGCGTTCGTCGCCATAGTGGAACAGCACATCGGCGATTTCGGTCTCGTCGGCGCGGTTCAGCCAGTCGGCGGCACTTTCACCGTCCTGCGCCATCCGCATATCGAGCGGGCCGTCCTTCTGGAACGAAAAGCCGCGATGGCCCTGATCGAGCTGCATTGACGACACGCCGATGTCGAAAGTGATGCCATCGACCGCGTCGATACCGCGCTCGGCGAGCAGCCGGTCGATTTCGCCGAAGCGGCCATGGATCAGCGTCAGCTTGCCGCCAGCCTCGGCGACCAGCGCCTGCCCGTCTGCGATCGCATCGGGATCACGGTCGCAGGCGACGACGTCGGCACCCGCGGCAAGCATCGCGCGGGTGTAGCCACCGGCGCCGAAGGTCGCGTCGACATGCCGCTCGCCCGGCACAATGGCGAGCGCGGCAATCACTTCGTCGCGCAGCACCGGATCATGGCGCGGGTCGCGGGGCAGCGCGGCGAAGAGTTCGCTCATTTGCGCCCCTTCCCTTTCGTCGCATCCCACGCCGCGGCGAGCCGCTGCAACACCGGATCGGCATCGGCACATTCGGCGAGCGTCGGCAGCCACCAGATTTCGAAGCGGCGACCCGACCCGACAAAGGCCGTCGCACCGGCGTCCCCGACACGGTCGCGGTGGGTGAAGCCGGGCAGGAATCGCCCGCTGTCGTCGAGCGCATATGCGTCGGTGTAGCTGAAGCGCTTTTTGAACTCGGCGTCTTCGTCGAAGTCGATGTTGCGCAGCCGCGCCGTATCGCGGTCGCGTTCGATCTCGCCGTTCAGCCGGTCATATTGATCGTGGCCATAGGCGACGAGGCAGGGCAGCTTTTCATGAAAGCCCACCCAAAGCACACGCTGGCCATCCGCAGTAAGGGGCACATTGTTGCGGAATTGCGAGGGGACGGCGATGCGTCCCTTGCCATCGATCGCGGCGAAGCTGGTTCCCGCATACTGGCCGGGCGTCACAATCGCCATCGCTCTGCCCCCCGTATGCGCCATCGGGCAATACTTCCCTGACCCCGGAATCGCCTGATTCCAGCTGGTTCGGTGTCGGTGGAGATTGCCCCTCTCCGATTCCTGACTACCAACTATAGATCGGGGTGAAAAGGGGTAATTTGGGGTGAAATAGGGAATCTACTCCCTATTTGCCGCAAAACACCTCGATTGGTCGCCGAAACGCGGGTCGCATGACTGGGGACGGCGGTGCAACGCCGTCGAAACGAAGCAAAATGGGACGGAAAGCGCGCCTCAATCGGCGCGGGCGCGAATCCACTGCGGTTGCAGCACTGCGACTCCGGCGCCGGGCCACAGCCGCGCCGCCAGCCATTCGATCGTATCGGCCTGCCGCAAATGATCTGCGCCCGGCGCCAAGGACGACCAGAGCGGCGCGAATAGCAGGTCTGCATCGCCCACCAGCCACGCCTCGCCTGCCCCGATCGGGCAGCGTATGATGCGTCGATCGGCAAAGCTGCGGCACGTCGGCGGCAACCGCTCGAACACCCCCGCGCTCGACAGGCGGAGCCGCGCGCCCTCCACATCGGCCGCCACTACCGCATGGTCGCCGGTCGGCGCTGCCCCCAGCGTTACCCCCCAATGATCGAGCAGCGGGGTGAGCAGGCTGGTGATCGGCGGGTTGCGCGGGTCGCCAAGCGGATGGGGCGCGGGCCAGCCCGACAAGGCATCTGCCAGCACCACCGCCTTGCCGCCGCCGCGCACGAAAGCGTCGATCGCTACCAGCTCCTGCGGCGCCAGCGCGCGCGGGTGCGCGATCAGCAGCGCGCCGCCGGGCGGCGGCACAGCGTCGATCAGGCTGTCGGCCAGCACGACCGGCCCCAACGACTCGAGCCGGGTCAGCGCCGGATCATCGACCGCCCGGTCCGAAATTATCGCCGCCATGTCGCCGCTGCCCGACCAGCGTAGCGGCAGACCGGTCAGCATCGTTGCCGCGGGCGCCCCAGGCACCGACGCCGCCGGACGATACAGAAACGCCAGCATCGCATGGCCGGCGGCGAACCACCCGACAACAAGCAGCAACGCTGCGAGCGGGGCCAGCATCCGCGCTCGCGCGCGCCATTGAACCAAGCCGTCAGCGACTCCCGCGGCAACGGCGCCACCTGCGATCGTTACCAGCAGTTGCAGCCCTGCCACCGATCCGGCGAGCGTGAAGCCGAGTAGCGTTTGCCCGGCAGCGAGAGCGGCCAACGTCCCCAGCACCGTGCCCGATTGTATCTTTCTCCCCTCGCCGCGCTGCCACCAGGCGAGCAGCAACAGCGGCGGGAGAAGCAGCGGCAGCGCCAGCGCGGGGTCAATGCGGCCAAGCAGTGCCTGTCCACCGAAGACCCACGTCAACAGCAGCGCTAGCACGGCGATCGCCAAAGCGCGCTGCGTCGGGCGGCGCCACGGCGCGGTCACTGTTTCGACTGGCGCGCGCGCTGCAGGGCTGGGTCAGGTTCCAGGTCGGGAACGGTCGCGGGCGAAGGCGCCGCCTGCGGGACTTTGACGTCCGTCGGTGCATTTTTATCTTTCGCCGACGGCGATACCGGCTGGACCCCCAATTCCTCGAGAGGGGCGCCGCTGCCCTGTTCGTCGCCCGGCATCTTCACATCGGCCGACGTCGCGGCGTCGCTCGCCACATTTTCGCGCGCACGGTCACCGATCAGTCCGGCCATGCCGACGAGCAGAAGCACCGTCAGCACTCCGGCGATACCGATCTGCAGCCGCCGCATCGTGTCGTTCACCGGCGCCGGAGCGATCGGCGGCGGGACCGCCTGACTGTCGGTACGAATCTGGTTCATGCCGTGACCTCCGCCAATCCTTTGCTCGCCAGCCATTCGGGGTTGTAAAGCGTCGACAGGTAGCGAAACCCGCTGTCGCACAGGATCGTTGCTATGCGCTTGCCCGGCCCCAATTGCCGCGCCAGCGCCATCGCCCCGGCGACGTTGATCCCCGATGACAGCCCTAGGCACAGCCCTTCCTGATCGAGCAGCTGCCGCACGACCTTCAGCCCCTCGGCATCGGAGATGCGGAACTGGGTGTCGATCGGGGCGCCGTCGAGATTGGCGGTGATGCGGTTCTGGCCGATCCCTTCCGCAACACTGCTGCCTTCGGCCTTCAACTCGCCGCACTGGTAATAACTATACAACCCGGCCCCATGCGGATCGGTCAGCGCGATCACGATGTCGGGATCACGCGCTTTCAGGCCCAACCCGGTCCCGGCGATCGTGCCGCCGGTGCCGGCGGCGCAGGTAAAGCCGTCGATGCGGCCGCCCATCTGCTCCCAGATTTCCTCGGCGGTTCCCATCACATGCGATTTGCGGTTGGCAATATTGTCGAACTGGTTCGCCCAGATCGCATTCTCGGTTTCCTCGGCAATGCGGCGCGAGGTGTGGACGAAATGGCCGGGGTTGGCAAAGGGCGCGGGCGGCACCAGCACCAGCTCGGCGCCCAGCGCGCGGATCGTCGCCATCTTCTCGGCGCTCTGGTTGTCGGGCATGACGATGATCGTCTTGTACCCCAGCGCATTGCCGACCAGCGCCAGCCCGATGCCGGTGTTGCCCGCGGTGCCCTCGACGATCGTACCCCCAGGGCGCAGACTGCCGTTCGCTTCGGCATCGCGCACGATATAGAGCGCGGCGCGGTCCTTCACCGATCCGCCGGGGTTGGCATATTCGCACTTGCCCCAGATTTCGCAGCCGGTGGCTTCGCTCGGCCCCTTCAGCAACACCAGCGGGGTGTTGCCGATCAGATCGAGGCTGTTTGCAGCAATAGTCATGCCCCCGATCTAAGGCCGCACCCGCAGCCCCGCAAGACAGCTTCGCTTGGCGCGGCAAAGATCGGCCTTTATCGACCAACTGGCGTCCTCCACCGACGAACCGCACGTCACCTGCTGCGACGGGGGCTTGTCATTGTGACAGTATATCATTACTGGACCGCGCTCAGGTCGTTACAGAACAGGACTCTCCCCACATGCGTTTGCTTTGCTCCGCCGGTTTCTCCCTCGCCATCTTCCTTGCCGCCCCGGCCCATGCACAGGATCGCGCCATCGCGGGCAGCGACGACGATGTGCACACCGGTGATCCGATCATCGTTACCGCGCCCTATGTCCGCAGCCTCGACATCCTGGGCAATGTGTCGGTGCTGGAGGGCGACGAGCTGGCGCGCGACATTCGCGGCCAGATCGGCGACACGCTCACCCGCCAGGCGGGCGTGTCGGCAACCAGCTTTGCCCCCGGCGCCTCGCGCCCGGTGCTGCGCGGCTTTTCGGGCGAGCGCGTCCGCGTCCTGACCGACGGCATCGGGTCGATCGACGTATCGAACACCTCCCCCGATCACGCCGTCACCATCGACCCGCTGACCGTCGAACGGATCGAAATCCTGCGCGGCCCCGCGGTGCTGCTGTTCGGCAGCCAGGCGATCGGCGGCGCGGTGAACCTGTTCGACCGCCGGATTCCGCGCAAGGTGCCGACCGATCATATCCATATCGACGCGATCGGCGGCTATGCGACCGCCGCGGACGACCGCAATGCTGGCGGCTCGCTCGACGTCGCCTTGACCCCCAATATCGTCGCGCATGTCGACGGCAGCTGGCGCAAGACCGGCGATGCACGTTCGGGCGGTTTCATCTACGCGCCCGCGCTGCGCGCCGAACTGCTCGACCTCGCCGCCGAGGAGGCCGCCGAGGGCCATGCCGACGAAGCCGCCGAACTGACCGAACAGGCGGGGTCGCGCGGCAAGATTCCGAACACTGCCAGCGAAACCTGGACCGCGGCTGGCGGTCTGTCGCTGATCAACGACGGCGGTCAGCTGGGCATTTCGGTCAGCTACTATGACAGCAATTACGGCGTCCCCAGCCGCCCCGGCACCGAACATCATCATGAAGAGGGCGAAGAGGAAGGCGAAGAAGAAGAGCATGGCGAGGCTCCGGTCACCATTGGCCTGAAGCAATGGCGCGCCGACGTGCGCGGTGAGATCGAAATGGGTGACGGCTTTTTCGATAAGCTGCGCATTCGCGCGGGGTTCGCCGACTATGAACATACCGAATTCGAAGGCGACGAGGTCGGCACCGTCTTTACCAACCAGGGTATCGAAGGCCGACTGGAATTGGCGCAGAACGACCGTGGCGGCTGGCGCGGCGCCAGCGGCGTCCAGTACAGCCACCGCGATCTCAACGCGATCGGCGCCGAAGCCTTTGTTCCGCGCAACCTGACCGACCAGTTTGCGCTATTTATCTTGCAGGAATGGACGCTGGGCTCGCTCGGCCTCGAGGCCGCGGCCCGCTATGAGACCACCGACGTCCGCGCCCCGGAACTCGGCATCTCGCGCAGTTTCGATACCTTCTCCGGTGCCTTGGGCGCCAACTACGACATCAGCGACAGCGCCAAGATCGGCCTGTCGGTCGCCCGTGCCGTCCGTGCGCCGTCGGCGGAAGAGCTGTTCTCGAACGGTCCGCACATCGCCACCCAGGCGTTCGAGGTCGGCGACGCCAATCTGAAACGCGAAGCCAGCTGGGGCGCCGAAGCGTCGTTCAAGCTCAAGACCGACGCCTTCAGCTTCAACCTGACCGGCTATTCCAACTGGTTCGACAATTTCATCTATTCCGAAGCCACCGGCGAGGAAGAGGATGAATTGCCCGTCTTCCAATATTTCCAGCGCGATGCGCGCGTCTGGGGTTTCGAGGCCGAAGCGAGCGCCCGGTTGGCACAGATCGGCGGCTTCAACATCGTCGGCGACGTCGTGGCCGACATGACGCGCGCCAAGATCAAGGGCGGCGATCATGTCCCGCGCATCCCGGCGATGCGCGTGCTGGGCGGGCTGGAAGCACAGGGCGAACGGATCGACGCCCGCGCCGAGGTCGAATGGACCGACGATCAGAACCGCATCGCCGCGTTCGAAACCCCGACCAAGGGCTTTACGTTGGTCAATGCGTCGATCAGCTGGCGGCCGCTGCCCGATACCAAAAATCTGACGCTATCGCTGGCCGCGAACAATATCTTCGACGTCGAAGCGCGCCGCCACGCCAGCTTTACCAAGGATTATGTGCCGCTGACCGGCCGCGATATTCGGATCACCGCGCGGGCGAGCTTCTAGGATTATCGTCGACCCCGCGCAGGCGGGGGCCGCTGGCGGCATTTTTTTACCTCTAGCGGCCCCCGCCTGCGCAGGGGCGACGATCACATCAGAACGGCAATTGCTTGCGCTTGTTCCAGTAAATTGACGTCGCGGCGGCGTAGGCGCCAACCTTTTCCCACGCCGTCGTATCGATCTTTTCGATGTCGACTCCGCTGTCGATATAGGCCTGGACGATCTTCATGATCTGATCCTCCGACATATCGCTCGATAGGTCGGGGTTGGCTCCTGCGGGGCCGAAATCGAGCGCCTTGTCGACGATCGCCGACGACAGGTTGAGCTTGGCGATGTCCCCGACCAGCCACTCGCGCGAGATGCGCGCCAGGCTGTAATCGAAATAGGCAGCCTTCTGTGCTTCGGTGATGCCATGCTTCGCAACGCAGCCGTCGGTGACCGTCGAGAGCTGTTTGAACAGCACCTCGCGCGACGCGTCATCGCCCGCGCCCGCCATCGCCGCGCCGATCGACGCCTTGGTATCGGGCGCAACGGCCGATACGACGCAATCGAACTTTTCACCTTCCTGCGCCGCAGCGACGGAGGGTAGCGCCGCCGCTGCCAGCGCGGCCCCCGCGATCAAACCCTTCAACATCCGGAAATTCCCTTCACCGTCGCGCTATGATCCATCAGGACAGCATGTCCATGCCGCCGTTCACATGCAATGTCTGACCGGTGACATAGCCGGCCTCCTTCGACGCCAGATAGACCACCGCCGCGGCAATATCGCTGCCCTCGCCCATTCGCCCTGCCGGAATCCGCTGATTGAGCGCCTCCTTTTGCGCGTCGGGCAGATCGTCGGTCATCGCGGTGGCGATGAAGCCCGGCGCGACGCAGTTGGCGGTCACCCCGCGGCTCGCCAGCTCCTGCGCCAGCGCCTTGGTCATCCCGGTGACCCCTGCCTTCGACGCCGCATAATTGGCCTGCCCCGGATTGCCGGTCGCGCCGACGACGCTGGTGATCGAAATGATGCGGCCAAAGCGCGCTTTCATCATCGGCTTCGCGGCGGCGCGGGCGAGCCGGAAGTTGGCCTCGAGGTTGATGCGGATGACGTCCGACCATTCGTCATCCTTCATCCGCATGATCAGGTTGTCGCGCGTCACCCCGGCGTTGTTGACGAGGATGTCGAGCTTGCCGCCCAGCGCCTCGACCGCCGACGGCACCAGCGCATCGACCGCGACGGCGTCACCCAGGTTGCAGGGCAGCGCGACATGATCGCCGCCGAGCGTGCCGCGGAAAGCGGTCAGCTTGTCGGCATTCGACCCGGACACCGCCAGCCGCGCACCCTGAGCAGCAAGCGCCTGCGCGATAGCCGAACCGATACCGCCCGAAGCGCCAGTGACGAGCGCGGTCATGCCGGTGAGATCAAACATTCCAATTCTCCTAAATCTTAGAGCGTCTTGAGCAGCGTTTCGATGTCGTCCATCGAAATGACGCTGATCGTTTCGACCTCGCCGCTCGCGCTGCGTTTGACCATTGGCGACAATACTTTGCCGCCGAATTCGACAAAATTCGTCACGCCGACGTCTTCCATCGCGCCGACGCTCTCGCGCCAGCGGACACGGCCGGTGACTTGTTGGACCAGCAGGTCGCGGATCGTGTCGGCGTCGCTGACCGGGCTGGCGGTGACATTCGCGACCACGGGGACCAGCGGCGCGGCGGGCGGGTTGATGCCGAGCGCGTCGGCCATCGCGTCGGCGGCGGGCTGCATCAAGGGGCAGTGGAACGGCGCCGACACCGGCAGCAGCACGCCGCGCTTGATGCCAAAATCCTTGACCAGCGCCACCGCGCGCTCGACCGCGCCCTTGTGGCCCGAGATGACGACCTGCGACGGGTCGTTGTCATTGGCGACGGTGCAGATTTCGCCCTCCGCCGCCGCATCGGCGAGTTTCTGCGCGGTGTCGATATCGGCGCCCAGCAGCGCCGCCATCGCGCCCATGCCGACGGGTACCGCCGCCTGCATCGCCTGCCCGCGGGTCTTGAGGAGGCGCGCGGTGGTCGCGAGGTCGAAGGCGCCGGCAGCGCAGAGCGCGCTATATTCGCCCAGGCTGTGGCCCGCGACATAATCGGCCTTGGCCGACAAGGTCACGCCGCCTTCCTTTTCCAACACGCGCAGCGTCGCGATGGCATTCGCCATGATCGCGGGCTGGGCATTTTCGGTCAGGGTCAGTTGGTCTTCGGGCCCTTCGGTCATCAGCTGGAACAGCTTTTGCCCCAGCGCGTGGTCAACCTCCTGGAACACTTCGCGTGCCACCGGCGACGCGTCAGACAGCGCCTTGCCCATACCGACCGCCTGGCTGCCCTGACCCGGAAAGATGAATGCGCGCATGTTGCGTCCCTTTGTCTTGATGGAATGGCCTCGCGCCTATTCCCTCACCCGGCGCGATGCAAGCCGAAGGGGACGACCTTGTTATCCGCATCATGCCCGATGTCGGCGCGGCCCAGGTAGGGAATATCACACCGCGTGCACCACGCTTGCGCGATCGCCTCCGCCTCGATGCCGAACGGCCGATCATTTTCGCGAATGTCGCTGACCCGTCCTAGCCGCAATCCCGCCAACCCCCGCGGGCCAAGATAGCTTGCGACGTGAAAAAAGGCCCGGTCAAAGGCATAGAGATATTCGCTGACCTCCTCGACCAGCAGCACATGGCCGGTCACATCGGGCTCGAGAGGGGTGCCGAGCAGCATCGACAGCGTCATCAGGTTGAACGCCGCATGCCGCGCGCCATGTTGCAATCCCGGCTCGCACGCCCCCAGATCGCGCGCCACGAGCCAGTCGAGCGCGCGCAGCACCGCCGCATCACCGCCGTCGCGGCGAACATCGGCGACCATCGGCCCGTGCGCGACATGGTCGAAGCCGTCGCGATAGAGCGCGCCCAGCAAATTGCCCTGATCCGAATAGCCCAGGAAAGCCTTGCGCCGCGCGACGTCGGTCATCGCCGCCACCGCATCCTCGGCGATCCGGCACGCGCCATAGCCGCCACGCGCGAACCAGACCGCATCAATGTCGGGACGGTTCGCCATTTCGACCAGCGCCGCGAAACGATGCCCGTCCTCGCCCGCGAAATGACCGTGGGTGGCAAAGCATTGCGGGTCGAAGATCAGCTCGACGTCGGGATAGCCGAGGCTGGCAAGCGCGCGCACCGCCTCGGCATCGTCGGGCAGGATGGGGGTTGAGGGTGCGACAATCCCGATCCGCATTACGTCCTTCTCCCCATGGGAGAAGGATGTGAAGCCTTGCCGGCTCGCCGGCTAGGCGGAGTTGGATGAGGGTGTCTGCCGCCTGTTCTGCACGCCACGTCCGATCCCCTCACCCAGCTGCGACTAGGCGCTTCGCGCCAAGTCTGCGCAACCCTCTCCCGACGGGAGAGGGAAGCATTGCATTGCCATTGGGAAGGCCATAACGCCGCGCCATGTCCGAAAACAAATCCTATTTCTTCTGCGGCATCGGTGGGTCGGGCATGTTGCCGCTGGCGATGATCGTCGCGGCGCGCGGCGCCAGCGTCTCGGGGTCGGACCGCAGCCGCGATCAGGGCCGCTCGCCCGAAAAATTCGCCTGGCTCGAACGGCAGGGGATCGCCTTTTATCCACAGGACGGCAGCGGCCCGAGGCCCGGCCAGATCCTCGTCGCGTCGGCAGCGGTCGAGGACAGCGTTCCCGACGTCGCCGCCGCCAACGCCCTCGGCTTGGCCCGGATGACCCGCGCTGATCTCAACGCGGCGCTCTTCAACGCCGCCGACAAGGCGATCGGCGTCGGCGGTACCAGCGGCAAGTCGACCGTGACCGGGATGATCGGCTGGATCCTCGAGCGCACTGGAAAACATCCGACGGTGATGAACGGTGCGGTGATGCGTAATTTCGCCAACGCCGACTTGCCCTTTGCCAGCGCGCTCATCGGCGACGATGCGATCTATGTCAGCGAGGTCGACGAAAGCGACGGCTCGATCGCGCTCTATCGCCCCGACGTCGCGGTGGTCACCAACATCAGCCTCGATCACAAGAGCTTGGACGAACTGCACGCGCTGTTCGGCGATTTCGTCGCCAGGGCGCGGATAGCGGTGATCAACGCCGACGATCCCGAATCGGTACCGTTGTTCAACCCCAACAATAATCTGCGCTTCGGATTCGGCGACGGCGCCGCGCTGCGGGGCAGCGATTTTGCGGCTCTGCCCGACGGCTGCCGATTTCAGGTCCATTTTCAGGCGGCGAGCCACGACGTGCGGTTGCGGATGCCCGGCCGCCACAATGCGATGAACGCGCTCGCGGCGATCGCGGCGGCGCGCGCGATCAACATATCGGTCGCCGACTCGGTTGCCGCCCTCGCCGATTTCACCGGCCTCGCGCGCCGTTACGAGGTGCTCGGTCAGGCGGGCGGCGTGACGGTGATCGACGATTTTGCGCATAATCCTGACAAGGTCGCTGCGACGCTGGCTGCGGTTACCGAGCTCCCGGGGCGCGCCCTGCTGTTCTTCCAGCCACACGGTTATGGCCCGCTGCGCCAGATGGGCCGGGAACTGGCCGCCAGCTTTGCGGCCGGGATGCGGCCTGATGATAAGCTCCATGTCTGCGACCCCGTCTATTTCGGCGGCACCGTCGACCGCAGCATCGGCAGCGAGGCGCTTGTCGCCGCCATCGTTGCGGGCGGCGGCGACGCGGTGCACCTGACCACCCGCGCCGCATGCGGGGCGGCGATGCTGGACGAAGCGAAGGCCGGCGACCGCATCCTGATCCTCGGCGCGCGCGACGACACGCTTACCGAATTCGGGCGGGAACTGTTGGACAAGCTGGCTACCCGCGCTTGATTTCCGCCCGCGAATCTGTATAGGCCGCCGCATCGGGGCGAGGCTTTTTGCCATCGCCCCGTTTGTTTTGCATCAATTCGCAAAGCGAGACGACAGCCGGAGGGGGTTCGCGATTGGCGCGAAACCAGCGATCGGCCAAATCGAAGGAAGCGCATCATGCCGTTCTACGAGCATGTTTTTATCGCGCGTCAGGATCTGAGCCAGGCTCAGGTCGACGCGCTGGCGGAAACCGTCACCAAAGTCATCGGCGAATTCAAGGGCCAGGTCCACAAGACCGAAACCTGGGGCCTGAAGCAGCTCGCCTACAAGATCCAGAAGAACCGCAAGGGTCATTATGTGATGCTGTCGGCCGAAGTGTCGGGCGAAGCGATCGCCGAGATCGAGCGTCAGGCCGCGATCAGCGAAGACATCATCCGCTGGATGACGATCAAGGTCGACGAACTCGAAAAAGGTCCGTCGGTTATGATGCGCAAGCAGGAACGTCGGGGCGGCCGTGGCGGCCGTGACCGCGACGGCGAAGAATAAGGATAACGATCATGGCACGACCCTTTTTCCGCCGCCGCAAGACCTGCCCCTTCACCGCGAAGGACGCTCCGGTCATCGATTACAAGGACGTTCGCCTGCTCCAGGGTTACCTGTCGGAGCGCGGCAAGATCGTCCCGTCGCGGATTACCGCGGTGTCCGCCAAAAAGCAGCGTGAGCTGGCGAAAGCGATCAAGCGCTCGCGCCACATCGGCCTGCTGCCCTACATTGTGAAGTAAGGAGGGCTGGTCTGATGGAAATCATTCTGCTCGAACGCATCGAGAAACTCGGCGGCATCGGCGATGTCGTCAACGTCAAGAACGGCTTTGCCCGCAATTATTTGTTGCCCAACAACAAGGCGCTGCGCGCGAACGAAACCAACCGCAAACTGTTCGAAGCGAACCGCGGCAAGATCGAGGCCGATAATGCCGAACGCCGTGGCGAAGCCGAAGGCCGCGCCAAGGACATCGACGGCAAGCAGATCGTCCTGATCCGCCAGGCGTCGAACACCGGCCAGCTTTACGGTTCGGTTTCGGTGCGTGACATCGTCGAAGCCCTGGCCGAAGACGGCGTCGAGGGCATCGGCAAGTCGATGGTCGAACTCGAACGCCCGATCAAGGCGCTCGGCTTGGTCGACGTCAAGGTCAAGCTGCACCCCGAAGTCACCGTGTCGGTCGGCGTCAACGTCGCCCGCTCGCCCGATGAAGCCGAGATGCAGAAACAGGGCATCGACGTCATCGCCGCGATGTTCGAGGAAGAACAGGCCGAGGCCGTCGCCACGGCGCTGGAACCCGACAGCGAAGACGAATATGACGACGCGACGCCGCCGTCGGAACGCGCGGGTGACGAAGCCAGCGACGACGCTGCGGACAAAGAGGGCGACAAGGAGTAAAATCCTTCCGCTTCGTTGCAAGACACAGAAAAGGCTCCGGAACCCAGCGTTCCGGAGCCTTTTTCTTTGGCTTTCGGGCGTTTGGGAGACGTCGGCTTATGGGGTGGGGAGCTGCCATTCCCCTATTCGTCATCCCGGCGAAGGCCGGGATCTCACCCTATCGGTTTACCGCACCGGTGAGATCCCGGCCTTCGCCGGGATGACGATTGAATACGGGATGACGATTGAATAAAGGCCCACTTTCGGTCGAAATCTGTCCCTCAATATCCCATCAAACTCAGCACTTCCTTGCGGCTGCGCTGGTCGTCGAGGAAACAGCCGAGCAACCGGCTGGTCACCATTCCCACCCCCGGGGTGCGGACCCCGCGCCCGGTCATGCAACCGTGCTGCGCGTCGATGACGACCGCGACACCGTGCGGGTTAAGATTGTCCCAGATGCAGCGCGCCACCTCGGCGGTCAGCCGTTCCTGCACCTGCAACCGCCGCGCATAGCCGTTGAGGACGCGCGCCAGCTTGGAGATGCCGACGACGCGGTCGCGCGGCATATAGGCGATCGACGCCTTGCCGGTGATGGGCGCCATATGATGTTCGCAGTGCGACTGGAACGGAATGTCCTTCAGCAGCACCAGTTCGTCATAGCCGCCAACCTCTTGAAAGGTGCGCGACAGATGAATCGACGGATCGTCGGCATAGCCGCTGCAATATTCCTTCCACGCGCGCGCCACGCGCTTCGGCGTATCGAGTAATCCTTCGCGCGCGGGGTCGTCGCCCGCCCACTCGATCAACGTCCGCACCGCATCCGCGACATGGTCGGGAACGACCACCTTGCCGTCCGCCCCCGTTTCAACTTTGCCGTCGCTCATCGCCCCACTTTCACTGTTGCATTCTTGCCGCACATTTCGGTGCGAATGCCCCGATAAGCAAGGGCAGGACAACAACAAATCTGCCGGTCGCGCAAGTTTACGTTGCGGAAACTTGGCTTTTTGCTTTCTTTCGATTGTGCCGTTTCGCGCCGCTTTTCAAATCGAACAAGTGACTTGACGCTCGCGTCAACTAAGCGCACCTTTAAGTTGCATTACAGAACCCGCTCAAGCGGGTCGTGATCCGGAGAGGCCGGCGTTTTCCCCGACGCCGGTGGGAGAGGACGATGACCAGCACAGCTGGCAAGTGGGATACACCCGGGCATCCGGCCGTTTCGGCCCGGTGCCCTTTGCCATGTCCGGTCTTATCCCCTCCCCTTACCACAATTTGAATTTGGGCGGCCCCGCAACGCGCGGGATCGAAAAAGGGAGGCTGTAAATGAAGTTCAAGGCACTGATCGGAACCTCGATCCTTGCGATGGCGGTGGCGACACCGGCATGGGCGCAGGACGCGGCGGATGAAACGGAACGCGATGCGTTTGGCGGCGAAATCGTCGTCACGGCGCAGCGCCAGTCGGAACGCCTGCAGGACGTGCCGATCGCGGTCAGCGCCTTTTCGTCCGAAGCCCTGGAAGCGCAGCAGATCAAGACCCCGTCCGACCTGCAACTGACGCTGCCCAACGTGACCTTCACCAAGACCAACTTCACCGGCGCCAGCTTTACCATTCGCGGCATCGGCGATCTGTGCGTCGGGACGACCTGCGACAGCGCGACCGCGATCCACCTGAACGGCAGCCCGCTGTTTTCGACCCGCCTGTTCGAAACCGAATTCTATGACCTTGAACGCGTCGAAGTGCTGCGCGGGCCGCAGGGCACCTTGTTCGGCCGCAACGCGACATCGGGCGTGGTCAACGTCATCACCGCCAAGCCAAAGCTGGGCGCCTTCGAAGCCGCCGCCGAAGCCGAATATGGCAATTATAATTCGATGAAGGGCAAGGCGATGGTGAATATTCCCATCGGCGACACTCTGGGGCTGCGCGTTGCGGGCATCTACCTCAACCGCGATGGCTATACGAAGAATCTGTTTCTGAACACCCGCATCGACGACCGCGATCTATATTCGGTCCGCGGCTCGCTGCGCTGGGAACCGAGCGACGATACCACGGTCGATTTCCTCGCGTCCTATTTCCACGAGCGCGACAATCGCACCCGTATCCAGAAACAGCAGTGCCAGCGCGATCCCACCGGCATTCTCGGCTGTTTGAACACGCGCCGCGACAATTCGCCCTTCAACGGCAATGCAACATTCACCGCCGCGCTGACCTCGCGAGAATTTCTGGCGACCCAGGGCATTCCGACCGCTTTCGCGCTCGGCAGCCTATACGGCCCCGACGTTTATGCCGGATCCACGATCCCCAGCGATCCGCGCGTCGTCAACACGGCCTTCACCCCCGAATATTTCACCAGCGAACTGACGCTGCGCGGCGAGATCGAGCATAATTTCGGGCCGATTTCGCTGTCGCTGTCGGGCCAGTATCAGAAGGTGAAGCTGGAATCGCAGCAGGATTATAACAGCAATGTTCCGAACCGTGCGCTCTACGCCCCGGCGCTAAACACGCTGGCTTTCTTTGCCGCCAACGGCGTCCCCACCGGACTGCCCGCGCCGGCGCCGGCCTTTGTCCCCGGATCGGCCGCCTATTTTGCGCCGGTCGCCGCGGCGCTGATCCCGCAGGGACCTAACGGACCGCTGTGTACTTCGCAAGCCGATGATACGGGACTTGGCACCTATGGCGGCAATCGCATCTGTAACGCGACGTCGCTTCAATTCGACCGGTCGAACCAGTATAACAGCAGCTGGTCGGCGGAAGCGATCATCTCCAGCGACTTCGATGGGCCGTTCAACTTCCTGCTCGGAGGGATCTACGCCGATTACGAACTGACCGAGAACAGCTATTATGTGAACGCTTTCCCGATCGACTATCTGACCGGCGTCCTCGGCGCCTTCACCTCGTTCGCGACGACGACCGACGCCAATCCGGCGAACAACCTCCCGCCGTCGTTCCTGGGGACGCCGTTCTTCCGCAACAATACCGACCAGCTCGACATCAAATCCTATGGGCTGTTCGGTGAAGCCTATCTGGAACTCAGCGACCGGGTGAAGATCACCGCGGGCCTGCGGTACAACAACGACAAGAAGAGCGTGCTGGCGCGTTCGACGCTCGCCAGCTTCCTGGTCCCGCACGGCCAGACCGGCAGCGCGTTCAACTCGCCCTTCGTCGGGTCGTTCGACGCCGATCCGGGCACGCCAGGCAACCAGCTGTTTCAGGCACGCAGCGTGTCATTCAACAAGCTGACCGGCCGCGCGGTGATCGATTTCAAGGTCACCGACGACAATCTGCTCTATGCCTCCTATTCGCGCGGCTATAAATCGGGCGGTATCAACCCGCCGTTGCAACCGATTTTTGCCGTCCCCGAATCGTTCAAGCCCGAACAGGTCGACGCGTTCGAAATCGGGTCGAAAAACACTTTCGGCAACGGCGAGCTGCAGCTGAACCTCACCGCCTTCTATTATAAATATAAGGATCTTCAGCTTAGCCGCATCGTCGCGCGCACGTCGGTCAATGACAATGTTAACGCCAATATCTATGGCTTCGAGGCCGAGGCACTGGTGCGGCCCGACCCCGACTGGGTGATCAACCTCGGCTTCAGCTATCTGAAGACCAAAGTCGCGGGCGACAGCTTCTTCAGCAACCCGCGCGACTTTGGCGGCGGCCGCGCCGATGCGGTGATTATCAAGGACATCACCAATGCCGCGAACTGCGCGGTGGCCTCGACGTCGGGGAGTGTGGCCGGGGTCAACGGCTATGTGAACCAGATCAACGCGCTCATCAACGGCGGCGCCTTTGCGGCGAATGGCGTGCGCGGCGGCGCCGGCCTCCAGAACACCACCTCCTTCCCGAGCGATGGCGGTATCGCCTCGACCGGCGCGTTCAGCATCTGCGGCATTCTCCAGGCCGCCGCCGCGACCGTCGGCCCGGCATTTGGCGGAGTCGAGGTGTTCTCGGCCGGCATCCCCGTCAATATCAAGGGCAATGCGTTGCCGCAGGCGCCGAACTACAAGTTCAGCACCGGCGTGCAATATACCGCGCGGCTGGGCGATGGCGGGATGTCGCTCGTTCCCCGCTTCGACCTTGCCTACACCGGCGACAGCTATGGCAGCATCTTCAACGGCAACGTCAACAAGATCAAAGGCTATGCCCAGGTCAACGCCCAGCTGCAGCTGAACGGCACCGACGACAAATGGTATGTCAAAGGGTTCATCCAGAACATCTTCGACGCCAACAGCGTCACCGGCCTGTACGTCACCGACCAGTCGTCGGGCAACTACACCAACATCTTCACCCTCGAACCGCGCCGCTATGGCATCGCGGCGGGCGTGAAGTTTTAAACCCCAAGGCGGCAACGCCACAAAAAGAAACCCCGGCCTCTCGATCGAGAGGCTGGGGTTTCTTTTTGTCCGCTGGGCGGGCCGCCGGGATGTCGCCACCCCGGCCCGCCACGATCAGAATTTGAAGCGAACGGTGCCGCCATAGGTGCGCGGCTGGCTGGGATAGCCCGACACGCTGCCCGACTGTGCCACTGCCGGGAAGATGGTGGTGAGATATTGCGCGTTGGTCAGGTTGCGGCCCCACACGCCGACATCGAGGCCGTTGGTCAGGCGGATCGTGAACGATGCGTTGAGCGAGTTCACCTCGCGCTGCAGGCTCTCTGCGACGCCAGGGGCGAAACCGCCCAAGCCTTCGACGATCTGGACCGGGCTTTCATACGCGTAATCGACGTGCGCGATCGCTTTCGTGCCGCCCGCAAATTCATGCGTATAGGTGGCGCCCATCGACATCGACAGTTCGGGGATGCCCGCGGGCTTGGTGCCCGAGATGTCGCCGAACGCCGAATTGACGAAGCTGTCATATTTGGCGTCGAGATAGGTCGCCGCCAGCGTCAGGTTGAGCCCGTCAATCGGCCGCACCGAACCGTCGAACTCGATGCCGAAGGTCGATTGCTTGCCGGCGTTGGCGAGCGCGAAGCCGGTGCCGGTGAAGACGTTGGACTGGAAACCCTTGATCGACTGCTTGAACACCGCGATGTTGACCGCCGCGACCGACCACTGGCCCTTCAGGCCAAACTCATAGACCGTCGATTCTTCCGGAGCCGCAAAGCGCGAGCCCGAAGCCAGGTTGGGAGTACGCAGACCCGCGGCGGTAATCGCCGCAAGGTCCGAAGCCAGCGGACGGCTGTCGCGCGACAGGTTGACCGAGCTAGCCTTAAAGCCCGTTGCATAGGTCGCATAGACATTGACCGTGTCGGTCACCTCATAAGCCGCGCGCACGCTGTACGAGAAATCACTGTCGCTGGTCTTGCCGTCCTCGACCGAGTTGGGGACGTTGAGGAACGGCGGCAGGAACTGGAACGCGCGCAGCGAACCCAGCGGATTGGCCGCCGGATTGTTCTGGTTGGCGTTGGCGAATGCCTGCACACCCGCCGAAATCTGGCCAAACGCCGCCGGATTAGCGCCTGCAAAGGCACCGATTTCCGCGGCACTAGCCGAACGGCCTAGGCCAAGTACGCTACCAACCTGCGATGCCAAACCGCCCTGGAACAGGAGCTGGTTACGGAACGGCGCATATTGCGGCGCGTCGAGATTGATACCCGAAAACACGTCGGTGCTGATCACATTCGTCGAGAAATTCTTGCGATCCTTGGTGTAGTTGCCGCCCAGCGACAGCGTCAGCCGGTCGGTCACCTCAAAGTCGAGGGTACCAAAGATCGAAAACGCCTCGTCCTTGAGACGATATGCTTCGTCGAGCCCGTTGCCCGCACGGAAGAAGGCATTGGTGTAACGGCCCGGAGCTCCCTCCAGTGCACCAAACGTCGCCTCCAGCGAAGCAACGTTAATCGGGCATGTCGCAGGCGCCGTCGGATTGGCGGTCGTTGGCGGACAGACGCCATTGCGGATCAAAGCGTCGCCATAGGGGCGAAACTGGGTACCGAAACGAATGTCGTTCTTCTGCCGGATCTTCTCGTTGAAATAATAGCCACCGAGCAGGAAGTTGATCGGGCCGTCGAAATCCGAGGTGACGCGCAGTTCCTGGGTAAAAGTATTGATCCCCAGATCCTGGCTGTTCTCACCGATCAAATCGGCGCCGGTGAAGTCCGAATCCTGGTTGGTCAGCGCCTTGACCTTGCGGTAGGCGGTGATTGAGGTCAGCGCGAGGTTGCCCAGATCATAGTCCATCTGCCCCGAACCCCCGTAATTTTCGATCTCGTTCGACGACAGGAAATTATTGTACACGTTGTACGAGAAGGGGTTGTTCGCATCGACGCTGGGGCCGCCAGCGAGGGCGTTGGTGATCGCGACGGTCGGACCGGCGATGACGTTGCCGGCGATGCAACAATTTTCGTCGATCTTGTCATAATCGCCGATCAGGCGGATCGACAGCGCATCGGTCGGTTCGAACAGCAACTGGCCGCGCACGCCCCAACGGTTACGATCGTTGACGTCGGTGTCGAGCTTCAGGTCCTGGGCATAGCCGTCGCGGCGGTTGTAGCTGCCGCCGATCGAGAAGGCGACGGTCTCGCTGATCGGGCCGGTCACGTCACCCTTGACGGTGACCGCGTTGAAATTGCCATAGGTCGCCTCGACCGAACCGCCGAAATCGAACTGCGGCTTTTGCGTGACGATGCTGATCACGCCCGCCGATGCGTTCTTGCCGAACAGGGTCGACTGCGGACCGCGCAGCACTTCGATACGCTCGACATTGGGAAGGTCACCGATCTGGGCCGCCGAGCGCGAACGATACACGCCGTCGATGAACACGCCGACTGACGGTTCGATCCCGGCGTTGTTGGCGCCATTGCCGAAACCGCGGATGATGAAGTTGGTGTTGGCGCTCGACTGGAGCTGCGACACGCGAAGGCTGGGGACCGCGGTCTGCAGGTCGATGAGGTCACGGATCTGCGATTCTTCGAGCTGCGCAGCCGACGTAACCGACACGGCGACCGGCGTATCCTGCAACGTCTGCGACCGCTTCGACGCGGTGACGATGATGTCGTTGCCATAATCGGTGTCGTCGACCGCGACCGCCGTGTCGTCGGCGGGGGCGGTGTCTTGGGCAAAAGCGATGGCGGGGGCGGCGCTGGCGCACAGCATCGTGGCGCCCAGCAAGAGGTTGCGCAAAGTCATGATGTCTCTCTCTCCAAACCGGTGAAAGCGCGGCCTTTTGCCAAAGAGGGAGATGCCCCACCGGATCATGTCGCTGTAATATCGCCGGACGCCGCGTCAACGCGGCGGCGTGACACAATGCCGATTTTCTCGCCTTTTGTGGCTGAAAAGCAACAGTTTGCACTGCAACATAATTGCCGCGCCCCAGCCCGGGCAGGCGCAGCCAGTGGCTATTCCACCGCTCGCCATGCGCCCGGCGCCAGATCGCCCAGCTCCCAGGCACCGATGCGTAACCGCACAAGTCGTAGCGTCGGATAGCCAACCGCGGCGGTCATCCGCCGCACCTGACGATTACGGCCCTCGGTGATGACGATTTCCAGCCAGCTATCGGCAACGCTTTTGCGATACCGCACCGGCGGATCGCGCGGCCAGAGCGGCGGCGGCGCGATACGCCGGGCCTCGGCAGGCCGGGTCGGGCCATCGTTCAGCGTCACGCCTGTCCGCAACCGGTCGAGGCTCGCCGCATCGGGCTCTCCCTCGACCTGCACCAGATAGGTTTTCGGCGTCTTGTGCCGCGGCGATGCGATACGCGCCTGCAACGCGCCATCGTCGGTCAGGATCAGCAAGCCTTCGCTGTCGCGGTCGAGCCGTCCGGCGGGATAAACCTGCGGCACGTCGATATAGTCGGACAGCGTCGCGCGTGCCTGCGGCTGCCCGCGATCGGTGAACTGCGACAGGACGCCATAGGGTTTGTTGAACAGGATGATGCGGCTCACGCTCTTCACTCCCGCAAGACCGCGCCAAAAGCGCAGCGACGCTATCGATGCCTGGCGAAGAAATGGTGCCCGGGGACGGGTTCGAACCGCCGACACTGCGATTTTCAATCGCATGCTCTACCAACTGAGCTACCCGGGCTGGGCCGCTGCGACCCGATGGCCGCGCTGGCGAGCGGCGGCTATAGGCAGGGCTTTGTGTCCTGTCCAGTGGCTTTGTGATGCCCGTTTTCCGGCTTCAGCCGTCGTCGAAACGGTCGTCATCGGCGGTGCCGTCGGGCGCCTGTGCGGCGGGGACGCGATAGTCCTCGCCGAACCAGTTGAGCAGGTCCCGGTCGCGGCAGCCGCGGCTGCAAAAGGGCTTGAATTCGGGCTCGCGCGGCTTGCCGCATAGCGGGCAGCGCGGCGGTTTATTGGGCATGCCCGATTCCTTTGCTGGCGGGGTTGGCGGTCAGCTGAACCGGGCGCCCAGTGCGATTCTGCAGCTCGGCTAACCATCCCGGATGCGCCGCGATATGGCCGGTCACCGCGGGCCGCGCGGTCAGGGTCAACGTGCCCGTCCCCACCGCCCGTTCGGCCTGCCGCAGTAACAGCGCTGCGTCGGTTGCGACCGGGTCGAGCACGACCTGTTCGATCAGCGACGGCCGGTCGCGGCGTCGAATGATCTGCATCAGCCCGAACCCGTTGACCGCGGTACGTTCATAAGGCTGCGGCAGCGCCGCATCGACCGCGGCGTCGATCGCCTGGCGTCCGGCGCGGTCGGGCAGCGACGGAAAATCGATACCGATCGATCCGCCAATGTCGCAGCAGCGGATCACCGCCGCCGCAGCGCCTGCGCCGGCCCTGGCCAACGTCAGCGCGTCACCGTCGCCATCGATGTCGATCAGCACCATTGCCGGCGTTGCATCGACCCACAACGCGCCGCCTGCGAACGGCCAGTGACCGGTGCGGACATGGTCGATCAGTTCGGACCAGCCCGCCTGCTCCAGCCGGTCGGGATCGGTCGGGCGCAACTCGGTCACCGGCAGGCCGCTCGCGGCGATGCGCGCGCGCAGGTCGGGGCCGTCACCGATCGCCGCTTCGACCTCAGCGAGCCGCACCCGCGCCGGTTTGTCCCGCCCGCGTTCGCGCAACGCCATGCGGGTAATCTCGACGGTCAGCGCGGCGCCAATCGATGTCGCAGGCGGCAATCCCGCCAAACTGGCGGTGGGCGCACCGGGCCAGTCGAGCGTCACCAGCGGTGCTTTCCCGGCTTCGAGCATCCGCGCCGCGACCACCGCCCCGACGCGCGGCCCGGTCCCTTCGCGTTCGATCCGCGCTTCCAGAATGTCTTCGCCGTCAACCAGCGCTGCGCGCGCTTCGCCGATCCCGGCTTCATACAGCCATTCAGCCAAGGGGGATGCCCGCGCTGGTCAGCAAGGTGCGCGTTTCGAACAGCGGCAGTCCGACGACGTTCGAATGGCTGCCCGACAGGAAACGGACAAAGCTCTCGGCGCGCCCCTGGATCGCATAGCCGCCTGCCTTGCCCATGCCTTCGCCCGATGCGACATACCAGTCGATCTCGGCGGCGCTCAGCACCTTGAACGCGACGATGGTATCGGCGACGCGCACCCGCGGCTTGCCGTCGGTTCCGACGACGCAAAGCCCCGAATAGACATGGTGCCGCCGTCCCGACAGCAGCGCCAGCATCCGGCGCAGATCCGCGTCGTCGGCGGGCTTCTCCAAAATGCGGCGCCCGACCGCGACGGTCGTGTCACCCGCCAGCACCACCTCACCCGTCGCGCGCTCGACCGCCAGCGCCTTGGCTTTGGCCAGTCGCGCCACATAGTCGCGCGGCGGCTCGCCTTTCAGCGGCGTTTCGTCGATGTCGGGGGACGCGATGCGCGCCGGGATCACACCGATGCGCGCGAGCAGCTCACGCCGCCGCGGCGAGGTCGAAGCGAGAACCAGTACCGGCATGGGCGCGGGAATGTTCGCCGCGCCGCTCACTTGAAGCGATAGGTGATCCGACCCTTGGTCAGGTCATAGGGGGTGAGTTCGACGAGCACCTCGTCGCCAACCAGCACACGGATGCGGTTCTTACGCATCTTTCCGGCCGTATGGCCCAGAATTTCGTGGTTGTTTTCCAGTTTGACGCGAAACATCGCGTTGGGCAGCAGTTCGACCACTTGGCCGCGCATTTCCAGAAGTTCTTCTTTCGCCATCAGTCCTCTATGGGCTCGATATTCAAGGATGCGCGCCCATAACGCCTATTTGCGGCAATTGGAAGCAATCTATCATTCGGCGGGATTATGCTTCGCCAGAAAGGCGTCGAGCCTGTCGAACCAGTCCTTCTGGTTCACCGGATCGGAAAAGCCATGCCCCTCGTCGCGGTAGGCGACATATTCGAAATTGCTGTTCCCGGCCGCCTTGAGCGCCGCGACCAGTTTCTTCGACTGGCTGATCGGCACATTGCTGTCGTCCTCGCCATGCCCGATCAGCACCGGCCGCGCGATCCGGCCCGCCTGATGCGTCGGGGACACCGCCACCAAATCGAGCTCGCCGGCGCCGGTGACGCGCGCCTGCCAGCTGGCGTTCGCTTCCTTGGTCAGATAGCGCGCATCATATTTCAGTATCGCCTTCCAGTCGGCGACGCCGGCAAAGCTTGCAGCGCAGCGATAACGATCGGGATTGCGGGCAACCGCCCACAGTGCGGCATAGCCGCCATAAGAGGCGCCAACCATGCACACGCGCGCCTTGTCGACGGTCCCTTCCTTGACCAGCCAATCCATGCCGTCGTCGAGGTCGTCCTGCATCTTCTTGCCGATCTGGCCGACCCCGGCTTCGCCAAAGGCGGTGCCATAGCCGCCCGACCCCCAGTAATTGGGCTGCAGCACTGCATAGCCGCGGTTGGCAAAGAACTGGACATGCGGGTCATAGTCCAGCCGATCGCGCACCCCATAAGGGCCGCCGTGGGGATAGACGATCAACGGCAGCCCCTTTGCCGCCCGGCCCTTGGGCAAGGTCAGATAGGCCGGGATCTTGGTGCCGTCGCGCGCGGCATAGGTCACCGGCTTCGTCTCGGCGAGCATTTCGGGGGGCAGCCCGCGCATCATCGCGGCAATGGGCGACATCTCGCCCTTGGTCCGGTCGAGCAGATAATAGAGGCCGGGTTCGTCGGGCGCCGTCGCAAGGACCAGCAACCGCTTGGCATCGCGGCTCTTTGACACCACCCACGCCTGACGGTTCGGGATCGCCCGGTCGAGCTGCCCCTGCAATTTCTTCGACCCGGCGTCGAACCATTCGATGCGGGCGCGATCGTCGGTGTAGGACACGCCCTCCAGCGCGGTGCCGTCGATGTTCAGCCAATAATCGTCCACGTCATAAACGTCGTGACCATAAACGAGATCGCCAATCTCGCGCGTGCGGTAATTGAATTTATGGAGCGCCTGACGTCCGGTTTTTTGGTCGCTGAGGACATAGCCCTCATCCGATCCGGTTACCACTTTGGCGATGTCGAAAAAGGCCTCGTCGTCGCCAGGCTTGATCGCGCCGATCTGTTCGAACTTTTCTGCCTGGGTGCGGCGATAAAAGAATTTGAGCTTGCGATTATCCCATCCCACCCCCGCGCGCACGATACCCGCATCATCGGAATACCATTCCCACACGGGCGCACGCGCCCGCACGATTTCGCTCATCTTGCCATCGGGGAGCGCGACGCGAAATACCGACGGATAATCATAAATCGTCCGCTGGATCGAAAGGAGCAGATATTGGCCGTCGGGATCGACGAACAGCACGTCGTCGCCCTCCAGCCCCTGCCCGTCGCGGCCGATGATGCTCGTCTCACCGGTGGCGAGGTCTCGCATCGCTAGGACCGTCTGGCGCGCTTCTTCACCGAAATAGGGAATATTGCGACCGATGCTGAACAACAGTTTGTTCGGTCCCGCCCAGCGCAGCCAGTTGAAGTCGACCTTTTCGGGCAGGTTGATCGGCTGCCCCGCCTGTTCATGAAGACCGCGATAGACGATGACCTCACGGCCTTTGATGCGCGCCAGAAAGGCCAGGCGGGCACCATCGGGCGACATTGCCGCGTTCGATATCTCGGGTAGCTGCGCCAGATCGACCGTCGCGATGCGCCCCGGACGCTCTGTCGCTGCCGCAGTTTCCCCGGCGAACGCGCCGGCCGGAACCCCATATATTGCCGCCGACAGCAGCAACGCCCCCAATCGAATTTTCATGAGCCCCGCAAACCTTTGCCCCATTTCCCAGCAGGATAGGATATTGTCGGGGCAAGGCAATCGCAATTAGTGCACTATCTGCAGCTTTCGCGCGATCCGCCACGCCACCGTCTTCGCCCAGGCATAGCTCGGCCAGCGCGGCGGCATGGCGGGGTCGAGCCCCATGCGGCGCAGCGCCGCGTTCGCGGCATGCGCTTCGGATTCGCGGTAACTCCACTCGCTGCGCCAGGTTATCGACAGTGATATTGACGGCGCGTCGCCGTTAGCGACGAAATGGGGCGCCATGACGGGCATCAGCACCGCATCGCCGGGGCCGAGCGGTACCTGCTGCGCGCCCTCGCGATACGCCTCGTCCCACGGCAGGTTGCGGTGGCCACCGGTGTGATAGCGCTCATGCTCGCGGCGATGGGCAAAGCGTTCGTCCCCCGCCGGCCACACATTCATCACCTTGGTCCCGCGCAATTGCAGCAGGATATTATGTTCGGGATCGAAGTGGAACGGCGTGATCGACCCCGGCGACGAGATAAAGACAAACCCCTGCGGGGTCAGCATCGCCCCCGTGCGCGGGGTCACCACCGGTTCAAGTTCTCCGAGCAGGTCCATCAGCAGCGCGCGATACGCCGGAACATTCTCGATATTCTTGAGCACCGCCCAGCTGCCGTTGCTGTCGATCTTGCGGATCGTCTCGCCGATCGACAGGCCGTTCGACGGCACGTCCTCGGGGCGGATGCCGATCGGGACGTTACCGGGATTATATTCGACCGCGCTCGGGGGCAGTCTTTCGCCGAGCGCGGCCAGCGCGTCGATCGACAGCAGCGGATGGTCGGGCAGATGATGGTGCAGCAACCCCGCCTGCTGCGGATACAGCGCCGCCATCGCCGCCAGCGTTGCGGGCGGAAAAACGGGCGCGGCGATCGGCTGGTGCGCAGTCATGTGGCACTGTCTACTGCATTTTCGGCGGCGGGGGCACCCTTGCGGCGGCGCCAGAAGCGCTCGGCGCGGGTCAACATGGCGAAACGCAGCCGGTCGGCGGGCGCCGACAGCGCGGCATTGACCCACAGCAACGCGCGCCGCTCGCGCCACACGCTGTCGATCATCGGATGCCCCGGCGCGGCGCAGCTATCCACCCAAGCGATCGCGGGGTCGTCGAGCAGGTCGAGGTTCGCCTGTTGCAGCAGCACCCCAGGCGAAAAGCGCGCGTAATCTTCGTCGAACGCGGTCTTGAACGAAAAGCCGCCCGGCGGTGCCAGAAAATTGATCAGCATCGCCAGTGGCCGTTCGTCGAGATCGAGCGCGCGCATGTCAAGCCGCCCCGCATCCGCCGCGCCCGCCAAAATCGCACGAAACCATGCCTGCGTGTCGCTATGGCTCGCCAGCGCCGATCCGGCGCGGCCTTTCCAGCCGCGCATCTCGAGGTCGAGAAAGGCATCGATCCACGGATCGAGCGCCTCGCCCGCCTGCCAGCGGCGAAACGTCACAACGCCCTGTTCGGCGAGCCGATTGGCCTGTCGCCGCAGTTCCTTGCGCTTCTTGGCGCGCACTGCGGCGTCCCAATAATCTGCGGGTGACAGGTCGCTGTCGAGCAGCGCGCGCTCCTCGCGATGCACCACCTCGGCCTCGCCGCCGCGCACCCGCGCGACGTCGACCAGCGCGCGGCAGAGCGGCCCGTCCTCGGTCAGCCGCGGCACATGGAGCAGCGTGCGCGCCCAGGGCGCCGCATCGCACCAGCCGAGCAGGATCGACCAGAACAGGCGTTCAAATCCCGCCCGGACCAGCGGCGCGCCGTGAAAGTGATTTGGATGCGACCAGCCCGTCACATGCCGCAGCGGCAGGCGCCCATAACGCACCGCCGCGGCGATCGGCATGATCCCGATCACCGGCCCGTCGCTGCCATCGCGCACCATCACCAGCCGCGCGTGCCTTTCGGGATCGAGCAGGTGCAGCGCCGATTGCAGGCACCAGCGTTCGGCAAAGGGATTGGGCTCGCTGGCCTCCGCCGCCAGCCGGTCCCATGTCGCCGCCAGTTCGGGCGACAGCGCCAGCGGATCGACGACGCGCACCGTCAGCGGTTCGGCGGTGGCGGCGTTGGCGGGAAAGGCGGGATGCACCGTCATCGGGTGGAGGTTAGCAGGGAAGCGTTAAAATGGGGTGGTGATTTGTAATGTCCCCCTCCCTGAAAGGGAGGGGTTAGGGGTGGGTCGCCGCAGGCGTTCGTTCAGGCCGCATACCCACCCCCAACCCCTCCCTTTCAGGGAGGGGAGCTATATCCCGAACAATTTCGCTAGCGACTTCTCCAGCATGAAGAATTGCCAGATCAGCCGCCCATGGTCGCGTCGCCCCGACTGGTGCGCAGCGACGATGCGCTCGATTTCGGCCATGTCGAACCAGCCCGACCGCGCCAGCGTCGACGACGTCGCCAGCCCCCTCGCCTGCTCGACCAAAGCGCCGCGGAACCATTGCGACACCGGGGTCACAAACCCCATCTTGGGCCGATAGAGGATGTCGTGCGGCAGATAGCGTTCCATCGCCTGCTTCAGGATCGCCTTGCCGGTCGATCCCTTGACGCGCATCGACGCGGGCAGGCTCGCGGCAAATTCGATCAGCCGGTAATCGAGCAGCGGCTCGCGCGCCTCCAGGCTCACCGCCATGCTCATCCGGTCGGTCTTGGTCAGGATGTCGCCCGGCAGCCAGATCATCAGGTCGGCATATTGCGCGCGGTCGAGCGGCTCGCGCGCTGGGGCTTCGGCCATCGCCTTCCAGTAGCGCGCCTCGGCGACATGATCGCCCAGCGCCTGATGCGCGGCGTCGTTGAACAGCCGCGACCGCTGGGCAAGACCGGTCACCCCGACCGCCTCGGCATAGCCTTCGGCGCCGCTTTTCGACAGGCTGGCGAGCGTCGCCCGCGCACGCAGCGGGCGCGGCGCCCAATCCATCTGCGGCCACACCTTGGCCAGCGGCCCCAGCACGCCGCGGCGCAGGAACCCAGGAATCAGCCCGCGCAGCCGTTCCTCCTGATGCTGGAACACCAGCCGCCGGTATCCCGCAAAGGCTTCATCGGCGCCGTCGCCCGACAGCGCGACCGTCACCTCTTCGCGCGCCAGTTCGCACACGCGAAAGGTCGGCAGCGCGCTGGCGTCGGCAAAGGGCTCGTCGAAATGATCGGCGATCGTATCGACCAGGCCAAAGTCACCCGACGACACGGTGCGGGTGCGGTGATCGGTGGCGAAGCGTTCCGCGATTTGCCGGGCATATGCGGTCTCGTCGAGCGCCGCCTGGTCGAACCCGATGGTGCACGTCTTGACCGCCTTGGCGCTCGCCTCGGCCATCAGCGCGACGACCGCGCTGCTATCAACCCCGCCCGACAGGAAAGCACCGAGCGGCACGTCGGCGACCATCCGGTCGGTGACCGCAGCGCGCATCAGATGGACCAGATGCTCCGCTGCTTCGCCCTCGCTCGCGCGGACACGCCGCGAAAAATCGGGCGCCCACCAGCGCGTCGGCACCGGCACCGGCTTACCGCGTTCGAGCAGCAAAAAATGGCCCGCGGCCAGCTTCTCGACGCCCGCAACGATGCAATTATCGTCGGGCACATAACCAAAGGCGAGGAAATCCTCGATTGCGGTCAGGTTCGCTTCCTGCCGCAGCAAGGGATTGCGGAGCAGCCCTTTCAGCTCCGACGCAAACGCCACCGACCCGTCGGACAGCCGGGCGTAGTGCAGCGGCTTCACCCCGAGCCGGTCGCGCGCCAGGAACAGGCAGCCGCGCTGGTAATCATGGATGGCAAAGGCGAACATGCCATTAAATCGCGACAGGCAATCCGGCCCCCATTGCCGCCACGCCGCGATGATCACCTCGGTATCGCCGCTGGTACGGAACCGGTGGCCGCGATCCTCCAGTTCCGCTCGCAACTCGCGGAAATTATAGATCTCGCCGTTGTAGGTGAGCGTCACCGCTTCGTCGTCGCTCGCCATCGGCTGCGGGCTGCCGTCTATGTCGATGATCGACAGGCGCAGATGCCCAAGCCCTACCCCCGGCGCGGTCCATTCGCCCGATCCGTCGGGACCGCGATGCTGCATCGGCGACAGCATGGCGCGCAGCCGCGCCGGATCGACCGGCTTGGCAGTTTCGAGATGATAGATGCCCGCGATCCCACACATATGTCGCTGGCCTAGCGGGTTTTGAGCGCGCGGTCAGCCATCGCCTTCGCTCCGCCCGACGCGGAAACAAAATCGGTGATCGCATCGCGTCCGCCCTGCCCCGCCTCGCTCGACACGATCAGCGACAGCGCACGCGGATCGCCGCCGAGCAGCCGCGCGCGCAGCCCCGCGAGCTTCGCGCGACGCGGATCGCCCGTCACGGCGCCGTCGACGACATACCAGGTCGCCGCATCGCGCAGCACCGGGCCGGGATGGAGCAGCCGTTCGGTTTTGCCGCCAGCGACCGCGGGCAGCGACGCGCTCCACGCCCACCCGCTGTCGGGATCGACCGCGCCCTGCCCGAAAGCGACGATCTCGCGCCCCTCTGCCTGCCGCTCATAACCTCCGACCGCAACGGTCACGCGCCGCCCTTTTGTATCGACAAAGTGCTGCAGCAGCCGCTGGTCGGCGCCGTCGAAGCGCGGCGCCCACGCCATGCCCTCGGCGCGCGCTTCGCTCCAACCGCGCGGCGCCTCGACCGCCATCGTCGCGGGCAGCGGCGCGCTGCGCCCGCCGACCAGCCATGCCCAATTGGCAAAGAGCAGCGGGATTGCAAGAGCTGTTGGCAGCACCGCCTTCGCCGGACCAGCAAAGCGCGGCGCACCGTCCAACCCGTTCACATCGACCGCGACATCGTTCGCGGGCCGGTCGAACCAGCGCCGCGCCACCAGCATCACGATCAGGATCACCAGCCCGAAGAAGATCCAGCCATAGAAAATATGATCGATCCCGCCCGCCGCCTCGATCCCCCAGATTTCGGCCGCGACCATCGTGCCATAGGCGCGCAGCGCGTTGGCCAGGATCGTCGTCGCGAGCGCTGCGGCGACAAAGACGATCCGCCGCGTCCAGCTTTTGAAACACAGATGCGCCGCGAACACCGCATAGGCGAGCATCGCGATCAGGAAATTGACCCCTGAACATTCCTCGGCAACCTCGAAGAAACCTGCCGGCGTGGTGATGAACACCCCCTCCATCTCGGCGGAAATACCCGACAGGTGGAGCAGGATGACGCTGATGTGCGCGGTGAAGGTCTGGAGCAGCGGCACCAGTTCCTCACCGAACGGCACCAGCAGCAGCGCATAGCTGAGCGGGAACAGCAGCCCTCGCACCAGCTTCTCGCCCAGCACCGCGCCGACCGCGCCCTGCAACATCAGTATAAGCCCGAGCTGCCTGAACAGCCCGACCCCCGCCGCCTCGCCGACCAGCCACACCAACCCCGCCCCCGCCATCCAGACGAGCGCGGGCCACCAGAAGACGGGGGCCAAGGGGCGCAGCAGGTCGATCCGCTGCGACACCAGCCAGCCGATCATCGGCACCATGAGCAGGCAATGGGTAAAGGTCGAGCTGTGCCACCAGATGCCCGCCATATCGGCGGCATCGCGCCAGAAGATCGCAAGGATCGCCGCCGTGAGCAGCGCCAGCGCGGCGAGATGGCGTTGCCAGAGCGTCATGCGGGGAGCCCCAGCAGGTCGCCGAGCGGCGCTAGCCGCGCGTCCCAGCCATAGCGCGCGATCATCTGCGCGCGTGCTGCCTGCCCCATCGCGGCGGCGGCTTCCCGGTCATCGAACAACGACGCTACGGCGGCCGCCATGGTCGCGACATCGTCGGCAACTAGCAAATGTTTGCCCGGCGCTGCATCGATCCCCTCGGCGGCAGCGGCACTCGCGACAACCGGCCGCGCCATCGCCATCGCTTCGAGCAGCTTATTCTGCACCCCGCGCGCCAGCAGCAGCGGCGCGACCACCGCATCGGCAGCGGCAAGCCACGGCCGCACGTCGGGCACCTCGCCGGTCACGATGACGCCCGGCAGCGTCGCCAGCGCGCGAACCTCGTCGGTCGGCGCGCGCCCAACGATCGCGAACCCTGCATCAGGATGCTGTTGGCGCACCATTGGCAGGATCTCGGCCGCGAACCAGCGCACCGCGTCGATATTGGGGCGATAGTCCATCTGCCCGGTGAACACCGCCAACGGTCCCTCGCCACCATCGACCGGGTCCAAGGCCTGCGACGGATCGAAGCGGTCGGTGTCGATGCCATTCTCGACTGCGTGCACCTTGTCGGCTCCCAGCCCGCTACGGTGGCGGAACACCGCCGCCTCGGCCGCGCTGACGAACAGGCTGGCATCGACGCGCCGCGCCACCGCAGCCTCATATTCGCCAAGCACCCGCGCCTCGCGCGCATGCACCCAGTGCAGCGGCTGGCACTTGTCCTGCTCGGCATAGGTCGCAAATTTGGCTGAATCGACGTCAACAAAGTCCAGCAGCACCGGGCCACCGAAATCCGTGGGCAGATACTGCGCCATCTGGCCCGAAAATCCGACGATGTGAGTGATGCCGCCCGTGCGCATCAGCGCATCGACGTGGCGCATCAGTGCTGCATTCCGGAACAGCCGGTTCGATACCGGCTCATTGCGGAGCACCGCCTGTGCCAACGCTATCGGGCGCGAAACATTACGCACTTCGATCGCCAAGCTTTTGCAAAGCGGTACCATCTTGTCGCCCGCGATCGTGGCGTCCTCGGCATTGTCGGCCAGCGCCGCGACATGCACCGGCGCCAGCTTCGCCAGCGCCTCGAACATATGCCAGCTGCGGATCCGGTCGCCGCGGTCGGGCGGCCACGGCGCTCGGTGCACAAGGAACAGGATGTCGGCCATCACCACTCCCCGTCATTGCGAGCGCAGCGAAGCAATCCAGAGCGGTTTACGCCACTCTGGATTGCTTCGCTGCGCTCGCAATGACGATGGGTCTGAGGGCACGCCGATCACCCCAGCCCGCGCGCGATCAGCGGCCCGATCCGGTTCGCCGCCCACAGTGGCAACTTCTTCCATAGATCGACCTGCAGCCGATATTTGGCGCTGTTCGGATTGGTGTCGCGCGGCGCCTCCCCCGGTGCCAACCAACGCGCATAGACCAGCGGCTGCGGCTCGAAACCCCAGTTTTTCTTGTAGCTATAGGGACCGGTGCCGACCTTCGATCGCCCAAAATCGAAGCGCGTACAGCCCTTGGCCCGGGCATGGCGCATCAAGGCGAAATACATCAGCTCGTTGGCACGCAGCCGCCGTGCGTCGGCGATTCCGCCCCCCCAATAGGGCATCACGGTGCCGCGCCAATACAGGCTGAGCACGCTCGCGACGGGACGCCCGTCCTGCCGCACGGTCAATATGTCGGCATCGTCGCCGAACGCATCGAGCACCGCATCGAAAAGGGCTTTGGGGAATACGGGCGTGCCGAGATTGCGGACGCTGGTCGCATAGACATGATAATGATCGCGCCGCTCGCCCGCATCGCGTCCCGTCGTCACGGTCAATCCGCTCTCCAGAACCTTGCGCACTTCGGCGCGCTGCTTGCGCGGGATCGCGAGCAATTCGGCATCGTCGTCGCTGGCCAGGTCGCGCGCGAACCCGGCGTAAACGCCCTCTTCGCGCCGCCAGCCGTCGCCGTCCGGCTGCGGCCCACCGCGCAGCTCGACCGACGGCACGCCCCGCGATTGCGCCATCGCCGCCGCCCCCTCGGCCAAAGTCGCCGCTACCGCCGCGTCATCGGCCAAGATGCCACCATCGACGGCAAAACCGCTGCCGACCAGCGCCTGCCCGAACAGCGGCGAGCGGATATGGTGGAGCGGCAACAGGCCGGTCAGCGCCCCCTCGGCATCGCGCGCAGTCACCAGATGGCATTGATGCCCCGTCGCCCGCGTAACCGCCTCGCACCAGGCGCGACTGTGAAAGGGCGTCGCTTGCGGATGCGCCGTAACATAGGCATCCCACGCCGCCGCGTCGGACAGCGGCGCGCCGGAAAAATCCTGCTTCATCGGAAGCGTCGGCGCATTCACGCCGCGGCGCGCCACGGCTCGGCGCGCTGCTGTTGCGCGGGGAGCAACGTGTCGGCGCGCGTCCATTCGAAATCGGCAAGCAGCTTCCTCAGCTTGCCAGACATGGCCGACAAGCCGCTGTAATGACGAATTTTCGATTTGATCGGCGCATCGGCAACGCGCGGCTGACCGGGGTCGATTTCCCACGGGTGGAAATACAGGATCGCCGGATGCCCCTCGGCATTCATCCGCGCGATCGCCCAGCGGGTAAAGCCATAGGGCAGCATCCGCATGAAGCCGCCGCCGCCCGCCGCCAGCGTCCGCCCGGCAAAGCGCGCCGTCGTCACCGGCCATTCGACCAGATCGCTGCCCGCCACCGGCCGCCACGCATGGCGCGGGCTTTGCGGCCAACCATAATGGTCGTGCACCACCGGCGCCACGCTCGATGAATAGGAATAGCCCTGTTCGGCAAGCACCGCATGCGCCCAGGGCGTGCGCGTATCGACCGAGAAGCTCGGCGCGCGATAGCCGCGCACCGCGACCCCGCCCAGATCCTCGAGGATCGCTCGTGTCCGCTTGAGGTCGTCGGCAAATTCTGCCGCGGTCATGTTGAACACACGCTTGTGATCATAGCCGTGGCTCGCGAGTTCATGCCCCGCGCCGACGATGCGTTTGATTAGCGCCGGATAGCGTTCGGCGACCCAGCCCAGCGTAAAGAACGTCCCCTTTGCGCCAGCATCGGCAAAAATCTGCAGCACCGCGTCGCAATTCGCCTCGACGCGGCACTCGAGGGTCGGCCAGTCGGCGCGGTCGATCGTGCGCTCAAAGGCGCCGACCTGGAACCAGTCCTCGACATCGACCGACAGGCCGTTCTGCATCTTCTCTCACCTTCATCGACCGGATAGCCGATTTCGCGGCCGCTGTCAGGCCGCCCAGGTCCGCGACGTCGCCGGGTTCGGGGCATTCTCGGGATCGCGCTCGACCCATTCGATCAGCAGGTCGAGCACGCGGCGCAGCGCCGCATCCTGTTCGACCAGCCGCGTCTCGAGCGACGCGATCTGGGCTTCGAGCGCTGCCAGCTGTTCGGGGTCGACCGCGGGTGCCGCCGAGGCATCGCCATCCGCCGCAGCCATGCGCGCCAGAACTTCGTCGGCGCTCGGGTCGGGCGGGGTCAGGATGACCGCGTCTTCGGGCTCGGCAAAGGGCGGACGCCCGTCGGCGGTGCGCTGCGGCCATTCAGGGGCAGTTTCGTTGGCAGGCGTCGGCGCGGCAAAGGGTGCGGGCGTCGGCGCGACCGCAGCCGCGGCGGCCGCGACCACCTCCTCGACCGGCAGCGGGGCCAGGGTCGATGCGTCAATGCCGCGATCGGCCTCGATCTCGGCGACCACCGAGCGGACATTTTGCGCGGTGATCCGCGTCATCTGTTCGACCGCGCCGTACAGCAGCAGACGGCTGACCAGCACGTTCAATTTGCGCGGCACACCCTCGCAGTAGTCGAAGATTTCCTCGAACGCGTCGGGGCTGAAGCTCGGGTTGCCCGTCCAGCCAACCTTACCCAGCCGGTGGAGGATATAAGGCTCGACCTCCTCGGGCTCCATCGGATCGAGGTGGTGCGTCGCGATCACGCGCTGGCGCAGCTGCTCCAGTGTCGGCGAATGGAACAGGGTCTGGCGAAATTCCGGCTGGCCGAGCAGGAAGATTTGCAGCAGCGAATGGCCACCGAGCACGAAATTCGACAGCATCCGCAGCTCTTCGAGCGCCGAAATCGCCAGATTCTGCCCCTCGTCGACGATCAGCAGCGTGCGCTTGCCGGCGCGCGCCTGTTCGCGCAGATATTGCTCCATCGACCGCAGCAACTCGGCCTTGCTCTCGCCTTCCCATTCGATCCCGAATTGTTCGGCGACCAGGCGGAGCAGGTCGTCGCCCTCGACCTGCGTCGACACCAGCTTCACCGCGGTCAGCCGGTTGGGATCGATCGTGTTCATCAGATGACCGACCAGCGTCGTCTTGCCCGCACCGACATCGCCGGTGATGACGATGAAGCCTTCGCCCTGCGCAAGGCCATAGCCCAGGTAGGACATCGCCTTGCGGTGCGTGCCGCTCTCGAAATAGAAATGCGGGTCTGGCGTCAGCTGAAACGGACGCCCGGTGAAACCATAGAACTGATCGTACATCGTCAAAATTCCCGTTGCTTGGTCAGAAGTTGTAACGCAGTCCCACCAAAGCTGAACCAATAAGCTGGCTGTTGAAGCCGTCCTGATCGAAGGCGTTGAGGCTGGCCGCCGCGGTGCCGGTCAGCCCGCGCCAGAACCGCCGCGAATAGGCCGCCGACAGCCCCGCCGACTGGACATCGCTCGCCCCCGGCGCGCCATTGTCGAAATAATTGACGTAGCCCGACAGGCTGAGGTCCGAATCGACGTCGAGTTGGCGCCCCGCCGACAGGAACAGATAATAATTCTCGTCCTTGATCCCGTTCAGGCTGGCGATCGGCGACAGCAAAGGCGCGAGCAGCTTACGCTGATCATACCCGATCCCGACCCCATAGCTCCAGCCGGCAAAGCGCGATCCGATCGTCGCCTGCACCCCGCGGCTACGATATTGCGCCGAGGTCGCGTTGCCGAGCTGATTGTTCAGGCATCCGCCGCCCTGCTGGCCGAACACGCATGGGTTGATGTTGCCGCCGATCGGGTTGCGCGTCGGATCGAACTGCGTCGGCAGCGCCGCCAGCCCGCCCGAAAGCCCGCGGCCCAGGCTCGACAGCCCGTCATAGACGCCGACCTGGATCGTCGTTGCATGATCGGCGCGATAGGCAAAGCTGCCGGTATAGATGGTGTCGCCATAACGGCGGCCAACGCGCGCGGTCGCCGAGGTCCGGCGGCTCGGCTGCCACATCACCCCGGCGTCCCAGATCAGCCCGTCGGTATCGAAGGACAGCTGGCGCGGGGTCGATTTGTCGGTGATGAAACGGCCGTTGGCATCGCGCAGCGGAATGCCGTTCGCATCGACAACCGGATCGCGCTGACCGATCTCGATATCCTCATAACCAACGCCGCCCAGCAGCGCGACGGTCGGCCCGATCGGCATCGTCACATCGGCGCGGACATATTTACCCTCGAAACGCTGGTCGAGCTGGCTCGCATCCTCGCGCTCATAGCCGCCCGAAAGCTGCCAACCGAACGGCAGGTCGCCGGGGCGCGCGCCAACGCTGGCCCAGGCGACATGGTTGGTCGAGCTGTCGAAAATATCCTGCGGCTGTGATCCCGGCGCCAGGATCGGGGGCGTATCGACATCGACCTTGGTGTAGCCAAAGCGATAACCGGCACCGACATCGAGCCCGCCGATGCGGCGCGCAAAGGTCGGCCCCGCATACACCGAATAGAGGTTCGCGACATTGCTGGCGTCGCCGATAAACAAGCCGCTGTCAGCGCCCGCGCCGTCGGCGCGGGTGCGGGTGGCGAGCGCGCCGCCCCCCAGGTTCAGCCCGCGCGCCGCCTCGATCCGGCCGCGGGCCAGCCCGCTGATCGTATCGGAGTCCTCCAGTCCGCCGTTCCATCCGAAACGGTGCTCGTAGCGCACGGTGGCGGCCAGTTCGGCGCGGTTGGTGACGATCGCGGCATCCACGCCCGCCGCCACCGTCGTATAGGTCAGGACGTCGCCGCCGTTTTTCAGATCGGCGGTCAGCACCTGGCCGACTTCCAGATAGGGGCTGACATCGACCTGACGCTGGCTGCGCCGCGCTTCGGCGCGCTTCGCCGAGCGGCCTTCCGATGCCGGGGCGCTCGTCGGTGCGTCGCTGGCGCCCGAACCGGGATCGCCCGAAAATTGCGCGTGCGCGCCAGTCGCCGTCCCCGCGAGCAGCAGGCCCGCCAGCACGCCGAGATGACGCAGGGTGGTGGTGCGCATCACGCGCCTCCTTGTCCGTAATAAGTGCCGAAACGGCGGCCGCCCGGCGAAAATTTTACGCCGTTCAAAAGCAGCTGGATATGCGGACACGCACCCATCAGGCCGATCGCGTCGCGCAGCGCGGATTCCAATGTTTCATCGGCGCGCACCACCATGATCGTCTGCCCGACATGCCCCGCGAGCACCGCGGCGGGCGACGCAGCGAGCACCGGCGGTGAATCGATGATCAGGATGCGCCCCGGCGCGCCCTGTTCGAGCTGCGCGAGCAGCGTATCGGTGCGGGCAGAGGCGAGGAGTTCGGTGTCGTGCATATGACCGGTGCCCGCGGGCATCACCTTCAGCCCCGGAATGTCGGTCTGGATCAGGCAATCGCCCAGCGGCAAATGTGCATCCGCCAACGCGTCCATCAACCCCGGACCATCCTCCAACCCCAGCGCTTCCGGCACGCTCGGCTTGGCGATGTCGGCGTCGATCAGCAGCACATCATGGTCGGCCTCGACCGCCAGGCTCAGCGCCAAATTGACCGCGGAAAAGGTCTTGCCCTCGCCCGGATTGGCCGACGCAATCAGCACGCGGTGGCCGCGCGGCAGGATCGGGCGGTTGCCGACGCCGCCAAAATTGCGGATCAGCTCGCGCTTCACGATGCGATATTCTTCGGAAATGCCCGTAACTGGGGTGCCGGGTACGATCATCCCGCGCGCTGCGAGCCGCGCCCTATCGATCGTTCCCTGCCGCGTCGGTACGATCGCCGGCGCCGCCTTGGCGACGTCCTTGCGCGGCGACGGCTTGGGCGTCGGCGCGGTTTCGACCGCGGGTGCGGCGTCGGCAGCGGGTACCAGGATTTCAGGCGGCAGCACTTCGTCGACGGGCTGCGCCGCCGCCTTCTTCGCCTTTTTAGGCGCTTCGGGCGGCAGGCTCGACACGTCGATCGTCGGCGCATTGGCGGCGGGATCGAGTCCGAACATGTCGGCTGCGCGTTCCAGGAGCGAGGGCGGACGCTTGACTTTGCGTTGGTCGTTCATGTCATCGTCCCCCGTCACGCAACCATGCCGCGCTGGATGAATTCGGCGACCAGCAACAGGGCATAGAGCCCGACCAGTGCGCCGCCGCCGCTCGCCAGCCAGACGAGCCGTTTGCGCCGTTCGACATGACGTTCGGGCGTCACCACTTCGGTGATCGATCCGATCACCGGCAAGCCGCTGGCGCGCTCGAGCTTGCCCGCGGTCGCATAGCTGGTGCGGACCTGGCCGAGGCCAAAGGCGACGCCGATGCCGCCGCCGATCCCGGCGAGCAGGACAAGGGTCAGGAACAGCGGGCGGTTGGGCGCCGCAGGGCTGGTCGGTTTTGTGGGAGGATCGAGCAGTTCGATCTTGATCGCGTCGGTTTCGGTCTGCACGTCGCCGCGCAGCCGCACCTGTTCGCGCTGCGCCAGCAGCTTGTCATATTGCGCCTTGAACGCGGTATATTCGCCGTTGATCCGGTCATATTCGGC